>Ga0325400_1000344_pt1 | contig 32679 bp, 21 predicted proteins | sample PopdelMetagenome_2_FD_205662 | JGI IMG/M metagenome (GOLD analysis project Ga0325400, IMG submission 205662) | Populus deltoides microbial communities from Bellville, Georgia, United States - Xylem-PdKOR-R1 | ecosystem: Host-associated > Plants > Phyllosphere > Stem > Wood/Secondary xylem...
ATTGTGTTGCTTTTAACTATAATTTATACAATTAACCTCTCTGTGGTTCGACCCCGGTCTTGCCGGGTTATTTATTACTTCGACACTCCTGCACTTGGGAGAAGACATCAATCTTTTGGTCGTGTCAGGGACTAATGCCCTTGATATCAGCTAAAGTCCATCCAATAGTCGTGTTGTGATCACACAACAACTTCACAAGTTTTTCCTCTTGTGTATTTGTTAAACTTGTGCTATGATAACAGGAAGTGTATTGTTGTCGCCAATGAATACATACTTCAAATTATCGGGCAAAGGTTTCATTTGTAACTCGGGAGCCTGTAAAATAGATGGCAAAAGCTTTTTATGTGAAAGTACTAAATCAATAAAGACATTACCATGGGGAACAGTTTACAAAGTTTGCAAAGCCAATGTTGATTCGTGCACGTTTTGGGGAACACATATGTGCCTTTCCATCTCTACTATCTTGGTAAAATTATAAACATAGCTCAAAGCTACGCTTAATCCATCCTCATAATCAAAATCAAAAACTTGTTGCACATACTTATCAACTTGGTCATAACATGTGATAGAATAAACATTGTTATAAGGATATTTCATTGCATCATGAAAATTAAATTCAATCTTTTCATCTCCTACTTCCATAGACAAAGTATCTTTACCACAATCAATCTTTATATTGGTAGTTTTCAAAAATGGTCTCCCAAATAATATAGGAGTGCTGTTTGATGAATCACAAGAATCATGTTCCATATCAAGAATATAAAAGTCACATGGAATGACCAAACTATCAATCTTGACTAGGACATCTTCTATCACACCAAGTGGGTAAACAAAACTACGATCCGTAAGTTGTATTACAATGCTAGTTTTATTCAAAGGCTCAAGACTAAAAGAATCATAAACATATTTAGGCATAACACTAATGGATGCACTTAAATTGCACAAGGCCCTTTTGAAACTAGCATTACCAATAACACATGGGATAGTAAACACACCTTGATCTTTTTGCTTCAAAGGCATATTCTTTTGAACAACAACAAATACAACTTCACCCATACTTACCATTTCATGACCTTTCAGTTTGAAAGCTCTCTTAGTAGTACACAACTCCTTTAAGAATTTAGCATGCTTAGGAATTTGTCAAGCAAAGGAATGCTGAGTTCTACTTTCTTGAAAATCTCTAAAATTTATTTTTCTTTGTCCTCTTTTTTTGACCTAGAAGAACTCACAGGAAATGGTGGAATTGTTTTAAAACTGAAATTCATTAAGTGAGGACTTACCTTTAGAGTGTTGGTCATGGTTTCAATTTGTGAAGGAGGAGAATGTTTCTTCTTTATATTCAATTTGGTTTCTATCTCCTTTTCTTCCTGCATCTTAATTTGTTTCGACCTTTGTTCTTCAAGTTCTTTCCCACTTCGCAGAATGATCGCACTAACATTCTCTTTTGGATTCAATGCTTGGGAGGGCAATTTTCCATTCATTTGTGCTTCCAATTTCCCCACACTTGAAGCTACTCGCCCCATTTGCTTCTCCAAGTTGTGAATACTTGACCTTGTTTCCTATTGAAAAGATATGATATTTTGTTGTAAGGTCACAGTGTTAGAAGCCAAAGTTTTCATCATCTCACGAAGATCATCATTGGATGACGACCCCATAACATTGGAGTTTGTGAGTGGAGGGGGTTGTCTTGCTTGATAATTCTGTTGGGATTGAAATCCATGGGGATGGAACTTTCAGCCTTGATTACCTTATTGAGACTGGTTCCCATAACGTAGGTTGGGATAATTTCTCTATCCAGGATTGTATATGTGTGAAAAAGGATCATACTTACGCTGAAGCTATCCATTGAATGCTCTATCAACTGCATTAGCTTGTTCAATGTAATCTTCTTGCATTGTTGGGCACATATCCGAAGCATGTCCTTGTAAGGAGCATATGCTACAAACTTTCACCTGTTGTACATTACCATAAGCCAAAGAGTGCACAAGAGAAGTAAGATCATTAACTTTATTTTCAAGGTTAGAAATATTTACCTGATTTACTCGTTTGTTTGCAAAGTCTCCACGCATGCCAAATTATTTCGAGTTGGCTACTATGTTTGAGATCAATTGGCGTGCAGCCTCGAGTGTCTTATCTACCAATGCCCCTCTACTTGCAGCATCAATGATACTACAGTTAGTAGGCATCAATCCTTCATAGAAATATTGAATGAGCAGCTGATCGGGTATTTGATGATGAGGGCATTGAATACACAGTTGCTCAAATCTTTCCCAATACTCGGAAAGTGTCTCTCCATAAGATTGTTGAATCCCATATATTTCGTTCCTTATGTTGGCAACTCGAGATGCAGGGAAATACTTCTCAAGGAAAATCTTCTTTATGGCATGCCAAGTTCCAATGGAACATGGGAGAATAGAGAAAAGCCATGCCTTTGCTACCCCTTTTAGAGAGAAAAGGAAAGCTTTCAACTTAACCTGTTCTTCATCAACTCCATTCGATTTCATGCCAACGCAAACTATATGGAACTCCTTGAGATGAGTATGAGGATCTTCTTTTACAAGACCATTAAAAGTTGGTAGCAAATGTATAAAACCAGATTTGAGATCAAAGTTTACATTATTGTCGATGTTTATGCATAATGGTTGATTTTCCATGTTAGGAGCATCAAGCCCCTTGGGTGTTTGTTGTCTTACAACACCCATGGTGTTGACGCGAGCTTCATTTTGTAACCTGCGTAAAGTGTTTTCTATTTTGAGATCTACCTGCACTTGACTCTGGTTAGTAGAACAGGTTACAAGCATAAATCGCCAAGAAAACTCAAAAGAAACCAACCACACAAGAGATCGAAAACAATGTAAATTGTACGAAAATCCGACGCTAGAAAGCTAAAACTGCCTAAAAACCCTAGAAAACAATGGAATTTGGCCTCAATAGAGTGGGGCTAGTGGTAATCACTAGTCTTGTTTAGAACTTTATTTCCCTTCAGGAAACAAAAAGCAGATACCTAATTCCACCAAAAAAATCTATTTTGAACCGCTACCATAAATGAACAGTACTGCTTTAAGCTTTGACTTAGAGAAGCTAAATTGCTGAAATAAAAACTTGGATATTGGTTTAGATGCTTTGGAACGTAATTTGGACTCGTTTCTTCACGAAACCTGTTTGCTAGCAGAATTCAGTTGTCATCTTTGAAAAATTATATCTCCCTCATATGACATTGTTTTTAGCTGAAATTGGTAGCGTTGATAGAACATTGAGTCAGGAATCTAAAACAATTGAGTTTGCATCAATTGGACTTCTATAGCTCTATATATTCAAGTTGGAATGGATAAAGGTCAACACTGGCAGATTGCGAGATTTGACTTTGAAAGCTACGATTTCCATGCTCTTCCTTATTTTATTTTCTTGCCTTAGATGTCCAGAAAAGTATGGATGTTAGCTTTTTAATTCCATTAGAATCACTTCATTTTGACCTCTAGAACTCACGCTGTCCACAAAACATCGACTGAAGGTCAAATCTATCAATTACCTCCAATTTACTCCTTTTTACATCTTTCATCCAAAAATGCCTTCAAAACATAAAACAAAGAATATCAAGGCATTTTATATATAAAACATAGGCAAAACACTAGTTAAATGTGGGTGAAACTATTGAATAATATAGTTGCATCAGTAGCCAAAAACATAGCCAAAGGTATCGAAGATGAGTTGAGAAACCAAATAGATAAGAATGATGTGCTATTAAACAGGCATGTGATAATAGAAAAAGAGGTGGCTAAAGTCAAAAGGTCAACCGAAGACAAGATAAATACTATTGAGTCTAATATAAGAGACTGCCACAAGAGAGTTGAGTCTTTAATGGGACAAATCATGGTATTATAATCTGAGCTGGAAATTTAAGAGGAGATGAAGTTAAAAGGCCATTATCTCGCAATAGAAGAAGGATTACTTAGGACTAAGCAAGAGCATTAAGAATGTTAAAACTATATTGATAGTTTTGGAGTTCAAATTAAGTCCAAAATAGTCGAGCTTGATATCGAGAGAGAGTAATTGCAAAAGGGAATGACTAAAGTAGCATAGTTAGAGACTATAAATCAAGTGATAGGGAGAAGCAATAAGGCTTTAACAACCAATAACGAGGTACTAGTTGCTGATAATACCTTGTTCCATGATAAGATAAGACAAATGACACAGCAAATTGAGTAAGTAGCTCGTCATGCTAAAAGGTTGCAACAACAAGCCACGTAGATCGGAAGTGATGCTATGAAGTATCAAAAACATGTAAGTGTCATCACATCTTTTATCAAGAACATAGATAATAGAGAAGATGTTTTTTTATAAGTAATGATGTATATGGCTTTTGAATCTTGAAAATTTTAATTAATGTATGAACTCTTTTATTATCTATGAGAGAGTAACGACCCACCTTTCTCTCTAATATGTTTTAGGATTCAACTATGATAAGAACTTGACAAATGATCCTCTACAACAACCAGTTGGACTTAAAAATCCTGCCCAAGGAGCTATGGTAGTCATGAATTAGTTTGGAAAAGCTAATCCATATCCAATATACTTTGGCATATACATCACAATCATACATTTGTTTATAAATCATCACATACATGTACAAGTTGAAATATAGGTCCCCAAAAATGTAAACCCCTTAAAAATCAATGCACGAGATTAAGTAAATAGAGAAGAACAATTGGTAAGATATATATATAAAAAAAAAAACTCAAAAAGAAAAGAAGGAGTTAGCGGCAAAAAAAGAAAGAAAGAAGAAGAAGAGTCACTCATTTCTTCAATACCTTCTCTCAAGAACAACAAAGAAAACCACACGCAATCAAATATATGATAGGAGACAAGAAGGTTGAGTGAAGATTTAGACACCAAAAAGACAAAACAAAGTGAGGGAGAAGAACAAGGAGTTGGCGGCGATAGTAGAAGAGAGGAAGAGAAGCTAAAATATTTGAGGGAGAAGAAGTTTCAACGAGCAGAAAACACAACCAAGACAAATCAAAAACCTTCCTAGAGCAATTTAAAATGTTATGGGGAAGTTTTATGTAAAAATACTAGCTCTTAGATTAGAGTTCTTGGGGATTTTTTCTAGGTAAGTTGAAGGTGAGGATGAAATGTGGAAGAGAGGAGGAGAAAGGCTTGATGATGTTCTTAACTAAATTAAAAAAACAAGGAAACTAATAAAAGGCTTGCAAGCCTTTGGCCAAATATGAACACAAGATGAGGGGAAACATTTTTTATACTAGTTATGTATACATGTTAAAATAATAATGTAGAATCCTACAAGAAACTATGATGTGCTGGAAATTTAGACACATGAACAAATCTTAGTTAAACATACTCTTGTGAAGCATAACTTTTAAATAAATTATAATCCCATGTGTTATTGTTGATGAGGAAATGGAATTTTGTAATAATAGTGACTGAAGAAAGAAAAGAAACGCATGAAAATGATGGTTTATATGATGGACATTCAAACCGAAAATCTGGGTTGGGTTGTTAGTCAACTTGTGACTAGGAATTGACCTAGATAAAGGTATAATCTGGAGAATCGTCCCTCATGAATGTTGTAGAAGTGGGTGTTAAATTTTAAATGGAATTAGAATTCCCTAAATTAGAGCTATAGAACTCTAGATATTGGTAGGAAACCGAAGACAGGTCAGATTAGAAAATTCTAGACATCATGTGAACTAGACCTTGAACTGAAATTTTAGGCCTATAGCTGAGAGAAATTGGAATAAATTCCTTCATGAAAGATGTGTGTCATTATCTTAACTTTCACAAGAAATAAGCATTTCTCTATTTTAATTATAGAACTCCAAATATGGATAAAACACTAAGGAGAGGTCAAGCTATAAATTACAGGACAAACCCGCATACCATTGTATTTTGACAAATTTGAGTGTATAAAAGGTAGAACTAGGTGACCTGCTTCATCCTATTTGTGTATTTGTGTCTTAGAAGCTAAAGAATTAAACCCCGAAAGGAACCGAGTTCTACAACTCTAGTGGGGAAAGAAACACTAAAAATTATTTTAGTGCACTTACCATATGTTGTTTGAAGTTGAGGAAACCAACAAATTTGATTTGCTTTCAAAATGACTGAAAACTAATGTTGGTATTGTTTTCCATAGCTTTGGAAACTGATGAATTTGAGTTTGCCTTCGTAATGAGCAATGGCCCATAAAGCGAAGACCCTTTAGGAACTTGGAAAGGAATTATATTATAATGATTGTTGAGCGTAGTTGTGTAAAATTCTTGATTTTATCTTGTATGATTAGATAAATTGTGATTAGGCGTATGTAGATATGCTATGTAATTCTTATGAAAGATGTAACTATCATTCATGAGGATTTCCTATAATACTTGATAAGATAATGAGTACTCTCAATCTCGTTATCCTTGGAAGATAAAACTATAATCATAATCCAAAAATTTGCTTAATTAATTTTATTGCAGGACCTTCATATATCGGTGGACCAAATAACTAGACGGCAGATGGACTCCAGGACTTCAAGGAACTTTTGTTGTGCATGTAATATATTTTGTAATTTAAACAATAACTTTATTTTGTAACAATTTTTATCTTTTTATGTCTCATATAATGAAGTCCTTAGACGAAACGTCTTATGTAAAACGATAACTAAGTACTTTTCAAAACAATTTACATGCATGTTATCTTTTAAACTAAATTGTCCTACTTTATATATATATGCACATACATGTACGCCTTAAGATAATTATGCATGATTGATTTAATAATTCTATCCTTTGATCTGACGCATGTTTCGAATTATACTCTTAATAATGTATGTGATATTAATACTGAAAGATGAATGGTCTATGTGTTGTTAAATGTTTTTAAGGCCAAGATAATATAAAAAGGAAATTGAGATGAATAACCTATGTGGTTATAAAAGCCTTGAAAAGTAGGTAATTGTTAATAACTTGGTATGTCTAACTATAGGGGAAACTCTGTCGAAATTTCGGTAGAAATTTCATCAACTTCTATTTGAATTCAGAAATTAAAAAAAAAATTACCATGCTATTTATGTTCTGGTATTATGTTTGATATGCTGTTTCGTTAACTAGGATGTTACATAAAAGCTCAGATTTGTAGAATTTACAACACCCAACTCTTGCAAAGAAATATGAAAGATGAAGAACATGTTAACCATGACGCCCACTTTCAAGAAAAGTTGGACTCCCTAAAGGTTAGGATGGCTTACATTGCTAAGAAATACCTTTAATGAAGGCTTGTCCAATCGAGCCACCACTTTTGCTCAAACTCAAGCAACAATTCAGCCCAATGAAAGGGTAAGCGAGCAGGGTCAAGAACCCTAATATATTGTAGCATTTGTGCAGACGACAATACTAGCACCAGGGAGAGGCTGTCTTTTTTCAATTTTTGCACCTCATTCTTACCTCCTTCAAACCATGAAATCCAAATCTACTTATAGGGAGGGATGTTTGGTCTCCACTTGTGCCAAATCTTAGCCTTTGGATCGACCTAGAAGGATGCAAACCACTAGTTCAAATTAGGCATCATAGGCTGTAAGATTTGTTGCAGAGGAATGGTTGGTTGGGTTGGCCATTTTGGGGCAGTCACACCACCTCTGTGGTGTCAGTTGGCCAGAACTGACCACACTAGGGTGTGTCAGGTGTCAGTTGGCCAGAACTGATTGTTTGCAAGGATGTTTTGTCCAATTTGATGAAAAACAAAGCGTTAAATGCCTTGGGAAGTAAGCCTTTCGAGCAACTTTTCTGAAGAAGAAAATGAATAGTCTCACCAGACAACACGTCGTCTGGTCCTTTTTTTTTAATTGTTCAAAACAATGCCATTTTGGGATTTTATAGGGTTTTAATTTTGATTTTTGGCCAAAGTTCAATTTAGTCCTCCAACTTTCAATGTATTTTAATTGCACCCCTAATTGACCATAATCTTCTAATGTCATGTAATTTTGCCACTGACGAACTTCAATTTAAGCCCTAAATATCAGTGCCTTTTTTATTTTGGTCCTTGATCTCGAATTTATACAATCTTACACTTAAATGATCATCAAACTTTTAAATTTTTTCAATTTCACCCTTGATTTTAGCCATTTAGTTCCCAGAGTTCAGTGCCTTTTGTAAAATAGTCCTTAGTTGTTAATGTTTTTATTTTAGCCTTTAATTGACTTAGAAACTTTGATTTCCTTGCAATTTTACCTCTGATTTCAATCAATTGACTTGGTAAAAATCAAATATGGTCTCCTAAAATTCCAATCTTCTCAATTAAGCCTAAATTGGGCTCCCAAACTTAATTTTTTACCAATTAAACCCCTAATAAAATTAACTTCACTCGTTGCACCTAATTAAATCCATCAATTGGACCCAAATTAATTCTTAAACATAATTAAATTTTAATTCTTGATTAAATCAAATTGGCCTATTAAACATCTAATTATGTCTTTAGGCTTAATTTTTAAGCAGATTCGTTCGATAATCATTTAATTTGTAATTGAATTTGTATTGTTTCTTCTGTCTTGAGTATAATGGGGTACAATTAAGCTTTAAATTTAATCCAAAATTGCAACTTGATCTTTATGTATTTTCTGGAATCCTCCTCAACCTGCTTTCTTCACACTGCCTGTCTTTATTTTATTTTTTAATTTTTATTAAAGGGAAAAAAAGAATTTGGAGAATAACTCGGATATGGGTTATGATAGGAGCGGATTTGTATGATCCTGTACAAGTCGTGAAAAAATATTTAGTCCTAAATGTGGTTATACCAAAGAAGTTTTGTATCCCCGAGTTCATCAAGTACGCCGGAACTTAGTGTCTTATCACTTAGTTCAAATCTTACTACAACAAAATGACAGAGGTAGTGCATAATGAAAAACTATGAAAACACTTCTTTCACGACAGTCTAAGTGGGGAGCACTAAGCTGGTATAAAATGGAATGATATGATTTAACAATCATGAATTGAATTAGCCTCGGTGAAATTCCTTTCTCTCTCAACTATTGTTTCTTATGCCCAAAAATAAAAAGCTATAGGTCGTCAAATCTTTCCATCTTTAAATAAAATAGTAGACAAGATGTAATAGCAATCAGTCAATACCATGCAAAGTCCTTTCTTACTAAACCAGGCTCAAAGCGAGAAGACCTAACAAACAAGAAGTAGGGCATGAACATGAGTCTATTGATCTTGTCCTTTGTCTCTTTAGCTGCGAACAAGTCTTTTTTCACAAGCAGTTCTCTTATTCGTTGTTGTTAGCTTTCGAGGAAGGAAATGGCTGAGGGATTATGTGTTAAAGGAAAAGGCCTTGCTCTCTTTCTTTTTTAAAGGGAAAGAGTCGAGCTCTTCCTAGACGGGGATTCTTTGGTTCCAATCCGGGTATAAGTGCCAGCCCTACGTCTGCATCTCACGAATGTCGTGTATTCAAAGGAATGGGGACAAGATGTCCAACCTTCCATCTTTTAAAAAAACCAAATCCTCAGTTGGCTAAACTGATCTACTCTTCATTTGAATAACCTAAGGTACGTAATACCTGTTAAATCCTCCATTGGCTTTTTTAAGGTAGGCCTGACAAGTTATAGTTTTCAAATAGGGTACGACTCTTACACTAGTTAAAGGAGCTAACCTAAGCTCGTATGATATAAAACTAGAAAAGTTGTTTAGCAAAATAGAAAGGATAAGGGAAAACGACGACTTTTAAGGTAGAAGTTACAAGGGGAGATAGAGTCTGACGTCCTAGGTAGGGAGTCTTTCAAGGAAATTTGACAGTAAGGTGAAGGTTTTTCATGCTTGACATTAGTTATCACGGATTCAATCAAAAGAGATACTCGGTGTCAAGTCTCTACCTTCTCCTTTTAACTGGTTGTTCTCCCTAAACACGAAGTGGGAAAAGGCTTCTAATGGCACAACTGATAGTTTGATCTCTCCATATATTTGTTGTATGAACATCGACAGTGAAATCACTTAATGTAAGGTTGGAGATGAGGCGAAAGAGCAGCATTGCATCTATCCTCAAATCAAAGAAAGAAGGTCCAACGACTGCCCGCTTCTATATAAAATAAAAGCCTTTTACCTCCACTAGAGTTGACCAAGGATCTGTGGTCGCATCATATAGAATTCTAGCATAGAGAGTTTCTCAAGTCGGGCAGAGATCTGAAAGGTCCTTGTAAATTCCAAAGCCTTTGTGCTTGCGAACATCTTCCTCTGCCTCGGCTGACTAGTGTGCCTTCTCTAGTCCTTTGACGCATATCTAAGAGAAATGGATTCCTCTGCCTCGGCTGACTAGTGTGCCTTCTCTTATGGAAGTAGTTACTCTAGACAAAATCGTCTACTGTTAAGAGATTTAAGTATATATCTTTGACTTCAAGCGGATGTGCCATTGAGAATGATGTATATTAAAGAAGAGTTCTGTCTTTTTTTCAGGAAGTGGAATCACGGTTGAAGGTTTTATCGCGGATTAGGGGTGTTGATATGAAGGTACCAAAGGTAATATAATTCGAGCGAATATGAAGAAAAACCTAGCTAACCCTCAAGGAAAAGCTAAATTTGCTCTCTCTTAGAAGGGGAGTGTCTTCCATCAATATTGCATTCATTCTCTTATACCAAACGAAGCCCGGTCCTGGCTGTAACTGCCGATTGGCAAACTACTTGTATGTAAAAGTTGTTATGATAAAGAGATGCGAAATACCTTTTCTTTTAGCTTTGGAACAAGGTTGTCAAAAATTTTTTTTTGACACAGCATGAACATACAATATAAACTCGACTCGTATACTTGAATTATAAAATCGTAAAATCACAAGTAAAATTTTTTAACTAAAATCATAAAATCGCAAGTAAAATATTTTAACAATACAAACATCTTAAAATACATAATTCAAATAAAAGTAAAATAAACAATACAAATATCTAAACATCTTAAAATACAAATTGCACTTCTGCAGATTGTAGATACCACTTCAGTAATCAAAGATATTCATGCAGATTGCAGACTATTGAAAGTCATGTCTAACTACAATTTAAAGGATAAAAAAAAAAGAAAAACAATGTATGTGAAGATATTACAATCTTTTGTTAGGCATTGAAGTCGAACACAAAGGATTTGGAGTCTGGACATATTAAAAGTCATGCCTAACTACTATTTAAAGCATAAAACAATTACTTTTTATTAAGCAAAATCATCACAGAAACAATTTCTTGCAGCCAAATCATAATTTCTTGCAGCTAAATTATCACAGAAACAATTGCAATTACAATTTCTTGCAGCCAAATCATCACAGAAACAATTACTCACAATTCTAAGTTGTACCATAAATATGACACTTAACATGACAGAAGATTCAACAATGGTGGCCATGGCTATATTTGAGCATGTATAAACTCCCTCAAAAGCTCAAACTTTCCAAATTATCATCCTCTCCACCAATCCAACTCTAATCAAATATGGTTTTAATTCACAGCTCAGGAACTTATCAAGTGCTAGGTTATATTCATTCAACAAAGCACTGCAAAAGGCATTGGGAATAAATTACTACTAACGTTTGCAGTTTTGTTTGGAGAATTAAATGTAAAATATAAAAAAACCTTAAAACATTAAGAACCAGTAATCTTACACTTAAATTCACAGAATACCTAGATAAATTACACCTAAATTCCCTTCACATTAAAATTTCATATGATTAAGAAGCTTAGTTAAAGATAATCTTACATGGTTACACCAGCAATCCTAGAATGCTTCGTTGTCTATGCAGAATTGCAGACTCTGCAACAGCATAGCAAGCAAGATCAAACAGAGCATAGATGAACATTACAAGTAATTACAACACACATAAGCAAAAAATTACTAGCAGCAGTAAGATAAACACGGATAATTACCCTCCGAGAAAATACCTAGAAGCAAATTAATTAATAGTAGAATACCTAGAAGATAAACACAAATTCACAGAATACCCAAATAATTTTTGTCTCTAATCACCACCATTAGACAGAAAAAACAAAGCTTGGGATTGGGAATAAATTCTTACCTTCGGATTGGGGGAAAGTGCTTTTTTAATTTGCTAGGAAAAGGGAAAAGGGAAAAGGGAAAAGGGAAAAGGAGAGTGGGAGACAGGGACGAAGTCTTGAATCTTGACTATGGAGTAACTGGAGTGGAGTGTGGAGTGTCTGTAGACTGTGGAGAGTGGACAGTGGAGTGTTGGTCAATGAGTCACAGGTGGGGTGGGGGTGGAAAGAGACTGCTGAGTCAGAGGGCATTTCAAAATTTCTGCATTTGTTGAAACTTTTGGTTAACCCGTGAAAACATTACATTTTTACTGTTTTTTACGAGTCAACCTGTTTTTATACGAGTTTGATCGAGTCAACCCGATTTTGCTGGTTTTCGAGTTTTAACTCCGATTCTACACGTTTTTTGTGTTTTAACTCGTAAAATTGGATGATTTTACGAGTTAAAACGCATTTTTAACAACCATGCTTTGGAACACTAGGTAATATTCGTATGTAATTTCATTACCTGTTGGCAAATCATCCTCAGTTGAATCTTTTTTAGTTTCCCTCCTTAGTGGAATTGAAAAAGAAACTAGACTCATTTCTTTGCGAAGAGGCCCCAACCGAACCACCTTCATCAAGTGCTACCTCAAACCAGGAGCTTTCTTGTCCATCTTATTCATATCAAAATTGGTTTCGTGCTCCATTTTTGCTCTATATTTTCTCTTGTAAATTTCTTGGCATGCTGATATGCTACGAAAAAAATGTTGTTCTAAGCCATGTGCGACCCTACTCATAAGTTTGAGTTAATAGAATTTATCATACAGTGTATCAAAATGTATTAGATGGATGTCCTCAAAAATAAGATATCTAAAAAAGCTTCTCGAAACCATTGGTTTGGATGTTTCTAATGATCAAGGCCTTGTTTTGACCTTTAACTCTGTTATGCGCAAAGGAAGCCTTTCTCTGCATATGTATGATATTTCATCCTTGAGTGTATTATCATGAGAAGGCTGGTGGGTTAGGCCGAGCTTGGTTTGGCTAGGAAAACAAGGAAGGTTAGGTATACAATTATCAATAAATAGGGAAAACCAGCCCTGAAGGTGTAAAAAAAAGGACAACATCAGGTGAGCCTAATTTGCACTTCTTTAGCAGTGAACTCCTCTTTCCGACGCATTCCAATCCTGGTCATTCATAGTTCATAGATAGTCAATACTTTTAGTCATAGGCTAGTGGTCATTCCTGATAGCCATAACTCTACCCCTTCCATGTTCCATTAAAGAATGAATGGGAATTAATCTGACAATGGATGGGCAAAATCCATCTTCCATTTCTATTTTTTTTTTCTAAACTTGCATGCTTTCATGAACTTGACCTTAACATACAGCTCTTTCATTTTCATAGATGGTCTGGTTAATTAATTAAAATAGATGTTGTTTACCTAGATGCAATTATTATCCCTCGAAGCAAAGGTAAAAACCAAGACATTAATGATTCTTAATCTGATCGCACTTCCCTTAGGCTAAACGGCTATCGATCCTGGCCCGATGAGAAAAGGGTTGAACTCGTGCTTGCTTTAATTTCTTAGTGAAGGAAATCAGTGTGCTGATTGGCTCAAGTCATTTAGGTGTGCATTCTTTTATAATTCTCTAGAAGGGATCTTTGACATGCTTCAGTAGGATGTTGTTGGGGTTGCCATGCCTCAGTTTGTTAGCATGTAGTTGTTGTTTCTTTTTGGCTTTTTAGCCCCTTTAAAAGATCGTTTTCCCCTTCTAAGTAAGAGTTCAATCCTGTCAGTTGATCATTTTCCCTGTTTTTTTATTCATCAATGCTTTTCCACTCGACGATGTCCATTTTAATCTTTCAAGTTTTTAAAACCCCTGGATTTTTTTGTTAGAGGCCTCTCTTCTTAGGAGTTAGTCTCTATAAGGCATTCCTAGTAGCAGTAGAAGTACCTCTTAGGAAAGCGCTTGTTATCACTAGGAGAGAAAATAGAATATTTGGATGTGAAAATGGCCTGAAAAGGTTTAATTTCAATTACCTGTACCATTGGTCGGTTCGGCCTAAGGAGTGTGTTGGCACTATTAATAGTCAAGACGAAGAAGTCAGGTTAAAGACTATTTACCCTCGATTCTTAGCATCTCAAGGAGACGATCCTCTGGAGAAGAACATCTAAAACTCTATCGCTTGAAATGAATACCCTTTCCTTGGCTTATGCCATTTACCTGAACTAGCAAAGAAAGACTTTAAAGAAGGTAGGAACTCACTCCTCTTCTCTTTTAATATATGCCTGCCACTACAATAGCTAGAAAGGTACGAATTTGGACATGGGAGCATTAGGAAGATTATTTCTAGCTTATGTGATTCACTCTTTAAATTAAATATGGTAGTTGGCTTACTTGCTTTTAAGAGGACAAGTTGTTTATAAAGAAAAAAAACAGACACAAGACTCATCCCGATGGATGTGAGATAATAAAAGATGTGAGAGCTTTCTTTCCTAGAATATAAAAAAACAAGATTAGCAACTTTAACTTAGCCCAAGCAATGCCCTTGGGATTACTATTAAAAGGTAGGTTCTCAAGTAACCCCTTAGTTATCCCTAGGTGGTGGACCAAGCAGAGCTTTGGCCCTTGCTAGCGTTATTCCTCTGATTCAGTTTGGGGCTTAAAGTAATGTATTTATTCACTATTAGATAATAGTTGTAGCCCTTTAATTTAAGGAAATAATCCTGGAAAGAAGCTCTTTTCCTATAAGGGAAATTCTCTCTAAGTTGAATCGGTGGAATGCCCTACTTCCAGCTAAGTATACTGAGTTAGGTTCAGGAAAGCTTCTATCTTTCCTGGAACTACCGCCCATTTATTACCTATATACAATGGACCAGAAGTTCTTAGACTTTATAGACAAAGAGCCTTTGCTTTGTTATATATCCAAGAGGGTCCAGCCATTCCATATGCTACCTAGGTCTCATATCTTTTGCTCTGTCTTATAGCCTTAGTTTGAACCATTTTTATTCCTCGCATGGACTAATAATAGGTTCTGAATTAGTTGTTCGAAATAGATCAGGTGCTCTCTCTTCCCCTCTTGTAACGCTATTCTTGAATGAATGTAAGAGCTTCTCCAACCTCTTTCTCTTCGATATATGCCTCTTGATCGAAAAGGAAGGAAGTGCCACCTTTGTGTCAATTGGATGCTTCTTGTATTTTTGCTATTGCCCAAAGATTATAAACCTTGGATAAGGTGAAGGCACATATTCGAGTCTCGCCTTTCATTGATAGTTACCCATCTCCATCCAGAGAGCTAGCTGTTAGTCTTTCTCGACCCGTTATCTTACTTGAATGAAAGAAAGAGAATGATCATTATATTTTAATGTACAAAGCCCATTACTTGTTGGTATCCACTCATTGATCGTAGTTGAGTGATTGGAGTTAGTTTCAGTCTTTCTAATAGTTTGAGTTTGTGTAACACCTTATAGAGATCCCATCATTTCTATGTAGAGAATCCATATCAGTAAGAAATAACTTTAGTTGTTGGTGGAAGTGACCTACATATTTTTATAGTTCCTTGCCCCTTTCTTTTTCTTCTACTAGGTAAGTTGGGAAGTCCTTAATAAGGTAGGGGAAGTTAAGTCTCTCACTCCAATCTTTGTAAATGACTACCATCTTTTTGAAGATCTTTTTAAGATTTTTATTGGCTGCCTCAATAACCTCATTCATCTTGGGTCTATAAAGGGGAGAATTAATAAGATTAACCTTATATTTAATATAGAGCTCAACAATCATCTTCTCATTAATTGTTTTAGCATTATTAGTGACTAATCTTGTTAGCAAGCCATAACGACAAATCAAATCTTTTTCAATAAACCTCTTGACTACTTTATATGTCACATGTATGTAAGACCTGGCCTCTACCCACTTAATAAACTAGTCGATGGCTACCAAGATGAATGTATGTCCATTTCTGGCCTTTGAATTAATTGGTCCTACAACATCCAATCCCTACATATCAAAGGGGCAAGGAGAGGTCATATTGAATAGTGATGTCAGAGGTGCATTTATCTTGTCTCCGTGTATCTAACACTTGTGACATTTTTTACATAGTCTACATAATCTTTCTCCATTGTCAACCAGAAGTATCTAGATTTTTGCATTTTCCTAGCTATCATATATCCATTAGCATGATTGGTGTATATTCCCTCAAAGATTTCCTATAATGATTGCATAGCCTCCATCTCATTCAAACACCTAAGTAAACTCCCATCAAATAATCTCTTATACATGACATCTCCATCCAAGTAAAAATTCATGGTCATTCTCCTCAAAGTCTTTTCATCTGTTTTAGAGGCTCCTAGAGGATGCTCTCGGTATTGGATGAGCCTTTTGATATCACTGTACCATGGTTCTCCATCTACTGACTCTTCTAGTAAATAATAATGAGCTTGAAGATTTCCAATTTTGATGCTTATTGGTTGGATCCTACTCCTAATATTGATTTGTGTCATCGAAGCTAGGGTTGCCAAAACATTAGCAAACTGATTCTTATCTTTGCTCATGTGAGTGAATTTTATCTCTTCAAACTCTTTAGCTAACTTCGAGAGATAATTCTGATATGGCTTGAGCTTATTATTTTTAGGTTGTCATTCTCCCTTCACTTGGCAAATAATTAGTAGTGAATCTCTCTGTAAACATCAAGTTTCCTAAATTTTAGAACCAAAGTAGCTTTTAGATTGATGATATAGGCTTTATATTCGACCATATTATTGGTGCATTCAAATTGCAACCTCACTAAAATATGATACTGCTTCTTTTATGGAGAAATTATCATTGCTCTAGTCGTATTTGTTGATACATTCGCCGTTTCATCAAAGTACATGGTCCATCTGTCCTCCATCTCATTATTATTCTCAACTGTTAGAACATCTTCATCGAGAAGATCAAAATTCATCAGCTCATAGTCTTCCATGGTATGATCTATTAGATGAGCGGCAATCACACTTCCTTTATAGTTTTCTTTGTCATATAAACAACGTCATATTCTGCCAACAATATTTGCCACCTTGCTATCCTGCTTGATAGGTAAGATTTTTCATAGATGTACAACTAGGTCATGTAGTATAACATATACTATCTGAGCCTTTTTGCATTCCACACCAAAGCATAACATAACCTTTTAATTGTGGTATACTAAGACTCACAGTCATTGAACTTCTTGCTTAAGTAGTAAATAACTTGTTCTTTCCTCCTGGTTTCATCATGTTGGCCTAAAACACATCACATGTTTGTTCTTGTCACTATTAAATATAAGATTATGGATCTTCTTGATATCAGAGGTGCTATCAATATCGGTTTTTGCATATACTTTTTGAACTTATCAAAAGCTTCTTGGAAATCATTGCCCTATACACCAAGATTTTTTTTCCTGGGTAAACGGAAAATCAACTTGCATGTTACCGTGAGGTGAGATATGAAACAGGCTATGTAGTTTAAACGCCTAAGAAAACCTCTTATTTATTTCTCCATTTTAGGTGTCAGCATGTCTTGGATTGCCTTTACTTTGTTCGGATCAACTACTATCCCTCAACTGCTTACTACAAAACCTAACAATTTAACGATCCTTACCCAAAACGATCATTTTATGGGGTTCAATTTTAATCAGAATTTATATAGCCTTTCGAACAATTTCTTAAATACATGCTCATGATATTTTTCTTTCTTTGATTTGGCAAGTATATCGTCCACATAGACTTTTATTTTTTGGTGCATCATGTCATAAAACAAAGTGACCATTGCTCTTTGATACTTGGCACTAGCATTTCTCAGTCTGAATGACATTACTTTATAACAAAAGGTTTCCCAATGCATGACAAAGGTATTTTTCTCATTATCTTCTTCTACCATTATAATCTGGTTATATCCCGAGAACCCATCCATAAATAAATGCTTGACATTTTTTGTTGTATTGTCGACTAAAACATTTATATGGGGTAGAGGAAAGTCATCTTCTAGGCTTGCTTTATTTAGGTCTTTATAATCCATACACACCTTGATCCTGCCATCCTTTTTAGGAATTACAACCACATTAGCCACCTATTGAGGATAATGGACCACATCTAAGAATCCGACATCCTATTGTTTTTATATTTTCGCTTTCACCTTAAGCAACATATCCAAGCACATTCGTCTAGTATTCTATTTAACTAGCCTACTTCCTTCTACCAAGAGAATACTTTGTACCATTATATCGGTGTCCAAACCAGACATACTTGCATAAGTCCTGGAGAAAACATATGTATATTTATGTAAAAGCGAGATAGACCTTCTCTTTCCTCGGCTGTAATAAGGGTACCAATCTTCAATTCCTTCTTATCCTTTTTAATACCCAAGTTTATTACTTCTAGCTCTTCATTATCTGGTTTCTAGGATTTTTCATATTTTTTACCAGCCTAAACTCTTTTATGTCTTTTTCTTCATAATCTTCATCATCCATTGCAATTGTATTATCAAAGTTTGGTCAATTATTCTTAGTGCAGTGGGTTTGTGAATTGATGAAACTTTCAGGAGTCTTGAAAGTGTAAGGTGTGCTCATATAAGTGTGTTATTTGTACGGAAGATAATGAAACAAAAACATATTTTAGACACAAGAAAGTGCATGATCTCATTAAAATAAAAAGCTCAATTGACAAAGAAGATCTTGTGGCACTATAAACCAAACTTTCATCAAGACTAAAAACAAGTAAAAACAACAGAACATAACAAAACATCCGAAAAAAGGTAAAACATCAAAACAAGACAAAACAGTTCAGCATATATGGTCAAACAAAGAACAATTACTTTTTGAACACCACAAGGGCAGCTCTATCTTTAATTATGGTATGTTTCTCCTTCAACCAATTTATTCATAAAGGCTTTTGCAAGAATGTCATCGATAGTATGCACAAACAACTGCGACAACATCTCATCTTCTGCTTTAATCCTTACGTCTTCAATTTGTTCCTTATTTTCACATTTCAAAGCGTTGATATGGAGGTGTACTATGCCAGATCCGATGAACACCACTAATTTTGGAAAGGTTGTTTGGAGTGGCGAGCTTTTCTTCTTCTGGCTCCTTTCCATCAATCTTTGTCATTCTAGCTTTCTTTTTTTTTTATCTTGACGACTCGCTTGTACTTGTCTTTCTTGGGCTTATATCCAAGCTCAAATCTCTAGTCAACACACTTTATTTTCATCAAATTGACTTGCTTAGGCATCCCAGTTTCAGGATCAAATTGAAAAGGAATCTTATGCTTCTTGAAGCAATTAACAGCCATCCTTGTAGCTTCCAAGATTTTCAGCCTTCTCAGCATCATGTCTTCAAAAACCCATTGAGCATTCATGATTTCAAAATTGTGAATATTTTTGTCTCTATAGTGTTCTGCCTTGATGAATGGCACAACCACATTCTTGATCATATATATTGTCTCTTCAGCCTTAATAGTTATCAACATCCCATTCATAATGTATTTCAGACATTGGTGTAATGAGGAGGTTATTGCTCCAGTTGCATGGATTCATGGCCTTCCTAATAATATATAATAAGAAAGATAGATATCCATCACCTATAGTGTCATCAAAAACTCCTGTGACCCCACATATAACTCCACTTCCAAGGTCCCAATTATTTGTCTTGGCGAGCCACCACGCCCTCACCATCATGGTACTAGGTCTTATGTAGGACTCACAGACGGGCATTTCTCTCAGCATATGCCTTGGCAATATGTTAGTGTTAAACCATTATCGAATAATACCTTCCCTATCAGAATGTATACATCACACCGTGATGTATAGTAGCTTGTTATGCACAGTGTTATCAGGATCTAACTCATCTTTTGTGAAGTATAAATAATTTAAAGTATGAATTCTTCCCACCATGTGCTCTATATATCTTTAAGCATGTACGCCTCATTCAACACCTTTTGCAAAGCTTTTCTATATGGTTCGGAGCTCAAAATTAATGACAGCAAAGATATTATAGCAAGAAACTTTTTAAGTTGCTCAACAACACTATATTCACTGTGTTTCATCAACTTTAGGAACTCATTTGTCTTTTCTTCAGTGACGGGTTTGTTCACCTTGTTCGTCAAGTCAACTACTTCTTTCCCCTTAGCCTTCATTTGTTCTTCAAGTTCTCCTGAGGTAAAGCATTTTCCGCTACCGGTTAGGCCTTCGACTTCTGCTTGAAACACAAGCTTTGGTTACGTGCTTTGGAAGGAGCACTCGTTGTTATGTAGTAAGGCATTGTAGTTTCCCTTACAATACTGTAGGTTTAAACAAGATCAATTTAGGTAACCCGTTTGCAGTAAATTACACCCAACAAACTTTTTTATTTTTGTGAGGTTCATCCACCATGGATACCTCTCTACCTGCTTCTTCTTTTATTCTAAGAGTTCCCTAAATTAGCATTTGTATCTTCTTATTTTGAAAGCTTCGTACTTGTTGATCGTATGACCTTTTGCACCATGATACTTACAAAAACTTTTATGTGTTAGTCTTTCTTCACAACTAACCTTTTTGTATCTGATTTTTGCTGGTATTTTATATATTCTATTAATGACACCTTTAAGCCCCTTGGGTTGTCTGCCTCTAATGTGTTTACCGATCCATGGTCTGAGGCATGATTAGGTAGAGGATTCGATTTTATATTTGGGGCTTCTTCAAACATTATCTACCCGACTTTAATTAAATACACGAGCTTTATCTTGAAGGCGTTTTAAGTATGGATGTTATGTCTTACGATGCCAGCGTGGTACTCACAAGTAAGGTCCAACTTATACCAATTAGGTTAGGGTAGTTGCAGAGGTGTGAGCGGTATCGGGGCTACTTATTCAATACTCAGCAACTTTTGATACATCTCATTTAAGGGTAATAGTAACAGAGGTAGCTGGTCTTGTACTCTTTGGTAATTTTTCTTTGGTATGTTTTTTGTTTGGTGGTTGAATTGGTTACTTTAGGCTTCTGGTTTCTTGGCAAGAAATGGAGAATTAAAGTTGATGTTAGAAATCTAGGGTGAAGGTGATGAAGTGTTATAGTTTTGAAAATGGTTTTTCTTGTCTCTATATCCACCCTTAATGTGATCAACATCCTTCTTCTTCCTTCCAAAGCCTTTTTTTTCTCAATAGGCGTAAAGATTCGACCATTAATTATCCCTTGCTTTCTACATTTGGCCACGACTACAGCATTAGTAAATTGTTGCGCTGAACTACCTATCACATGATCATAGTACAGCGCCTTGAACATATTTGCAAATAAGTCATTTCTTTGTCTAAAAGTGGAGAATATATTTATACAGTCAAATCCCTCTATATTTGAGCATTTTATCTCATGCTTTCTTTATCCCCTTTCTCTAGAAGAGATAGACTAGTTCTACTAGGAAAAATTAAATCTGAAAGCTTAATTTAGTCTTGATTGAGAAGATTGGAATTTTAGATGACCAAATTATTTTGTTTTTAAGCTTAATTAGATGAAATCAGGGACGCAATCACAAGAAAATCAAAGTTTGGTGGTCAATCAAGAGTCAAAATAAAGAAATTCAAGGTCAAGGACCTTTATACAAAAGGCGTGTAAATTCAAAGTCCAAATTCAGTTGAAAATAAGAGTGAAATTGAAGATAATTAAAAGTTAAATGGTCAATTAAGGATCAATTCACATAAATCCAAAATCAAGGACTTGGATAAAAAAGGCACTAAGATCAGGGGATTTTTTTAAAACCTAGCAAGGATGAAATTAAATTGATTTTTAAAATCAAAATTTAATTAAGGACCTGATTGGATAAATAAAAAATTGAGAAAGGAGTTTCTAAACCTAATTTGAATCTAAAGCGTCAAAACAGCACCGTTTCATTTAAATGAAATAACACATTTTGTATAAAATGATGTCGTTTTGGTAATTAATTAATAAAAAGAGGAAACGACGTTGATACAGGAGGCACTATGGATTGTCTTTAATCTCTTGTGAGAAAGAATAATGGGCACCTATCTTTTGTACCTTTTTGCAAGACCATTTAGCACCTGTTTTCTCTACTAAACAAGACAAAACACACACCACCCTCAACATTTGCATTAATACTAGCTCCTAGCACGATTCCCACTAAGTGGTTCCCCTTGCAGCCGTTACAACATTAGTTCAAAACCACTAATCGACCAGTCTTTGACAACATGGGTACAAAGTATTAGTTTGTTTTGGCTTGGCATCAATGGTTGGGATTAATCCTAAAGGACTTAATGGTCGAGATTTGGCTCCAAATAAGAGCCAACATACCTTCCTCATCCCTTATAAATAGGGACGATCCACTCCAGTGTAAGGAGGAGGAAAAGAGCACAAAAAAAGACCCTTCTGCACCAATTTTTTCTTTTAAAAAAGGAGAAAAAAAGAAACCACAATTATTCCTATACAAAGCTTTACATCCTTTCAACAAAAGAACCTACATAAAACCAAACCTTAGCTTAATTATCCCTTCATTTTCATTGTGAAAGAACCAAAAACAAAAGACAAATAAACCTTACCCTACCATTGCAACCAGCCCTACTATTTTGTTTCTTCGTTCCCTAGCAGTCCTACCAACATTTTCTTTTTGTTTACCAACCAATATAGACAACAATATCGTGGACGTCAAATTGCGCACTCCCTCTACCTCATTGGAGCATTGTCCAACAGCCAACAACCCTTTTTTATCTGGACAATGTCACCACAGTTTGCCACTACCAAGAACCTTTATCGTGAGACTACTAGCAAGACCACCAGCCTAGCAACATCCCCTCTTGGCTAGGGAAGCCTCTTTTTTCTTCCCTTCCTCTATTGGTTTCTTTTCTTCTTCTCCTAAAAGGTTGCCGAATGTGAATTCATTCATGTTCTGCAAGCTTTGCATAACTTGGTCACTAGGCTGGGCTAGTGACCAAGTTATACAAGTTTGACCCTCAACCCAGCCCATCCTAAAAAAATAATTAGGCCTTCAGTTGACCCACTCAACTAGACTAAGCTTGGCCCTTGGGCCTAAGCAGCCCAACCTCTAAGCTAAAAGTGTATTTGGCAAACACAATATTATGTTTTTTTTTTTTAGTTTTAAACTTGGCTTTATTTCAATATTTAGCCAAATCAATTGATTAAAAAAAAGGGTTATTACCTTATAATATAAAGGATTCAAGAAGAAAAATGAAGAGATTCTTGGTTTCTTCCCTCCTTCCCTTTTCCCTTCACTTTCCCTTATTTTTCCTTCTTCTCCTAAGCTTTAAACTCTCTAAATTAGTGTAAATAACCTTCCCAGGTCTTCCAACACTTCCTATCATTCCTTTATTCAAGAAATTTTGTGTGATTTATGGAGATTTTTGATGAAATAATTAGGTTTCTCTCTCCCTTACTTTCTTTAAGTGACCTTTTATATAGTGTAGGAAATCCCTAAAATTACCACAATACCCTTTTAGTTAATTATCGTGTGTTTTTTGTTCCATTAGGTACTCTTTTCAGTTTATTTTTACTACTAATTGTAACCGAAAGTCTTAGTCATTGACACCTAAATTTAATTATCAGCAATAGTCCCATATTTATTTATTTCTCCATCTTTATTTTTATTTATTTATTTAATTCTAGGGTCCTTATACCTAGGGTTACTATAAAGATAATTTTTTGGACAATAAAAAATTAATTTTTATCAACCTGTTTTTTGGACTTTGGTTTGGGTTTATAACTCTCTGTCATATAAAGAATATTTTTATCAATCCATTAGTTTCTTTAACCCCTCAATAAAGAGTTTGAACAATTTCTTCAACCAGAACAGTTTTTGTGCAATTTCTATTTAATTAAAACATCATATTTAAAACAAAAATTATCAAGTTTAATTCTAAATTCTAAATAATAAAGTTTTAAGGATAAAGAATTAATCATTTAAAACAACTAATATTCAAGTTAAATAAATTGTAAGAGGTATAAGAAGTAAGTGTTTTACAATTTTTTAGTTTAAGTTTAAAATAGTATGCTAGGATTGTGTTTCAATTTTCTATACAAGTTTGGATATATACTTAGTACACATGCTAAAATCTTAATATGATATTTAGTTTTGATTGCAAGTTTTTTATGGTATATTTTTATATACTTATAAACTAAACTTGTATGAACTAATTTGATTAGTATCTTCTTATATTGATAAATTAAACATCTAAGCTCAGTAGTCTAATAATTTTAGACAACATATACTCTTGTAAAATAGTAATTTTTTTAAATAAAATAAATTAAAATAAATCTTTTAAACTATTATAATATTATAAAAAAAATCCAAAAATTTAAAAATTTGTCAAAGACCTCTGTTTAAAAAAATACTATAAAAAAATTCTTTTGTATCCAAAATACCTTTAATTGTGATTTACAAAAGATAATTAAATTATAAAATTAGAGAAAGAATTTAAAAGATGGACATATTATTTTTTTATTACATGAAAATATTAAATTTACTATTTTATTTCGAGTAAATTTTGTTCTAAGTTTCTTTAATATTATTTCTCAAATTTTAAAAATTTAATTCAAATATTGTCTTTTCTAAATAATAACTAAGGTCATTCTTAGTATACAAGGGTTTTTTTAATCAAATTTTCAAATACTTTTATATAATTTAATGGTACTTTAAAAAGATTATTGTAATTTATCCTTTCAATGTTAAATTAAAATTAAAATTAAAAAAGGAAGCAACTTTATTATTAACCTCCTCACAAAACATTGTTCACTGAAAAAATGCTATTTTTAATTTTTATTTTATTTTTAATTTTTTAATTTTTTGCAATTTAATTCTTCAATATTGAGTTTATTAGTATTGAGCTTTATAATTAGTTTTGATTTTTTTTATGGAGTTATCCCTTAATCTCATAACCCAAGTTGGGGATTTAACAGGTTAACCTGAGTTGACTATGGTTTTTTTTGTCTTTTTTAATTAATTTTTTTTTAATTTTATCCTTCAATATTAGGTTGATTGAGAATTGGATATCATAATTTATTTTGATTTGTTTTTTATAAGGTTATCCTAATCTTATAACATGTGCAACAAGTTTGGCAAATCAACCTGAGTTGGTAGGTCATTTTTTTGTCTTTTTTTAAATGATTTTTTTTAAATTTTATCATTGAATAATAGATTGATTAAGAATTAATCTTTATAATTTGTTTCAATTTGTTTTCTATAAGGTTATCATAGTCTTATAATCATGGTTATGAATTTGACAAATTAAGTCGAGTTGACCTAACTCAAACAAATATATTGTCGTCTCAATATTAATAAACAAAATATCACCTTGAAATTGTTTGTAGTCGAATTATGTTTTTATTGGTTGTCTTGGTTGTTTTTGAAATCACCAAGTCAATCATATCATTTTGAGTCAATCCATACATAATTTTAAAAATGAATTATTAAAAAATATTTTAATAACACCTAAATATTTTTTTATATTAAAAAAATCAATTCAACAGCATCCGTAACTTAACAAAATGATCTTGTTGGAAATACATTTTGCCAGCTTGTAAGCTGTTATAAGGGCTTGTTGCCCTATTATTACATATTTAAGGTCAAATATTTACTTGGAGTAAGGTTCTTGGTCAAATTTCGCACTTTGTTTTCTTCTGTGCTGAATGACAGTCTCAAGGCTGCTTATAGAAATTAAATGGTATTGATTCCGCGGCCTTTCATGAATGTTTGCCAGTTCAAATATGAGTGTTTGAATTGTTGCTTTGTGTTGTTAAGAAAATAAAGTATTGAAAATGAAGGAAAATAAGATTTTGGTTCCTTTTTTTTTTTTTGATGTTTTTATATTATTTTAACATATTTATATTAAAAATTAATTTTTTAAAAAATATATTATTTTAATATATTTTTAAATAAAATAATATTTTAAAAAATTATTATTATAACAATACCGAACAGTATTTTAATCTAGCAAAGTAGCCTGACTTGTCTAAGGTTTGGGTTCTGAATTTTAACCGAATGACTAGATTTTGACTAGGTTATTGGATTATTCGGATCAATTTTTTAAAAAAAATTAAAATGATGTTGTTTTAGTAAAAAAAAAAAACAACGGGTTGCGACCTGGTTTTTCCAGGTCACACCGGATTTTTCCTTTTCTTATTTTTTTTCAAGCCGGCCCAGTTCTAGCCTCGAATTAGCTAACTCCCGAGTTAACCTGTCAGGCCGGACCAGATTCCAAAACTATCATAAAAAAAAAGTACCTCTCTTATGTATTAGTGTTTTCTATGGATGTTATTTCAACGTAGAACTCTTCAAACAAAAAGTAATTTACAAATATTAAGATATGAGGTCATCAAGTTTTATTATCTTTGAAGCTTCTTCAAGAGTTTTCAGTTGTAATATTACTATTTTTAATTAATTAAAATAAAATAAAATAATCTTAGATTACAATTTATCATACTCTTTCTTCTATATTGGATTGTTTATTTTTATTATATAAATAACTAGCTTTACTCTTAAATAAGAACAAAATAATGTTTTTATTTTTTTATTAACGTGAGTGTCCGGACTAACTTGTGTGTACCTCGACTAACAATCATGTAAGGATTCAATAGCTTTAATTAAAAGGATTGTATACGTGTCTTTCTCATTATTATTTTCTTCTCTTGTTAAAAAAAATAAGCTGAAAGCTTTTTCATGCTGCAATTAAGTTGAAAAGTCTGGCTGCCTCCGAGAAGATGATAGAAGCAAGTGGTAATATTAAACATTAAACTTCCCCAGAAGAACTCTTTCTCTATATATGCTTGTTAACACAATAAGACCAAACATCGATTTGAAATAATCCCTCCCAGCTCCCATTCTATTAATGTCCCCAGCTCCCACCAAATAAAAAAAATAAATAAAAAACCTTCAAGCTAGAACCCACATTTAGAATACCTTTTGATTAGTTAACTAGTTTTTAATTAAAAAATGAAAACATGATGCACATGTTTACTACATATATCATATATAAAAAAGAAAAAAAAAGTAGCCAAAAATAGATAAATGTTTATAAATTTTATGAGTATAGGTTACAGGGAATCTTACTAGTTAACAAATAATATAGTTCTGATAAAATGTAAAATAAAGAAAACAATAAAGGCAACGAAATCATTTTCAAAGTCAATTTTTATTTAATTTTATGGCACTTCAATTAAATATTCAAAATGTTTTGGATGATTTAAATTATGAAGAAAAAAAATGTTTTCCTAGCCAAAATCCTCATTTCTTATATAAGCATTTTTCTTGTTTTGATGAAACATGTCTTATTAATATTAATATTATTATTATTATTATTATTATTATTATTATTATTATTATTATTATTATTAACAACATGATTTCTTGATTAAAAACTTAAGATAATTAAAATAAATATTTGCAAAAATCTTAATAATTTAAATTCATGAGAAAAAATATTTCTTTAATCAAAATCCTTTCTCCTTATTCTTTTTTTTTTCCCAACGAAAACATGTTTTTTTCATAGCTAAAATATGGTTGATTGAAATATTTATCTCCTCTTTATTTTGCGATAACCTTTACTCTCCTGTCTCAATGTTTGAGGATTCATATATGAGAAAAATGAAGTTTTAAAACCAAAACATAAAACCAAAAATCTTAAGAACCAAAAATAAAAAATAAAAAACTCTAGGGGCCAAATTAAACCTTTATAAAACTTTTAGGAAGAAATTGAACTTTTTGTAATAAATAGGGACTAAAATATGAGGAAATAAAGTTTTAAGACCGAAACCTAAACACTTAAAAGTACAGGGTCCAAGAATATAAAAATAAAAAACTTGAAGGATCAAATTGAACTTCTTTGAAAACTAGAAAGAACAGATTGAATCTTTTCACATCATAAAGAGATTGAAACATGAGAAAATTAAAAGTTTTATTGTTGAAAAGTAAACAACTAAAAATATAAGGATAAAAAGTAAAAAACTATAAAGCCCAAAGCATATTTTTCCTACAATGAACACTATAGAAAAAAACTAAAATACGATGCCCTTTTTTAATAATAATTTTTGTTATTCATTCATTTTTTATTCCCTCACAAAACACTATTAATTTAGTATACATTTGCACGTCAGGTCCTTTTATTATGCAAGTTTTGCAATTTGATCTCTTAACTTTTTTTTATTAAGCCCTTTTACTTGTGTTTTCAAGGTTTTATGCGTTTCGGTGTGTTCTAATCTATTTTGTCAAGGTTTTCTTATGTTTTGTTAGGATTTCCAATGTTAATTGATGATCAATTTTATAAAATTAGGTTATGGCTCCTTCTTAAGAAAACCAATTGAAAGTTAAAGAACCAAAATTTACATTAAAAAAGAAACTAAGAGCTTTCCCACACTTTGAGTGCAAAAGTTCCATTTTCTCCCTTCTTTTAGGTTTTTATATATTGATCATTAACTTTATTTTTATCACATTTCAATCGTATGGTTAAAAGAGAAGAGAGAAAATCATTAAAAAAGTTGATGGGAGAGAAATCTCTTTGTAGGTTGGATTCCAACCACCAAAAACTTTTGCTTTGGTGTCTATGGATTTCAAATTAAGTTAGGAACTTAAAAAGAGGTGGTTTTCCATCTTTTATGATACTAGAAAAAATGGGTTGGATCTTGAAAATCTTTTTGAAATTTAATTTTGAGTTTTTAAACTAATTAAAATGTGTTTTGATATTCAAAATATGGTTTTTAGGTTCATATATTTTGGGGTGAAAAATAATTGAAATCTGGGTTAATTGAATCAAAAAAACTTGGACTTTTATTTTTTTTTTTATCATCATAACACAGTTTTAGTAACTAAAAATACTTGTAAGTGGACAAAGCTTGTTCGCTAGTATGGATGAATTGTCCACAATCTATTACAAAAAAAAATATCTAGCCTAGGCTACATGGCCTAGGCATGTAGGCCTAACTATAACCTAAGCATGCATGGGACATCCTTTTTAGCCTAGGCGTGCTTGAGCTTGCTTCTCCACTCCCTCATTTTTAAAATAAAAAATATATATCTTAAAATAAAATATTATTTAGATAATTAATTATAATGATTTTAAAAAATAATTCTATATTTTTTAAATGAAACTTAAGGTTTTTATTATAATGGTTTTTAGTTCTAATATTTACTTTTTATGATTATATAGGAAAGTATTAATGCCCATAAATTTTAAAACAAAAATATTTGCTTTTTATGATTATATTAGAAACGTATTAATGCTACATTTTATCCTAATAAAAGATAACAAATGGGCATTTATAGGTACAACATGAATTATATGAAAATATTTAAGTAATCAAGAGAATATTCATCACTCTAGATAAATTAGAAAAAATATTTCATATGTTCTTAAATAATATTGATTGTAAATTCTTATGTAAGGTGGAATAAGATTTGAAAATAGTTTCAAATCTTATTCAAAGAATAAATAATTATGGTGTTCAAAACAAACATGATTTGACATAATAGATACTTCATGATATAATATTTAAATCGAAACATTATCAATGAATTGATAATAATTACACTGAGAAACTGGTTATTAAAATGTTAAATCAAACCACTTATAACTTTCTTAATATTTAGAGGATCATGACAGATTGCTAAACATTATACTTGATCTTTAAATATAAATCAAATAATTATTGAATTGATAATAAATTAATTTATTTAATCATATTTTATTTAGGATTATGATTTATATTTGGGCTAACTTATTAGGGAACCTAATGGTTCACATTCTTAAGAACCATTAGTCAAAAATTAAAATGAAATGATTAATTAAGTGTAACATAATTGTAAATAAATTTTACAAATTGAGGAATATAATGTAATTAATACAAAGGATTATAATTCTAGACCTATAAATAATCAAGTGAGGATTTGATTGAATTTAAAAAAAAAAATTAGCCTAAAATAATATATGTGATATTATTTAAAGGTTAAATTGATTTTTTATTTATTTATAGGGTTTTTAGGTTTTCCTATAAATAGAAAGTTATGTCTCTTATTTTCTATGAATAAAGTACAATACAGAAACACATGAAAAATATAAAATAAAAGAGCTAGCACTCAAAGGCATAATAATTCCTCTTTTCTAAAAAAGATTGAGGAATTTTTTCATTGGTGGTTCGTATCAATTATTGTTAGAAGCCAGACACTTGGATGACTTGTGGTTTGCGACAACCTAGTATTGAAGCAGTTATTCGAAGCAAAAAAAACATCTGATCTTCAGGTAATCTTCATATAAATCCTAAAAATCCTAAATCTATCTAACAAGATCTTTGAGACTCCCGAAATTTTTTAAAAATGTATAGTTTTCCCATGTGTTTCGAGAAATCCAACACAAATATCAATCACACATTCACATTGTTTATCGTCTTCTTCATCTACAAACTCCATACTCAAAGACCATGGCAATGTTAAAGAAAAGAAAAGACAATAAAGAGAAGTTATAAGGTTTTTAATAGTTAAGAAAGATGAGTATTTCTTATTAGGAATTAATATAGCAAATTAAATGGTCTCTTCTTTAATTTGCTTTTACTTATTTTTTATGATTTAAATTCTATTTGAAATTCAAATCAATACTTTCAAAAAGGTTCCAAATACAAGAGTTAATTTAACTATTGGAATTGAATTCAATTCCAAAGATTCCAAATAGCTTGTTAATGAGAATCAAATATATATTTTATCATTGTTATCATTGCAAATTTTTATATTATTTTCTCCAATTAATTATTTTTTAGTTCTTTTATATAGTTGTGTGAAAATAATTTAAATGTTATTTAATTTTTTTGTGCTTTATAATTGCTTTACAAATCATGTTAAGTTTTAATTTGAATAATTATGTCTTTCATAAAAAAAATTGTGTCCTCTCCAAAATTAAAAAGAAATTAATGAATAAGGAAAATGAGGCTTTGACCATAAAGAAATACAATTTTTTTTATTTAATTTAAATCATTTGAACTTTGATAGATATTTATTTTAATTGCTACAACTTTTTATCAATAAAAAGTCATTTTTAGTCAAAATAAAAATAAATAACAAATGGGATTTGACAGGGAAAACACTTTTTTTTTCCTCATTGGAGTTTTTATGAATATTTATTTTGAACAAAATACATATTGATAAGATTATTGGAATTCTTTAAAGTGTAAGTTCTCATTATTATAAAATTAAATAAAAAAGTATGTTTCAAAAACCGCATTACTATAACACTCGAGCATATGGCTAGTAAAAAAAACTAGAAAAAAAGTGGATGGGTTGTTAAACTTCGTAATATGAATAACCAGGGGAAAAAACCATGATCATCATTCCTAATTTTATCAATTACTAAATAAATAATTAATTATTTATATTCAAGATAGTGTTTGACTACTGTCTTAGGATAGAAGACACATAAATTAAAAAAAAAAAAAACATGTTTGATTAGAGAGACAAAGATGGAAATATAAAAAAATGTCTCTTTGATAGTTTTAAATTGAATTTTTATACTTTTAAAACAAGAGACACAAAGGGATCAAGTCTTCAAAGACAGTTCATATTATTTTTTTATTATTATAAAAAACTCTTAATTATAAAATTATCCAACTCTGTTTTAAGTAAATAACCTTAGTTGTTTTGAGTTAGAAAAAAACAATCATTTTCTACTCTTCTCAATCAATGATTAGTTTTCTTATTATTATTATTATTATTATAATTATTATTTAAATAAACTTCTTAAATCTTTCTCTTATAATCAATTTTTTTTACAAGAAATTACCTATTGCACTCGGAGGATGTCCAACAATATACAAACTAGGAAGCAAAATCCTAGATGAGGAATAACAAAATTTAGTTGGACCTGAAAGTAGTGTTTGATTTTGAAATATAACAGTAAGGTATTCATTTTCTTTTTACCTCATTTATCTAAAAAGAGATCAATATCCTCAAATTCTAGACCAGCAGCCTTCACTATAGCTGAGATTGCAACAACTGGGCTTACACCTATGAGGGCGGGATCTACACTAACAACAACAAATGCCCTGCATAGCCAAGATAATTTTAAATGAAAAAATAAGGAGGATCCATTAATTATTCTCAACATTAATTTTTATACATGAAAACTGACAGAATAAATGACAAGTAACATCTAAACATTGTTTTTCTTAATCAAAATATGCATTTGCAGATGGCTAATCTTCCTAAACTACATAACAAACATGTTGTTATTGAAGCAAAAAGTTATTGGCCTTAAATAAGATTGTATACCTTGAACTCAAGAAGCTCAACACTTATTTAAGCATTCATATTTTCAAAATCTATCTCTCTATATTATTATTGTGTTTTCTCTATATATATAAAAAACTAACTTAAGAATTGAAGTGTCGCCAAATCTAACAAAAGGGACCTTTTGCAGGACCTAGCCACCAGACACTTTTCCTTACCAGGTGCCAAGTACCGACCACTAGTCACCTTGGCCAGGGAGAATGAATCAAGAGATTAACTGATTATCAAATACTTAAGTCTTGTTTCTAAGCTACTTGGATTTTTCAGGATTGTCATAACCCAATTTTAGATCACTCCCAAATTTTGTTTTCCTTTTCTTAAAAAAAAAAAAACTGCACGGTGCCGTTTTGAACGGCACGGTGCAGCTTCTCCCCTGCAAATGCAGAGACAGGGGAGAAGAAGGATATTTTTGAAA
>Ga0325400_1000345_pt1 | contig 32674 bp, 28 predicted proteins | sample PopdelMetagenome_2_FD_205662 | JGI IMG/M metagenome (GOLD analysis project Ga0325400, IMG submission 205662) | Populus deltoides microbial communities from Bellville, Georgia, United States - Xylem-PdKOR-R1 | ecosystem: Host-associated > Plants > Phyllosphere > Stem > Wood/Secondary xylem...
AAGAAACTGTTTTTCTTTTAGTTAACTCAATTTTTATAAAAAGAAAAGGAAAACATAAAATAATAATCCAACTATAGACCCGCAGAACAACTGATCAAGGATCTGATTAAGCACAAAGCAAGAATCGAATGCTTGAAGAACACCTCATTCTAGATCATATGATGCTTCTAAAATGAGGGCTCATATTCACCGTCTCTATCCACTCCTTGCTTTGCAACTGTAAAGTTTGCTTCATGGAGAACATGAAAAAAACTGACCTCGAAAAATAGGTTTGTCTGAGCGAGTGTATTGTGTTGAAATTATTAGCAAAGGTGGATGCTGTGTTCAGGTAACAATGTTTCTTATATATATTTAAAAAATTACACTTTGTATGCTAGTTTTGGTGAAAAAACTAAAATGTTCAAGTACATAATAACCCATGTCCCCTTTCGCTCTTCAAATTCCTAATTGCCAATCTCTCATTTTCGTAGCCATTAATCTCATCCACGAAGCATTGAATTAAAATGAGAGGGAGAAGGAAAGGAAGAGGACAATGGAATGGTTGATGTGGTGGCGTGAATTTTCAGTCATTCAAAGGGTATTTTCTACGAGAGTGAAAGCCTTAAAAAACTATCTCAATTCAATAGTTTAAACTATCACATGAGATTTTAAGATATGATTTATATTATTCTCTAACACATCTTCTTAAATAAAAGCTCTTTAGACTTCAAACTTGCACAAATCTCCACTACCTTGTACTTAATTTTTATCATATAAATAGAGATAGTGAGATTCGAACTCGTGATCCTTGATTATCAAGAATCTGATATCATATTAAAGAATTAATTTAATCCAATAATTTAAATTATTAAATAAAATTTTAAAATATAATTGATATTATTTTTAATAGAAAAAAACTAGTAATTAGCAAGTAATTGGGTTTGCGTGGCTGGGATTCTATCATGACGATACAGGGTCTTGAAACTTGTGATACTGAGTTTGGAAAGGACTTTTCTCATGACGGCGAACAGAGCTTGTTCACAGATGGTCCCCTTCCTCGCCATAAACTTGCGTTCACGATCGAGCATGAGGATGTCATATCTAATTAGGTTCTTCTTACGTATCCAGGCTGTTATCCAATTAGCTTGCTCCCTCCACCGTTCTTAATTTTGTGTCAACCTTTACCTGAGAGCTGTAGTCTCATCTTCCTTAGCACGTAATTGCTCAATTAAAGACTTTGATGCTTGCTTCTTTGAAGTTTGGACATTAAACCAATTAATTATAATGGGAAACCTATAATATTTCAGAAACTTTTTATTTTGACTCCATATATAAATTATTATAAACTATAAATATACATAGTAATATATAAAGCGTAAATTTTTAAATGTCGCATAGAAAATATTACCGCTCAAATCTTGAGAGGTTTTCAGTAATTTTTTTTTTTACCTGTATTTTGGTATTATTTTTGTTGTACACTAAGATAATTGAATCTGTAATATATATATGCAAAAAAGCTGTTTGTTAAAGTATTAAGAATCATATAGCTTACAATTAGAACATTACAAAGTTTAAAGACTTGAGCTATATTTTTAGAAAGAAAAATAGTAATTTAATTAATATGAAATAAAGCACAAATAAATCACTATTCTTGCATTATATTTTTCTATTTCAAAAAGAATATTTGGCAATGCCAACAATTCAAGATTGTTAAAATAATCTAATATTTTCTCCATTATTTAAGATTGTTAAAATTATAATCTAATATTTTCACCTTTACTAATAAAATAAATAAAAATAACGATGGAAATCATACATTATTTAAATGATAATATTTTTTCTTGGTTGCATAAATGCTAAAATTTAAATATTGGTCACCGAGTGCTGATGGATTAAACATACATCTCAATAAAAAAGTCATTATTCCTCTCGTTGAAAATTTAAGGAAAAATATTTACATTTGTTTTTATATGCTATAGAATTATTTATTAATTGGGATTTATTATTTAACATGGATTTTTTATGCAACGAACCTTAAGGCTTGTATAACTTTTATAAATAAAGAATAATAGAATGAGAAGTTTGGTTTCATTGCAAAAGAGAGTACAGATCCAATAATAATTTGTTGAGTTGAAAATTTTAAAATCACTATTCCATTATTTTTTATAAATATAATATTTATTTTTTAATAGTTTTTCACCTAGCTTAAAATATGCTAGATATAATATTAAATATAATAATTTTAAATTTATTAATCCATCGAAATATGAGGTAGAATAACCTTGGGTCTAAACCCTGCTAGTTAGGTCTAAGAGTTCATCAGGCTGATTTAGGCTTCTTATAAACTATCAGGTCCACCTAGAGTTTCCATCACTCTAGAAGGCTCATAATTGCCATCCAATATGCACAAGCCCAAACTAAAAACTTCACCTAATTTTGAAACATTACTGCACTGCAGTACTCAGCATATGAATTCAAAAATTGATTGCGTAATCCATACCTTGTAGTTTTCAAGAACAAAATAACACAATCTCTCCAGACCTGGCAGCACAAGCACTAATAATTAACCTTGGGTCTTCTTCCTGATGCCCTAAAGGAGTATCTAAAGAAAAACAAACTGTACTGAAATATGGATACTTTGCTCCATCAACCCAAGGACATACCTTTTTCACCAATCTAACGAGAAAGATAATCCTGCTGTCCGCTATCAAACTCACAATAGTGGAGCTTTTGGCCCATCATCTGCAGAGCCATGAATACATTCACCATTTGATTTCTGCAAAATAATAAAAGAAACGTCTGCTAAGAATGATTAGAGACTAGATGAATTGCACAAGAGTTAAGACATATAGAGAGGTACAAGACTAGGTCATCATCTTTTCTAAGAACTGCTAAAAGTCGACAAGTGATCTTCATCAAATTTTTCTCAGTGCTAGTAAACAATTTTAAACATGTCAGCTTCCCTTTTAAAACAATAACACAAATTGTTGAAGAAAGAGTTTACACAATGTAAACTGTAGCATAGCCTCTAATAATGTTAGACACCAGCTGCTGACCAAATTAACTATCAAAATTACTTGCCAGAGCATAAAGTTATTTCTCCTGGGCATAATTAATCCATATATATTGTCGCTAATGCGGTCCAATGTCCCAAACATCTATAATGGCTGCAAAAAGATTACTTGTGAGAAGAATGGAGAGATTTAAAATCAGTAAGTTCTTATATATTTGTTTGTTTTTCATCTGTAAGCCACTTTAACCTATAACCTATGTTCTAAATCGTGTCCTTCAAGTGATGAAGAAAAAGATAGAGACGGAAAAGGTTTCTTACGAATTTCTTGGTTGCTTATATTGTGTTTTAATCTATCTCGCTAGTAAGGAATGATTTTGTTTTTAAAATTACTGATCCTGGCATAGGCAACATTTATTTTCTTGTGTGTGGCGTCTTGGAGCAAACATGTAGATGAACACTCTTTTTTCAAGGACAACCCGGTTGTGGATGGCTTAAAATGCAATATCGACGGATCTTATTTGGAAAAACCAGGTCATTCAAGTATATTGAGAGATCACTGAGATTACTTTCTAGAATGGTTTTTTTATGGACAAAACCGTGTCGTTCTTGTAGGTCTCAAACAGCACTACGAGGTTGGAAGTCCTGGCCACCAAAAGAGCTATGGTAGATTGGTTTTTAGAACCAGACTCTGGTGAATGGATTCAATATCATTTCAACAACTAAGCCATGTAGATTGCAAAGCTCTTTCAACTCAATATTTGCTTCTATAATGGCTTCGAAGAGATCCGTTCTGATAGGCCACAACGTTCTCAACGAGATTGTAAGCTAAATCCCAAATATTTGGGATAAGATGAAGAAGCCGTTGCATGGAAAAAAAAGGGGCATGCAACGTGGAAACATGAAGAAGCAGTTGCATGTTACGTACATGCAACGTGGGAAAGGGTGTGGCAGTTGAGCATTAAATGGCAGAAGTGGAATGCGTCCTCTACAGCGGAGAGTTTACGTGTTATTTTTTTTATGTTAAGATGTATTTTGAATTGCAGTTATTGTTATTAGTTTTCCTATTATTTCGGTATTTTGTTGTGGCTTGGCTTATATAATCAAGCCAAGAACCTATCATAAGGAATAAGAAAGAAATATCTAAACAGTGGTACATTCTCACCAGAAGAGAATTATTTTTTCATTTATAAATATATCTTGGGACCTATTATTGGTATCAGAGCCAATTTATGGGAACAAATAAAGAGCGCATTGAACAGCTAGAAGCTGGGCTTGTGGGAGTGCAGGATAGATTAGACAGTATGGAGCAAGGCATGATCGACAGGCTTCATCACTTAGAAGAAACTATCAACCGCCTCACTAATGTAATGCTCGTCAACCAGGAGCCTTCCAACCACAGCAACCAACAATGTGAAGGTCATGAAGGGGGGCGAATGGTGGTCTCTTCCAAAACAGCAAGGCTTGAATTTCCTCAATTCTCAGGCGATGATCCAACGGAGTGTTTCAATCGTGTGAACCAATTTTTCGAGTTCCAAAATACTCTTGAAGCTCAGAAAGTTTCTTTGGCTTCATACTACTTAGAAGGAGAGGCAAACCAATGGTGGCAATGGCTCCGCAAGACATTCCAGGATGAAGGATGTGTTATATCGTGGGCAGATTTTGAGGACGAACTCTGGGCTTGCTTTGGACCTTCTGAATGAGAAATTTTGATGAAGCCCTTTCAAGGATAAGACAACATGCTTCTCTGCGTGATTACTAGAAGGAATTCGAACGATTGAGCAACCGAGTAAGAGGCTGGATGCAAAGAGCACTGGTGGGAAACATTTATGCGTGGTTTAAAAATGGACATCTCCAATGGTATACGAATGTTTAAGCCTAGGACTTTGAAAGAAGTCATCAGCTTAGCACGCATGAAAGATGATTAAATCGCAAGACAAAGAAGAGGTGTAAGACCTGCAAATCTGAAGTGAGCTCCATTAACTCCTGCCCCTACTAATCAAGTAGCACCACCAGTTCCTACCATTCCTGTGCAACGACTTACCTGGGATGAAATGCAACGGAGGCGAGCTCAAAACTTATGTTTTTATTGCAATGATCGTTTTACTGTAGGACACAAATGTTAGGGGCCATGGGTACTTATGTTGGAGGGTTACGATGGCAGCAATAGTTTGTTAAGCTGACAATGGCAATGAAGAACTGACAACTGAGGAGAACCAGGAAGAGATAGTTAGACCAGAAATTACATTGCATGCACTAACAGGGTGGACCGTGCCCAAAACCATGAGGATATCTGCAAAAATTGGTTCCCATCTCGTCATTGTATTAATCGATAGTGGGTCAACTCACAATTTTATTAGTGAGCGAATGGCTAATCTGTTGAGACTACCGGTAGTGCCAACAAACACCTTGTCAGTTCGGGTTGCCAATGGAGAGAGTCTTAGATGCCAAGGGCAGTTTGAGGAGGTACAAATAGACCTACAAGGCATTTTGTTTCCTTAAATTTTTATTCTTTACCTCTCACAGGATTGGATGTAGTTATAGGAATTCAATGGCTTGAGCTACTAGGTTCTGTGGTTTATGACTAGAAACGATTAACCATGGAATTTGTGTGGGAAGGCCAAACCAAAAGGTTGGTAGGCGTCGATGGACAAGATTTTCAAGCTGCATCCTTCAAAGAAATCTCTACAAAAATTCATCCTAGCAATGTGCTATTTGCTTTATGCCATCAAGTCATTGATATGGAACTGTCACATAATATTCATCCAAGCATGCAAGCAATGTTGCAAAATTTCTCTAATCTGTTTGTAGAGCCTTCAAGTTTACTGCCAACGAGGGAGATTGATCATGATATCCCACTTAAGGAAGGTACTGAACCAGTGAATGTTAGACCCTATAGATACGCACATTATCAGAAGATATATCTTGGGACCCTTATATACGCACATTTTCTGATGCTCTCTCCCGTAATCAAGGGAGTCCCATGCTTCATAGTATTTTCACTCCGCAAGTTACCTTATGGGATGAAATCAGAAAGGCTGTAGCAGCAGATCCATACATTCAATCAATGGGTCGTGTGGCCACTGAAAAACCTGGTGGATCATATACATGGCGTCAATGATTACTGCTATATAAATGAAGGATCATTGTTCCAGACAATTCCTCTTTAAGAACTACGCTGTTACATGAAGTGCATGACACCAAGGTGGGGGGTCATTCAGGCATCCTTTGTACACTCAAAAAATTACGTTCACAGTTTTATTGGTAAGGGATGCATAAATCAGTGTAGGATTATATTAGAGGGTGTGAGATATGTCAGAAGGTGAAAGTCGAAACATTGTCTCCAGCTGGGCTTCTTCAACCTCTGCCAATCCCATGTCAAGTCTGGGATGACATTACCCTAGATTTTATTGAAGGATTATTGCTTTCTCAAGGGAAGGACACCATCATGGTGGTGGTCGATTGATTGAGTAAGTCTGCCCACTTCCTTACTCTGAGTCACCCTTTTACTGCAAAAACTGTGGCAGAAAAATTCGTGGAAGGTATCATCAAGCTGCACGGCATGCCCAAGTCCATTGTTAGTGATCGAGACCTTATCTTTATCAGCCATTTTTGGCAAGAATTCTTCAAGACGTCGGGCACCAAGCTACAACTTAGTTCTGCATATCATCCCCAAATGGACGGCCAAACTGAAATCATCAATCGCTGTGTTGAGCAATACCTTCGGTGTTTTGTTCATCAATGGCCAAGGAAGTGGTGTTGTTACTTACCATGGGCTGATTATTGGTATAATACCACATTTCACATTTCCACAGGGATGACTCCTTTTCAAGCATTGTATGGTCGTCTTCTGCCTTCCATTCCAATTTACACAGCAGGCTTATCTCCAGTACATGAAGTTGATCGACAGCTCCTGAGCCGTGTTGATCTGCTATAGAAATTGAAGACCAACTTAGCTAGCTTAATGCATAAAATGAAGCAGATGGCAAACCAAAAATGGAGGGACATCTCTTTTAATATTGGCGGATAGTTTCTTTTAAAGCTGCATCCCTATCATCAGCAAACAATTTTCAAAAGAGTCTTCCAGAAATTAGCTAGCCGATTTTACGGACCATACAAGATCATCGAGAAGATTGGATATGTGGCATACAAATTACAGTTGCTAGAAGGAGCGCACATTCATTCGGTGTTTCATGTGTCATTACTTAAAAATTTATATGCCAACAAGGAAATTGTGGAGAAGACAACAGTCGCATTACCACCCTTTATTAATGAAGGAGTCATTTTCTTAGAGCCTTAAGCTATATTAGACTACCGCTGGATCAAGCAAGGCACCCAGCTTATCGAAGAGTGTTTAGTGCAATGGAAACACTTTTCAGCCGAGGAAGCACCGTGGGAACCAACACAGCAGATACAGATGTTGTTTCCAACTATGGACCTTGTGGACAAGGCTCCACTTGTTGGGGGAGGTATTGATAGGTCACAACGTTCTCAACGAGATTGTAGACCAAATCCCAAATATTTGGGATAAGATGAAGAAGTCGTTGCATGGAAAAAGAAGGAGCATGCAACGTGGAAACATGAAGAAGCAGTTGCATGTTACATGCAATGTGGGAAAGGGTCGTGGCAGTTGAGCATTAAATGGCAGAAGTGGAATGAGTCCTCTACAACAGAGAGTTTACGTGTTATTTTTTTATGTTAAGATGTATTTTGAATTGCAGTTGTTGCTATTAGTTTTCCTATTATTGCGGTATTTTGTTGTGGCTTGGCTTATATAATCAAGCCAAGAACCTATCATAAGGAATAATAAAGAAATATCTAAACAGTGGTACATTCTCACCAGAAGAGAATTATTTTTTCATTTATAAATCTATCTTGGGACCCATCACGTTAGTGGTTTTTTTTTAATATATTATTTTAATATATTTTCAAGTAAAAAATATTTTTTAAAAATAATTGTTATTACAATGCGAAACACTACTAAAATTACATTCCTTTTATTTTTTTCTTGTTTTACTTCATGAAGTTGAGACTTCGACTTACTTGCTTTGACTTTAGCCACTTCCTTGTTGGCTCCTAATATAAATTATCTCGACTTTTATTGTAAAAAGAAATAAAAAATAACGAAAAGAATCTAAACCACATCAAGTTAATAACTTAAGTATTATGGAATGTATATATATAGAAAATATTATTGGACTATTCTAGTGTTATAATCTCTATCTTTATTATTGTATATTGCTCTCTATATATAAATAAAAAAGGTTGGCTCACTAATAGGTTAAGCCTTCTATTTCTTCTCAACTTGGTGTCGCACCCTCGCGGCGGAGCGTGGCGTCACGGCGACCCTTGATTGATTTCAGGTTATTTGTTTTGTGTAAAGGAGTCACCACCTAGTATTTTGGTCACTAGGAACCCTAACTGGTATTTCAAAGATTCTAAGGCAAGGGACTGGTTGCGTAAAGGGAAGGTATTAGCACCCCTAGTATGCCCTACCTAAGGTAAGTTGCTTGGTGTTTGGTTTGCTTTATAATTGCTATGGTGTTAGTATTTTCTAATCCCATCAGTTTTTCTAGGTTTGATTCAAACTAAATTTATTAAGATAGAAATCCAAGAAGATTCCATGTGCTTTGAAAGCTCATTTTTCCCTTAGTATTTCAAGAGTTTGCGACTCGTAAATCGCAAGGAGGAGGGACAAAAATTTAGAAATCTAGGGCGCTTTAAAAAAATCTATTTTATGCCTTAGTGTTTTATACTCTCACGGCTCGTAAACCGTGAAGTAAAAATTGAAATGTCCTCGATTATAATCAAGGTTTCTTTCAAAGATGAGTGATGATTTATTATTCATAGTAAATTATTTTGGATATTTACCACTGAGGGTTTCTTTATCCAAATATTAACAGTGAATAATAACAAGTGATTCTCAATAATATTTTGGATATTCATCCCTTTGGGATTTCTTTTTCCAAACATTAACGGTGAATAATAGATGAATTCTCCCCAAAATAAGATTTTTGTATTTTTTGGAATATTGGCCAATACCCTTTGGAGTTTTACAAACATGTTGTAAAAATCCAGAAATGCAAGAAAATAATTTTTGTTGTGTTTAAGAAATCCATGCGAAAACACATTTTCAAAACTTTCAATTTTTTTTTAAGAACGTTTAAAACATGTTAGGGTATTGGTCGTATGCAACATACAAGAAAATATTTTTTTGATATATATATGTATATTTGTCACATTGCGTTGAAAACCGGATATTCTAAATATGAGATTGATATTTTTTTTACAACATAAAAAAATTTCAGACCTTAAAATAAATATACCAGAAAATCATAAATATCTTACTCTTTCTTTTATTTAAAAAAAAAAAAGAAAACAGCATGTCCGGACAAGTCACTTGCCAAGCAAGTGACCTGGTTAGACATAAAAAAAAGGGCGCAGTCTTCTCAATGAACAAGGCAAAATGCATGCTAAGAGACCACGTTACTGTTCAAGTGAATTAAAATTAACTTGAACAGTGCAAACACAAAGCAAAAAAATGCATGGTGCGGGAGGTGAAGAGAACAGACCTGGGAACGGAAGGACAACGATGATCTTTGAAGGCTTGCTGGCTAGTCGATCAGTGCTGCCGTCTGCTTCAGCTCTTTCCCCCTATCCTCTGTTGGCGTTCTTCTTTTGAGCTTCACCTCTGCAATCTTCGTTCCTCTCTCTTTCTTCTGGTTTTCTGCACTTTCTTCTTCCCTGTTTTGCAGATCTTATATGCAAAAAATGAAAGCAAAGACTGTAAGGTAGTCCCTGCTGGTTCATGGTTTCTCTTCTTTTTTTCGTTTTTCCTACGCTTTCTCCCTTTTTCCCCCCTCCTCTGTCTTGTTTTCTGTGTTTTCTTTCTCTCCCTCTCTGGTAACTGAGATGGATGAAGACAATGGTACTGCAGCTTCTGCGCACAGCCGGTGGTCACTACTTCTGGTGACAGTGAAAACGTTGGCCACGCTGGTTGATGATCTCTATTCCTTTTCTTTCCTTTTGCTGATGCTCTCTGTGGAGATGATGAGGGAGACGACGATGAAAACGTGCTATGCTGGTTGAGTTCACGCCCCTGTCTCTATTTTTTTTCTGCTTTTGACAGTGGCGTTCTGCTTTCTTTTTTCTTTCGTTCCTCTCCATTCTTTTTTTTCCTGGCTTCCCTTCTCTTTTTTTCTTGTCTTTCTTTTCTTGTTTTTCTTTGTTCTCTCCTTTCTTTTTCTGTTTTTTTCCTTTTCTCCTTTAGGTCAGCACCCGAGGCTTCTATATAGCCTATACATGGCTTTGTTTAGGAACAAATATTACATTTGTTGTGTGTGGTCCTACACCATGTGATGGGGGGACCACCACATTAATTAAGAAGAGAGGCAGCTGGCCTCTTTGATTTAAATTAAGCTGCCACTGTACATGGCAGTAGCAGTTTTTGAACAAAAGAGAGGAGAAAACCGAGAGAAAGAAAGAAGAGGAGGCAGCAGAGCAGTCTGTCTTCTTTCTTCAATTTCCAGTTCGTTCACCGTTGGATCGGGCTGAGATTTGGACAGCAGCTTCTAGACACGTTACTCTTCATTCTGAACGGTTGGATTGAAGATTGGTGGTGTGGAAGCTGGTTGTTTTGACAGAAAACGGGGCTGTCAGTGTTGTGAGCTTTTCTCTAACATTACTCTCTTTAATCTTGTTGTAATCCGAGAATAAGTTGTTCTTGATGATATATTTGTTGTAGCCCTTAGTTGAATCTGAGGAAGAACAATTGTGAACCCATTATTTGTGATAGTGGAAGTTTTTAGGTGGACTCCGGTCCCGTGGTTTTTCCCGCATCGGGTTTTCCACGTAAAAATCTTGGCGTTGATTTGTGTGATTGTTGCATTATATTTGTTCATTGTTTGATTCTGTTTTTACTGCACAAAGAGGGAAAAAGGATTGGGACTTGTGAATTGTGAATTGTATTCCACTAAATTGATCCGGTTAGGTGTCCCTAGTTTTCCCAATAACATTAACTCTAGGGTGTAATATCAGGTGAGCAAAAATAGGAAACCAGAATATTTGATTCTGATTCTGTGATCAGCAGTGATTTCTTTCCTAGTTAGAGGATGGTGCGGCTCTTTTCTTTCCTTCCATAGAGCCAGCTGCTTCCTTTAAAATGAGGCAATAAAAACGTGGTTACAGCTCCAAAAATCAGGCGTGATGATAAAGGAAAAACAGGAGGAATTTGTAGAGAAGGAAAGAAATCAGATGGAGGGTGCAACAACAAAGTCTTATTTTCCTTATTTGATGTGGTAAAAATCCTGTCATTTATGATGATCTAGCCCCCCTCTCCAGCTTTCAATATCCTTCTTCAATTCAATCCCTCATTTTAGCACCTTTTGATTCAGTCCTTGGTCCAAAAAAAAATCCTTCGAATCAGTCTCGCGAACTTGGGCAAAAAATCCTTCTTGCGTCAGGAATCCCTGCTTTCACACTAGATATTCAAATGAGAATATCTTAAGCTTCTGATATTGAAATCAAGTGATTCAAAAGCCCAAATTTATCTACGCGTCTAGGAATACAACTTTGATGAAGGAGTTGAAGGGAGATAAAATCGTTTTAAAGAACAGAATCTGGCAGTAATCTTGTTGGTCAGAAAGGTTCTTGATTTGAGAATGCCGAGCATCCAAATCTGATTAAGAGTCTGCCCTAAGATCAGTGATCCCTAGGACCCAATAAAGGTGTAGGTCAATTTTCAACATGTCATGAGTGACAAAATATAGCTAAGATGGTCAGATATCGTACGAAACCAAGTCAGAATCAGAGCCTAATTTGGAACAAAAAATTGCGATAGCAGCAGAATCAGTTTTTTTTTAGTGCAAAATTTAAGGGATTTATCCAACCTTAAAAAACAAGATAATGAAGGAATGAATTTAGCATTATGAAGACCCCTAGTCAGTCTAAGAAAACCTGATGATTTTGGCAGCAAAGGGGAAGGATAAAGAGAGCAGAAAACAGCTCAAACAAGGTTTCAAAAAAAAAAAAATTTCTTTCTCTACTTTTGTCAATCCTCCAGCAAACATGAGTTAAACTCCTACACTTGGTTCAAAAGAGGTATACACCGTCTCCAACACGTAGGGTCCAAAAATGAGTAACATCACTTGGTATTAGACTTTTAACACATTAAAACTCCTTTCTCCCTAATGGACTCTATTGTTGCTGCCGATTTCTCCCTCCACCAAACCGACGCTGCAGCACAGCCAGCCACACACAGGATACTATTGGTGGCCCCTTCCCACAGTAGCAGGCTCCCTCTCTTGTAGAGCAGAACAATGGTTCCTCTTCTTATGTTTCTGCAATTCCTCTACACATTATGAGGACCTCAACTCTAGCGATAGTTGCTTTGTCCAACACTCAACAAGTTATTTTGCAAATGCAGATGAAGCCATATCTTTTTGGTTAGGGTATCTTCCACTTTGTTGATGGCTCTGTGCCGTGTCCTCCTTCTCATATATCTAAAATTAATAGTTTTGTTGGTTCTTCTTTGGCCATTAACCCTTATTTTCTTCATTGGAAGCAACAAGATCAACTTATTTTGAGCACGTTACTCTTCTCTCTTTTAATGGATGTATTGCATCTTGTGGTAGATTGTTGGACCTTACATTGTGTTTGGCGTACTCTTGAGCAAGCTCTCACCTCTCAATCTAATTCTCGCATTATGCAACTCCATAAGTCTTTTCAAAGCCTTCGGCAAGGTAATGCTTCGATTGCTATGCATATGCAATAAGCAAAATCCTTATTTGAAGAATTGATTGCTGCTGGTCGGCCAATCTCTCTTAAAGATTTCAACCTCTATGTGTTTTGTGGCCTTCGTGGTGAGTTCAAAGACTTGGTAACCAGCCTCGCAACCAAGACAAAACCTTTTTCGTATGCATATCTTCATTGCCATCTTCTTACCCACGAGTTTTGACACACGTCCCCCACGCGGCGATTTGGCGATTTTTCGTTATGTTTGCTTGATTTGAGAGTTGCCACCTAGTATTTCATTGAGGGTTACTAGGAAACCTGGATTTACTGGTCGTTGTCAGAGATTCGAAGGTAAGGGACTGGTTGTGGCTAAGGAAGGTATTAACACCCCTAGTGCACCCTACCTGAGGTAAGCTGCTTTACGGTTTGATGTGATTTGAAAATTTGAAATATTAATCAAATTCTAAGGTTTTAATAAATCAATTATTAAATCCTAGAATATATGTAGAAACATGTTCTTACATTTTCATGGAGAATAGAACATGATTTTATTTGTCCTTGAGATATTTAACCATATTCAAATTAAACACTTAATTCTTTTTGTCTTTTTAATTTTTATAATTCAATAACATAAATAAAATAAACAAACACACACACACTAACATTACTTTTTTACTATGCTCAACTCATACATCACTTATACATATTACAAAATATCAAAAGTTCAAAATAAATCAAATACTAGTAATCTAAATATACATAGCAACATTTGAAAATTACAAAAAGCTTCGGGAACAGTGCTGGAAGGTTTCTAGGCATGGGAACAGTGGCAGCGCGTCTTCTCCACGCGCCCCCACAACTGGCGGCGCGTGGGTTCACGCGCTGCTGCGAAATCCAGAGAGCAGGGGGAGATCTTCACCTTCCTATTGGTTGTGAGCAACGCCGTTACCTGCAAAATACTAAAAACGCAACAAGCAAGTCTGTTTTAGTTTTGTTTTCAGATCAGCTTCTCTTCCTTCCCCTTTTTCAGATCTGCTTCTCTTTCTCTTCCTTCAAATCTGGAGCCGGGCGTTGCACACGCTGCTAACAGGCCAGACGTGTGGATGGCTGGATCGACAACTTCCCTCGTCCTCCTTCATTTCTACACCGGCGGTGTCGTCCACCGCTGCCATGGTTGGGAGACCGGCACCCTTGAAGTCTCGGTTTTCTGCTCCTTTCTACTGTTCTTCGGCCTCCCTTCTCATTTCCTCATCGTCTCTGTAATGAGCTGCTGGAGAAGGGAAGCTGCTATTGGCCAGTTGATGGTGGTTGGCCTCGGCGATACTGGAGCTGACGGTGGCGCTGGGGTGTTGCTGTGGGACCGAGAGAAGACTGGGAAGAAAACAACGGGGGCTGCCACCGTGTTTGGTTTGAGATGAGAGGAGCAGCAGTCGGCCTCTGTCGGGTGGAGCTGGAGACCGTGAGAAGGAAATGGAAGGCTTCTGTGCAGAGGGCAGGTCTTGGCTGCAACTGTTGGAGGTTGATGTGGGTGTGGCCTTGGCTGGTTTTTGGAGTTGGAGGCAAACCAGAGAAGGGAAGGGGTTTTGGCTTGTTGGGAAGATCTGGCCAGGTGAGCTAGCGGCTGGAACTTGAAGATGAGAGGAAAACGCAGAGGCTGGTCTCTGTGGGGAAGAGAATAGTGAGGGAGATAGAGATCCCCCAGCTATTACTGGTTCCGGGACCAAAAATACTAAAAGCCAAAGTCAGTGGGGGGCGGCTTGTTGGCTGGGACTTGAGAGGAAATGGGGGGAACGGTGATGGCTCTTTTTTGGCTGAGGGGAAGTGAGCGGCCCGTCCCCTGGAGAAAATGGGGGCTCTGGTTTCTCAAAGGGAGGGGCGGCCGACTTGGTTTCAAAGGGTGGAGGCTGTAAGAGAAAGGGTTTTAGGTTTTTTCTTTTGTTTCCTCCAAATTTTCTTCGCCCACAAAATGTTCTTCCTCATTTTCTGCCGCCCCCTCATGCTTGTAAAATTTTTTCCTCTCTCCTCTATTCTACTGTAGCATGGTATTTATAAAAGAAATATTGCTAGGTTTCCAAACTAGTCCCTCAACTTTTCTTTTTCTTTTCTTTTCTTTTCTTTTTCTTAAAGCGAGCAATATCAACATCGACTCAAAAAATCAGTGATTGTAAAATTAACGCGTTAAAAGTTGAACGCGTTCAAAATACCTTTGAAAATTTAAAGTCTTCTGAGATGACTTTGAAATGCTAAAAATGATGCAAATATATCAAAATGCATTTTTTGGGGGTTTTCGTTGTTTTTTTACTGTTTTTTATTTTTTTTGAAAATTATCAAAAATATGGGTAAAAAATTAGGTAGCAACAAGTTTCTTCACAAGACCTCCGTTTAACCGATGACTGTCAACCCACCTCTGCTACCCATGTCATCTCTGCTGCTTTCGACCAACCTTACCTAGTATCAAAATAGCCCCAACTTCAATCGTAACAGAGGTCATTCTCATGACAACTAAAGTCCTAATAGCAACTGCAACAACCACAACCACAGGTATGACGTTCATGGTTCTTAGGGCTTTACTCCCACCGACTGGAAGCAGAGCAATTGGCAGCAGAATATAAGGAACTATGGTCCTTCGTAGTGGTCTCCTCACCGGTCCTTTGAGCAGAGCATTAAGTGTTAGCGTTGCTTCTCCTTTGGCCACACCACCCCTCAATGCCTTTAGTTTGGCAGCAGTGGACAACAATCGAGTGCCCATCTTGTTATTGGTAATGTTTCCACTTCTACTTGGTTTTCGAACACTGGTGCGAATCAACATGTCATGCCTGATCTTATGAATCTCTGACTGAATCTGCACCCTATCTCGGTAATGATCATTTGCATGTTTGTGGCAGTAAGGGCCTTTCCATATCCAATATTGGACATACCATGTTACATTTTGCACAACACACCTTTACCTTATCTAACATTCTTCATGTTCCTTTTATTACCAAACCACTACTTTCTGTTCATAAATTTTATCGTGATAATAATGTCTATTTTGAATTTCACACATTTGTGTTTTATGTAAAGGGTCTCACCACCAAGGCAGTACTCCTTTCCGGTCAGAGTAATAATGGTCTTTATGTTTTACCTGAGTCTTATGCCACATCTATCCCTTAGGCTTATTGGTCTCCTTGTGTTTTTGCAACTACTAATTAGTGGTATCGTCGATTGGGTCATCCTACTTCCTATGTTTTTAATTTTTTATCTTCCAAAAATAAAATAGCTTGTACTTCTAGACACTCTCTTGTTGAATGTCAAGCTTATCCGCTAGGCAAGTCATCGCATCTGTCGTTGAGACCTATGGATCACAAAACTACCACTACACTTGATTTAATCTTTAGTGATGTTTAAGGTCCCACTCCTATATTTTCCTCTGATAATTTTTGTTACTTTGTTATTTTTATCGATATGCATACAAAACATATATGGTATTAGCCTCTTGTTGTGAAATATGATGTGTTTGCTACCTTCCATCGTTTTCAAGTTCTTGTTGAGCATTAGTTTTAATGAAAAACTAAATCTGTTCAAACTTATTAGAGTGGAGAATATCGTAAGTTAAATAGTTTCTTCAGATTATTGGTATTCATCACAGGTTAATTTATCCTCATACACATGAGCAAAATGGCATCATTGAGCGTCGCCATTAGTATATTGTCGAAACTGGCCTCGCCCTCCTAGGATAATGTAGTGTTCCTTTATAATTTTGGAATTATACACTTGAATCTTTAGTATATCTTATCAATCGCATGTCTACTCTTGTCCTCCAAAATTAATCTCCATTTGAGTGTCTGTTTCATCGTACTCTTGATTATGATTTTTGTGAACTTTTGCTTGTCTTTGTTTTCCTTTTCTCCGTCCATATCTTGCTCATAAGTTGGATTTTTGTTCATCTCCACGTGTGTCCTTAAGTTATAGCTCCTCTCATCTTGGTTATCACTGTCTTAATTTAGCATCTCAACGTGTTTTTGTCTCCCATCATGTCTGTTTTAATGAAGATGTGTTTCCTTTTGTAAAATCTAAACAAATAGCATAAAATCCCAACACCTCCTCCCATCCTATGCATCCTACACACTTGCAAAACTTGATTACTTCCCTAATTTTCTCCCTCACTGCCCCGTTGGTCCACCATACCAGCAGACAACCCAACCAGACAACCCAACCAAACAACCAACCATGTCTGCCATCATCCAACAACACCTCAGCCCGACCTTTATATCACCATTTACATGTTTCTCTAATGATCATTCTTTAGGTACAGGTTTTTCTCCTTCAGAGTTGCATTTTTCCAGGTCTGCTACTGTAAAGACTCATGATTCTGCCACAAACTCTTCAGGTTATACTGCCGTGAGCTTCACGCCTCAGTCTAGTTCTCTAGCCGACCTGCAATTAATTGTTGATCTTTTCTCTTATCCTCTCCAGTAGCTTACAGGTTCAAGTTCTCCTCCGTCTCATTTTGCTGCTCGTTAGCATCCTATGTCCTTCGTTCATGGCTGCCCAAGACTGCACATTTGATGTTGTCTGCAGCCATAGTTGTTACCCCTATCTATCGAGTAATCTCTCCTTCCAACTATGAACCCATTGCATTCTCTGATGTTGACAAGTATGAGGCTTGGTATGGTTCTATGCGAGATAAAATTTAGGCCTTGCGCTCTAATGACACTTGGTCCTTGGTTCTTTTTCATCCTTCAATTAATATTGTTGGGAGTCGTTAGGTGTACTAGATAAAGCACCATTCGGATGATAGTATTGAGCGGTATAGGGCATGCTTAGTTGCTAGAGGTTTTACTCAACAAGAAGGCATTAATTACTTAGAGACCTACAATCCTATCATAAGCAAACAACTGTCAAGCTGGTTTTCTTCATTGCGGTTTTGTATGGTTGGAAGATTCATCAACTTAATATACACAATGCCTTTCTTAATGGAGTTCTTGTCAAAGAGTTCTACATGAAACAACCTCTAGGTTTTGTTGACTCTACCCTTCCCTTTTATGTATGCCGATTGCATAAGACTCTATATGGTTTGAAGTAGGCTCCACGAGCATGGTACACTCGTTTGAGTTATTTTCTGCTTTCTCTTGGCTTTCACACTTCCAAAGTTAACACCTCCTTATTTATCTTGTTTGTGGGTACTGCAGATATGTTTTATCTTTTGGTTTATGTTGATGATATCTTGCTTACGGGTAGTGACTCTACTATGCTTCACCGTCTAATACAGTTGTTGAGCTCAAAGTTTAAGCTTCGCGACTTAGGGTGCGTTCAATATTTTTTAGGAATTGAGGTTTAGTCCACCAATATGGGTCTAATGTTATGACAACATAAATATATTCTTGACATTCTTACTCGGGCTGGTATGACCTCTTGCAAACCTGTTGATACTCCCATTTCTACCTCTAAAGTTACCTTGTTGCCCGATTCCTTGTTTTTTGATCCTACACATTTTGTTAAATTATTGGTGCTCTTCAATATCTCACCTTTATGAGGCGAGACATCTGATTTGCTATTAACAGAGTCTGTCAGTTTATGCATGCTCCTATAGATTCTAATTGGGCTATCATTAAATGCATTCTACGTTATCTTCATAGTATGACATCCTATAACTTACATATCACTCGCAATTCCTTCTTTGCTTTACATGGCTTTATAGATGCAGATTGGGCAGGCAATATTGATGATCATAAGTCTACGGGTGGTTACCTTGTTTTCTTTGGTCATACACTGATTTCGTGGAAATCAAGCAAGCAACGCATAGTTGCTCGCTCCACTACCGAGGCTAAGTATAAAGCCTTTGCAGATGACACTTGTTATAACCCAATTCAAGGTTATTCCCCAAAATTCACTTTTTTTCAAAATAAAAAATAAAATAAAATAAAATAAAGGCTGGCAATGTGGAGAAAGCAGATCAAGGAGGACTACAAAAATAGGGAAAAATCAAACTGCAATTTTGGAGGAAATTCAAGGCCTAATTGTATCCCATTATGCCAAAAAATGGAGAAAAGATGCAAATTCAATGTCAAATTAAATGATTATTGGACGAATTTGCATAAAAATTAAGCCCAATGACATAATTAAATTTTTAATAGGCCAATTTGATTTAATCATGGGCCAAATTAAATTTTAATTATGTTTAAGAATTAATTTGGGTCCAATTGAAGAATTTAATTAAGTGTAAGGACTTAATTATACTTTAAATGAGATAAATTAATTTTATTTAGGGCTTAATTGATGAAAAATTAAGTTTGGGAGCCTAATTTGGGCTTAATTGAGAAGATTGGAATTTTAGGAGACCAAATTTAATTTTTACCAAGTTAATTGATTAAAATTAGGGGCCAAATTGCAAGAAAATTGAAGTTTTGGGATCAATTAGTTGCTAAATTGAAGAAATCCGAGACCAAGGACCATATCGCAATAGGCGCGTAACTTCGGGGCTCCAATTGAAGTTCATCAGGGGTTAATTCTAAAAGTTTAGCGTCAATTAGAGGTTTAATTGAAAGCAATTTAAAGAGAGAGGACTGAAATGAACTTTGGCCAAAATCAGAACTTTGGTACTGTTCATCTTCTTATTTAAATCTCTGTAATAACGGCTCAGGTTACCTCCTTTGCAGGTGCATTTAATGCACATAAAGTCCACCAAATTTAACCAAACATCCACGAAAATGATCCTCTACAGTTCCTTTACAGCTCCATGTCAATAGTTCAGTCTGAATGACAATTATTCAACTCCGACGCCAGCCTAAACATGCTAACTCAGGCAGCTTTTTCTGCAGATTTGACAGTGTACCATTCATACTTTGAGCCAACGGATAGGATACTTCCCAACAGAATCAAGGGCTGAAATTTTACCCTGGTGTATACGATATTACCCTCTTCCACCGCCTATAAATAGAGGCTCCATTGATGACCTGAGGGAGGATAAAATTGGGTCCAAAATAAGCCAAAAAACCAGCCTTCCTCCCTCTCCCCGCCGCAGATTTTCTTCTTCTGCTTTTTATTCTTTCTTCTCCGCCACAGGAAACCAACATCGTCACCATTTCATCCTCCAACTCCGCCTTGAGTAACCACCACCACCATCAGTGGTATGGAAACCATCATTTCCACCATAAGCCGCCGCCCAAACACCTTCTTTCAGTAACAACAGTCGCGACTTTCTCCTTCCTCTCCTCTCTGCAGATTTCCTTTTCTTCCTCTTCCAGTTGTAGCCGCTCCAGCCAACTCAAGCGGCCAACTCCACTATCGACTTCAGGTCTTCCTCCCCCAGCCAGCCATCACCGCCACGTCAGGTGGTCCGCTACCCTTCCCCTGGGTCTTCGTCTTCTCCATGAAAGTTCCACTGTTTTGAACAGTGGAACGTGAATTATAATTCACGTCCACTGTTCATAAGTGAAAAGTGGACGTGAATTATAATTCACGTCTACTGTTCTAGTGGACCTTGGGCAGGACCAGTTCTAGCCCAGCCCAAACAGTCAGGCCGGGTCCGGTCCGGCCCCAAAAAAAAATTTTAAATCATTAAAAAAAATATGATTTTATCAAATATTTTTCTACCAATTTTGCATAATATCGGGTTGTATATTTACACTCTAAAATACAAATCCAGTATTAAAATACCCGGTTTTCTCCGAAATATTTTTTAAAAAAATTCAAAACATTTTAAAAAAAATTTATTGCATACGGCCAAATCCTAAAATTTTTCCAATAATATTTCTCATAGATCCAATTACTATGCCATTCTATTATAAGAAAAAAAATCATATAGAGATTATTAAAGAAGCATCTCAATCTAAAAACTTAAGCTATTAGGTGAGGTATTAAGAATAGTTCTATATCATTTTCTAATATACCCCTTCAATGAAAGCTTTTTGTGCTTAAAACTTGCACATGCAAGCCAACACTACCTTATGCAAAGGATTACTGTAATAATTTTCTTTAAGAATCTAGGAAATGCTGTCATATTAGGGTTGCATGGCCCAAATTAAGGGACAACTTCATGGATATATAAGTTCCTGTAATGGTTGTTAGAAATATGCAAGAGTTGTTTGATAAGATTAGACGAATTGAGAGAAATTTATTAAGAAAAACACTGAGAATATCAAGATGAGCCTTTGTTGCAAGCATTGAGATGCATGTCTAGATGACTTGAAAATTCCATGAAGGTTGATGATAACATATGCTTGAAGAATATGGTTCAATTAGGGGCAACATTATGGCTTATTGACAATCTAAGATATGGTCGACACTAGAAAACCTTTTGATGATTGTTGGCAGGATGCACACAACTAATCAAATAGCAGTTCTTGAGAGGATCCAAGTAATGAATGATTTGTTAATCTCCTTTATGATAAAGGAAGCAATACCACACTTAGGGGGGGGGCATGTCAATTTTAATAAACAATGAGAGCAATAATCATTGCATACAGTCTAAGATGGGCACTGCACTTATATTTTAGTAGAGGACTAGCATACAGTAAACTTGAATGACCTAATGAATCAGAAAAATAAAAAAGGATTTGGAAAGCAAGCAAAGACTCTCTACGCGATTGAGCATTAAAGAAGGGCGGCCTTTATTTAAAACAAGTAAGGATGCATGCATGCCATCCAACCCCGAAGCATTGTATATATGTTTTTTAATTTTTCGGGAAGATCCTTAATGAAACCCAACAAGATTTTGATGAATCTGAGTTGACAAAGAAATAATTATTGAGCTATGATAGCAAGGAATCTTAGTTTTTAAATCCTGTCATTAGGAAGAATCTTCAGGTCAACCCTCCAATCAGGAAGCACAAAGTTCAAACCCCATAATCTGGAAACTTTAGGTTAGCCTTACAATTAGGAAGCACCAAGTTTCCAAACCCTGCTATCATAACCCATTTCTAGGTTATTCCCTAAAATTAATTTTTTTTCTTATAAAAAAGAAAAAAAGAGGCCATAATAACAGGAAAACCGACAATGTGGAAAAAGGAGGCTGAAGAAGATCCTAGGTACTTATAGAAAAAACGGGCTGAAATTTTGGACAAATTAGAAGCTCAATCATACCTTATTTTGCCCAAGACTGGAGAGACAATGCGGATTCAAGGTCAAATTAAATTATTATTAGATGCATATGCATAAAAATTAAGCCTATGAAAATAATTAGATTTTTAAGAGGGCAATTTGATTTCATCATGGGCCAAATTGAAACTTTGATTATGTTTAAGAATTAAATTAGGTCAAATTAAAGGATTTAATTAAATGCAAAGACTTAGTTATACCTTAAATGGGTCAAATTAATTTGATTAAGGATTTAATTGGTGAAAAATTAAGTTCGAGAGCCCAATTTGGGCTTAATTAAGAAGACTGAAATTTTAGAGGACTAAACTTAATTTTTTTAGAAAGTCAATTGATTGAAATCAGGGTTAAAATTGCAAGAAAATCAAAGTTTAGGGTCAATTAGGGGTTAAATTGAAAAAATTCACAAGCAAACACCTTTTTGGAAAAGGCGCCAAATTCTGGGGATTCAATTGATTGAAATCAGGGGTGAAATTGAAGAGAATTGAAAGTTTAATGGTCAATTGAGGGTCAATTTGTATAAATCCAAGATTAAGGATTAAAATGAAAAAGGCTCTGAAATTCGAGGTTGATGTTAAAGTTCAGCAGAGGTGAAATTATATTAAATCAAAAGTTTGGGATCAATCAGGGATGCAATTAAAAAAAATCAAAAGCCAAAGGAATAAATTAAACTTTGACCAAATCCCTAAATTAAAGTCAAAAAAACGTTGTTTTGAAGATAAAAAAAAGGATAGACTAGACAACTCGTCGTCTGGTTACTGTTCATCACGATAGACCAAACAACTCGTTGTCTGGTTACTGTTCATCACCCCTTCCTTACGTGTCGTTAAAGGCATTTAATGCTTCTTCTCCCTACTAAATCAAGGAAACCATACATCACTATGATAACTTGAGATTGGAATAAACCATAGAGCATATCTCGTCAACCAATTTCCTATATAGCCGTCGCACCGCTCCCTTAGAAAAGCCAACTCAAGTAGCCTTTAGCTGTCAACTTTTTCAAGCCATGATGACAACTTTGAACCAATAATTAGAATCATTCCGATTTGAATCGAGGGCTAATATTGGTCCCTAATAAAGAAAAAGTGTCCTTCTTCCACTCCTTATAAATAGGGGTGGATTCTATGCATTGAGGATAAAAAATCAGAGGCCAAATTTGGAGAAAAACAAGCTTTCTCCCCTAGTTTTTCTGCTATTATCGTCTTTATCCTCCTCTGCCGCCATCACCTCGACTTCTACATCCATCAACCACCTCGCCATCGGCTTCTCCATCGAAAGCTTCACCACAAGCCACCAGCACGACCACCATTCAATCACCTCTATATCAGGAATAATCACTGCAAACGTTTTCCTCCCTGCTGCAAACCTTTCTTCCAGCAAACATTTGTGGGTCTCACGTATGTTTTTGGGCTATAGACTTATATTGTAAGATGCAAACCCAACATTAAAAAATACCTGGTTTTCTCCGAAACTTAAAAAAAATTCAAAAATTTCAACAAAACAAATTCAAAAATATATTTAAATTAATTTCTTCTTTCCAAAAACAAAAACAATATGTTTTTTTGTCCCGTGCATACAGCCAAATCCTAAAGGTTTTTCATGCATATTTTCAAAAAAGAGGATAAATTAGTTTTTATATTATTTTAAAAAATACAAAATGGATATCATAACTAATTTATGATTATCTGTTAGGCTTTGGCCAAAATGTAAAAAATCCTTCAACAACTATATTGTTTAATTAATATCTGGAGTGTTTGGATTTAACTGTAGACTTTAATACTTGGGGGATAAAATTATAGTATAAACTATACCCTCAAGTATTAAAGTTAACCAAGCTGAAGACAAATTTTGGTTCTAGTTAAAGAAAATCGCTAGATTAGGATTTTAGGTTGGACTAAGATGAAAGCAAAAAATTTGGTTCGAGTTAAAGGGCATCACTAGATTAGGATTTCAGGTTCACCAGCCGAAGACAAAGACCAAAGTTATGGTTAAAGGGAACCACAAGATTGAGATTTCAAGTTGACCAAGCTAAAGAGAAAGACCAAGGTTTAGTTAAAGAGAATCACTAGATTGAGATTTCTAGTTAAACGAGCTGAAGATAAAGTCCAAGGTTCTGATTAAAGGGAATCACCTAATCATTGGAATTTCAGGTTGACCGAATTGAACATAAAGATCAAGGTTCTGGTTAAAGAGAATTGCCAAGATTGAGATTTTAGGTGTACTAAGCTGAAGACAAAAAAGATGATTTTGGTAAACGGAATCGCTAGATTGGGATTTCAGGTTAATAGAGCTGAAGACAAAAACCAAGGTTATGAGTACTTTTAGATTTTTTTTTATGTGTGAGACATTTATCCTTTCTATGATGATTAGTCTTTGTATCTAGAGCTTGGAAATGAATTAAGATCAAAATTTTCAAAAGTAAAGGGGGTTGACGTGGAACATGAAATAAAGTCTACAAAGAAGCTAAACATGTCTAATTGATAAACCTAACAAAAACAAGAACAATGGATGATCCAACCATTGGATCAGACTAAAAATTTTTTTTGGAGATTCTACGACATTTTTTAATGTGATATGATTTGTCATTATTGGACTGTTGGATCTCTAAAAATTAGGCCCATAAATTGTTATGTTGCCTATTTTAGTTATTTTTCAAAATATTTTTGAATTCAATTAGTTTTTTTCTACTTAGATCTTGACTCTTAATTAGGTTGACTTTAGAACTTTTATATAAATAGTTGACATGCTTTTTTTTAATTATTATTCAGTTTATTAAAAAATTTTTATAAAATATCAAATATTTTTTATATTCCTTTAGAGTATAATGATTATAACTTTAGAGCATGAAAGCTGTAATCTTCATTATACACTCTATCAACTCACTATTGTGTACACGGGCGAGATTTAAAATTGGGCATGAGATTCACTCATAACGACCTTTTATCAGACCAAGACCAAGTTAGGTTTGCCCAAACATGGGGCCAAATTAGGGAAGGTTAGTGTCCCACGTGTGTGGCGTCGCAATAATCGTTCTTCTGGATCGGGAATAGGATTGGGAAATGGACAGCACAAGGAATTCTTGTCATTTATTAGTGGAAAGAGGGACTGAGAGTTGCCAACTAATATTTTGGTTACTAGGAACTCTAACTAGTTTCAGAGATTGGGCACAGTGACTGGTTGCGTAAAGAGAAAGTATTAGCACCCCTAATGTGTTTTACCTGAGATAAGCTGCATTGTTTAATTGTTTGATATAAACTAAGGTATTGTTGTATTTTCTAGTTATTAGTCTGTATAAGGTTTAAGAAAAGTTCTTCTCAGTAAGGAGATCTTTATTTTATTAGGTAAAAAGCTAACCGTTCTAATGTCAATATAAAAAATAAAAAGAATTATCTTTTTATTTAATATCGGGAATACATCTTACGTATAAGTTCGTAATCCTAGATACTAAAAGAAAATAAAATAAATTTTTTAGTATTTTTGGAATATGGGCCTAGTTCTCATGACTTTAATAAACTAGTTATTAAAGCCCAAAATGAATGCTAATACATACTTTTTTTAAAAAAAACAAATTGTATGAAAATACTATATGATTTTTTTATATATTTTTGAGAGACTTGACCGTATGCATGAAAATAAGATATTTTTTTGTTGTTATTTTATATTTTTATTTTGCCATATTTCATAGAAAATTGAGTATTTTAATACCGGATTTGTATCTTATACTGCAAAAATACAAACCAGTATTAAGCAAAATTGGTAGAAAAATCAGCGAGAAAATCTCAAATGTTTTTGAAAGGATTTAAAAAAATTAGATTTTTTTTGTTTTTGTTTTTATTTAATTTATTATATTATATATTATTATAATTATATAATAAAACATATTGGGATGGATCCAACCTAATTATATGGGCTGAGCCCACCCAGATTGGGCCGAGGTCGGCCCAACAAGTTTTGCTATAAGGGGACTGGGTCAACACTGGTCCGACCCAAAAACAATGGGCTCTCCATTGTACACATGCTACGTGAATAGTGGTGATGGGGGGTGAAAAAGAAGAAGAAGAAGGGGAATCTGACCTGATTGTGGCTCACGACAATGTTCGTCCCTGCTAGAGTTTGAGCTGCTAGTTCTTCTTCAAAACGAAGTGGTTGTGCATTGAGGGGACTTGTTTTCAATGGTGGTCTGTAGTGGCGGCTGTTGGGGGAAGGGCGACCTTTTTTTTTCTTTATGTTTTTTCTTTCTTTATTTTTCATTTTTTTGTTTATCTTTCGTCTATTTTCTGTGTCCTTAGTCTATTTTTTTCTCGTTCTTGTCTCTGTTTTTGTCCCTTGTCTCCTTCTTTCCCTCTTTGTTTTTTCATTTTCTTTTTTTGTGTTTTTTTTTCATCCCTTCTCTTTATTTTATTTTTTTGGTTTTGTCATCCCATTCACCTCTTGATGAGGGGAGTATTTATAAGGGGCAGGGGGGAGAGAGCTACCCTGTCCAATCATGCCGAAGGGGTAGGGTGGCAGGGTGGTTATTATGTAGTTGCCTCAGGGCTACCCGCAAGGCTTGTCCCCTCATTTTTTTCATCTCAATGGTAGGCCATAAGAGGGGTGTGGGTTGTGTCGGAGTTTTTGGGCAAATGGGGGGGGGAGAGAGAGACGTTGCAAAGGAGAGGAAGAAAAACTTTCTTCCCTTGCCTATAGCGCGTGAAAGGGAAGAAGAAGATGAACAGTGTCACCAAAACGACGTTGTTTTTAGCTTTGTCTTTTTTTAAAAAAATAATAGTGAATGAAATGACGTCATTTTATACAAAATGCGTCATTTCATTTAAATGAAAATAGTGTCTAAAGACTTTGTTTCCAAATCAATCCTTAATTAAGATTTTGATTCTAAAAATCAATTAAATTGCATACTTACCAAATTCAACTGTCATTCCTGAAGTTGGTAGCCTTTTTCATTTAGATCCTTGGTTTTGAATTAATTTCTTTGACCCCGAATTGATCAACAAACTTTCAATTTCTCTAATTTAGCCCCTGATTCGATCAATTCCAGCCCCAATATTCACGCGTCCTTTCCAGTTTGGTCCATGGTTTTGTATTTCTTTGATCAAATCCGTAATTGCCCATCAAACTTTAATATTTATGCAATTGAGCCCCTGATTTGAGCAAATTAACTCTTACAAATTGTAATTTGACCCCTAAACTTCAATTTCTTCCAATTAAAGCCCAATTTGACTTAAAAAATCCATTTTCTTGCCATTAAATCTTCTATAAATTCGGTTAAATCTTCAATAAAATTTAATTGGGTCCTTAAACATCTAATTTTGAATTTGTCTTCCTTATATTGAATTTTCTTTGCCAGCAGGGCTTTCATTAATCGAAAATATATTGTCAAATTTTAATCTTTATACTTTTAAACCTCCTTAACAAATCTTTGGGCATTTTTTGGGCACCCCGATGTCCTCTTCTCATTGAAATTGATTTTTTGGTTTTCTTCCGATAATTTTTGATTTTTTTGTATTTTCTCTTTTTTTATGTGGGGATTCCTAAAAATGGACAATAACAGTTAGAGTTAGCCGAGATCAAGTCCAAACTCAGCCCATATGTAACCTTTAAGGTCAAGTTGAGGGATATGCCACTGACGAACAGAAGCTATGACAATAAGAGTGTGAATAGTAGTCATTTTTGCAACAATGGCAAATATCTCCTTATAATCCATACCATACTATTGAGAGTATATTTTTGTAACCAACCTAGCTTTGTATTGCTCAATAGACCCATCAAAATCAGTTTTGATCTTATATACCCAATGACAAGCAACAACACTCTTACCAGAAGGTAGAGGAACCAAATCCCAAGTTTATGTCTTATGTAAAGCAAAAAGTTTCTCATCTATAGCTTGCTGCCAAATAGGATCAATAATTGTCTCTTTATAGGAAAAGAGCTGAGAAAGATAATTAATAGAAACTAAAAAGCAAGTGAATGGTGAAGAATAACAAGAATAAGCAAAATATGGTAACTTTATGGACTTACAAATGCATATGGATTGACGTAGAGGTGGATCCACAATCTTAGGTGAAGCTTGAGGGGTTGTAGATGATAATGAAGCTTCAGGTATACCAGAGAGTAAAGTGTCAATACCTGTAGATTGATGAATATAAATTGGTCGAACATGGAGAGAGGTATCTGAGGTACTTAGAATGTGAGATGATAAATTATTAGAATTCTTAGAAAAAATATTTATACGAATAAGATCAGGTCTAGTTAGACTATGAGTAGTGGATGGAATAGAAAAGAAAGGTATATGCTAGAGAAAGACAACATGACGAGACACATAAAATTTATAAGTTATTGGATCAAAACAACGATACATCTTTTTACCTTCACCATAACCCAGAAAGACACAAATAACAAACCAAGAGGACAACTTATTGTGTTCTACATGAGGACGAAGAACGAAACAAGTACAACCAAAAACTCTAAATGAAAAATAATTAGGGACATACCCATATAACTTTTCAAAAGGAGATAAACCCTAATTATGAGAAGATGAAATTGTATTAATCAAACTTATATTAATAAGGACAACTTCTCCCCAAAACTCACTGGGAACAAAAGTAAACAGCAAGAGAGAACAAACAGTTTCAACAATGTGCCTATGTTTTCTTTCATCATCTCCATTTTGCTTAGGAGTATCTATACGTGAAGTTTGGTGAATGATTTCATCTAAGGCAAGCATCTGACAAAATTTATTACAGGTGTATTCCCTGCTCAAATCACACCTAAAGCATTTGATTATAGCAGAATATTGAGTTTTAACAAGAGCTCGAAAGGCTGTATATATCTCAAAGAATTCAAAACGATGTTTCATTAAATAAACCCAGCAATAACGAATGTGATCATCAATAAATGAAATATAATATCGAGACCCTCCTTTAATGGCAACAATAGAAGGTCCCCATATATTAGAATGAATCAAGTCAATGGGGAAAAAGAAACATAAATACTTTGATTAAATGGTAAAGTGGAAAAATTCACCAGTTTACATCCCATTATAATTAGAAATATCATAGGTTTGCAAATTTCCTAAAGTTCTTGTGGATGCCAAAAATCTCAAACGAGAAGATGAAACATAACCTAGACGAGAATGCCATAAATAAAAATTAACTAGAAGATGAAGGATTCAAACGAAAAGAAGACAAATAAATAGTAGTGGTAGCAGCAGCGGTAACTAACACTTTTAACTCATCAAAAATATATAATCCATTCTTCCTACGGCCTGTCCCAATTAGCTTCGGAGACTACAGATCCCATACATAACAAAAAGAAGAGGAAAAATGACTAAATAATCACCAGAATCACATAATTGACCAACAAAAGCAAGATTCAATCTGAGTTTTGGAATAAAATAAACATTAGAGAGAGACAAGTGAGATGTGACAATAGAATCAACACCTACTAAGGGCATGAGATTGTCATTAGTAGTCATAAGAGAAATGAAGGGTGAAGGGGATAAAGAGGTAAAAGATGAAGAATCTAGAGACATATGATATGAAGCACCAAAATCAAGACCTATTCAGAATGTGACATACTTGAGGAACTATGAGGCAACTGACCTATGAAAGGTGAAACGGACATTGCTTTTGGCTGTAAAGAGAGAAACTTCTGAAATTGCTCAGCTAGAGTACTAGGATCAGTGATAGAGCCTGATGAAGCTACTGCTGCAATATTGTGGTTTGGTGGTTTATAACCCTAAGGTGGTCTATGAGCATTAGATTGTGACTAACTGTCAAGCTTCCAAGCTTGATTTAGTTGTTTCAACTTGGGACACTAAGCCTTCTATTGACCTTTCTGCTTACAAAAACTACACTTGTCGAAGGCAATCCTTGTATAAGGCTTATTCTGATGATTATATAATGGTTTAGATGGTACTGCTGGTATAGAGGGATTCAAAGTAGATAGAATTCCTTTTTCAGAATAAGACTGAAGACATATTTTTTCAGCCAATAGCTCACTAACAATAGAGTCAATAGAAGGCAGTGGAGAACAATACAGAATTGAACCTCTAAGTCCTTCAAAATCACTGGGAAGTGCTGTTAAAAACTGTATCAATCGTTGCTGATCTCTACGCTCAATATAGGCGCCATAAGCCTTTAATTCTGCCGATTTTGTGATAGCCAATTGATCTCAAAGATTGTCATAGCAGAATAAAACTCTTTAATACTCATATTCTTCTAATGAAGAGCTCGTATGTCATTCTCTAATTTATATTGCTTTGCAAAATTTAATTGCATGAATAACCTTTACAGATGATCCAAAACCTCATTTGTTGTCTCATACTTTGCCAACTGCGTACCTATGTAATGCTCAACAGAATTGTTGATCCAAGTAATAATCTTTGCATTGTTTGCTTCCCATATATCTATCAAAGCAACATCCCCCTCCGTATTTTTGGGTATCACATAAGTTCCACTAACATATCCCCACATCTTTTTACCATTAAAAAAACTCTCATTACATAACTCCAATACCAATAAATCTTTCCATCTAATCTCACACTTACAGACTGAAGTAAATCATTTCTTTCAGTAGCCATAATCAACAAAAAAAGAAAACCATAATGCAAAAGTATCGAAAGACAAAGTACCAGATTGCAGAAACTAAATAGATATCGCAAAAACTGAACAAATATCTTCTTGAAGTTATAGGATTGCTCCAAAATACAAAAAAAAATTGCAGAAATTGAACGTAATACCGAATTGCAGAAACTGAAGGGAAGACAAAATACCAAAACAATTGCAGAAACAGAACATAAATATCAAATTGCAAAAGCAGAAACAATATCACTCAAAAAAAAATTGAAAGGCTCGTTCCATAAAATCAGCTCTAATACCATGTTAAAATAATTCAAATTAACACAAAAAAATATGAACATAAGAGAGGAGGTTAAAATTCTCAATAATCTGTTTATTCTAAAATATTTGTTTTAATTTAAATACAAAAAGATTATATATAGGCTAAACTAAAAATTCTATTTTACCTTTAATAAGTAAAATAATACACACACACACACACACACACACACACACATATATATATATATTATGTAACCGTACAGACGATTATCATGTGACATAGAAGGTTGATCCACACCTAGAAAAGAAAAGAAAAGAAGCTGCCTGTGAATGCCTTTTAGGTTAGAGTGAACAATGGTGGCATGTAATAAATATCACCGATTGGGACCAGCTGACACGTCGATTGGGAGTTGCGGAAGTAAATAAAAAGAAAGATGTTGGCTTCTAAAGTACCAAGGAACAAGCATGGCTTCCGTGAGGAGGCAGCTGCCAGCTTCCGGATACACACATTTAAACCCTAAGATCATGTAGAAGATAACAAAAATTGTAAAAGTTGGTACTTTGTTTTATTCAGAAAAAATCCAACGCAATTTTGAGGGCTTTCAAATTGAATTTGGAAAATTTAAGTGATCCAAATATTTTGCGTGCTAATAAAAACTCAATCCAAGTACATTTTGTATAAAATTATGAGCTAATTGTTTCACATCCCATTATTAAAATAGAAATTCACCTATAAAAGACCCGTACACACACACACACACACATGCATGGGCTTGCAAGAGATTTTTTCTTCCCTTGGAGAAAAGTCTTTCTACTATTGGGACAAAGCGAGCAATTTTTTACAGTAAGATTAAACACACATTATGAAAAGATTAAATTGACAATCAGTGAGTTAATTGTTCTATTTATAGAATATATTAGCATAACAGTTAAACAGATTGAAAAATATAGAGTAGAGATGAAATCAAAGGATAATCTGAAGTCAGAAAACATGTCGAAATTGTGGATTTATCGTCCAAATCAATAGTTAATTGAAGAGTACTGTTAGGGCCACGAACAGCCGAGAATGCCTGCATTGCACACCTACGTCTCTCTTGAAGCCTCTATAAAAAGGGAGGGTTAGCATGGCAATTGAAACCATAAGTCCCTAGCTCGAAGCATATACACATTACCAACTAGCTTGATGGCTATTCCTACTGGCTTGCTTCTATTAGGAATGCTCTTCCTAATCTTCTCGTTTGCTTCTGCTCAGATAGAGATGCCAAGAGGTATCACTGAGGACTTTGATACGACTTGTATCACTGATCTTAAATTCGGGTTATCTCGTAAATCCTTTCCGGGGGATTTCATATTCGGGGCAGCGGCATCCGCTTACCAGGTATGAACCTTCGCTTAGCTTCCAGAGTTCCCTAATGATGCAGTATACATTTCTTTTTTATTTGTTATTGTTGTATACATTTCGCTTAGCTGCTGTAACTCAAGAGTTTTTGTAAATCAAGAATAATACATGCAGCACCAAAGTGCAGAATCCACATGGAGAAGAGCAGCAAACGGAAAAATAAACGCACACACGATATTTTATTTTTGGTAAATTAGCGTGTATTATTCGTAATCCTCTGATAATGCAAATCTATGTGATGGCATGCAGACCGAGGGTCATGCAAACAAAAGTTGCAGAGGTCCGAGTATATGGGACACTTTTACTCAAGATTTCCCAGGTAGTTCTCTCTCATTTTCTATGTGCGTGCCCATGTTGTTACGATAAAGATGAAGGAGAAAGAGCTAAAGAAAGCTACCCTATGGCTGGTTCTGGTTCATTAAATTGAATTTCAGGGATCATTTTCAAAATTTATTATTTCTATTACATGTGCTCCCCCCCTTAGCATTTGCCTCTTTCATCTGGCAATTATAGCTACGGGTGTCCTTCAATTTTTTAATTGAATCTCAATTTGAAAGCTAACCCTATATTTTGTATTATTATTATTATTATTCTACATTTATTGGATTATAATAGAGGGAAGACATTTGACAAATTACGTTC
>Ga0325400_1000347_pt1 | contig 32634 bp, 15 predicted proteins | sample PopdelMetagenome_2_FD_205662 | JGI IMG/M metagenome (GOLD analysis project Ga0325400, IMG submission 205662) | Populus deltoides microbial communities from Bellville, Georgia, United States - Xylem-PdKOR-R1 | ecosystem: Host-associated > Plants > Phyllosphere > Stem > Wood/Secondary xylem...
AAGAATTCATGCGCTTCCCTTTACTTCATAGGGCCTTCTAGGTGAAAAGCCTTCCATTTCCGTCAAATGACCCGGCCTCCCCTGGCTCTTCCACCGTCCGGGCTCCCTTTCCTCCCTATGCTCCCCTGGCACAGGCCTACCACGCTTCGCGCCTGCGGCGTTTTCGCCAGACGGTCTTGGCCAGTAGTGCCATCCTAATAGGAAGTTATAAGATTAGCTTATGATTCACTTGGTATCAATAGAGAAAGAATTTAGTTTATATTATAATTTAATAAAGTCTCCTTACATGATACTAATATCGGTATATAATTAGAATTTACATGTTTATATAGTATTCATTCTCTATACCATTATATAAATGGTCATATAGTCATTGTGAACAATGACTAACCCTATATATGCAATTTCAATTATCTTTTTTTTACCAGTATTAGTATTGTCTGATATAACTTGGAGTAGATAATCTTTTCTTAGGGTTTGAAGTCTTAGATCCCTAAATTTCACCTGATTTTATGAAGTTGCTACTTGCTTCCTTTCAAGATTAATTTTCATATTATATAGTTTCTTCTCCTTAAAAGGTAAAAATTATTAACTAGTAACATATTGATCAGGAAAATATTTGAATGATCAACAAATTATTATGTTTGATAGGTCATGGTTCAATATATATTTTAAAAGCAAAAGCAAATAATTATACCTAAAAAAAAGTAAACTCATTGTTGTTGCATTGGACAAACAATCAATACAAGCATGTCATACTATAGTCACAACTAGCTACGAAGAATTCCAACCAAGTAGCCATGGTTGCTCTTAAATGAGCATCTTATAATCAACTTATAAGTCTTTTTAACACTAATATAAGAGTTCTTTAATGTTGCATACATAACCATATAAGTATCCTTTTTATAAATCTAATGCAATTATACAATGGTCAAAACCAGTTGTAACAAATTCCACTAAGCTAGCCACAAGTGTTATTGAAAGAGCATCTTATTATTAACCTATAAATCTCTCTAACAATAATATAAGGTTTTTTTAGATAAAGATATAAAACACAACAAATAAGACCTATCATAATAATATCATAGTGGTTAATCAAACCATACAGACCATATTTGATTAGTCGAATAAGATATAGAATAGGCTATGTTAGAATAGACTTGATAATGCATATACATATACATTTGGAGGACATATCCCCAAGAGCTTCACAACCACCAACACTCCAGCAGGGGTGTTTGAGACAAATACACCTTATATAGGAGAGTATTTCTTAGCATATCAAACATAACAACAAACACAACCTAACTTGGAAGTGATAGCCTTTGACACGCAAACCACTCCTCAACATACAAATAACCATAAGAAAATTATCTAATCCTATATAACTTATATCCCTTCCCATAATGTACTACTAAAACCAATGCAAGTTCTTTATATCCATTGCGACAATCAGTCAATAATAAAAATGACATAAAGTAGTATATATAATGGTAAGTTTAGACATATATGTTGTACATATAATGTTGTAAAAATTTGCTCTCAAATAGGATTATTTCCATTGATTATGTAAAGTCAAAGAAAAATATTGCTGGTTTGCTAACCTAAGATATATCGAGAGAGCTTATGTATGATTCATCGAGGAGAATGAATTTAAATCCTTTGAAGAAGAATTAATGTAATGATGATAACTCTATCTAGTTGACTAGATATCTCAAGATCTAGGTTCTAAAGAGAAAATTAAGTAAAATAACACTCATAGTAGCACTTGAAATTTTTTATTTTTTATTTATTTTTATGATGAAAAGAGGTGCTAGCTACAATGTAATAAAAAGTTAGTTATGCTTTTAGTGATTTTTATATCTTGAATTACCAACTAGAATAAAACATAATACTTCTAATGAAAGATCACATATATGAGTAAAAAATATGACTGTTTTTTGAGAATTTCAGAAAAAGTAGCATTCTCTTAAGCACTCATTAATTTAGGAGTTGTTTAGAGACAAAATGGACATAGCCATGAGAACCATATAAAATCTCTTGGTAAAGAACTATATGAGTGTTATTACTTTATTTACATAAAAGGTTGAATAGTTCAAGTTATCGTACTCACTATGTAGTCAAGTAAATCCAATAGTACATAACAAAGAAAAGTTTAAAGTCAAAATTTATCTATTTTGATGTAATGATCCACCAAATCATTATCTCTTTACAAAATTTTGAGTCTTTTCAATATATTCAGACAATTTTCATTCATGTGAGAGATTGTTAGAAAATTTGTTATAAAAACATGATTAATGAACACATTTGAGGTCAAATTTAAAATAAGTTCCACTCATTTTTCATTTTTAAGGTTAAAAATTTGTTGGAAGTTATTTAACATGTAACATTAACATGATGAAAATAAGTTATGAGTGAATGAGAAATTGATTTAAAAAAACCTTTGGTTACATATTTTGTGAAACCCAAAATCCTCTTTCACATAGAAAAAACACAAGATTGTCTTGTAGTTTATATAGTGGAATTTTGAAGGGTCATAAATGAGCCAAAGAAAAATTGTTTATGTTTAACTCACACCTGTTCACTTGACTCGGGCTATATGCCACGGGTCTCGGGCCCCGAGCCAAAGGTCTCGAATCTTGGGATCGTACTCCAAACTTCAAGTCTTGTGTCCTAGGTATGAGTTTGTTTTTTGCCAACCTATTTTGGATTTAGACTCATTAATAATTGTTTTTGTTTTCCAATCCATTTATATATCCAACCAATGAATAAAGAGTTTGAACAAACGTCTTCATTCTGAACAAACTTCTTATTTTTGAACAGTTTTCAAAGGAAAATGTCTTATTTTTAAGAGAAAAAATCATCAGGGTTTTATTCTTTTTTATGGCAGGTAATTAAAGCAAAACAATGAAAGTTAATTCTAATAATTATCAAAATTAATTCTGCATCAGTTTTGGTTCCAAAAATTAGTATAAAATTGGAGTTGTAGGAAAGATGTTCTAAACACTTTACCATTGCTATCTTACCTTCTTCTTTGATATTTTTCCAATTTCTTTTGCTTCTCTTTCCCTCCATTCTAGAGTTTAAGTTACAGTTCCTTGTAGAGAGTTTTTGAGTTTCTTCTTCTTCATTTGGTTCATAGATTCTTAAAGAAAGTGCATCTTTTAAAAATACAGTTGTTGAAATCTTAGGAGACTAACTTTGTTCATTCTATTTACAACAAGAAATGAGCAATAAAATCTTAAGAATAAAGGATTGCTAATTGAAAACTATAAACTACTATTTGACTTTAGTTTTAAGAACTTTAATAAATACATATCTCACTGTTTTACATTAATTATAATATTGGTTTTGCATGTCATAATATGTATAATATGATTTTTTTTATTTTTAAAGTATAGTGCTATTTATATTTAATATATGCTCATTATACGTATTAAGTTTTTATTTTGATCTCTTTTAATAGATTAACCGGATTATATAAAACTATATATTTATCTAAACTAAAATATAAATCAAGAATAATAAGAATTATACATGTAATCAAATATTGATTTGTTATTAACCTTGACAAGATCAACTCAAGGAAAAAAAAAAACTTATACATATGACACCACTAGAATTGAGATAGAATCTCTCATTTTTTTTTTAAAGATAAATCTCTAAAGTTCATCAAGGTACACAAGATCTTGTATATGTACGTATGTATATTTATAGGATCTCTTATTTAGTTCTATGTAGCTACCACCAGTGGTCATAGCCAATTTTTTCAGCAAAGTCAATTAAATATTATTCTTACAAAGTAGTTAATTAATCTAAAACTTCAAATTATCAATTATAAACCAATTTACAATAAAAATAATTTAAAATGCACGTATAAAGAATCAAACTCATATAATTAGTATAAATATGACATGAAAATAAAAAATAAATTAAAGTGAAGTATATTGACTATCTCCATTTATATTAATTAAAATTTTAGCTGAAATTTTATAAATATGTTATACAAATTGAATATCTAAACTTCTAAATTTTAATCCAAAAGAAAATAGTGTCAAGAAATACTTAAAATTTTAGCTGACATTTTGTAAATATGTTATACAAATTGAATATCTAAACTTCTAAAATTTAATCTAGAAGAAAATAGTGTCAAGAAAGTTTTTTGATAAAGACTTAAACATATTTTTAGTAGATGAGATTTGAATTAGTTAAATGTTCATTTTTTTACACTAATTTTTAATGAAATGTATTGTTTTTGTAATTCTATATATACAAGTTAAAGTGTTTGAAAGGAGGAAATTAAGTGATATCTTTTCGATGTTTACATTATTGTCATTATAAATTTATAAATTTAAGAACGATTTTGTAATATTATATTATTATTAGTTTGATGAATCTATCTGGTTGTGTTTTCCTTAAAAAATAAACACATAAGAAAAAATAATCAATTATCCAACGAGTTGACAAGAATCCAATTAGAGGTGAACATTCAATTAAATGTAGTTAAAAAAAGTCGTTTAAGTTAACTATAGTTTAGTCCTTGTAGTTTAGAAAAAAAATAATTAATTAGTCCTTGTGGTTTTAGAAATTGTTATTTAATTCCTATATTCTTACATTTATTTATAAATTAATCATTTTATCTAAATTATGTTCCTATCCAATTTAGTTTAATTTTTAATTTTAAAAAATAGAAAAGCTAAAAAAGTAAGTAAATAAGATGGAAAGTTTGAGGAGAAAAAAAATTAATTTTTGAAACAAAATACTATTAAATTAAGCAAGATCAATATTGATCAAAAAGTTATTAAATTATTTTTAATATTATCAAGTAATTAATTTATTTTGATAAACTACAAGGACTAAGTTATAATTGACTCCAGTTATGTTGGGTTAAATAATTATTTTTAAAATTTGTTAAAAAAATAATTTGTATAGTTATCTGAATTATCCATCACTTAAAAATTATTCAAATTTTAATCCAGCTAGATTCAAGTAATTCTCTTATATTCAAAGAGCTCACCACAATACAGACATATTTTAGCCATGATTATAATTTATTTAATTATTATGTAATAAAAAAGAGTTATCTTGTTGTATATCTTAAAATTCAATAAACCTTTCTATGAAAAAAAAAAGGTCTAGCCATAAAACCTAACCCAAAAACAATTATATTGAGGCAAGCACAAAATAGGAGTGATTTACTATTTTGACCATGCCCAACATAATCATTTTCCATTTTCTTGTTTAATTTAATTTTGCACAATAAAAGAGTACAAACTAATGACAATCCCATTTTGGTGATTCTAGCAATACGGGTAAAAAAAAATATCATTTTAAAATTTTTACTAGCAATAACATGTTACACTCCACAAGCACTTATTATATCAAATAATTATTTTAATTTAAAAATTTAAGTTATTAAATGATATTTCAAGAATAATTTTATATTATTTTGTAACATATTCTCTCAAGTAAAAAGTTTTTGGGGTTAAAACTTATATGGACTCACACTACTTTATACTTAATTTTATTAATTAGAATGAAAATGGTGAGATTTAAACTCATAAATATTTGGTCATTAAGGCTCTGATAAAATATCAAATAACCATTTCAACCCAAAAACTAGGTTGTTTGACATTACGTTTCTACTTGCATTTTAAAGGTGCATGTGACATGAAAAAAGCATCAATTTGATGCTTTTTTCATGTCATAAATTGATGCCTTTTTCTTTAGTATTTTTTAATAGTTTTGATATGCTAATTTCAAAAATAAAAAAACTTAAAAAATTATTTTGATATATTTTTAAATGAAAAATACTTTTAAAAAACACATTGTACCATGATACCAAACACTTAAGCTCTTAAATGAGGGCTTAATATTTGGTTTATATTTTTCTTTAACACATCCCCTTAAATGAAAGTCATTTGAGTTTGAAACTTGCATAAACTCATATTACCTTGTGCTTAATTTTAACAAATAAAATAAGAGTAACGAGATTCGAACTTGTGACCACTTAGTCAATAAAACTTTGATACCATATTAAAAATAAAAAAAAATTATTGTGAGAAACTTTATTTATATGATATGTCATCACAATTAACCAATTACCAAGTATATATAGGAATACAACTAAACAATTATAAAAATAAATTACAATATTTAATTATTTAAAATCCTTGATTTTATCATTTAATGTAGTGCTTGATTTTCTTCATAACTAGTGATTAAATTGATTGGATTTCAATCGAAAGTATATTGTCTTAATTTATTTTTTCGACATGTCCCCTCAAACTTATAGAGATTTTGCAAATATCTTCATGAGTTTGATAACTATATATATAAATATAATATTGATATTTCGATTAACATTTTAAAACATAACCTTAATAAGCCAAGGCTATTAAAGCTAATAACAACCATAAAAATAAAATAAAATTTATGGGACAATATATAACTCTTTGTAGGCATAGAAAAATCCAAGTCAAACTTTAGTCAAGTATATAGCTTGAAGAACATAACGTGAAGTTATAACTTCATAAACAAGAGAAATGCCATAAAATACATAAAAAAATGGTCTTTAAAATGTGATTATTAAGAGAAAAAAAAAAAAACAAGGCTAGTAAATTATAGAATTAGAATTTAATTCAACAAATATAGGTTGATAATAATAAAAAAAAATGAAAAAAAATAATAAAAATTAAAAAAGATTAATCTTCGGTGAGCTATAATAAGTAATCACGCTGTCCAATAATAAAAGTAAAAAAAAATATTAAAGTATATAATAAAAAAAATTCTTTATAATATATATTAAAAAATTATCTTAATTTCAAAATTTAATTTATCAAATAAAGTTTCAATAATAATTTTATATTAATTTTTAAGATAATATAATATTCACATGACCAAATAACCATCTTGCAAACCAAAACCAAAAGGTAACCCTAACTCGCACCTTTTGCACACAGAAGAGGAAAGCTCCATGTCCATGGTTGGAAATGAACCATACAAGACCAACAAAAAAAACCAACCCCCCTCTCTCTCTGTATCACTGAAGGGGGATTGATTCGCAACGGGTTTTTAGTAAAAAGGATTGTCCAAATCTTGAGGGCAAAAAGAAAGAACATGTGGTTTTAAAACTCAGTTAAGGTCGCCAATTACGCACGTGTCGTAGCGAACTAGTCTTCCCTATTCATCCTTCTCATTTTCAGGCACTTTTCTTGTCTACTTTGTACAAAGGAAACCGTACAGTTTCGTACTTGTATTTTTCAACTTCTTCTTGACCACTTCCAAGAAGCCTTCAATTCTGTGTATGATATTGCCATTAAATAAATATATATATAATCTTTCGAGAGATGAATTCGAAAAAAACACTGTGTAATATCAACGTTGGCCCAATCAAATATTCATGTCGAGAACAATAATGGTCCAAGTGGCATTGTGGGGTCTGTCTGAAGTGGCAGGATCCAACTTGCAGGTACCGGAAAAAGCTGGACAAGAGAGGATTCAAGTAAAGGATTGAGTTCTATCCACTTGGGACCCACCGAGTCCACAACTTCTTTTCTTTAAAGGTTGAGCCTTGCTTTTTGGGGTGAGGAGAGAAGAGATCCTGTTTTGTGGAATTTCAAGGCAGCCCTCTTCTCTAGCCAAATCTATCTTTTCCCACAACATAAAATCATCCCTTGATTCTTTCTCCCTTTCTTTCCTCCCTTTACCCAACTAGTAGCAACTGACCATTACCCTTTTGTTTTTAACTATGAGTTCTCCATTATTGTATGCTGTTGTCAGTATCGTGTCGTGTTTTTTTCTTGTGGCCACCTGATTTTCTGCTCCCCGTTTGGTTTAAAGTTGAGCTAAATATCTTCTGGGCTGTCCATTTGCACTCTAGAAAGTTTTGATTTTTTTGAGGTCAGCTGCTTTTGGCTACTTGTAAAATTTGTGTTTTTGACAATATTCTTTTCATGTTCTCCTGTTGTTTGTTTTTGGTTTTCAATCTGGAGATTTGCTTTTTTTGAGAGTAACTCGAAAAAAATTGTAAATTCTTCAAAGAGTAGCCACCTTTTGCCATATGGCTTGGCCTGCTCTCTCGTTTTTGGCTTGGCCTGCTCTCTCGTTTTTTATTCATGGTTGAATTTATCCTCCAAGCTTGCTTTCTGGAACTACGTTGATATTTGGGTACTTGTACAATAGAGTAAATTCAAAAAGCATTTTTTTAATAAAAAAAGAAAAATATTTGATTCTGGGTGACCCACTGTTTTCTCGATCAAGGATTTTAATTTGCTATCTAGATAGGCATATTTTTTTTTTAATAGTGAATCTTGCTTAAAAAGGATGGTGTTTGGATATTGCTGTGAATTTGCTGAAAGAATAAGTATATTCGTGTAGAGCAAAAAAAGTGGAAAATGAGAGGGGCAAAGGATGAGGAAAAGATGACGAGTCCTATGTTTCCAAGACTTCATGTGAATGATGCAGAGAAAGGAGGGCCGAGGGCACCTCCAAGGAATAAGATGGCCCTGTATGAACAGCTCTGTATTCCTTCTCAAAGGTTTAGCTCTGGATCAGGGTCCATGCTGCCTGTTCTACCTAACAACGGCAGCAGCTTGGTCCCTTCAATCTCCTCAAGCCATGTGAGTTTGATAACTTTTCTTTCTCTTTCCCAGTCTGAATTTATCGTATTTTGGTCAGTAAGTTTGACAATGATACACCCTTGCTTCATGTCTTTGGTAAGCATCTACGCAATTAACATCTTTTAGATTCTGATTAATATGAATTACATGCTGCTTTCGCCACAGAGCATGGGGTTGGTTCATGTGGTAGTGCAGCTATCTGTTGCCCCCACGCCGAGGAACCGGTTTTGTAGACTTAAATGTGATCTTAGGATACCGTTTTGATTGTTTAGTTCATCTACTTTTGTGAACTTTTTAATTTGGCTTATAGAATAAAGGAAGCTGCTTCGGGAAGAAAAGGGGCCTGAAATTTTTTTCTATTGATTATTTCTGCCTTCTCATAATTTTGGCTTTGGGATATTTATCTGTTTTCAAAATGTATTCTTGTCCATTTACTTTTATTTATTTATTTATAATTCTTTGGGTTGATTTTGTTATCATTGCAATGGGTATATGGTTGTGTATCATGAATTTCCGTACTTCTCTGCGACTTTTGTTGTTGGATTACAAATGAGTTATCTTTGTAGGGGTCTGGCCATGAAAGGAGTGTTTTTACTCCAGTTAGTAACTCCCCAACACCTTTGCATTTGACTGAGAAGCTTTTTTATTATTCCTCTGGAGGAGTTAAGTCAAGCGCTCTGATGACAAGTCAAGAAGAAAAATTTGTGGAAGTTACAAATGATCAAAACTTGAATACCTCACGGCCATCGTCATTCAGTGCTACTTGCAATTCATTTCAATCACATAAGGTCTCCGACATTAAGAACTTTTCATGGAAGAAGCTTGGAGATGAAAATGACTCTAGATTTCATAGCTCTGCCCAGTCAGGGTCAAATCTTTATTGTAACAACAGTCAGCACAGTAAAGATCAAGAAAATCAGCATTGTTTGAACTTGAGCTTCTCTGTGCAATTTCAAAATACTACTGAAACCCAGAAGAAAAAAACTGGCACCATAAATGTAAAGGAAATAGACCATATGAGAATACAAATAGAAGACAATGGAAAAGTATATGAGGCTTCTCAGAATTCCATGGAAAAATTTGCTACAGTCACATCAAGTAAAGATAAACCTTCAGTATCAAGCCCATCAGGAAAAAATAAAAGTACCAAATCATTAAAGCAAACATATTCATCTTCAAATCAAGAGTATAGAAAGAATTCAGTGAATGTCCTCAAATGCTTTCCGGGTACAAATGAACAGTTGAATCAAGAGCTTGCCACAATGCCCGATAAGACTGTCATCGGGGATAATATTTTGGTGGAATACAGAGTTGTCACAGGCAAGGAAAATCCCTCCAAGGTGAGAAGTGAATTATATTCAAGGGCATTGCTTCAAGATGATAACAGAAATCGTTGTGGGCTTGAGAAAAGAAGCAAGTACCGTGAAGACAAGCAATCTGGGTCGTTGAAAGCAGGAGATCTTGAAAGGAACGATGACGCTGAAGAAACTTCCATGGTGGACTCCGTAACTGCTCTGGAGATTACTCCTGATGATGTTGTAGGAGTAATAGGTGAGAAACAATTCTGGAAAGCAAGAAGAGCTATCGTCAAGTAAGTATTCCTGTCAAATGGTTTTTATTTACATATGCTGCAGCTAATCAGCATCAAAACTATAGCAATATGTTGTAATTTGTAGAACAAAAGGTATTTTGTTGTATCCATATCTGAGTTAAAATGGTGTTTTTGTAGTTATTCTCTTCAGTTGCACTAGTTAGTTGGTCTGCATATGGCTCCAACTAGAATAATTCATCATGGTAATGTTGTAGCTGTTGGTTCAGTATGAATAGCATGATGCTCAAGGAACTTAAAGGACCTAAATGAAAGGAGTTCAATTTTATTGTCAGTCCACCAACAGTGTCCATTGGTCTTTGAGTTTGGAGTACTCTATATACTTTCACAAGGTTTACAGAATTTTTTCAGACTATTTTTTTGGTGATGCCATTCGTCTCCTGCTGTGGACTTAAGTACTGTTAAACTCTCTCTCTCTCTCTCTCTCTCTCTCTCTCTCCCCCTCCCCTCCCCAATGACTGGTTCATTGCCTCACCATCTGTTTATTTTTAAATTTCAATAGGTAAATTGGGTTAGATTGGTGACCTTCTGCTTCAATTACACATATAAGCAATACAAACTTAAGCTTGTGGTTTTGAGCAATGAAGTAGAAGCAGCTAGTAGAAATAGATGAAATCACATGTGCTACACCTTGTTTTTCGATTAGATGAATATTCACAAAGACATCTAAAGTATACTGCCGTCAGGATAAAAATGTCAGTAGACTAAAGGCTTACTTTTATGGAAGATTGACTTCCTCTTGAGCCATGATGGAGTATTCTGCTGCATTCCTTCTTTCACTACTATGTAGAACTGTGCCAGTTTTGGTTTTAGCAACTCTTTGAAGTGGATTTATACTTCTCTTCTTCTGATAAAAAATTGGCTCCACGCACAGAAGTTACCTTCTGAGTTTTGAACATCTGAAAATCCTTTTCATGTTTGGTTCCTGACTCATTTTGCAAGTATGTTAACATGGTAAATTTTTATTAATATGATGGAAGAATTTCTGATGAAAAAGCTTTTCAACATCCAACTATTTTGTTGATATGTTTAATGAAAGAAAAGCATCAGTGTTACTTCTATGATCCATGGCAGAAAAAGGTTATTTCTTCTACGATTCAGACTGATTACATTTACAATTCTGAGAAAAAGGAACCTACGAGTTTCAATTACATCTGGATCAAGGAATGTTTTTTTTTTGGATTTTTGTGAAAATATAAATATCATGATCTCTTTTTGGTGTTCGGGTGTGCTTATCTGCTTCCTTGCCTGTAGTTTTCTAATGACTTGCTACCTATCTTGTTAGATGCTTCTCTTAATTGCATTCTTTGATAATGATAATGAGTAGAAAGACCTTTCATGATGCAAATTTATGAGAAGGAATGCTGCCGTGTCTAGTTGGTTGCTTTCTAAATCCATGTTCCGGTGAAAAAAAGTCCAAACACCTTGAATGTGCTATGAAAAAGTTAGGTTGTGTGGATGCCACTAATAAGGATGCTGGATTTACAATCATCAGTAGGCATATTTTAGTGAATGTTCACATGGTAGAGAAACTTCTGTTTTATCCACAAAAACTCACAGCTTATGTGCAATTGAGTTGGTTCTTTTCAATTAGGTAATGGGGCTCAGTAGGCTAGCATATGATCTTGAAACCTCATTCCTTGCCAAAAAATACTTGGTGATTACCATAAGAAGTTGGTGTTTCAGCTCAATCGTGATCTGCCTAGATATTGTTCGATATATGATTGAATTTGGTTAACTAGAACCTGACCTCTCTTGAATATCGTAGAAATTAATTTTCTTCTTAGGATACTGGCTCTGTTGTCAGTTCTTGGATATTAACTCGCATTTTTGTAATTATTCAGTATCTTGCCAAATATATGAAACATACAAATTGTGCCTTCTGTTTGCAATTGGAGAAGGGGAAATCGGTCACTCTAATTATATTCTATTGAGTGCTAACATTGAATTAGGAGGGAAAATTGAGGGATTGACAGGCATATTTGAAGCCATGTTGCTGATACCACCTGATGCTGGTACTGGTTGCTTAAACATTACAGTATAAGAAAATGACTTCAATTTTCTCATGTAGGGAAGGAATAGGAGAGAGGAAACAAGGAGGAGAAGAGGGATGAAAAGGGTATTGGAATAGATGAAGAGAAATAAGAGAGAGATTTGTACTGAAGGGAGAAAACATTAGTTTCAATTCTCAATAATTATTGAGCTATCATTAAACATGATAGTAGGTGCCCTTATGATGAGATCCTAAAACACTATAAGAAATAGAATGAAGTCTTAAACCATAAATAAGTCCTAAATAATACAATCTATTTTATATATATATATATATATATATATATATATGTATATATATAAACAACTAGAATTACTAGATTATCTAAATAACATACAAATAAAATAGAATTCAATTCCTGGCTTTCCTAGAATCATTGCTCTTAAAATCCTGTCTCATTTTCCTTCTAACAAAATATGTGATGGAATGGTAAGGATAGATTTCTTGGGATTCATATCCTCTCAAGAAAGCAATTGAGTTATCCTAGATTATGACACTTTATGGGATTAAAATTATACTGCTTTCTGCTTCCAACATATCCAGCAGTTAAATGCCTGTATTTTAAGATTTCATGAATTTCACATGAAAAGATACAATGGTATCAGTGATAAGCTCATTCGATTTTTGGGTCATCGATCTGTTGCATGTGTCATTTTGTATGAAATTTGTTACATATTGTTCATGTCATGCAGCATTTTTCTTCTTGAAATCTACTGGTCAACTATATTCTAAGGCTTCTAGTGTGGTTGAACTGGGTTGGCTTGTTACTTCAGCACTTTTAACTTCTTGTCCTGTTCCAATCCATTATTATATAGTTATTGACATGCTCCTTTCTTTTGTGCATTTTAACACATGATTGTTTTGAGTTTCTTTGTACAGAACTAGGGTGTGGATATCTCTGTATGATTGTGTTTTAGGTTGGAATTCTATCAGATTCACCCTAGCAGTGTGTTTTGTCTTCAAATTTGAGCCCCATAGGTTCTGGTTGTTCATAATTGTGTGAAAGATGAACTGTCAATTAATTTTCCAAGGAAAATAGGACTTGTTACATCATTACAATTCATCTTGCTAGAATTTTTAATGCGGTCATTATCTACCTAATAGTATGAGCTGATTTTCTGTCATCATTTAGTGCTCGTGTAATTTTTCTAACTTTTGGACAATTCCAATAGACATTGCTTTACGTGCTCTTTTTATCTATCTGAATTGTTTAGTGATTTGCCCAACTCTTTTACTATATTTCAGTCAACAAAGAGTCTTTGCCACGCAAGTATTTGAGTTGCATAGACTCATAAAGGTAAGCTGATAATTCCAGTTGTGTTCTCTACCATAAGATATGTACTAGTTTCTTAATTATTTTGTTCCGTGAGGAAAATCTCTTAGCATTAATTGGAACAGGTTCAAAAATTGATTGCTGGATCTCCGCATCTATTGCTTGAAGATAACCTTTATGTGGGAAGAGCTTCCTTGAAGGTATCCCAGATCAACAAGGTACCGTCTAAGTGTGCCATGGTTGATAAACCAAAAGATCATTCACAAAAGCAGCATACGAGCGCTGACTTTGCAGGAGAGAATGTAGTTGGGAAGCTTCCCCTTCCTTCCACTAATGATGAAACTAGTAAAGAACCTATTAGCCAGCGATCAAATTATTCAGGAAGTGCACCACCAGCTCCTGTGGCTACCACCGCCAAACCATCTCCATGGTGTTACCCACCACCAGGAAATCAGTGGCTAGTGCCTGTCATGTCACCTTCTGAGGGACTTGTTTACAAGCCCTATGCAGGACCATGTCCTCCAGTTTCTAGATTCATGGCACCAGTTTATGGCAGCTGTGGTCCAATCAGCCTTGCTCCAGGTGGCGGAGACTTTTTGAATGCAGCATACAGTGTTTCAGCTTCTAACCATGAAGAAATTGGTATCCTTCCTGGAAACCCTCATTTTGGGCAGACTTTCTTTCAACCGTTCGGCATGCCAGTCATGAACCCATCAATATGCGACTCTGCAGAAGAGCAGATTAGCCCTCGCATTGGACCGCAGTCAAAGGACAATCAGTTAGCAGTTGGAGACATTAGTTTCAACATCCCTCTTCAGAGTTCATGTAACATGTCAAACCAGATGAGCAGAGTGATCTCCTGTTGTGTTGAGAATTTTCAAGGATTAAAAGAAAGTGAGATCCAGGGAAGTTCTGCAGGAAGTCTCTCTAAGATGCCCAAAGCAAATGCACTCCCTCTTTTTCCGATGGAACCAACACTTCAAGCATCCTATCCAAATGCACAAACAAATGAGCAGCAGGCACGTGTGATTAAGGTTGTACCTCACAACCGTAGATCAGCAACCGAATCAGCTGCCCGAATTTTCCAATCCATACAAGAAGAGCGAAAACAGTATGATTAGTTTGTTGGGAATGCCTGCGCTCCAGTACGAGGAAAATGATAGCTATTTAACAGTCTTGGCAGATGTATTTTCCTTTGTAATTTGTATTTCTACCATATATGTTACGTCTTGTAAATATATTGTCGAAAGAGAATGGTATATGAGGCGATCCTCAATGTTTCAAGCAGGTTGTTTGCTCTGTCTTCCTATGAATAAATGCCTTTTGTTCTAGCATCTCAAATGTTACCTTGGAAGAAGAAATGCAGATGGAAAATGTAATGTAATCTTATCTGTGAAAACCGGAACGGAAATGATATCAAACAGTCCTTCAATGGTTCAACCGTCATCGTCCAACATATTTCCTTCCTTTAGGCCAGGCGACACCATCCATGACATAAGATACAAGACCTCCATAGATCACTTGAACAGTCCATGTCGCAAAGATTACGGGCACAGCTAGCTTTACCGAATCCTGAATGTCAAACTTCAGACTGGAGCCTCTGCTGAGAGCAAAAGTCTTGCATCTTGGCAGTAAAGATAGTGGTCATGAGCAAGGATCAGCAAAACTCTATAAGGCGAACACATTCTACACCGGCTGCAGGCTTTTAAGTTTGTAACATCCATCTATATCTTGCACTTTCTGCGCAGAAGTTTCAGAATTTAGAGAACAGCTGTTGATTTCAACAACAGCACAGCCATCAGGAAGACTACATACCACAACATGGAAAAGGTAATCTAGGTCACGGGCACAGGCGACAGGATTACAATGCGTGAGGCCTTAAGTTTTCGCAGGAATTAATTCAACTTCATGTGCATACCAGCACGGTTTGGATCTGCAAAATTTGTCTCATTAAATGTAGATAAAAAAAATCAATGATCAGCATCTTCTTTGAAATAAGATTACATAATGATTGTTATAGCAGCTTGTAGAAAGTATCCTATATAGAACAGACTGGAGAATAAATGTTCATGCACCCGACACCCCCAACTAGGTTGTATTGAGACTTGTACTAAATTGCACAGAAATTGAACCAGAGAGTCACAGACCAACCCTATTATGTCCCAAACCGCTTTACCATTACACTAAATGAAAAGGCCACTAGCATAATTCTATCATACACGTACATGTCAATTCTTGCTGAAACCAGCTCTCTCCTAATCAGAAGAACAATAATCAATTAGTTCTCCAGGTTCTTTGTATCCTCAATATATCAGAAATTTATTCTTCACAACTTATAAATGCATTTCTGCAATATCACCGCCGTCGATCAGAATCAGACAACAAAAATATAGAATTTAATTGAACACTTCATGATAGTGCAATGCTTGTCTGTTGACATGCTAACAGGACGAGCCCTCGATAGTCTCAACATGTAATTGGCAACAAATGTCCAAGTATATCACATATTTTGCCAGTCTAAAAATGTAGAAATGCGAAGACAAGAGGGATTCATAAACACATTTTTCAAGGGATGAAACTTTTCAAGAAATGCCATAGAGGGGATCAGATTTAGCAATAAGTTCAAAGGGAGTATAGTAATTCCTCCTATGTTTATATTAGAGAAGAAAGAATATCTCATTCTTATATCATATAACTCTCATAAGAGAAGAAGTTTCATGGAATTAAACTTAAGATTACAATACTTTTTCATAACACGTATTTATATTATATTAGTACGTGGAGAATTGTAGATGCTTGGATAATCATATAATTAATGTCATGAATACATGTACCTAAAACAACTAAAATAACCATTTGAATTTAAATTTCAAAATTAATTATATCACTTCCCCTTAATTTTGAAAATCTTTCAATCCTTGAATTTTAAAAATACATTAGAGGATCATCTTGCAGTATGTTAAAGGATTATTTTTTGTCATGGCTGATACGCCTTTTTCATCACTCGTTGATAACAAAAACTTCAATGTCGTCGTCTTCTTCTTCTTCTTCTTTTTGACAACCAAATTGCTGTCACTATTTTTTGAATTTTTCATCTTTATCTCGAAAAGATCTTACTTACAATTTTGTCTTAGCCACTTTTTTTTTTTTTTTATCATGGCCACCTAATGTCATCTCGTTGCCATCTCTTTAATATCCATTTATTTAGCAATTGTATTTGCTTGAATATGGCTATTCTTAGTCATTTTTCTCCTCTAGTGATTGCAACTATATTTCTCGAGCTAAACATCTCTCTTTGACGATTAGACTCTTCAAGTGGCCTTCGTATTTGTTGTCTTCTTCTTGTCATGGCTCATTGGATCATTTTCTATCTTATTCCTTGTAAATATCTCTCTCGTTTACAACATCATCACATGTGCAATGACTAGCTTGTCAGCCTGTACCAAGCTCTTTTTGGACTCTTTCTATCTCTCTTCATGCAAAGTTTTAATTCTCTTGTTAGACTCCACCGACTTGCAACTTTATTTTATTTTTTAAATGTTAATTTTTCAACCACTCCCTCATCTCCACAATCCATTTATTATTGGGATTTCTCATTATCTTCAACACGCATGCTCTAACTAATCTCACAAATACTCACTGACTAGATCGAACCAGTTTCGATATCATTTTGTTAGGGCTGAAACTTGACTCGGGACTTCATTAAAAAAGAAAGAATATACCATTCTTATAGATGCTTGGATAATCACATAATTAGTGTTCTGTATGCATGCATCTAGAGTAACCGAAAGAGACCTGTATGGCTGGCTATAGCAGGGTTTGTGACACAAGTTCAATATATTCAGGTACAGAAAGGGAAATAAAAATCATGCAAACCATATGGGGGGGAAGAGAGAACGAAAAGGAGACCTGATGTGGAACAAGTTAGAAAAGTTTGTCACTTTCCTTTCCCTCCCAGCTACGAACAGACACTTGCACACAAAAACTAGCTACATTCTCCTTTATAAACGAAGGATAATCGATTACAAGCTTACTGTTTTGCCACTATACAAGTACAAAGTCAAAGGACCTTTCGAAGGCTGGGAAGAAAATTTGGACAAGGGCATTGAAGGAAAAATGCTATCGGGGTGGCTATATTTCACAACACAACCGCATGGCAACCAGTTGACTTGTCTTCTTTGTCGGTTCTGAAAAAGATATCAGGTTTCTGTACTTGTCCAACTTTAGCAACAATCTGCAGAACCACTGCTTAAGGATAAGAGATTACACGATTATTATATGCAACTAAACCGAGAAAAACCAATACTTAACAAGGTTTATCGGACGTACTAACCTTGTTTCTGTAATGCAATTGAATATAACATGGAATAATGGGCTTCATGATGCTAAACAATTCTGGAACTTTGTCAGAAGACTTTCCTACATGAATTTGTCCACTCAAGAACTTGCTGTTCCTCACAATTTTGGTGTTCTACAACCACCACGATACGGGGCGTGCTCAAAAGGGGCATCTACAAGATCCCAATGAGGTGATATTGTCTCTACCTTGGTTACAAACAGTTTCAAAAGAATAAAACAGCACAATTAATAAGAAGGAAAAAAAGAAAAGAAAGACGTAAATGTTAAAAATTAAAGACTTGATTTTGTGAAGATCATCCACGTTATATTTTGAGCACTACAAGGACCCACTCTAGAACTAAACTTCAGGTCATCAGTGGTAGAGACAAACCATGGAATAAAGACGTTATAGTTATTGCTTATATATGCACGTTTCATCTACGGAGACACATCATTGAAGCATTGAAATGGTGGAATACATAAGAAACCCATGGCATTAGAGGCAGAACTAGGTTATATCTCGGGGTGCCATGATTCTGCATTACTTGTGACAAAATTTGGGTATTTTTATTTATTAACACCATTTGAAAAAATAGTGGCCAAACAACACATGTTAAAAAAGCTTTTAAAATATTGTTAATGGAAAACGTGGTATTTCAAAAAAATTATTAAATAGGTTGATATTAGTTATAATAAGAAAAGATGAGAGATAAAAAAAAAATCTTAGAAACACATCAAAGCTCTGATTATGACATCATCAGTATCTTTTAAAAAAATCTCGACGAGACGAATCGAACAACATTAAAAAAGGTCATCGACAATAATCAGACTAGGCCACACTCTTTGTCCAAAGACAAGTGAGTTGTCTGCAGCGTATGTAATACCCTAATTGTTACACAATAAACTAGCCAAAGAAGCAATTTGAGTCAAAAGATAAGAAAGATGAAATAACAAGCTAGACTTAGTAAGTGTTTCCATATTAAACAAAGTTTAGGCTAGATGGAAACGAGAATAGACTTGATTATAGGCTAAACCAAGTAGGTCATGAAGTTTGAATTAATAAAAGGAAAGATACAGATAAGATGTGATCCAGACTTGTAAAAATAACTATAAGTGAAGTTAGACAATTTCAGTCATGCATCCTCAAAACATAGAGTAATGAAGAGTGGGTAGTTACTGGAAATAATCTTGAACTTTCCTATTGAAATAAGGAAGCAAGGCATATTAACAGGCACATAACACAACAATACAACTCAACAAATCAGTAACAACAATTGCTATGCAATACTGAGTTTTCAGGATCTTCAAAACATGTTTATCAATAGGCTAGTAATTACATAGGTGATAATTAATAGGGATATAATTTGTAGGGATCTACTTGTAAACTAATAGTTTGTAGGCGATAATCAATATGCTTGTAATAGTAGCCTTGCAGTTTTCAGTACCAAAAAACCAGAAAATACCATATATATATATTATCAGATTTATTTCTTTGAATCTATGATCATCACCAAGAAGATCAAAACTATCAAGAAATTTAGATGAAAAAGAAGAATTTATGGATGTTCCTGTTGAAAAACGAAATGGAAAATCAATTCTTCCAAGGCTAACAGTAGGAAATGAAGAAAATAGATGCGGGTTCATGAGTGTAGAAGAGAGATATATGCTTTTTGAACAAAGAGTGAAAGAAACTAACAAAATACTTGAAGAAAGATACAAGCTTTTTTTCAAAGAAAAACATAAATTAAAAATAAAAATGATTGAAGATCATTATAATAGGATTGTGGCGATGAATAAGAGATCTACTCATTTCATTTTAGAGTTATACATTAGAGAGAGATAGAATGGTGATAGAAGTTTAGAACACAAAGTAGGGAAATTGTAAAATTTAAATAAAAAATCTTATAAATGAATGATCGGGGCATTAAAAGATGTCAATTCAAAATCAAATGCCAAAATAAGAAAATAAAATGATGATGTAATCTATGACTTTAATCATACTATGATAGAAACACTAAATAAGATTTCAAAACAAGTGGTAGTTGAAGTCAAGAATCACTTAAATGAAAAAAAAGAAAGGAATCAAAATTTAGGAAAACCAATCCTAAACAAAATGGACAAGCTAATACAATGTAAAAAAAAAAAACCTTTTATTTGAACCTAGAATGATTCAAGAAAGCCTTTTAGTGATAAAGGAAGTTGGAAGCAGCTCAAATGTTAAATTTACTAATTATAAGAGTTCACCACTAAGAAATATGGATGAAAGAATAATCCTAAACAACCTAGAAATGAATGAACCTTTAGAGAAAGTTGACCCAAAATACATTCTAGGGATAATAGAATAAGCCAATAGATCAAGAGTTCAATAAATTCATAGGTGAACATATAGAAGACTATATCCAAACTACATTGATAGAATGTACCCCTACCCTAACAATTTTAAATTCCTAGACTTCATATTGTTTAATGGCCATAAAACTATAATTACTATAGAATATATAGCAAGATTCACCTACTAGTGTAAAAGAGCATCTGATTCTGACTTTTTTAAACTTAAGATTATTCCCAAATTCGTTAGCTAGGAGTGCTTTTACTAGTACATAAATCTACCACCAAATTCAGTTTAGAATTGGAATGATATGCAAATCATATTCCAAACTCATTTTTCAAGGACAGGACCAGAGTTTGTGATTGATGATTTAGTTAAATTAAAATATTATCCTGGAGAAACTATAAAATAGCATTTAGATAGATTCATGGAAACAAGAGAGCAATGTTAGGTTAAGATTCCAGAAAAATATATTTATTATAATTGTTCATCAAGGATTAGAGTTGGAACTAAGAAAAATGTTTGAGAGAATGTAATATATATATATATATATATATATATATATATATATGTTAGGAATAAGAGCTTAAAGATATGAAAATTTATTAAAAGAAAAGTCCTAATTATAGAACTTATTATCACGAAACAATAGATGTGGATGTAGCATAATTTGTATCTGGTGAATCCATAATTTGTGAAGTATTAACTAAAAAGAATGTTAGATCTTTGAAATCTTTAAGATCAAATGAGGAAAGACATTACTCGTTTAATATAAATCAAGTTGATGCTATCTTTGATTGATTATTCATTAATAAAAGAGTTAAATTAAAAGGGAAACATGAACAAATGATTGATAAAGAGGTAAATGATAAATCTTATTGCAAATAACATGGAGTAGTTGGTCATTCAACTAAAAACTATGTGATATGTAGAAACATAATTCAAGATTTAATAGAATCAAAGCATATTAGGTTTCCTAAAAAAAAATAAAACAATAAAAGTTAATAAAAATCCTTTTTTTTTTCTTGTGGTTAATACATTATATGTAATATGACAATCGTTGCTAACAATAATAGTGTTTTATCTCAGGTTACTTTTATAATTATTACAACCAATAAGTTGTTTGATTATTTGGTAGCAAATAAAGTGTTAAGATTTACACTGAAGTGTTATGTAAATGGCACATGACTATCAGTTATACTATAAATAAGTGTACAAATTTAGAAGATTTGTGAGAAGTACAGTCATGAGAGGGTTGATAGATCTTAATGAGGAACATATGTAGATTAAAGAGTTAATAAACTTGAGTAGGATGATATAATTTAGATAGATCCATAAAGAACTAGCAACTTAAGAGCAAATTTGGATAAGAAATTATTTCTAGAAGGCACTCTTACAAGAAACAAGGTTGTAAAGGTACTAGAAGTAAAGGTTTTATTTAAATAGTTAATTTTAAAAGCCATGTGCAATTATTGTAGCTTGATGATAAATGAAGTATTAGCTTCCTAGGGTTTAAATACAGAAAACAATGTATAAGGAGTCATTGAGAAGGCATTATAAGATGTTTGGGGAATACAAAAATAATATGTTCACCAACAAGTTAAAATAGATAGAAATCAAAATGTTTGGTTATATAATCAAGGCAAATGAGCGTGTATCCAGAGAAAAAACATCTCAAGAGAAACTCATCATCCAAACCAACGAGTGAGGAATAAGCTGAAGCTAAATCCAAAGTTTAGAAACGGGGAGAGAAGGAGAAATTAAAGATTATGGTGAAAACTATAAAAATAAGACTATAAAGAAGAACAACAAACACATTTTAAAATTATATAAAGAGAATAGAGGTATTTAATGATGATAAGAGTAAAGAAAAAGTTTCAAATTTTGTTATAAATCAAACAAATGATAATCTGATCATTAAAATAAATGATGGAAACTTAGAATCTAATGAGAAAACAAGCAATAAGAGGTAACATAAAAAGTTAAAGAGAGCTTATAACACCTCGTAAAAGTTTTAAGCGTTTTACATCTTCTATTAGTCTTGAACTTAAAAAAAACTAGAATTTTTTTTTGCTGCTGAGTTTCCCTTATACATTAGTACCAGGTTATCGATGACATACCATCGTATTGATGTGTCCATCATAATCATAACATGTCCAATTATGTTGGATTTTATCCAATCCCGATATATAATATGATTATATTATATCTAATTTCACAATCCCAACATTTTTCATTTGTTTGATGTATGCACAATACAATAATTAAATATACTAAGCAATGCAATCTAATTCATTGAAAATATCAAAGTGCAAAGTCATAATATATTATAACTTAGTAAATAAACTTTAATAACAATATTATAAATATCATGAATTTTAAGTTTGTTTGTATATCAAAATAAATCCTTTTGCATTTCAAATCCTTTATGTCATAGATGTCTTGACCACGTTATGATAATTAAGTTTCTTGCAAGAAATTAGTGTTTATATAAATCTTTATTTCCTAACTCAACAAATAATTAAAATCACATTATTCATAAATAATACAAATTATTTATCAGCTCCTTAAAGTACTCATTTTACTTGGTGGTGTTTTCATGTATTGTCATAAATTTTTCATATCAACCATAGAATCCTTATGTGTATGGTATCGAATGGTAGATGGGCTTCCATTCTTTCACTATTTTTCATTCACCAAGTCAACCATCATTTTTATGTTTTCTTTTTAGACGATATAGTTGTCCATCTCCATCCTTCATGAGTATTTGATTTTTATTAATTTTATTTTATTAATTCAATAATTAATACCATAAATGTGAATTTAACATTTTTATGTAACACCGTTGTCATAACCTAATTTTTGACATTTTTATTTTAATTATTATCATTATTTTATTTATTGAAAAGGATATAAAAAATGATGATGAAAAAAAATAATAATGATGAAAAGTAAGTAAAATGAAATAAATGAAGAATGAATTAAAATTTGGGTTAAGGGTAACATGATTGGAAGTTTTGAGATTTAATTAAACTTTGGAATTAATCTAATTAATCCAATCAAGGGTTTAATTGGTGAATTGATAAGTTTTGAGACTTAATTAAGCTTGAAATTAATTTAATTAATCCAATCAAAGTTTTAATTGGAGAATTGATAAGTTTTGAGACTTAATTAAGCTTGAAATTAATTTAATTAATCCAATCAAGGGTTTAATTGGATAATTGATAAGTTTTGAGACTTAATTGGACTTGGATTTAATTAAATTAATGAAATCAGGGACTTAATTGAATAAATAGCGAAGTTGAGGTTAATTGGGGGTCAAAATTGCAAAATTAAAGTCCAGGGACTGTTTTATATAATTCGATGAAATGCAGAGGTCCAATTAAAGTTTATCTAAGGGCCTGATTACAAAACTTTCAAAACTTAAAGGGCCAAAATGCAAATAAGCATTAAACACCAAAACAGCGCCGTCTGTGGATGCGCTGTTCATCTTCTTCAACGGATGCCCACCGCCACCATTACACCTGCAATCAATGGTTGGAAGAAACAGATTGTTCTCTGGCTATAAAAGCCAGAGAACGAAAGGTCACAAGTGGACTAAAAGGGGGGAAGAAAGGGCAAAACCGGGGAGGAAAGGGGAGAGAAGACAAAGAGAGTGAGCAACCGAAAAGGGGAAAACAAAAAAAAAACTGAGAGACAGGAGAGAAAGGGCAGAGACACAAACAAGGAAGGAAGAACGGGGAAGAAAAACTGGGAGGAGGAACATGAAAAAAAGCCAGGGGGAACCGGCAGGAGAGATAGAGAGCTACCGAGAACGGAGGGGAAACAGAGAGGATAGAGGAACAAAAAAAGAGAACAAGGGGTAATTGAAATAGAAAAAACACAGGGACGAAACAGGGGATATACAGACGAAGAAGAGGGGAAAAGATATGTGCATGCATAAAAATAAATTTATTTTTATTTATTTATTCACTGGTGCTAGAGTAAGGAATAAAAAATATTGATCTAATTTTTTTTGTAGCTATGAATTTTTACCAACGCCAGAGTTGGAATTATTCGAGCTCGAATATTCACTGGCGCCAGAGTCAGAAATATTATTAATAAATCATCATAACATAAGTGAATAAATGTTTAGCAATTTAAGATAAAGCCAGCAATGCAGTCTGCCTCAGGCAGAACGTTTAAGGGGTGATAATATCTTCCTTTTTACGTAACCAATCCCGAGCCATAGAATTTCTGTTGACCAGTTAGGGTTCCTAGTGACCATAATACTAGGTGGCGACTCCTTAGACAAGATATTTTTCTCTAAAAGAACATGATGCCAGAAATCTGTTCTTTTTCCAATTATCGAGATTTATTTTTAGGGTCGCCGCGATGTCGGGTGCGACAACCGTGTTACACTCAACATTTCAATGAAAGCCAACATTTAATACCACAAATAGAATTTCGATATAATATAATACAACCATGCCACTACTTACAAATTTTATAATGTTTTAAACATACACAAATACAATTTCATATTATTTTAATCAGTGGCGGAGCCAAATTTTTATTAATGAGGGGACAAATTACTAACAAATATTTTATATTATATGCTATATAAATATGTGTTTTATAGAGAAATTAATTTAAAATATATGTACCAACTCAAGTCAAGTAAAATTAATTTAAGAATATTTTTAAAACAAAAAAAAAACTTACATTATAATTGTTCTGTTAGAGATTTTATATTTTTAAAACTGCTTCATAATGACTTTATTTTTAATCTCATTAAAAATATATTTCTCAATATATACAACAAACTTTCATTTATCTATTTCTAAATCTTTCAAGGACTAGGGAAGTTCTTGGCAACAATTCTATGCTAACATATGGTACATTACATCTAAAATCATAGCTTAAAAGGATTATCATAAATTGATGTTGTTTTTGATAACTTATTGTTTGTACAAGTGGATTAAACATAAATATTAAATGTCTTCTTTTTAATCTATTATGTCCCTAATTTTTTTAGTTGTCATGTACTTTATTTTTAATCACTAGTAAATTCATCACCATCATTTTCCATATGAAATTCATAGCAAAATACTTATCAATTCATCAAAACTCATTTCAATTCATATCCGTTAGCATATAATATTACCCATACACATATTAATTCAACAAACCCTAACATTTTCAATAACTAATTATAAAGAAATAAAACTAAAATTAGATAATGAAACAAATAAAAAAGATGAAGGAAACTTCCCTAAAGCATAAAGCATAAGAGGTTAATTGCTTAACTAATTAAAGCTTAGGACTTGAAGAGAAATTTTGTAGAAGGAAGAGAGATAGAGACAATAGTTCAAGAAGAAGAAGAAGAAGAAGAAGAACTTAGATTAATTAGTAGCTAACAAAGGAAATTAAACCTGTAAAGCTATTATATTAATATTTTAATATAAAAAAATATTTTGAAAAAAAAAGATTAAGGGGCAATTGCCCCCTCTTGCAACTATGTGGCTCCGCCATTAATTTTAATACACTCGGTCAAAATAGTTTGAGTACATATTATTCATTTATATAATTTTTAGAGAAACAGTACATCTATCCTCACATGGCTAGCTCATCATTTATGATCTCATTATCTAAACAGTTTTTCCAATGCTTCGACAACATATTTTCTTATGACATTGAGCAGATCCTCCAATCTAAACCTTTGTTTCAAAATCACTATTAAAAGTCGTGGCACCAGTACCTCGCATTGACACCTCTAATATCCAATAGATACTAGTCAAAGCCACAATCCCGATCATTAGTGCATCACACTGACACCTCCAGTATCCCATTAATACTAGTTAAATCATCAATCCTAGTCATCAGTGCATCACACTGATGCCACTAATATCCCATAAATACCAGTCAAATCATCAATCTTGGTCATTAATACATCATATTGACGCCTCTAATATCCTATAGATACCAATCAAATCCACAATCTGGGTCATTAGCCCATCACACTGACGTCTTTAGTATTCCATGAATACCAGTCAAATCATCAATCTCGTTTATCAATTCATCACACCAACATCTCTAGTATTGCATGAATACTAGTCAAATCACCAACCCCGATCATGAGTGCATCCTATTAACACCTTTAGTATCCCACAAATATTAGTCAAATCCCAAGCCTTTTTATTCATAATGAGTAATAATACACTCCATAATTAGAGAAATAGCAAATAAATGACTTAACATAATTTAAATGACGATCATTAAAAGTGTAAAAGTAAATCGTGTAAGAATTGATTTGATATGGTTTGGTTGTTTTGGTAAGTCCAAAAAAAAACCCGGATAACCAGTAGAAACATAGTTTGACTCAAAATAAATATTTAAGATGTGATTTTTTTAACAAACATTGAGACGACAACATATTTGATCGATTATGGTCAACTTAGGTTAATCTACCAAGCCATAAGATTATGATAACCCCATAAAAATCAAATCAAAACAAATTATGAAGCTTAATTTTCAATCAATCCAATTTTGAATGATGAAACAAAAAAAAACCAATCAATTAAAAAAAGCAAAAAAAAAAAGACCGAAGTCAACTTAGGTTAACCTGCCAAACTAGTGACTTTGGTTATAAGACTGAGATAATCCATTAAAAAGTGAATTGAAACAAATTATGAAGCTCAATTTTCAATCAACCTAGTGTTGGAAGATGAAATTAAAAAAAAATTAATTAAAAAAAGGAGGCAAAAAAACTCGAGTCTACTAAGGTTAACTTGCCAACCCATGACTCGAATCATTATATGGAAATAAACTTATAGAAAGTAGACCGAAACAAATTATATAGCCTAATTTCCAATCAGCTTAATATTGAAGAACAAAGTTGAGAAAAAAAGTTAATTAGAAAAAGGGCAAAAAAACTTGAATCAGCCTATCAAACTTGCGGTTCGAGTTATAAGTATAGGATAACCTCGTAAAAAATAAATTGAAAAGAATTTATGAAACTCAATCCAGTAAGTCTACTATTGAAGGATGAAATTGAAATTGAAAAAGAAAACAAAATGAAGAAAAAAAATGATATTGTAGTAAATAGTATTATATGAGGTAGGGTAAAATAAAACTCTCTCATCTTTTAGTTTTTTTGTTAATGGAATCAATTATTGTGGAAAAAATTCATTTTCATTGCTACTGGAGTTTATGGCATTAACACCACTCGTAACACCCTTAACTTTTACATGGATCATATATCAACATTTCATCATACATATTTATAAAAAGGAAGTCAATGTTTTTACCAAAAATCCAGCAGAGTTTCCATTGTATTATCGACACCAAGTTATCGACAATACTTCAAATTTTCTCATTAACACCATCATGTTCACATAGTTCAACCATTCAAAATTATACCATTCTCAACATTTCAATTCTAGAAATAAAACATACATATTAAATCTTACAAATTTGCATAGCAACAATGATATAATCTAACCATACTAACTTAAATTCATAGAAACTAATATAAAATAAGTTCATGTCTAATTTAAACTTCTAATAATAAATTTTAAGATCAAACATTATAAAACATAAGAATTAACTTAATTACAATTTCAAAATGAGACTTTAAAAAGATATGATATAATTCTTTAAATCAGTACGGGGTTGATACAAAACTGAAATCAAGGTAAAACAAATTATAAATAATTCATATAATATTGTATTTCTTAGCCTCTAACACACATATAAAACATGGCATATGCACAAATCACCTTTTCAGATCAATTTATATGGTCCTATTGAACCATCTTGTCAAATCACAAACATTCACGTCTTAAAAAACCGATGTCGTTTGCCTAAATTCCTGAGCACTAACCCTAATCACTAGGCAATTGATTCCTCAACCTAAAACCATGCATTAACCCCACTTACAGGTAAATAATTTCTTTGCCCAAAACAGGCACTAATCACACTACCAGGTAACTAGTTCCTCCGCCCAAAACTACACACTAGCTTTGTTACCGGGTAAGTTGTTCCTCCATATTTTATAAACAAAAGTTTAAAAAATATATCTATGACATTTAAGAAAATTAAAATTACATAATTTAATCAAATTAATAAATAAACTTCAAGTTGCCTAACACCTACCTGCTATTTATGCCCTATACATATCACCCTAATGCTTTTGTCCTGCTATCATAGTCTCTCCTATATCATCCTATATCATAAAAGACACAACATCATATGACATTTGTCTAAAATTGCATTTCTTTAACTCATTTACTTCTAAAACCACTTAAATTCATATATCTAAAAATTTTCAATTTACCCACCAATTATTCCTCAAATTACCATCTAATATGGCTTTGCCATATCTTGTTTCATCAATTAAATCAATTATCTGTAAATTTATTAATGTTTCTTTAATTCATTTGTACACATGACTAATGAATTAAATTAATTTTTTTTTATTTTTCATCATCTTTATTCGAATGACCATAATAAACTACCCATGTAAATTTTTTAATTTATTTTACACATGAATATCAAGCATGATTTAAGTATCAAATTAATCAAAATCTTATTTCCCTATTTCTTCTCTATTTGGCTGAATGCCTTCACAAATGGTAGGTAGAATTTTTTTTCAATTCATATAATTCGTGTGTTACCCATACATTAATTACTCATATCAACACATATACATACAAATTTCATAGCAATCTTATCAAATAATCCCAACTTCACCATTGTTTTAGTTAGGCAGAAAATTCCAAGGGTAAGGGTGTGAATTTTATCTCATCATCAAACTACACAATAAACAACTAATTTTCATAATTTCAAATGTTATTTAATACTAGTACGTTCAATAATTTACATAGCTTATAATCATTCAAACTAATCATTTGAGTTGAGTTTATTACCTCAAATAACTACTAAAACATAAGAAAATGCCAGGGAAGTCAAGTTTTTTCTTCACTTTTCTTTCCCTCCCCTAACTTCTCTAAAACCCTAGCTTTCCAAGCTTTGAATCCTTGCTTAAGTGTTTGAAATCCACTAGTACGTTCAACAAGGCATATCATCTTTATAGGTAAGAAAAGTGCAGACTTTGTTAATCGATCCACTATAATCTAGACTGTCATTGCCCTTCTTTCCTCTAAGCAATCCTGTCACAAAGTTCATAGTGATATCTTCTAACTTCCACTAAGATATCAAGAGTAGTTGCAATGACTTTGCTGGCTTTTGATGTTCCATGTTTACTTGTTGACATACACTATATTTGACCATATACACAACTATTTTTTTCTTTATGTTTGGCCAGCAATAATATTCTTTCAAGTCTCTGTACATTTTTGTACTTCTTGAATGTACAACAAATCTTGATTTATGGGCTTCCTTCCGCACTTCATCCTTCAGATCCTTGTCCTCTAGCAAAAATATTTATCTTCCCATTACTATCATTCCATCATCTAATATCTGATAATGAGTCTCAACTCCTGACTTCACCTTAATTTTCACTTTGTCTAATTCAACTTCTTTATGTTGGGCCTCAAATACTTTATCCTAGAGTATGGATTGTACTTTCAAATTGAGTTGACAGGGAGTCCCCTGGTCTAATTTCTATCTTGTCATCAATTTTTCTTAACTCTTTTCCATCCCAAGCTTTTGGCTTAATTGACACTACTTTACTTTTTGTGACTAAAGGCATTGACAATAACATTTTTCCTTTTCAGGTGGTCATTTATTATATGGTTATAATCTTTAACTAACTCCACCCATCTTTCCTATTATATATTGAATTCTTTCTGGGTCATTAAATATATTTAGCTTTTATGATTTGTAAAAATCTAGACTCGAGATCCATACAAGTAATGCCTCCATACACGTAATGGAAATACTACTGTAGCCAACTCCAGATCATGCACAATGGTAGTTAATCTTATAAAGATTTAACTGTCTCGGGGTATAAGAAATGACTCTTCCATGTTGCATCAATGCATAACCAAAACCCTTATTTGATGCATCACTATAGATCACAAACCCCTTAGTTCCCGAAGGAAGTGCCAATACTAGAATGGTAGTAAGCCTTTTCTTTAACTCTTGGAAACTCTCTTCACACTCTTTTGACCAAACCACTTTGTCTCTTTTCGAGTTATTAGATCATTGAAACTGCTATAGTCAAGAATCCCTTTTTAAACCTTTTGTAGTATCCAACTAACCTAAAAAAACTATTGATCTTAGTCATATTTGTAGGTTTTTTTTTTTCATTTCAACATTGTTTCAACCTTCGTAGGATCTATAAATATTTTCTTAACAGATATGACATATCATATAAAAACCACTTCTTTCAGCCAAAGCTCACACTTACTTAGCTTAACATATAATTGATGCTTCCTTAAGGTCAGTAATACTTGCCTCAAGTGTTGTTCATGCTCCAAATATGAGCTAAAGTAGACCAAGATATCATCTATGAATACCACCACAAACTTATCCAATTAGGGTTGGAAAACCCAATTTATTAAATCTATAAACATTACTGGTGCATTTGTTAATCCAAACGACATTACTAGGAACTTGTAATGTCTTTAATGAGTTTTAAATATGGTTTTTGGTACATCTAGCTCCTTAATTCTTTGCTAATAGTATCCTGATCTCATGTCTATCTTCGAAACTATAATGGTTTTCTTAAGTTGATAAAAAAATCACCTATCCGCGAAAAAGGATTCTTGTTTTTCACTATTACCTTATTTAATTGTCTGTAATCTATATAAAGTTTGAGAGTTCCATCATTCTTCTTCGTAAACAATATTGGAGCTCCCAATGGTGAATTACTCGGATGTATGAATTCCTGTAGCTAAATCATCAACTCAGCTAATTCAACAAGTGTTATCCTATAACTTGATTAAGCTATAAAAGACATACATGTAGTACATCAATATAGACCTTCACTTCCTTCTCTGGTGGTACTCCTAGTAACTCGTCCAAAAACTCTCTCATTATGAAGAGATTCGACAATTGAATATCTGCCTCTTTTATCTCTAGACATAAGCAAGCTAGGCTTCATATCCTTTCTTCATCATCTTCCTAACGGTCATAGCTGAAAGGATATAATTTGGTATAATATTTCTTTCCCATTTAAATACCATTCTCCTACTATTTGGTCCTTGAAGAGTCCCTGTTCTTGAATAAAAGTCCATTTAGACCCTAGATCTACCTTACCAATCCATTCCTAGAATCACATCAAAATCATGTAGTTTTAAAGGTATCAAATCTATTTTCATATCTTGACCCCCTATAGTAACTACAACCCCTTTATACATATAACCTATATACATGACATTCCCCAAAGGTGTATTAATTATAAACCTTTTTTTTTTCTATCTTGTAAAGTTGTACATTTAATTTACTTTCAAATTTTCTTGCCATAAATTATTGACTTAGGGTCATATATTAATATTTTATGTATTTTGATGATAACAATTAAATGAAAATAGACTAATGATATACTTGGATGAGATTAAGTTTAAACATGTTATATGAAGATCATATCAACAAACATGAGGTATTGAATAAAGAAACCAATCAACAAGTCCAAGATGCAAAGTAAGTGAAGACTTAGTTTTTAAGTATTCATTTTAGTGCTTAAATAAAAATATTTATATCATACTTGATAGCATAAATTAAAATGAATGCACATACTTCACTTTGCATGCATTTAAAAAGGATTGATAAAAAGGTTATAAGAATTCACCAAGATTAAAATTGATAAATCTAGAACTCTACATGAACCGGTTAACCATTTAATGATACTAAATGAACCACACAATCACTAGTTTATACGTGATGAATACATGAGAATTTGAAGGAATTGGTCAATCAATTGGCTTGACCAATTTGAACCAGTCGACCATTTGAGCTGTCAGATGAACAATAACGGTTATAAACAACTAGTTTTTACTAGAAACACGCGCGCACACACACACACATACATACACACACCTTGTCTAATTATAGAATTAGTGTTGCGATGTCGCGGTCGCACAAATTAATTACCCTAGCTTCAAACACAACACACAAAATAGTATAGAGCAAGCAAGGGGTCGATCCCACGGGGAAGATTCAAGTCAAATTTTTATGCTAGATGATATGCAATTTAGGGGGGGTTTGGACGTTATCTAGGCTAAAGCAAAAGAAAACAGAAAATTATCAAACGAAATTTAATAAAATCAGAAAATTATCAAGAGAACAAACCTTGGTCACAAGCACACATCCACCTACAGAAATCAGAACTGATCATAGAAACGAAACATCAATTTATGTTCTGAATATTTATCTCTTCTTAACATTGGTTAGTTAACGGATCCGCCGTATAACTAACCCTAACCATTAAACAACCACAGTGTCCGCACTAGTAATTTAATTTAA
>Ga0325400_1000348_pt1 | contig 32622 bp, 47 predicted proteins | sample PopdelMetagenome_2_FD_205662 | JGI IMG/M metagenome (GOLD analysis project Ga0325400, IMG submission 205662) | Populus deltoides microbial communities from Bellville, Georgia, United States - Xylem-PdKOR-R1 | ecosystem: Host-associated > Plants > Phyllosphere > Stem > Wood/Secondary xylem...
CACGTCCACGACCAGGCGGGTGCTGAACGACCCGGTGAGCGCCTCCCGGAGGTTCGCGGTGGCAGGTCTCATCCGGCGTACCCCGCGAGCTCGTACCGTCGCGTGACGGCGAGATTGGTGGCATTCGCCGCGCGGATGGCGGCGTTGGTGGCGTAGAACGCCTTGATGTCGGCGTTGCGCAGCAGCGACACGAGCAGCGCCTCCGTCGGGGGTGTGACCTCATCACCGACGACCTGGTGATCGATCATCTGCCCGCCGAGGACGTACGTGCGATCCACCTCGACGGCATCCATGACGGACGCGTAGAACGGACGCGGGATCCGGATCCGGTCCGCAGCGCCGACCCGGAAGCACACCACGGGAACCGTGGCGGCGTCGTACCCCCCGGCGAGCGCCTGGAACGCGTCGGCCTGCTCGATGGTGTCGGTGACGACGTCGAGGCGGACGCCGCGGAGGCCGCGTCTCTGCCCGGAGACGACGACGCCGACCCGGCGGCCCATGGGGTAGACGACGTCGCCCTCGACCGGGCGGGACAGGGCGCGGAGGGCGGTGTCGCGGAAGGCGACCTTCACCGCCCCGCCGGGGTTCAGCGGGTTGTGCACCCACGTGTCCGGCGCGCTCACGGTGACGGTCGCGGTGTCGGTGAAGCCGAGGGAGAGCCCGGTCGTGTTGAACATCTCCGCCCGGTAGGTCACCGGCACCCCGAACGGGATCTCGTAGTCGACCCGCGACAGGGCGCCGGCGGTCGCAGCGTTCACCGCGGCGCGCACCCGGTACTCCCGGCCGGCTGCCTGCCGGGACACCGTCACACGGGCGGTGCCGGCCGCGAACGAGGTGAAGAGCACCTCCGCGCGGGGGCACGGGTTCGCGTCGCTCAAGACGGTCACGGTGGGGGCGTAGGGCATGACTACCTGACCTGCTTCCCCATGACGCCCGACAGGGCTGAACGGTCGTCGCGCTGCTGGATCTTCACGTCGACGTACTGCAGGAGGTCGACCCCGCCCTTCGCGGACACGATGACGTCGAAGGACGGCGCGCGCCCGGCGGACATGACGGCGGTGGAGTAGTTGTTGGTGACGTACTCCACCGGGCCGCCGGTTGCGTATCCGCGCATCGCGAGCACCTCACGACGCATCTGCTCCATAGCCGCATGCCCACCAGCGGCTCGGACCTCTCGAGCCGTCCACACGTGCTCTCCTGTGGAGAGGCGCACGGCGATGGAGTCCGAGGTCTCTGTTCCCGGACCGTAGACGCGACCACCGGTCGCGAGCCCGGGACGGCCGTTGCCAGACTGCGAGCCGTTCAGGTCGGGCATGGTGGCGCGAGCGTTGATGTTGATGATGCGGTTCTGGTTGTTGCGGATGAACGCGTCGAGGTTCGCTTGGGCGTCGCCGATTCCGTTGAGCTGCGCGGTGGTGACGACGTTGCTGGGGATGAGCCCAAGCGAGTCGGCGTACGCGTCGGCCGCTGCACCGGTGATCCCGAACTGCCCGAGCGCGAGGATCAGCTGCTCGCGTCCGCGGGCGATCGCCGCTGCGGCCTGATCCTGGGACCCGGTCTGCTCGAGCGTGGCAGCGGACAGCTGCAGCGCCGAAGACGCGATCGCGTCCAGGGCTGCGCCGTTCGCTCGACCGGCCTCGGTACCGGCGTCCAGGGTGAGACCGTTCTGCTCGATGGACGAGGTCAGGTCGTCGAGCGATGCCTCGAACTCACGGGTGGCTGCGTTCAGGCCGAGCTGCCCGGCGCCGAACCCCTCGATGGCGGTCTTCAGGGTGTCGATGTCTGCTGCGGCTGAGTCCGCCGCTTCTGCCATGACGTCAACGGCGGCCGCGTTGTCCTCGGTGGCTGAGGTCGCGTCCTCGGTTGCGGCCTTCGTGTCGCGGAACTTCTGGCTGGCCGTGTCGAGTGCGGTGCCGAGGTCCTGCGCGGCGTTGATCGAGAGGCCCTTCTCGACGTCGAAGAACGTGCCCGAGTCCTCGATCTCCTGCCGGACTCGCTTGAGCGCGTCTCCGCCTTCGAGAACTGCGTCCGTGAACTCCTTCTGCGAGATGCCGGCCCGCTCGGCGCCGGCGAATGCGTTGCGTTCCGCGAGCTCCTTCGCGACGAGCTCGCGCGTGTACGAGGTGACGGCGCCGGTGCTCTTCTCGAATGACTCCTCGAACGCGGACGCCGTGTTGGCGGCCTTCGCCTGTGACTCGGCGATCGCGCCGAGGGCGAGGGTGAAGACGGTGAGGGCGGCTGTCGCTCCTCCCAGACCAAGAGCAGCGGATCGCCCTGAGACGTTGAGCTGAGTGAGCGCAAGTCGGAAGGCCGCGTACTTTGGTACCGCTACTAGGGCTGCTCCGGCACTCAGCGCGATGGCGCCGCCCACCGCGGCGACTGCCAGGCCCACGTTGAGGGCGGGCTGCGGGAGGGAGCCGATGCCGTCGACGAGGCCGGTGACGGTCTGGGTGAGACCGCGGAGGACGTCGTTGGCGCCGGAGCCTCCGCGGATGAGCGCCGTGTCGATGGATCCGCTGAGGCGCTCGAGGTCGCCGATGAGGTTGTCGGTGCGGTCGGCGGCGACCTGCGCGGCGTAGCCGGCGTCGTTGGTGCGGTCGATGTACCCGTCGATGCCGCGGGTCCCCTGCTCGTAGAGCACGTTCGCGGCGCGGAGTGCGTCGTTGCCGAAGATGGTCGCGAGGGTGGAGTTGCGCTGCTCGTCGGTGAGTCCGCCGAGCTTGCCCTCAAGCTGTCCGGCGAGCTCGGAAAAGGACAGCATCTGACCGTTGGTGTCGTAGACGGAGATGCCGTACTCGTCGAGGGCGCGCTTGGCCTTCTCGGACGGGTTCTGCAGGGCGATGATCGCCGTCTTCAGTGACGTACCCGCGTCGGAGCCGAGGAGGCCAGCGTCGGCGAACGCGGCGAGCACACCGGTGGTCTCCTCGATGGAGAACCCGGCGCCGTTCGCCACCAGGCCGGCCTGGTTCAGCGCCTGCGACAGGTCGTCGACGTCGCCAACGGCCTTCCCGGCGCCGGCGGCGAGGAGGTCCGCGACGTGGGAGGCATCCTCTCCCCCAAGCTGGAACTGTTTCAGGGCGATCGCGGTCGACTGTGCTGCGTCGGCGACGGACAGCTGCCCCGCCGCGGCGAGCGACAGGGCGCCGTCGAGTCCGCCGTTGAGGATCTCGGTGGTGGTGAGGCCGGCCTTCCCGAGCTCCTCGATGCCGGCGGCGGCCTCCGACGCGGAGTAGATCGTGTCGGCGCCGGCGTCGAGGGCTGCCTGCCGGAGGAGCTCCATGTTGCTGGTGGTCTCCTGCGTCGCCGCCTTGACGTTGGAGATCGCCTGGTCGAACTCGGCGTACTTCGCCACAGCGATGCCGACTCCTGCGAGCGCGAGCGCACCGACCGCGACGAGTCCCTGCCCGACCTCGGTCATCGCCTGGTTCTGCTCGCGGAACTTCGCGGCGGCGTCCTCCGACGCGTTGCGCTGCTTCTCGGTGGCCTGCCGGGCCTGCTCCATCCCGGCGACGTAGTTCGAGACCCTGGCGATGAGGTTGATGGCGGTGGTGCGTTCGGCCATGGGTCACCTCACTCGCTGTAGTCGTGCCTCTCGACCCGCCAGTAGGCGCCGTGGAGGTTCGGGGGGTCGTCCTTCGGGAACTGCTTTCGGTAGTTGTCGATCGCGTCGAGTCGGGCCTTCTCCGCGTGGTCCCAGAACGGTCCCTGCGCGGTGAAGCGCAGCGAACCTGAGCCGGACGGGTCAGCCGCGTCCGACGTCGTCTCGGACAGTCGGTGACCGTGTGGGCCGGTGTCCTTCTGCCACCACCGCCACGCGAGGAGTAGATCGACCTGGTCGCGGTCGAACTCCTCCTCACGAGTGGTGGTGCTGCGCACGAGCCGGCCGGAGGCGTCGTACTCGTGCACGGTCGTCTCGAGCGGTTCCCAGCCCGAGAGTCGCTTGGGTGCTACTCCGAGTCGGAGTGCGAGGTCGAGCTCGTCCCTAAGGCGGTCCGAGTCGCCAAGTCTTTTCCCAGGTCCGCAATCCGCTTCGCGGGGGCGTACACGTTGAGCTCGTAGATCGCCGAGAAGATCAGGGCGATCTCGTGTCCGGAGATGACGGCGAACAGCTCGTCCCACTCGTTGACGGCGGCGCTGTTCTCGGTTGCCTTCTCCACCCGCAGCGGCAGCAGGTCGTCACCGTCGACCCGCACTCCGCAGAGGGGCGCCGCGAGTCGGCAAGCGATGTCGACGTTGTACCCGTGCTGCCTATCGATCGGGGCGGACGGGCGGGCGGGGCAGCGGGCGGCGATCTCCTGCCACTGCTCGCCCGGCAGCTCAGTGAAGCGGAGGGTGACGAGCGCGTCGGCCGCTTTCGCCATCAGCTGCTCGAGCTCCTCCTTCGCCGGATCGACAGCAGTGAGGCGCTGGTCGAGCGGACGTGTCTTCATCAGCAGCTCGCGGCGATCCGCGAGCGCCGGGTCGAGCAGCACCTGCACGTCGAGGGTCGCGCGCTGCCGCGTCTTCGCCTGTGCGAGGAGTTGGTCGAAGCTGGTCATGTTCTCCACCGTCCACCGTGATTGTGGAGCGGCGCGGGTGCCGGTGGAACACCCGCGCCGCCGTTCAAGGTCAGCCGAGGGCGACCGGTGCGCCGAGCACGCCGGTGTAGATCGCCTTCTGCGTGAGGGTGAACTTGCCGTTCCCGTCGCGGGGCCCGCGCAGCTGCCGGCCGACGGAGACCTTGTGCACGAGCACCTTCTGCCCGGACGCGGCGACGGTCGCGTTGGGGACACCCCACCGCTCGACGAAGTGGCCGGGGAGTTCGGTCGCGGGGGCGACCGGAGCGAGAACCACTGCCGCGGAGTCGGGAGAGGTGGAGTCGACGTATCGCATCGTCAACCCGGTGGCGGTGGTGCCGAACGCCTGCAGCGGCTGCGGCAGCGTCAGGCGGGGGTCGTCGTTCACCGCCTGCTCACCGGTCGGGTTCCACCCGTCCGAGGTGAACGAGTACGTGATCCGCTTCGCCGAGGCGACCGCGAGCTCCGCCGCCGTGGGCAGGAGCACGTTCGCGATGGTCGGCACCCACCAGATGGTGAGGTTTCCGGTCTGGTCGACGGCGGGGGGTGTGGTGTCTGCAACATCGGGCATGGCCGTGTTCCTTTCCAGGTCCACCGGGGTGAGGGTCCGGGCTGGTACCGGTCCGAGACCCCGACGGGGTCCGGAGAGCTGTGGTGGTTCTACGCGGGCGCGAGAACCGCTCCGGCGCGCACTGCCCACCCGTCGGGGAGTGGTCGCTTGAGTTGCCGCGTCTGCCTGTGGCCGGCGGGTCCGACCGGACGGTGGTTGCCGTCGAGGACGACCTGCGTGATGTGGACGATGCCGTCGACGATGAGGAACGGGTGCTGCACGAGCGACCACATACCGTCGAAGGACTCCGGCTTGAAGCCGAGGGCGACGGCGAGGTCGTACTCCCACGGAGCGGTCTCCGGGTAGCCGGCGAGGATGCGGGCGCGTTGCTGCTCGGAGGTCTCGAGCATGTCGTCACCTCTCAGGCGCGTGTGGAGCGCAGCAGGTAGTCGTCGTCCTCGTAGAACAGGGACGGTGTGACGGAGCGGTCGGGTTCGACGGAGCCTGCGCCGTCGAGGCGGATCGCCTGGCAGATACGTCCGGCGATGACGGGTCGGCGGCCGACGAGGGCGACGAAGGCCCGGGAGGCGGCCGCGCGGGCGCCCGCGGCGGTGCTGGAGACCGAGCGGACCGTGTACACGAAGGTGGCGTCGGATGCCGCGGTCTGCTGGCTGGTGAGTCGGTCGTCGTCGAGCTCGTCGGGTGCTCCACCGAACAGGACCCAGTAGGTGTCGCGGACGAGGGAGCCGTCCGCGTTGATCAGCGCGGCATCATGCAGCCTGCCGATGATGGCGGTGTCTGCGTTGAGTAGCGCGGTGACGGCGTCGTGGTGCTCGCGGATCACAGGTCGCCCGCCTCGGTGGCCTTGAGGATGCCGCGCTCGAAGTCGGCGAGGTTGTCCCGCTCGGCCCGCTGGAGGTTCCGCTGCGGGGCCACGCGGGCGCCGCCTTCCTCGACGAAGCCGAACGCGGCGGCGATGCCTCCGCGAACTGGCTTCCGTCCGATGCTGCGCGTGAGGCGCCCGTACTTGCCGAGGTTGGGTCCGATCTGCGCGGAGATCTCGGAGTCGGTGTCGAGTTCCATCTCGTAGTCGATCGACCGGGAGTAGCTGCGTGCCGAGATAGGGCCCTTCGCGGCGTAGGCCTGCGCGTCGTCCTTGATGTGGCGGGCGGTGATCTCGACCGCCTGCCGCACCTGTGGGATGACGGCGTCGGGCACGGCGCCGATGTCGGCGGCGAGCGTGTTCAGCTCGCTGAAGTCGAACTCGATGCTCACGTGATCAGCTCGATCGGGAATCGTTGCGCGGTCTGTAGCGCGCCGGGGCGGGCGCCGGTGATCCGGTAGGTGCGGCCGGCGGCGTCGACGCGGTCGTCGGTGCGGATCGTGTGGGTCGCGTCGGCGGGGATGGTGAGGAGTCCCTGTTGCGCGGCGACGGCCTGCGATGCGGGGTCGCGGTCGGAGACGGCTGTGGTGCGGAAGGTGATCCTGCCAGGGCCGCGGTATGAGGTGACGGTGGTGGTCGTCTTGGTGAGGGTGTCGGGGTCGACGGTCTCGGTGGCGGTGTAGACGTGCACCGGCGTGGTCATGAGCGTGCGTGCGGCGGCGCGGCCGCGGGCGGTGACGGAGTGGACGCTCATGTGTCACCTCGGGGAGATCGTGAAGGCACCTCCGCGGGGGCGGCCGGTGGTGATGGGGCGGAGCGCGTCGATGTCCTCGGTGGCGACGTACAGCTCGCCGGCGGTGGCGGGGTCGCTGCGGCGGTACTCGTAGTCGTCGATGCGTTCGCTGAGGTACCCGTCGGGGTTGCGGAGGACGCGGCGGACCATGCCGACGACGATGCGGGTGTAGGTCCGTTCCCACCGGGCGGTCGGGGACGCGGGTCGGGTGACGCCGGCGCGTTCGGCGGCGTCCTCGAGCATGTCGGAGGCGTCCTGGATGAGGGCGAGGACTGTGTCCTCTTCGTCGCTCGTGAGCGGCCGCCAGCGGTCGGTGATGTCTCCGGCCACGACGGCCACCCACGAGTCGGACACGGCTACTCCTCGGTGTTGGCCTCGGTCGGGATGCCGGCCTCGGCGAGCGCGGCGATGATGTCGTCGCGGGTATCGTCGTCGTCGATCTCGACGGCCTTCCCGGCTCGCTCGAGCGCGGCCTTGGCGTAGTCGATCCACGCGTCGCGGCTGGAGCCGGCGCCGCCCTTCGGGGGTGATGTGAGCTCCGGCGGGGTGGAGTCGCTGCCGGCGGCCGCGGCGGCGGCCTTCCGGGCGGCGTCTTCGGCGTCGGCGACCTGCTGCGCCTGCTCGGCGGCGGCAGCTTCGGCAGCGGCGCGGGCGTCGGCGGCGGCCTGCTCGGCTTCTGCGGCGGCCGCGGCGGCGTGCTCGTCGTCGATGATGATGGCGTCGTTGGTGATCTGCTTCTTCGCCCAGGCGGGGACGGTGTCGCCGGGCTTGAAGGAGTGGACGGTGCCGTCGTCGTGACGCATCGCCGTGTAGTCGGTGAACGTGTGCTTGCTCATGTGGTGACTCCTCGTGTGGTGGGTCCGTGCGAGGGGGAGCACCGTGTGACCGGTGCTCCCCCTCGTCCGGTCAGAGGACCTTGGCCGCGAGGCTGAGGTTCGCGTTGGCGAGGGTGGGCATCGCGATGGCGTCGGCGATGACCTCGGCGATGAGCGGGGGCTTCTCGCCGCGGTAGACGCCGGCGACGATCCCGGGCTGCTCCTCGTCGGCGAGGCCGAACCGCTCGTCCGTGGAGGTGAGCGTCTGGCCCCACACGGTGGAGCCGAGCTCGGTGTCCTCGAACGCGTTCGGGTCGACCGCGGCGGGCAGGAGCAGGAGCCGGTCGTCGGGCAGCACCTTGCCGGCGGTGGTGCGCCGGTTGTACCGCTCGATGGGCGGCAGGCCCGCGCCGGTGACGATCGCCTGCACGTCCGTGTCGGTGGCGGGTCGGGATCCGCCGCCGACGAGGTTGACCTTGAACTCCGTCCCGTTGGCCAGCGCGCGGAACACCCGGTTGGAGACGAGCATGGCGCCCGGCTCGACACCGTTCTCGGCGATGTACAGATCGAACAGCGTCTGCAGGTAGGCGATCCGGCTGACCGCGGGATCCGTCCACAGGTTCGCGGCGGTGGTGGTGAAGTCGCCGCGGCGGCCGAAGTCGTCGTCGGCGCCGAGGTTCGCGATCGTGGCGCGTCCGGTGGTGAGGACGGTGCCGCGGAGCCGCTCGACCCGGTTGGCGATCGCGCGGGCGACGCGGAGGCCGGTGGAGAAGATCGATCGCTCGACCTGCTCGTCGGCGGCGTTGCGCCCGCGGAGCTGCTCGTACTCGGAAACGATCTCCTCGGCGCCGACCGCGGGGATCTCGAGCACGACCCGCTTGCGGGACTGGCTCGGGATCCGCTCGATCTCGGCGTCGTAGGCGCGGTAGATTGCCTCGGGCACGAGCCCGGCGGAGCCCTTGATGAAGCGCACGACGGTGTCGGCGACCTCACGGTTGGGGAGGTAGCGGGCGAGGGTGCCCTGCTGGTCCTCGTACTCCTCGAGGCCGGCGCGGATGTAGCCGGTGAGGTCGGCGGGCTCGACGATGTCGGTCCAGAGAGCCATCAGTTACCTCCGATCAGGGTGAAGCCGTTGGTGCTGCCGGTGCCGGCGTTGAAGGCGCCGGTGGGCAGCTTCGTGACGTCGACGAGCCCGTGCCGGAGCAGGGGGACGGACAGCTTGCTGGTGCCCTCGACCTTGGCGTCGAAGAGGACGAAGCCGAGCTTCTCGGTCGCGCCTCCCGTCCACGGGGTGAGGGCGGCCTCGTTGGCGGCGTTGACGGGGGTTCCGGAGCGGATGAACCCGTCGGGGAAGTGCGTCGACTTGGTGAACGACGCCGGGTCGATGACGCCGGTGCGCGCGTTGCGCATCCCGTGCGTCGATGCGAGCCAGGTCTGGTCACCGCTGCCGTACGTCTCCTCGCGGAGCTTGGGCATGGTCAGTCCTCCTTGGACTTCTTGGTGCGTGAACGTTGGGCTTCGTACCGGTCACGACCGGACTGCACGGATCCGGCGTTGGCGTTGTTGTCGCGGCCGCCCTGCGAGGGGTCGCGGCGGCGCTTCTCGGGCTGCTGCTCCCGCTCCTGGGTGTTGTCCTTGACCCAGTCGGCGATCGCGGTCTCGTCCGTCTTCCCGTCCGTGACGAACTGGGAGAAGTCGAGGCCGAATAGCTTCGCGGGGTCGTAGTCGCGACCCTTCAGAGCGGTGGCGAGCTTGTCGCCGGCCCGCTCGGCGGCGTGCGCGGCGTCCCGACCGGCGAGCGCCGTCTCGATCCGCTTCTGCACGTCGGCCTCGCTGAGACCCTGCGACTGCTGCTCGCCCTTCTTGCCGTCGTCCGGCGCGCCGTCCTTCGACTGCTTGCCGGACTCCTGCGCGTCCCACTTCCCGGCCTTCTGCTTGAGGTCCTCGTAGTCGGGGTACTTCGCCGCCTCGGTGCGTGCCGCACGCGCGACGCGGTCGCGGATGAGCTCGTCGAGGTCGGCCTGCGTGGCGGGCGGCTTGTAGCCGTCGGTCCCTCCTCCCCCGCCGCCGCCCTGACCGGCGTCGTCGGCCGGGGCGAAGAACCGGATGCCCATGAGGGTCAGCCGGGTGGGGAATGTGGAGATCTGCGCGGGGTGCTGCCAGGTGTGCATGGTGGTGTGACCTTCCGTTTTTCCAGGCCCGTCGGCCGCCGTACAAGGCCCGTCGGCCCCACGATTCGCTCGCGTAGCGTCCACGCCGGGTGGCGGGAAGTCAGGTGAGGCCGAGGCGGCGGGCGAGTGCCTGCGCGCCGGCCGGGTAGGGCTGCACACCGTTGCTGGGGTCGCCGCGGAGTGCTCGCAGCTGCACCTGCATGGCTTCGCGGGCGAAGCGGCGGTGCTCGTCGGTGAGGGGGCGACCTTCGGTGAAGGGGTTCTCGCCGCGGGTGACGCGTTCACGGACGACATAGGCGTCGTAGACGCGTCGCTCGGCGGCGGTCATGGTGGCTCGGTCGAGGCGGTCGCGGACGCCGGCGTCGCGGGCGCGCAGCACCCGATCGCGCTTGCTGCCGATGACGATGGGTCGGCTGATCGGGGTGGTGTAGGCCTCGTGGTAGCGGCCGAGGATGTTCCCGCCGGGGGTCTGTGGGCCGGTGATGTAGCCCTCGTCGCGCATCATCCGGAGGGCGCTGGTGCGGGTGCCGGCGGTGCGGTAGATGTCGTCGATGGTGCGGCGGGTGGGGGTGCCGTACACGCGGGCGGCCTTGGCGGTGCCGAGGCCGCGCTGGTCGATGTTGACGACGCGGTAGATGTCGGCGCCGTCGCGGATCGCGCGCGCCTCGAGCCGGCCGAACTTGGCGTCCTGCTCCTCGGTGGTGAGGGCGGCGAACGCGGCGTACGGGTCGGTGGTGAGGTCGCCGGCGACGTCTTCGGTGGCGGGGATGTGCCGGCAGTCGCAGCGGGGGTGTCGTTGGAAGCCCTCGTTCCAGCGGAACCACTTGCCGGCGAGGATGATGCACCGGTTGCAGGAGGGCAGGTTCAACATCCGCGTGTACCCGGTGAGCTGCGGGCGGGCGGCGAGCCCGATGGCGGTGGCTTCCCGGGAAGCGTCGGCGACCGCGGTGCGGACCGCCATCTTCAGCCACCGCTCACCCCGGACCAGGGCGGCGGCGGGCGAGTACCCCTGTCCTACGGCGATCTTCGCGTCGGCGATCGCGCCGTACAGAAGCCCGTCAAGCGTGCGTCCGTCGCCGGAGGTCCGCGTGACCGCTGCCGGGAGGAAATGCCCTACTGGCAGGTCGGGTTGGGCGGTCTCGAAGAGGACGTGCTCGAGGTACACCTGCGAGGACGCTGCGGCGGCGAGCTGCGCCTCGACGAGCACGGGCAGCAGGGACGCGCGCATGGCGGGGAAGCCGGCGTCGACGTCGACGTCGATGTTCCGCCATGCGGCGCCCGCTGCGACCGTGGTGAGGGTCACGATCTGCTGCTGCTGCCGGTAGTACTCGCTGGCGGCGGTGGGGAGCATGGTCCCCCTCCGACGGTCAGGCGGCGGTGTTGCCGGTCAGGGTGCGCAGCTCCCGCGCGGCGGCGGCGATGTCGGGGTCCTCCGCCTTGTCCATGGCCGCCATCCGCTTCCGCTGCTCGGGCGTGTAGCCGAGGTCCTCGCGGGCCATCTCGATCGGGACGATCGAGCGGCCGCGGGAGTCCTTCGCGGTGACGAGCTTGACAGTGGCGTCGGACTCCTGCGCCTTCGTCGGTGTCGACGCGCTACGCCAGATGACCTCGATGCGCTTGGCCTTCTCGGCGTCCTCGGTGCGGCCGGCTTCGAGGAGCACCAGGCGCTGCTCGAGCTCGTCGGAGGTGCCGAAGCTGACCTGCTTGCGTTCGCTGCGCTTCACCAGCTGCGTCTCGGAAGACCGGATGGCGTCGGCGGAGGCGGGGTTGTCGCCGGTGTCGAAGCCGTAGTGGGGCGGTAGTGCCGCCTGCTGGATGATGAGCTGCCCCAGGAGCTTGATCGACTCGTGGAAGTTGCTCAGCGACGACTCGGTGAACTGGCCGGCCTTGACGTCCTTGTTCTGGTGGGCCCAGATCTTCCCGGCGATCGCCGACCAGTCGCTCAGTGGGTTGCCGTCGGCGTCCTCGAAGTCGGCGCGGTCCATCCCGAACACCCACCGGCGGGGCATGGCGTGGTACTCGCCGGAGGTCATCATGTCGGTGGCCATCTTGTTGACCCCGTCGGCGAGGGGCAGGATGCCGTGGAACTCGGACCGTCCCAGGCGCTGGTCGTACTTCGATCGCTGCGTGCGGGCACGGCCGAGGGTGCGGGGCTGGTTCGTGTAGGGCACGAGCTGCGCGAGGTCGTAGCCGGTCTCGGTCTCGTCGTCGAGGACCCAGTCGCGTCGCTTCTGCTTCACCCAGGTGGTGCGTCCACCGGGCTGGTACAGGGTGATGAAGCGGGCACCGTCGAGCTCGGTCCACTGCTTGATGCCGTTGGCGACGGCACCGGTGCGCGGGTCGAGCTCGTGCATGCAGTCGAACGGGGACTCGGCGGTGATGAGTGGCACCCCAGGGTCGTCGCCGGGTCCGACGAGCTTGTAGGCGCGGCCGAGGGCGAGGCACTCCTGTCGGACCTGCTGCCCGAGGAACCCGCCGTTGTTGGCGAGCTGCACGTCCCACAGGTCGTCGTCGGCTTCCTCCGCGTCGGGGAGGCGGTAGCCGCGGATATCCAGCCGGTCGTCGTAGGCGAACACGACGGTGCGGGGGAACTCGACCACCAGGGCGGTGAGCCGGTCGCCAAGCTCCTCCTTCAGCGCGGGGACGATGAAGGACAGCGGCTGCTCGCTCTCGAAGTACTGGTCGTACCGGAGGAGCTTGCTGGTCTCGGTGGCGAGCTTGCGGCGGAGGCGATCGCGGATCTTCTCGAGCTCGGTGGCCACGCGGTCCTCCTCTCAGCGCAGCACGCGCATCTTGCCCCGCGATCGCCGCGGTTCCCATCCGGTGGCGAGCACGTCGCGTGCTGCGGTGTGGGCGAGGACCTTCGCCATGGCGGCGTCGATCTTCTGCTTCTCGGACGGCTTGCCGAGGATGTACTTCTGCCCGGGCTTGCCGATCTTCTTCGCGGCGAGCATGTGCCCGGACGCGACCGGGTGGCCGTCGTGTCGGATGCGGCCCTCGGCGAGGTCGTTCGCGAACCGGGCGAGCTCGGCGTGCATGGCGCCGACCCGGTTGGTGGGCCAGGCGATGACGTGCTCCTCGCCGTGCTGCAGCGCCCACGTCTCGATGTCGGTGTCCCAGTCCTGCGGGTCGCAGTACATGCGCTGGACGTCGTACCGGTCGAACATCTCGCCGACCGCGGTGGCGACGTCGACGTGCGGGATGCGGTCGCCGTGCTCGGCGGGGTTCCACAGTGTCGCGACCTGGTCGGGTCCCCACATCGGGGTGAAGGAGTACCCGTCCATGGTCTCGCCCTGCAGCGCGGTCCAGTCGTTGTTCAGCGACCCGTCGAACCCGAGGCAGATGGGTGTGCCGGCGGGCGGATTCGGGAGGAGACGTTGCCGACTGCGGGCGGCTGCTGTGGGGCGCACCCGGTCAGGCGATGGCGTGTAGATCCGCATACGCCGCCTCCCACAGCCCGTCTGGTAGCCAGGACCCGAGACCGCGGACCAGCTTGTTGCCGTAGAAGCGCTCCGCCTCGGCCGGGTCGGTCTCCATGAGCTCCGCGGCTTCGGCCTCGATCGAGTCGATGTCGATGTGCGCCGAGCCGGCGTACACGTACTGGTGGATCTTCCGCCGTTCGCGCTTGTTCTTGTACGACAGGTGCGCCGGCGGTTCCCGGTACAGCTTGAACACGTCCTTCGCGGTGGACTCGAAAGTCTGCTGCGCGGTGGACTCCTCGGACGGGTCCCACGCGTTGGTGAGCTCCATCCCGCGGCCGCCCATCGCGGTAGTGCCTCGGCGCATCGTCCGGGCGACCTTCACCAGCCCGTTGGAGGCGGTGTAGATCCCGGTCTCATCCTGCAGGAACCCGGTGGTCGGGTTCCCGAGGCGGGACTGCGCGGACGCGGTCACCTTGTCGATGCGGCCCTCGTCGCCGATGCGGACGAACTGCTCACCGGCGGCGACCCGCTCGGACAGGGGCCCGTTGCGGATCATCGACAGCAGCGGCCGCCACATGTTGTCGACATGGTCGTCGGAGGTGGCCATGAACTGCACGAGCGGTGTCGGCCACGGCATCCCCATGGGCTCGCCGAGCTCGTACTCGTACACGAAGCCGCACCCGCACCCGTGATCGCGACAGTCCCACTTCTCGCCGCCCTGCGCCCACCCGGCGAACAGGTCGGGGCCGAGTGCCATGACGCAGCCGGAGGCGGCGCCGTAGGGTGACTTCCCGACCTTCTGCGGTCCCACGATGAGCGAGCGCCGGTACTCGAACGCCTGGTTCTTCACCGGGTTCGCCGGCCGCCACGGGGTGCCCGGACGCACCCGGCCGTGATTCAGCGTCCCCCAGAGCTGCCAGTCGGTGAGCACGAGGGGCTCGCCCTTGTGGAACCCGTCGGGGATGGGGCAGTGCCACGCGATCCAGTCCGCCTGGAGGTAGCCCAGCGTCGGGAAGTCGGCGACCCAGTCAGGCGTCGGCGCCGACATTCGGCACCGCTCTCAGCCGGCCTCGAGCAGATGGGATACCGACAGGCGGTGGCGGCGCCTGCTCCGTCCCGGTCGCGGCGAGCACCCGGTCGTCGGTGGAGATTCGGTAGCCGGCCTTCAGCAGCGCGGCCGGGTTCAGCAGGAGCACGTTCTCCTGCTGCAGCAGTAGCGTGCGACGCGCGGCGGGCACGCCGACCTTCTCCGCCTCGACGGAGGTGCGCACGTACATTGCGACCTGCCGATGCATGAACTGCTCGTCCCACACTCGAGCCTGCGGGAGCTTCCACAGCTCGGCCCACACCGTCTTCTCGCGCGCGCTCGGGCGTGCGAGCGGCCACGTGGGTGTGTCGCCGGCGCGCACCCGGGGCAGCACCTTGATGAGGCCGCCCTCGAGCCGCGCCGCTTCCGCCAGCGAACCGGGCTCCGGTGTCCGGCCGGCGCCGGGACGCGATCCGCCTCGAGGCATACGGGACCTCCTAGGGGCGGACGAGGAGCGCTGCCCTCGGGCGAGCGGTAGCGGATGAAGTCGGCGCGCGATCTTTGATTCCGCCCGACCAAGCAGCCACCTCCCCGGCGGTCCTGCACATGGTGGGTGTTGGGGGTCCTCCCCCCACCCCTCTGACCGGCCTGTCTACCCGGTCGGGAGGAGGCCGAGGGTGCCGGTCGTGAACAGGAGTGCGGTAACCACTGCGACGGTGGTCGCGGCGAGTGCGGGGCGTGCACGGTGCGGCGCGCGTGCAGGGGCGGCGCGCCAGTCATCGACTGCGGGGCGGTGCTGCACGGTGGTGGTGCGGCCTGCTGCTGAGCGGGCTGCGCGGGCGGTGATGCGGGCGGCGTGTGTTCGTCGTCCGCGGCCGGGCTTGCTCATGCTCAGGCGGCGGGCGGGGTGTCGTCCTGCTGCTCGGCCTCGACCGTGTCGGGGGTGGGCTCGGTGTCGGGCGTGTAGTCCTTCACCTTCGAGTAGCTGGTGCGGCGGGTGAGGGTGACGAGCTTGACGTCGGGCTCGAGGCCGAGGCTGCGCATGTTCGCCTCGTACTGGGCCAGCTCCTGCTGTGCGGTGCTGGGGTCGGCGTGGAAGCCGGACAGGATCGCGTCGCTTCGCGCGACGGCGAGGAGCTCTTCGGTGGTGCTGTCGGTGCTCATGGTGGTGTGCCCTTCTGGTGTGCGCGGCGTCCGCCGTCTGCTCGGTTGCACTGGTTCGCGTGCTCGGGTGCGAGACCGCCAGGACGGTCGGTGGGGTGTCCGAGGTCCCATGGCGTGCCGGGTTCGATGCGCAGGCCGCAGCGTGCGCACCGGACGGTGCCGGCTGCGACTCGTGGCGCCCACCGTCGGCGATCGGCATCGTGCTGGGCGTCGTAGCCGCGCTGCTGTCGTGTGCCGCGGAGATGATCACGCTCACGTGCATGCACTCGACAGCGGCCAGCCTGAGAGATGAGCGCCGGGCAGCCAGGCTCGGAGCAGACGCGCATCAGTCTCCGATGTCGGTGGCCCGGTGTAGCGTCCGTACACCCGAGCGAAGGAGGAAGTAATGGCGACGAAGGCCGACAGTGCGCAGGCGTGGATAGATGCGAAGGTCGAGGTGCTGACCTTGATGAAGCAGGTCGCCGCGATGGAGGTGGACGTGAAGTACCAGGCGCAGACTCTGTCCGAGCTTGCGCTGGCATACCGCTACCTTGAGGGCGGACAGCAGGTGGCGACGACGAATCGTTGATCTTGTGGGTGAGCGCGCCAGCATGTCCCGTGCGGCGCGCTCACCCCGACCGACGTCCAGCACCCCATGCCTGCACCGGTCGATGCCGCCCGTCACCGGGAACGACGAAGCCCCACCGGCCGCTGCCTGGTGGGGCTCTCGCGCCTGTCCGGGAGAAGACGGACTTCTAGCGCGCGTCCTCAGAGTACCCGATCGTGGGTTCACTCCTGCGGTGGTGCGGGTAACGGTGTGTCGGTGTACGGATCAGGGGTCCGCTAAGTCGCCCCATCGCCGCGATTAGGCTGCGCTCGTGGAAGTGTGGGTAGCCCTGATCGCAGTGCTGGGCACGCTTGGCGGAGCCGCTCTCGCGCCCTTGCTCACCTTCATCGGTCGGGCCGGCGAGCGTCGGCGTCAGGTCCTGAGTGATCGAGTCGACGCCGCTGCTGCCTTCGGTGTCGCTCTCCTGAACCACGCGACGCATCCGGTGGGGAGCTGGGACGGACCAACCTTCCGTAAGTACCGAGACGAGGCATATCGGTGCCGAATCCTCCTGGCGCAGCATCTCGGCGCAGGCGACTCGCGAGTCGACGTGTTCACCTCCTACGCAGTGAGCCACCTCAAGCTGCACGATCCCGTAGAGCACCGGACGTGGTTGGCCGAGCACGCGTCGTTCCGGCTCATGGAATGGGCACGAGGAACGCGCCCCGCGCGTGACCTGCAGTTCTTCGAGATTCAACGAGTCGCTGATGGCGACTCCAACCTGCACATCGTCGACATACCGCGCTCCGACGAGTAGACGGTTCAAGACGGAGGACCCTGTGGTGCCCGCTCAGCGGACAGCGCGAGCTGCTGGTTGCGGTAGAGCTCGTAGGTGGTGCGGCCACGTCCGTCGACCATGTACGGCAGCATCACCTCATCGAGGGTGGCGAGCTGCGCGTCGATCAAGGCGGCCTGCGCTTCGAGCCAGTCCTTCGCGATGCGCCACGCCACACGGGCGGCCTGCGCAGACGTCGCTTGGCTCTTCGACACCTTCGGGTCCTGCTGCATGGCGGATAGCACGCCGGCGGTGCGCACCGGGAGCTCGAACTCGCGCGGGCCGTACTCGGTGGTCATGGTGAACGCGATACCGGACGCGACGCCGTACTCGTCGAACAGGGTCGAGATCCGAGACACTCCACGGCGGGCGAGGTGCCCAGTGATCTCGCCCATCGTCTTCGATACGTCGATGGAGGTCGTGTAGTTCAGGATCGGCATCAGCTGACCTCCTCGAGTTCGTTCGCCTCGACCACGGGCGCCTGTGCCACCCGGATTGCGTCCCAGTCCAGCCGGATGCCCAGTAGCCCGCCGAGGCGCTCCACCTGATCATCCCCGACCCAGGAAGCCTCGCAGTTCGCGCAGTCGATGACGATCTCCTGCCCGGTCTCCACGGTTGACCACAGGGTCGATGTGCGCACCTGCTGCTCCCCCGTGCCCTTCACCACCCACCTCACGCCGCAGCGCGGGCACGGGGCCGTGATCTCCGTCATCACCGGGCGGTCGAAGTGCCGGCGGATGCGGCGCACCATGTGCGTCAGCGCCTCCTCGGCGACCTGCCGCTGCGCCTCCGTGATCTCGCCCCACTCTTCCGCCGCCGTGAACTCGTTCGCCCACGCCAGCAGGTTGAACCGGGCCGACCGCGACGGCTTCAGCTCCGTCACCTGGTGGAACAGGGTTGCGATGCGGCCGGTGATGTCTTCCCGCAGCTCGTACGTGTCCGCGTCGAACCCGATCCGCTCCGATTGCGACGAGGCGCCGCCCTTCGTCCGTCCCACGTTCGCGAGCATGGCCTCCTGCAGCTGCACGAGCAGGGGCGCACCCATCCGGTCGCCGTCGGACGTGTACACGGCCAGCTCCTGCACCAGCTTCGCGATGCTCACAGCACACTCCCCGCGGTGATCCGGGCCGCCGCCTCCGCCGCATGCTCGAGCACCATCTCCCGCGCCCGGTCCGCATGGTGCAGCAGCTCCCCCGCCAGGTCCTCCGCCTGCTCCGGGGAGTAGTCCGTCACCTTCCGGTGCTGGGTCAGCTCCACCCGGTACTCGTCGTTCACGTCCACCGACGCCACCTCCACCGTTATCTGCTCTGTGATCGCCATGCTGTGTCTCCTCCTAGAACGGGGCCGTGGGTGTCCACGGCCAACTCGTCATGCCCCGCGCGATCCGCGTCGGCCACTTCCTCTGATCCCGGTCACCACGCCACCGGACGAGCTGGTACTCGTTCGACGTCCGGGCGTTCTTGTTCACCTGCAGCCCCAACCCGAACTCCGGCCACCCCAGCAGCGCCGCAGACCCGCGCGGCCGCAGATCCCGGACACCGCCGGCGCCGATCGCGTGCCCCGCGTGTGCCTCGATCACCATCGCGAGACCCCGCTCACGGAGGGTGTCGAGAGCGGCGAGGAGCGGAGCGGCGTCGTCGTCTGAGTTGATCGCCCGCGGGATCAGCCGGTACAGGGGGCCGATGAACAACAGGTCCGGGCGGTGCTCGTCGACCATCCGGTGGACCTGCCCGAGGTCCTGATCCTTCGACAGGTCCAGGCGGGGTGCGCAGATGATGCGGATCACCTCCGCCGGGTTCAACGACCCCTGCAGGGCCGCCTTCGCCACCAACGGGCGGGCCGCACGGCGCCACTGCTTCTCGCTGTTCTCCGCGTCCACAATCAGCACCCGCGCCGGCCGCATCGGGAAGAACGTGAACGGGTGCATCCCCGCCGCCGACAGGATCGCCAACTGCCGCACCAAAGTCGACTTCCCGCCACCCTCCACACCGGTGAGGAGCATCCGGTCGCCGCGCTCGAGGAGCCCGTCAATGACCCAGTCGTACTCGTCGTCGCCCTCGAGGATGTTCCCCAACGGCACCGGCTGCATCGCGGTGGACGCGTGGTTGTCGCGCAGGTTGACCAGGTCCTTCTGCGCACCCGCGAGAGCAAGCGCCGGGTCCGACGTGAGCGCATTCTGCAGGCGGATCGCGATCTCCTGCAACCCGCGGCGTACGGCGTCCTCCCGCACCTGCGCCGCGTACCAGGTGACGTTCTGCGCGGTAGGGAGCTCACCGATCCACGTGTGCAGGTCAGCGGCCTCCACGCCCCTGACGTCGTTCCATGTGGCGAGTCGAGTGCCGACTGTGATGACGTCGATCGGCTCCCGGTTCGAGAACATCACCGCAAGACGCCGGTAGATCGCCCCCAACCGTTGGTCCCCGAAGTCAGCCGGCGCGCACTCCTCCGCCGCGAACCGCAGCACCCGCGAGTCCAGCAGCACCGCCGCGATCACCGCCTGCTCGTTGCTGATCACGCGACACCCCGCATCAGCGCCCGCACGTAAACCCGGTGGCAGGCGCGTCGGGTCTCCCCGTCCTCCCACTCGCCGTCCCGCGGGCACCAGTACTCGATACCGAGCTCGGGAGCCCCGGCGGTGCACAGCAGCGCCTCACCATGAACGTCGAGCTGGTGGGCGTCCCAGTACGCGTCCTCGGACATCAACCACGCATCGACCTCACGCGGCTCCGTGTCCTCGTCGACGTACCAGTGCCCGCAGTACTCCGCCGAGTCGAAGACCTCGACCGTCCGAACGCGCCTCACCGGAGCATCCACTCTTGGCCCTCAGGCACCTCCATGGGTGTCCGCCCGCCTTCACGAGTCGGCAACGGCTCGTCATCCCACCGACCCGCGTTCAACCACGACGACGGATGCGGGATGAACTGCTTCTCGGGCAGGTTGGGGTCCGCTGCGAACTGACGAGCCCCCGCGATGACCACCGACACGTCCACCGACCGCACCGCCTTCGCGAACGCCCGCCGAGCCGCGTCCTTCCCCACCTTCCGCGGGTACGCCATGTAGAACTCCGCGAACGACTTCTCACCGTCACCACGAGGTGACGAAGAGACCCTGTTCCCCTGTTCCTCTGTTCCTCTGTTCCTCTGTTCCAGGCGCGAGGGTCTCGCGACATCCTCGCGAGGGTCTCGCGAGACTTCCGCGATTCCCTGATCAGGGCCGGGATGACGCGACTTGTTCGGCTTATCCACCCGCTGATGCTTCGACCACCCCGTCACCGCCAGATACCGGCGCCCATCGACCTCGTAACGCACGATGAGAGAGCGTTCAGACAGGTTCGACAACCCTCGCGAGACTCTCGCGAAGGTCTCGCGAGGGTCTCGCTCGAGGTCCGCGGCGAACAGGTCCGCGGCGATCGAGGCGAGCTTGTCGACGCCCGTGCCGTCGTCGTCGACGTAGGACCACAGCCCCACGAAGAGGAGTCGATCCTCGATGCTCAGCGACGAGATGTCGTCCGACCGCCAGAACTCCGGCTTGATGCTCCTGATCCTCATCCCGTCTCCTCCTCGTCGAACTGGCCGGCCACGATGCGCGACGCCAGTCCCGCGTACACCGCCGCCACCAGGACGTTCCGGTGCTGCTCCTTCGACCGCAGCCACCGCAACAAGGCGACCCGCGACAGCGGCCTCACGCCAGCACCCCAAGCAGCCCTGTAGCGCGCCGCGCCTCGACCGCCTCAGCCCCGAACAACCGCACCCGACCACCACGGTCATCCAGCAACCACCAATGCCCCAGCACGTCACACAGAGGCACCGACGCCGGCCGCATCACCTCCTGCCGGATGGTGAACCCCCGCCGTGCCGACTCCACCCGATGCGACTCAATCCACCCGTGACACCCCGTTGTCCCCGACCCATGCAGCGTCACCAGATTCCCCGGCAAGTTCGCGTCCGGCCTCGACGTGCCACCCATACCCCGGGCACGCCGGTGCTGCAACGAGTAGTCCTCTCCCACCGTCGAACCGCACCACTGGCACGCGTCCTCATCCCGTGCGAGCACGAGCGCCCGCACTGACCGCGACACGCCGATCACGTGGCACTCGCCGATACAGTGCGAGGCGTGGACGTTGCTGCCCTGATCATCAGCCTGATCGCCGTCATCACAGCGATTGCAAGCGCCGTGTACACCCGGCGCGCGGTCGAAGTCGCTGAGAAGAGCCGCGTGATCGAACAGGACCCGTTCCTGCGCGTGAAGAAGGGAGCCATGATCGGGGTGAGTTCTGACGAATGGATCCTCGAGAACACTGGAAACGGTCGTGCGCTGAATATCAGCATCACATTCGACATGGACCCATACGGCCGCCAATATGGGTACCCGAGTATCGATGTGTTAGAGCCACACTCCGAGGTCATGATCAGCACCACCAATCCACTTCCGGTATTCACGGGTCTGTACGACCGGAAGACCGCGAAGTCCGAGCGGATGACTGTGGAGTGGAGGACGGGCGACGGCCGGAAGTTCTCTCGGTCAATTGCCTTCATTGGGGACTGAGCGTGTATCACACCATCACCTCCATACCGAGCGACTCCAACACCGCAGCACCCAGGTCCCGCGCCACAGGCGGAGTGACGGCGTTGCCCGACTGCTTCACCTGCTCGCGCTTGTTCCCGAGCAAGATGTAGCCCGCCGAGAACGCCATCCCGACCTTGATCTCGTGCGGCTCGAGCATCCGAAACTCGCAGTCGTCGACCGCGGCGTCGATGTTGTCGAGCGACGACTGGTGCCCACCCGTGGTGAGCGTCCGCATGACCTCGTATACCGGCGTCGTCATCTCCGCGCCGCCCGTGTTGTTCCGCATCAGCAGCGCGTGGTGATTACCCTCCGCCGAGACCGTGTCAATGGGCGACGACACGGGCTTCGCGACACCGTGGTTCCGCATCGGCACCACAAGCGCGTGGTTCAAGCCCGTCGTCATAGTCGCGAGCGGCTCCTGCGGCGCCATCGGCCGGTTCTCCGCACGCTGCATCGCGATGAACGCTCCCCGCGGCACCAGCACGCCCGTCTCGTTACGCGTTGACTGCGTCCTCAGCGCCTCTGACGCCAGCGCCGCCGCCTTCCCCTCACGACCCTCCACGGGCACCACAAGAGGCGGCACCGCCACCCCGTGCTCCACCGACGTCGACTGCGTCCGCAACGCCTCACCCGTCGACCACACCCGCATGTATCCGGACCCCGACTCGTGCTGCGGATGCCGCGGATCCGCCGCATCGTACGTGTTCCCCGCAGCAGCGAGCTGCACGGGCCCCGCGTACTTCCTCAGCCCCGCCTCGATCCGAGCACGCGTCTTCGCCGCCAACGGCTTCGCCCGGTCACCGATCCGCTGACCCCGCAGCGACCAATCGATCGCCGACGCGGCAGGCAACCACCCCGGCTCCACCACCACCGCACACCGAGGGCACCGGTACAGGTACTGCGCCCGGTACCGCCCCCACCGCTCGGCCTTCTTGAACACCTGCACCGCCGACACCACACCGTGCCGCTCGCACAGAGCCCGCGGACGCGTCCACTTCTGCAGGTCCGGCCGCCGGTTCCCCTTCCGCCAGAAGACCACGTACATGCGATCCCTTGACTGCGGCGCCGGCGCCCCAAGAGCTTGCGCGTGCATGCTGTTCAGCCACACGATCTCGTGCTCGTACCCGAGCAGCTCCATCGTCTGCAACCACGCCGGGAACGGCACCCACCGGTACGCGTCCACGACGTTCTCGATGATGATCGCCCGGTACTGGTGGTACTCCGCAAACCGTGGAACATCCCACATCGTCGCCCGCGACCGGACCGCCGCCTCATCCGGCAACGGCTCACCGCCGAGCTCGAACAGCTGCGCCTGCGCTGCACGCTGCCGACGGATGCCCTTCGCCACCGAGTGATTCGTGCACTCCGGCGACGCCCACAGAATGTCCGTGGTCGGGAACCGAGACGGCTCCACCTGCGAGATGTCCGCCGAGTCGTGATCGGTGTCGGGGTGGTTCGCCTGGTGCGAGTCGATCGCGAGCTTCCAGTGATTCGCCGCCATTAGCACGCGCACACCCGGCAGAGCGGTCAGGCCGGACGACGAACCACCGGCGCCGCAGAACAGATCCGTGACGGTGATCATGAGGCCGCCTCTTCCATATCGAGCATGTCGAACAGGGTCGGCACCGACCCGCGCCGGTCTTCTTCCTGCTGGTACACGAGCGCGTCACGGAACGACGTCGGGTTCAGCTCCGCCATCCGGCCGCGCCGGCCGAGCTTCCGAGCCCGCAGGGGAACCGTCCCCAGACCGCCGAAAGGGTCGTAGACGAGTTCGCCGCGGTTCGAGTACCGCTCGATCAGCCGGTCGACGATGTCGAACTGCAGCGGGCAGATGTGGAACTCGAGGTTCCGCCTCGACTGCTCCCCGTTGAGGGTCATCATCCGGTTCACGTCGTCCCACACCCACGGCGACCACGACCCCGGGTACAGGGACGCGAAGGTCGCTGGCAGAGCGTTCCGATCCGCGAGGGCCTCACCGAGCCGGACATGCTCGGCGAAGTCGTACACGCCGCGCTGTGCCTGCCGGGTGAATAGCCGCGACCGCACCTCGGGCGCCAGCGCGGCGAGCTCGTCGACGGACAGGAGGCGGTCGCCGGAGGACCGCCAGTCCGCGGCGGCGTCTACCTGCCAGCGGGCGAGTGAGTAGTCCTCCGTCGCCTTCACGATGCGGTCGTCAGCCCACCCCTTCGACCGGTCCGTCTGGGGCTTGTGGAACAGGAGGATGTACTCCGGCGACCCGACGCCCATGGACGAGCCGTCCTTGCGCATCTTCGTGTACCCGAGCCGGTACGTCTGGTTGTTCTCCCGCACCACATCGGTCGTGACGGTGATCATCCCGAGGTAGTCGAACCCATGCTGCAGCGCGTGTGCGGTTGCCTCCATGTGGAACGGAGACACTGTGGGGAGACCGGCCCCGGTGACGGATCCGAAGTTGATGCGATCCTTCACGTGGCACGCGTACACGCGCCCCGGCTTCAGCACTCTCAACAGCTCAGGGGTGAGGTAATCCATCTGCGCCCAGAAGTGCCGGTTGTCGTCCGTGTGCCCGAAGTCGTTGTACGAGGGCGTGTACTCGTAGTGGTTCGCAAACGGGATCGAGGTCACGATCAGGTCGACCGAGTCGGTGGCGATGTGGTCGCGCGTCTCGACCACGCAGTCGTTCAGCGCCACTGTCCACTCACCGCCGGTCCGCACGTCCCGTTCGACGCCCATGGCGCGGGTGAGCTCGGCGGAGATCGCGGTCGGATTCAGCCCGAAGCGGCGGATGACGTTCGACATGGTGTCGGTGAGCTCGTCGTGCTCGTGCCACTTCGCCTCGAGAACCGACCGCACCTCCGTCTCTGACTCCGCGTACACGAGATGCACGACACAGGGCCGGGTCTGCCCGAACCGCTGAATCCGGTGCACCGCCTGGATGGTCTGCTCGAACTTGTAGGTGATGCCGACGAACACGGCAGTGTTGCACTGCTGCAGGTTCATGCCCTGCCCGAGCATCACGGGCTTTCCGATCAGCGCGTAGGTCTCACGATTGCGCCACTCGTCGAGACGTCGCTCCGCTTCTTCGTCGGCGAGGGAGCCGTGCACGGACGAGAACGTGAGACCGAGGTCGACGAGCATCCTCGCGAGCGCTTCCTGCTCGTCGTTCAGGTCGCACCACAGGATGATCTGGTCCGGCTCCCCGAGCGGTCGCTGCGCCCGGTGAGCGAGCACGATCTCCTGCACTGCGGCGACGCGCGCGGCGAGCGTTGCGCGCTTCTCCCGCGAAGCATCAACCATGGACAGCGCACCGCCGCGCACCAGCACGCCCTGGCCGTCGCGCTCGACCGCGTTGGACTGCAGGTCGATGATGACCTCGTTCCACCGCACGTTCAGCGCGGGGAGGTCGTAGCCGAGGTCGGAGAAGCCGAGGTCGGACGGCCGTGAGAGGAAGCACGCCCACGTGTTCAGCCACAGCCAGAACTCGTCTCGCTTGTGCGGGTACAGGGTCAGGTTCCCGGCCGAGGACGAGTCCCGCTGGAAGAACCGCGTCAGCGCCGCACCGGTGTCCATGATCCCGAGGAAGCCGGCGTAGTGGATCAGCTCCTTGTGCCGGTTGGGCGACGGCGTAGCCGTGGCGACGAACTTGTAGCGGGTGCTCTCGAACATGCCGAGGAACTCCTGATACGTCTTCGAGCCGAACGAGCGCAGCACCGCCGCCTCATCTAGCGACACGGCTGTGAACGGCGTGATGTCGAGCTTCCCGTCGCGCACCGACTCGTAGTTGCTGACGTACACGCCCGACCATGCCGGGTCGATCTGATCGGTGCGGCGGATGAACCGGACCTCCGCGCCGAGGAGATCTCGGCCGTCGCGGATGAACTCCCCGCGGACCCCGAGCGGCGCGATGATCAGCGCGGACCCGCCTTCACGAGCGAGCACGAGCCGCAGCGTCTCGAGCTGCATGATCGACTTCCCGAGCCCGAACTTCGCGAAGATCGCTCGCCGGCCCCCGCGCACCGCCCACCGGACGATCGCCCGCTGATGAGGTAGTAGCACGGGATGAACGTCCTCGTCTGCCACCTCGAACCCGAAGGTGCGGTCGAAGGCGACCTTCTCGCGCAGGAAGTCCTCGTAGCCGAGAGTCCCGTCAGCGCCCGTCTCGAGCCGCAGCGGCCCGCTCACGCCGCACACCCGCACTCGCCGCTGAGCGCGATCTCCATGAAGCACGACGTGCACACCGGCCGCGGCTTCACCTCCGCCGGGCACCGCGCGTGCACCCACGACTCCCCACCACCATCAAGCGGATCACGCCTGATCGCATCGCCCATCCGGATCTCCTGATCGCAGGCCGGGCACTCACCCGCGAACCGCGCCTCCACGCTCACGACGCCGCCTCCGAGAACCCCGCCTTGAACAGATTCGGTAGCCCTAACGCGCGCCGATGCAACGACACCGTGGGCTGCGACGCACCCATCTCCCTCGCCATCCGCGAGTCCGACCACCCGAGCGCATGCCACTCCCGCACCCGGACGTCATCCTCCGCAGTCCACGCACGCCTCGGGTTCCGCCCACTCGGCGTGCTCGCCGGCAGCGGAGCAGGCACAGGGGCCGCCATCTGCCCCGCCAACACGCGACGCACGCACTCCGCCACCAACGACCCGACCGACGTCCCCGTCCGCTCCGCCAGCCGCGCCATCCGCCGGTAGACCGCCACCGGCAGCATCGTCGACACCGGCACGTCGAAGCTCTCCTCCGGCGTCTCCTCGCGCACGCTCCGAGGACGATGAGCAACCTGGTAGCACGACTGGCAGATCCCCGCCTTCATCAGCCCCACAGTCCCCGGAGCGTCCACCGCAGCCACCCCTCGAGCCCTCATCGGCCGCCCACACACCGAGCAGTCACCCGCAGCCGTCATCACTGACCCCGCCCCGAGTGCCCTGCAGCGCCGTACATCGACATCACCGACTTGTTGATCGTCTGAGCCGCCGACAACTGAATCTCCAACGCCTTCATCTGCCTCTCCGCATGCCGGAACGCGACCTCCGCCGCATCCGCCTCACCCCGCTCCACCTGCGTCGCCTTCTCCGCCGCGTACTTCTTCTCCGTCTGCGGCCCCACATGCGCCATGTACGCCACCGCGTACGCGTGGTCGTACAGACGGGTGCGCTCCTTGAACCGCTGATGCGCCTGCGACACCGCCTTCACCCCCTGCGCGATCTCCCCCGCGAACCGACGGATCAGACTCTCGATCTCCGCCGGGTTGAGGACCTCGTTGTCGCTCATGACCAGCGACGCGGCTCCGGCGACACCCAACGGTCCGAGTGCGCACCGACCGCCGTCACCGCGTACGACACGAACCCGACCAGCAGACCCACCCCGAACGCACCGACCAGCACCGCGAGCACCCTCACGACAGCACCTCCGCCGCCGTCAGCCGCCCCACCTCGACGCCCTGCAGGTCCTGCCGGGGGTCCGCAGCACACCGCGTCAGATGAGCCTTCCCGTCTGCCACCGCGAGGACCTTCCACACGCCCTTCCACGTGTCCACAGACACGATGTCTCCCACCCCGACCCCGCTCACGAGTGCGCCCCCTCGGCATCCGCGATCGCGTCCAACGCCGAGTAGTCGTCCTCCGCCGACGCACCCGACCCCGGCTCCCGCGCTGTCCACGTGATCGGCTCCGCCGGCGCCTCCAACGGCACCGCCTTCGACTCCGGCTCCACCGGCGGCCGCGGGTCCTCGATGACCTTCTTCCGGTCCATGACCACGTCCCCGACGGTGCGCCCATCCGCGACGGTGAGCCCGAGCTCCTCCGCATCACGTGCCTGCATCCACACGTCCCGCAGCGCTACGAGGTCGACGCACCCGTTCGCGATCGCGACCCAGTCGCGCGACAGCACACCCGGCGACACGATGGGCTCCGACGGTGCCTCCACCACCGGCTGCTCCGCGGGGGCCGGGGCAGCCGCCGTGCCGCCGGCCTGCTGCATCTCCTCCGACGAGTACAACCCCGACAGGTCCTGCGGGAACGCCTTCCGCAGCGCCAGCATCTCTGCCACCTTGGCGAGCATCGTGTCCGGCATCTTGGACCACATGTCCGCGACGACCTTGCGCCCCGTCTTCGACCCGCCCGACCACTCGTCCTTCGTGACCACGTAGGAGTCCCAGCGAGCAACCGCGCGCAACGCCTGCCTATGACCACGCTTGAACACGCCCACACGGGCGTGCGTCGGGTAAGGCTGCTCCTCGGTCGGCGACCAGGCGACGGACCACGTCCGACCACCGTCGTTCGAGTACTCGACGTCCTCCTGACCCTCGTACGCCCCTGACCGCTCTGCCACGAGACGGGCACCGTCGATGCTGAGCTGAATGCCCCACTTCCCCGCCCGGTAGATGGCGTAGATCTGTCGAGCGATGGGGTCGAGCTGCGTACGCCGGCAGTGGGCGAGGAAGGCTTCCACGGTCGCCCTGTCGGCGAGGTACTCCTGCTGCATCTGCCCGCGTCCCTCGGTACGGACGAGACCGGCCGCCTTCACGAGCGCCTTCTCCTGCTCCGACCATTGCGAGGCGTCGCCCGTGGACGGCAGGGTCGCGATCACGTCACTCATCGGTGCTCTCTTTCGACTTCACCGCGGTCACCCGCAGCGTCGGCTTCCCCGGCACCACACGGGTCGACCGGAACCCGTCCACGTGCTTCTCCCAGGCACGCGTCACCGCCTGCAGATCCGCCCACAGCTGCGGATCCGCCTCCTTCGCCGCCTCCCGGTCGATGTCCTCGACCTCCACCTCCACCGGCGGGGAGTACGTCACCCGCGCCAACGTCGACGTCTGCGATCGGCCCGCCGCGAGCATCGCCGCCCACGCCGGCGCCTTCAGCGCCTTCGCCTGCCGCTCGAGGTCCAGCGCCCGCAGGTAGTTCACCGCGTGCGTGTCGAGCACCTCGTCTACCACCGGCGGCTCCCACGGCTCCGCCGCGGCCGCGTCGAGCTCGGCCAGGAACTGCCGGGCGACTCGCTCGAGCTTCAGCGCGACGGACTCGTCGTAGTTCAGCCATCGGAACTGCAGCTGCCCCGCCTCGAACCCCTCCTCGGGGCGACCGAGCCGGTACTCCCACCCGTACAGACACCGGCGGGCGCCGGTGACACGCATGGCCCATGTCATCTGTAGCTTGTAGCCGACCTCGTCGAACTTGACCGACCCGGGCGCGATGTCGTGGCCGGACGTCTTGTACTCGGCGATCTCGAGCTGCCCGTCGAAGTCCACCGACACCCCATCCGGGGACGCCAGGAACCGGGCCTCGTCCGCGGCGTGGAACACCCGCGACTCCGGGGCCATCCCGTACCGGCGGAGCGCCACATCCGCGATCACCGGCTCCCGCCGCTTCCCCCACTCCGTGTACGCGTTCCCGGTGAAGCCGTCGAGGGCGCGGCCGAGCTTCAGCGCGATCAGCTCCCGACGGAACGACGCTCCCTTCACCACCAAATCCCGCACCTCCGTCGCGGTGAGTCCCGCACGACGCTCCGCGAGCCACGCCTCCCGGTCCGTGTCGGACGCACCCGCCCGTGTGTTCACCTGCACGAGCGTCGTCATGCGGTCGGCTCCGTTCCGTAAAAGGCGTCGTGCATGAGCTGCTCGTCGGCGGATAGCGGCGGCGCGTCGCTCGACGTCAGACGGCGGGTCACCGTGTCGAACGCGTAGGTCATCACCAGGTCCGCGATCACGAGCGGCATCAGCACGGACGGGATCTCGCGCACCTCTCTGATGAGCTCCGCAGCGCCCGCGTCGATGGCCGCCTGTTGCTCCGGTGCCGGCAACTGCACCAGCGCCTCGACCCGAGCGAGGTGCCGCTCCTTCAGCCCAGCCGCATGGGTCTCCACGGCGTCCATCAGTCGTCGCCCTCGACGTCCGTGTCGGCGAGCTCCGTGTCGAAGTCCACCTCCGGACCCTCCGGCGCCGACTCGTCGAAGTCGAACGACAGCTCGTTCGCCCCCGTCCGCGCCTTGTACGCCGCCTCCTGCAGCGCCCGCGCCCGGTCCTCCTCCGCCTCCGACCGCATCGGCTCCACGTGATCGAACACCACGATCGGGTACCGCTCCCCCGCCAGCTCCTTGTCCACGATCTCGTCCACCCGCAGCGTCACCACCGCGAACACCGGCTCCTGCGGATTCGAGAGCAACTGCTCCTCCATCCCGTACAGCCCGTTCTTCTGCTCCTGCGGAAACCCCCGCTTGAATGCCACCGGCTTGATCTCGCTCGTCATCGCACACTCCCTCGCTCCGGCCACACCACGCTGGTCATGGCCTCCTCCTGCTTCCGACCCACAGCCCCATCCACCGGCCGGCCCAACCAGCGCGCACCCATGCACGCCAGAGCCGCCGCGTCCGCCTCGTTGTCATCCCGGAACCTCAGCCCCGGGAACCTTCCCCGCATCGCCGTCAGCACCTGCTCCTTCGACGCATGCCCCGCACCCGCCGCGTACTTCGCCCTCGTCGCCGGATGCACCACCACCACCTCGCCCCGCGAGAGAAGCTGATCCACCAGCAGACCGAAGAGCATCGCCCGCTCGAGCTGCGCCCCGCCCTTCCCCCCGCGGGCCACGATCGGCGCCTCGATCACCGTCAGCACCTCAGCCGGTGCGAACCGCAACGTCTGCCCGACGATGTACCGGATCCGGTCCCGCGTCCCCCGCGTCCCTCCACCCGCGCCCTGAGCGGACGTCGCCACTCGCGCGAGGCTGATCAGCCCGAGCTCGTCGACCCGCGCGAGACCCGTCATGGTGAACGACTGGTCCACCCCGAGGACCTGCATCAGCAGAGGGTGGAGAAGCGGAACACCTTCCACCACTTCGACCCGCTCGCGCCGCATTGCGTGCACGCGTACAGACGCACCGGGATCTCGAGCAGCTGCGCCTGGTGGCGGCCGCACATGATGTCCCCTGCGCCGCAGCACACACACCGCACAACGGTGTCCGCGACGTCGACGTGACGGTCGTTGCCCTGCGGGCACGTGGGCTTGAACTCGAGCGGCTTCAGCGCCGCGGCGTCATCGAGCATCATGCGAGCCACCAGCTCACCCACACGACGACCACGATGGCGGCGACGATGAACAGAGCCTCCTGCAGCCCCTCGACGAGGTCACGGCGAGTCACGCGCGTGCCTTCCGGATGCGCTGCGCCGCGACAATGATGCCGCCGAGGACGATCGCGCCGAGTGCGGGAATGGCCAGCCATCCGTCCACCGGACCGGTGGACGCGAGCTCGGGGGTCGCCTCGACCGTGGTCAAAATCGCGAGCGGCGGGTTCTCGTCGAGCGGCACATCGACCGGAGGTGCCACGACCTCCGGGGTGGGCTCGACCGGCACCTCAGGCGTCGGCGTCGGCTCCGGCTCGGGCTCCGGGACGACCGGTGCCGTACCGCACGGGATGAAGTCCCACGACGTCACCCACCCGTAGTCCTCACCCTTCTCGAGCGTCGGACCGAACGAGTCCGCCGGGAGCGTCGCCGCGTCGCCGGTGTCGATCTGGCACCAGCCGACCATCGTCCCGTCGTCGACGAAGGCCTGCTGCGGCCACGTCGCCGTCTCCGCGGTCGGCTTGACCCCGTCGGCCGGGTAGTCGGTCAAGAACCACGACAGAGTCACCGTCGCCGTACCGACGCCTTCCTCGGGCTGCTCTGTGCCGTACGCCGGCGACGCGACAAGAGCGAGTGCTGCAGCGACCGTGAGGGTCGCCGGGATGGGGTGCTTCATGTTCTTCTCCTGGACGTGCAGATGTGAGGTGAAGGGGCGGCGTGGACTACGCCGCGCCCTGAGATGACGAAGCCCCCACCACCGAGTCCGACGACTCGACGGCAGGGGCAGCGGGCGTGAGGAGCGACATCACTGCCTCGCGCGAGAAGCGGTAGTGACCGCCCGGCAGCTTCATCGAGGGCACGAGAGTGCCGCGCTCGACCCAGCGGCGTACGGTGGAGCCGTCGACTCCGGCCAGCTCGGCGACCTGCCGAGTGGTCATATTGATCATTGTCGCGCTCATGGCTCAGAGCATTACACATCGCGCATAATGCCGCAAGTGATCACATGCCGCGTTTGTACCTACAACGCGGGATATTGCGCGCGATGCGCGAGAAGCACCAGAATGAGCGCATGACAAACGTGACCGAGACGACCACCACCGCACCCGAACCGGTGGCCTGGATTCCTCGGGATGACTCGTTCGGGGCGCGGCTCGCGCTCGTTCGCCAGCGCATGGGCTGGGACAACAAGCAGGCGTCGCTCGAGTGCGGACTGCCGCAGAGCTCGTGGCTGCGCTACGAGAGCGGATCGCTTCCGCGCGACTTCGTCACGGTGGCGAGCAAGATCTCGAAGCGCACCGGTGTAGACGCGATGTGGCTGATGACGGGCGACTCGACGTCGAAAGGTCGCCCTTCAGATTAGAAGGCTCCTGCTCTATCCCCTGAGCTACGGAGGCGGGGTGCTCTCACGATAACGCAGGCGCCCCCGGGGCCCTGGAGCATCACCGGTCGAGGCGTCTCACGGAACGGGTCCGCGCTCCGGCTCAGCTGTTCATGCCGAGCGCGCCCTGCTCCTCGCCCTGCTCGCTGTCGGCGTCGTCCCACGTGTAGGTGACGTGCACCTGCTCGCCGACCTTCTTCCAGGCCGTCGCGCGGTAGTTCTCCATCGTCTCCTTGCCGCTGACCAGCGTGAGGACGGTGAGCTCCTCGTCCCAGGAGCCGTCGGTGCTGATGCGGGTGTCGGACTGGCCGTCGTTGGGCCCGCCCGTGTACAGGGCGAGGTACTGGTCGCCGTGGGAGAGGGTGGGGGTCTCGTCAGTCATCCGTCCGTTGTATCACGGGGCGGGTGAGCGGTTAGGCGGGCCGCGTCGCGCGGACCGTGTAGCTCAGGGGCATGACGCCGGCACGCTCGGCGAGCGCCCACTCGCCGTCGGGGCGGAGAGCCATCCGCCCGGGCAGCGCCTCCCACGGGACGCTGTCGTGCTCCCTGAGAAGGTCGAGACGCAGCCCCTGCTCGAGGAGGGCGGTGACGACCTCGCCGAGCGAGCGGTTCCACTCGTACGTCCGCGTCGCGGTGATGCGTACGGGCGTCTCGACATAGGTGCCGTCGTCGTCCCACTCGAGCGGGTCCTCCTGCTCGAAGTACGGGAAGCGGAGGTGAATGTCGTCGGTCAGGGTCTCGTCGACCGCCCAGAGGATCGGATGCCCCTCGCGGAGGAACACCGAGCCGCCCGGCGCGAGGAGCGACGCGACCACTGCCGCCCAGCGCCGGACCGACGGCAACCAGCAGAGCGCGCCGATCCCCGTGTAGACCAGGTCGAAGGAG
>Ga0325400_1000349_pt1 | contig 32576 bp, 27 predicted proteins | sample PopdelMetagenome_2_FD_205662 | JGI IMG/M metagenome (GOLD analysis project Ga0325400, IMG submission 205662) | Populus deltoides microbial communities from Bellville, Georgia, United States - Xylem-PdKOR-R1 | ecosystem: Host-associated > Plants > Phyllosphere > Stem > Wood/Secondary xylem...
GACCGCCGAGGCGCAAGTGCGGGGGCGGGCCGAAACCCGCCCCCGCCGACCGGTCAGAAGTAGAAGCCGCGGACCGCGTCCACCACCACGCCGCGGCGCGTGTCCACCAGCAGCACGTCGTCGTAGTGGCGCACCCAGCGCTGCGCGCCCACCGCGCGCGGCAGGTGGTAGCGGCCGGGGTCGCCGATCCAGTAGCCCTGCCCGTAATAAGCGGGCGCGATGCGCGCGCCGGGGCGGAAGCCGTTGTAGCGGAACGGCGCGTTCCAGCCGCCGCGCGCGTAGAGGTCGCGGTGGCCGTCGCGCCAGCCGCGCCAGTCGTTCCGGCCCCAGTTGCCCCCGTTATCGCCGTAGCGGCCGCGCAGGTCCTCGCGATACTCCTGCCGCGCCTCGCGCAGGTCGCGGCGCGCGTCGCGCACGTCGCCCCGGTCGCCGTAGCGGTACGCATGGTTCAGGTCGCGACGCTCCTCGCGGATGTCGCGGCGGTCGCGCTCCAGCTCGGCGCGCGATTGGGCGGCGACGGGGGCCGCGGCGGAAACCATGCCGGCGGCGAGAAGGGCGGCGGTGACGAGGGTACGCATGATCCACGCTCCTGTTCGCGAAACCGGCGGAGGCCGGTCCGTTACTAGGGGATATGCCGCCCCGGCGCTGAACGGCGCGGGAACGCGACCGTCAGCTATCCGAAAGCTCAGCGTCCAGCCCCGCCGCCCGCGGCGCCGCCGCCGGTGCCGGCCGCGCCCACCGTGCCGATGTTGCCGAACAGGTCCTGGAAGAAGCTGCTCTTCTTGCCCAAGGTCGGCGTGCTCTTGCCGTCCGGGCGGACGGACGCGACCTGCTCGACGCCCGAGCGGCGGATGGCCGCCACGTTGCCGGCCGCGTCGAAGCTGACGCGCAAGGTGATCTGGTCCTTCGGCTTGGGCGTCTGGAAGGCGAGGTTGCGGCTGTCGCGCGCCACGTAATACCAGTCGGTGTCGTCGAACTGGCCCGCGATGGTGGGCCGGCCCAGCGTGGCGAGCACCGACTGGCGGTTGTCCACGCCCGGCTGGACCGAGTTCACGAGGTCGGCGTCCACGATATAGCCCTGGTGCGAGCGCAGCGGCACGCAGGCGCCGGCCAGCGGCAGCGCCGACAGCGACGCGGCGAGGATGAGGCGGGACAGGCGGGGCATCAGGGGGAACTCCGGCACGCGCGGCCCGGATTGCATCGGGCGCCGGTGCCCCGATATGCCAGCCCGTGCGGGCGGGCAAGCCGCGCGGCACGGCGACACGGGGACACGTAGTTTGGGCTGGTTCGGACGGAGACGGCGCGACGACGGGGCGCAGGTGGCGCTCTATGAGCAGGTAGTGGCGCTGGGCCGCGCGCCGCACTGGTACGTGGACGGCGGCGTGCCCGACACGCTGGACGGGCGGTTCGACGCCATATCGGCGGTGCTGTGCGTCGTGCTGACGCGGCTGGAGGGCGAGCCCGTGTCGGTCGCGGGCGCCACGCGGCTGACCGAGCGGTTCATCGACGACATGGACGCGCAGCTGCGCCAGATCGGCATCGGCGACCTGGTGGTGGGCAAGGAGATGGGGCGCGCCATGGCGATGCTGGGCGGCAGGCTGGGCGCGTACCGGGACGGGCTGGCCGAAGGCGACCTGGACGGCGCCTTGAAGCGCAACCTGTACCGGGGCGAGCCGCCGTCGCCGGCCGCGCTGGACCACGCGGCGGCGGAGCTGCGCCTGCTTCGCGACCGGCTGGCGGCGCTGCCGGCGGACGCGGTGCTGGAGGGGCGGCTGTGACGCCCGAGTTCAGCCGGCCCGAGCGGGTGGACACCATCGGCGAGGGCGAGCGCACGGTCCGCGTGGAGGCGGACGCGCGCGAGCGCGCGGGCCTGGCGGCGCGGTTCGGCCTGCTGGCGCTGGACGCGCTGAGCGCGGAGTGGCGCGTGCGGCGCGAGGCGGCGGGTATCCGCGCGGTGGGACATGTCCGGGCGAGCGCGACACAAGCCTGTTCCGTCACGGGCGAGCCGGTGCCGGCGGCGGTGGACGAGGCGGTGCGGCTGCTGTTCGTCGCCGATGTTAGCGAAGGTGACGCGCATAGCGACATCGAGTTGGACGAGGACGGGGCAGACACGCTGACCTATTCGGGCGGGGCGGTGGACCTGGGCGAAGCGGCGGCGGAGACGGTGGCGCTGGCGCTGGACCCGTTTCCGCGCTCGCCCGCCGCCGCCGACGCGCTGAAGGCGGCCGGCGTTCGCGGCGACGACGAGCCCGACACCGGCGGCGCGTTCGGCGCGCTGGCCGCACTCCGCGACCGGCTGGGGTGACGCCCTCCCTGCCCCATGCGGCCCTCCCCCATCCGGCGATCTGGGCGAGCCACGCGGGGACGTGGATCGCGGACGAGGACGGCACGCGCGCGGTGTCGCGGGGGGAAACCGTGCGCGCGGCGGCGGACACGCCGGCCATCCTGCTGAACGCCCCGCTGACGGGACAGCGGCTGGGCCAGGGCGACCTGTCGGGGCTGGACCTGCTGGAACTGTTCGCCTTCCTGTTCCCCGCGCGCTTCGCGGTGCCGACGCCGGCCGGGCTGGCGCGGGTGCTGGGGATGGCGCCGCCCGAGGGCGAGCCCGCGGTGGCGGGTTTCCTGCGCGCGGCGGCGGCGCACATGATCGAGGTCGCCGGCGGCGACTGGCCCGAGCGGGCGGGCGCGTGGAGCGCCGCCCAGTCGCTCCACCGCATGCGCTGGCCCTGGGGGCCGGTGGTGGCGCCGCGCATCCGGAAGCCGGCGGAGGCCGAGCGGTGGCTCTTCGCGGCACTCCCCGAGTGGGAGGAGGAGGCGCCCCGCCCGCCGCCGCTGACCGTCTCCGTCACGGCGGAGGAGGCGGAGGCGCGGCTGGACCGGCTGACGGGCCGGCACGCAGAGGCCAGGCCCGGCCAGCGCGCCTACGCCGCCGCCGCCGCCGGCGCCTTCGCGCCTCGTCAACGGCGCGACACGCCCGAGATGGTGCTGGCGGAAGCGGGGACGGGCATCGGTAAGACGCTGGGCTACCTGGCGCCCGCCGGCCTGTGGGCGGAGCGCGCGGGCGGCGCGGTGTGGGTGTCCACCTATACCAAGGCGCTGCAACGCCAGCTGTCGGCGGAGGCCGAGCGGCTGTTCCCGGACCCGGCCGAGCGGCGCGCCCGCGTGGTGACGCGCAAGGGCCGGGAGAATTATCTCTGCCTGCTCAACCTGGAGGACGCGCTCCAGGGCGGGTTCGCGGGGCGCGCCGCCGTGCTGGCGCAGCTCGCGGCGCGCTGGGCGGCGTACACGGCGGACGGGGACATGGTGGGCGGCGACCTGCCCGGATGGTTGCCCACGCTGTTCCGCCGCAACGCGCCCGCGGCCTTGACCGACCGGCGGGGCGAGTGCGTGTACGCGGGCTGCCCGCACTATCGGAAATGCTTCATCGAGCGCGCCGCGCGCGCGTCGGCGAAAGCGGACCTGGTGATCGCCAACCACGCGCTGGTGATGGTCAACGCGGCGCGCGGGCGGGAGGCGAGCACGCGCCCCAGCCGCTATGTGTTCGACGAGGGGCACCACCTGTACGACGCGGCCGACGCGATGTTCGGCGTGGCGCTGACCGGGGCGGAGACCATCGAGCTGCGCCGCTGGGTGCTGGGGCCGGAGGCGGGCGGGCGTGGGCGCCGCCGGGGCCTGGCGGCGCGGCTGTCCGACGCCGCATCCTACGACGAGGAAGCGGGCCGCGCGGTGGCGGACGCGGTGGAGGCGGCCGGCCGCCTGCCGTCCGACGGCTGGCTGGGGCGCGCCGCGGAAGGGCGGCCCTTCGGCCCGCTGGAGACGCTCTTGGCCGAGGTGCGGGCGCTGGCCTATGCCCGCGCCGAGCCCGGCGCGGACGAGGCGGGGTACGGGCTGGAGGCGGCACTGGCCGAGCCGAGCCCCGAACTGCTGGACGCGGCCGAGCCGGCGGCGGAGGCGCTGGACGCGCTGCACGGGCCGATGGTGGCGCTGGGCCGGCGGCTGGAGGCGCTCTTGGCCGACGCGCCCGACTGGCTGGACGGGCCGGCGCGCGCGCGGGTGGAGGGCGCCATCGCGTCGATCGGCTGGCGCGCGGAGACGGTGGCGGCGTGGATCGCGCTGCTGGCCAGGCTGGGCGGGCCGGCGGACCCGGACTTCGTGGACTGGCTGGCCGTGGACCGCTCGGACGGGCGGGAGTGGGACGCGGGCATCCATCGGCGCTGGCTGGACCCGACGCGGCCGTTGGCGGAGACGGTGCTGAAGCCCGCGCACGGCGTGCTGGTGACGTCGGCCACGCTAACCGCCGGCGGCGACTGGGCGGTGGCCGACGCGCGCGCGGGCGCGAGCCACCTGGCCGCGCCGCCGGTGCATTTCCGTAGCCCTAGCCCGTTCGACTATCCGGCGCAGGCCGAGGTGCTGGTGGTGACGGACGTGCCGCGCGGCGACCCGGCGGCGCTCGCCGGCGCGTACGCCCGGCTGATCCTGGCCGCGCGCGGCGGGACGCTGGGGCTGTTCACCGCGATCCGGCGGTTACGCGCCGTGCACGCGCGCATCGCCGACCGGCTGGCGCAGGAAGGGCTGCCGCTGATGGCGCAGCACGTGGACCCCATCGACACGGGCACGCTGGTGGACATCTTCCGCGACGATCCGGCGGCCTCCCTGCTGGGCACGGACGCGCTGCGCGACGGGGTGGACGTGCCGGGCCATTCGCTGAGGCTGGTGGTGATGGAGGGCGTGCCATGGCCCAAGCCGTCCGTGCTGCACGCGGCGCGGCGGCTGGCCGCCGAGGGGGGCGGGAAAGCGTACGACGACCGGGTGGTGCGCGCGCGCATGGCGCAGGCGTTCGGGCGGCTGATCCGCCGGCGCGAGGACCGGGGGTGTTTCGTGCTGCTGTCGGCCGCCGTGCCCAGCCGGCTGCTGGACGCGTTCCCGCCCGGCGTGGGCGTGGCCCGCCTGCCGCTGGCGGAGGCGGCGGCGCGGGTGGCGGAGCGGGTGTCGCCCGCTCTTTCCACGCCCCTTCCGCTGGGGCATGGCACTCCCCTGCCCGCCGGAGACGCAGAATGAAGACGCTGACGCTGCTGCGCCACGCCAAGTCCGGATGGGACGACCCCGTGGCGCGCGACTTCGACCGGCCGCTGAACGCCAAGGGCCGGCGCGCCGCGGTGGCGGTGGGGGCGGAGATGCGGCGGCTGGGCCTGCGCTTCGACCGGGTGGTGGCCTCGCCCGCGGTGCGCGTGGCCGAGACGCTGGACGCGGTGGCGGAAGGATACGGCGCGCCGTTGCGCGCCGAGTGGGAGCGGCGCGTGTACCTGGCGTCGGCGGAGACGCTGGCCGACGTGGCGCGCGAGCAGCCGGACGCAGCCGCGCGCGTGCTGCTGGTGGGGCATAATCCGGGGCTGGAGGAGCTGGTGCTGGCGCTGGTGCCGGGCGGGGCTTCGGGCGGGGCGGCGGGCGACCTGCGCCGCGCCGTGGAGGGCAAGTATCCCACCGCCAGCCTGGTGGAGATGCGGCTGGACGTGGACCGGTGGACGGACGTGGCCGAAGGCGGGGCCGAGCTGGCGCGCTTCGTGCGGCCGCGCGACCTGGACCCCTCGCTGGGGCCGGACCCGGACTGACCCGCCCGCGCCGACTGGCCGGCCCGCGTCAGGAACGCCCCGCCCCGTCGCCGGTTGAGCGACCCGATATCGCCGCCTAGGGCCGCTTCGACACGTTCATGACACCCCCTCCTCTCCCCGACGCGTCAGCGGACGACCTGGAACGCTATCGCCTGCTGTTCGACAGCATGGACGAGGGCTTCTGCGTCATCGAGTTCCTGGACGGGCCGCACGGGCCGCTGAGCGACTATGTCCACGTGCTGGCCAACCCGGCATACACGAAGAACGCGGGCATCCCCGACGTGGTGGGCCAGAAGGTCCGCGAGATGGTGCCCGACGAGGCGGCGGGCTGGGTCGAGCTGTACGGCGCGGTGCTGCGCACGGGCGAGCCGGTGCGGTTCCAGCGCGAGCTGGTGGCGACGGGGCGGTGGCTGGAGGTCTATTCGTTCCGCCTGGGCGATCCCTCGCGGCGGCAGGTGGCCGTGCTGTTCAAGGACGTGACCGCCCGGCTGCGGGCCGAGACGGCGCTGCGCCAGCTGAACGAGACGCTGGAGGCGCGCGTCGCCGCCGTGCTGGACGAGCGCGAGACGGCCGAGCAGGCGCTGCGCCAGGCGCAGAAGATGGAGGCGGTGGGCCAGCTGACGGGCGGGCTGGCGCACGATTTCAACAACCTGCTGGCCGGCATATCGGGGTCGCTGGAGCTGATAAACGTGCGCATCGGCCAGGGCCGCGTGCGCGACGTGGAGAAGTACGTGCTGGCCGCCCAGGGTGCCGCCCGGCGCGCGGCGTCGCTGACGCACCGGCTGCTGGCCTTCTCCAGGCGGCAGACGCTGCTGCCCAAGCCCACCAACGTCAACCGGCTGGTGGCCGACATGATCGAGCTGATCCAGCGCACCGTCGGCCCCGGCATCGCGGTGGAGAACGTGGCGCTGGCCGGGCTGTGGCCCGCGCTGGTGGACGGGAGCCAGCTGGAGAACGCGCTGCTCAACCTGTGCATCAACGCGCGCGACGCGATGCCGGACGGCGGGCGGCTGACCGTGGAGACGTGCAACCGCTGGATCGACGGGCGCATGGCGCGCGAGCTGGAGATGCCGGAGGGCCAGTACCTGTCGCTGTGCGTCAGCGACACCGGCCACGGCATGGCCGCTGACGTGGTGGCCAAGGCGTTCGACCCCTTCTTCACCACCAAGCCGTTGGGCGAGGGGACGGGGCTGGGCCTGTCGATGATCTACGGCTTCGCCAAACAGTCGGGCGGGCAGGTGCGCATCTATTCCGAGCCGGGCCAGGGCACCATGGTGTGCATCTACCTGCCCCGGCACTTCGGCGACGCCGACCAGCCGGACACGGCGGTCCCGGTCGAACAGCCCCCGCGCGCGGGCACGGGCGAGAGCGTGCTGGTGGTGGACGACGAGCCCACCGTGCGCCTGCTGGTGGCCGACGTGCTGGCCGACATGGGATACGCCGCGATCGAGGCCGCCGACAGCCAGTCGGGCCTGCGCGTGATCGAATCGGACGTGCGCATCGACCTGCTCGTCACCGACGTGGGGCTGCCCGGCGGCATGAACGGGCGCCAGCTGGCCGACGCGGCGCGCCAGCTCCGCCCCGGGCTCAAGGTGCTGTTCATCACGGGCTTCGCCGAGAACGCGCTGTTCAACAACGGGCAGCTGGAGCCGGGCATGGCGGTCTTGACCAAGCCGTTCGCGGTGGACCGCTTCGCCGCGCGCGTGCGCGACGTGCTGGGGCGGAACTGACCGGACGATATTGATAATGACTCGCACGCTCTGCTAGGGGAGCCGCGGCGGCGGCGGGTCCGCTTGTCGGGAGTCGGGCGGCCGTGCTGATGCGGACATCGGAGCGAGGGGGCGGACGGCCGGCGCGCGCGCCGCGGCGCCTCCGGCCCGCGGCGCTCGCCATGGTCGCGCGCTGCCTGACCGCGCTGGCGGGCGGCTACGCGGCGGCGGCGGCGGCGGCGTCGCTGGTCGCGCGGCTGCTGCCGGTCGCGCCGGTGGAGGCGACGGTGTGGGGCATGATCCTGAGCTTTCCGCTCTACGCCGCGGTCGGGCTGTGGGCGTTCCACGAGCATCGGCTGGGCCGGGTGGCGACGGTGGTGTGGGGCACGGCGCTGGCGGCAGGAACCGCGTGCTGGATGCTGGGGACCAGAGCGTGAGGACCGGGGCGTGAGGGCCGGGCGCGCGAGGAGTGGCGCGTGACCTATCCGCGCCGCGCGCTCCGGCAGTCCATGGCGTGGATCCACGGGTGGCTGGGGCTCCTGGCGGGCTGGATCCTGTTCGCCATGTTCCTGACGGGCACGGCCAGCTATTTCCGGCCCGAGATCACGCGCTGGATGCAGCCCGAGCTGTCGGGCCGCAACGCGCCGCCGGCCCGGGCCGCGGCGGCCGCCGCGCGCTACCTGTCGGCGGCGGGCAAGGACGACGTGCAGTGGTTCGTGACGCTGCCCGACGCGCGCTCGCCCGTGACGCACGCCTATGTCCAGCCCAAGCCCGACCCGGCGGCCGCCCCGCGCCGCCGCGCGCCCGAGCTGCTGCTTGACCCGGTGACGGGCACGCCCGTCACCGCGCGCGACACGCGGGGCGGCGAGCATTTCTACCGCTTCCACTTCCAGTTGCAGCTGCCCGTGCTGTGGGGGCGGTGGCTGGCCGGCCTGTGCGGGCTGTTCATGCTGGCGGCGATCGTATCGGGCGTCGTCACGCACAAGCGCATCTTCGCCGACTTCTTCACCTTGCGCTGGAACAAGGGGCAGCGCAGCTGGCTGGACGCGCACAACGCGTCCGCGGTGCTGGCCCTGCCGTTCCACGCAATGATCACCTGGACCGGGCTGATGACGCTGGTGCTGATGTACATGCCCTGGCCCATCACCGCGAACTACGCGAACCCCACCACCTTCACCGAGCAGGCGTACGACTTCGGCGGCGAGGACGCGGCCAGCGGCCGGCCCGCGCCGCTGGCGGACATGGGCGCGCTGGTGCGCGACGCGGAGCGGCGGTTCGGCGGCCCCGCCGGGCGCATGGTGGTGCGCCACCCCGGCGACGCGGCCGCGACCGTCGCGGTCTATCGCGGAGCAGGCCGGTCGATCAACGCGCGCGGGCCGTCCGTCACCTATTCGGGCGTCACGGGACGCGTTCTGTCGCAGACGGGGACGGGCGGGCCGGCGCTGGCGACGGCGGGCGTCCTGCTGGGCCTGCACGTCGCGCAGTTCGCCGACGGACCGTTGCGCGTCGTGTTCTTCCTGATGGGATTGACGGGCGCGGCCATGGTGGGCACGGGGCTGCTGCTGTGGACAACGGCGCGGCGGCGGCCGGGGGCCGCGCCCTTCTTCGGGCTCAAGCTGGTGGAGCGGCTGAACATCGGCGCGGTGGCCGGGTTGCCGGTGGGCATGGGGGCGTTCCTGCTGTCCAACCGCCTGATCCCCGCCGCCGCCGAGGGGCGCGCGGCGACCGAGGTGTCGGCGATGTTCTGGACCTGGGGCGCCGTCGCGCTGGCGCAGCTGGCGCTGGCCCCCAGGCGCGCCTGGGCCGCGACCTTCCGCGCCGGCGCGCTGGTGTTCGCGGCCGTGCCGGTGGCGGACGCGCTGTTCACGGATCGCGGCCTGCCGGGGTCGCTGACGCACGGCGACGCGCTGTTCGCGACGTTCGACCTGTCGATGCTGGCGGTGGCGGCGCTCTTGGCCTTCGCCGCCGCGCGCGCGGGCCGGGCGCCGGCACCGGCGAGGCGGCGCGCGCGCGCGGCGGAGTTGGCCCATGCTTGAGGTGGCCCTGCTCTCGGCCGCCGGCTGCGTGCTGCTGGCGGCCGCCACCCACCGTCTCCGGCGCGAGGCGGGCGCGGACCGGCCGGGCGAGCGCCGCGCGTTGAGGCTGGGCGGCTGGGCGCTGCTGCTCTCGGCGCTGACGGCGTCGGGGGGCGGATTGGGGGGTGAGTGGGCGGTGCGCTTCGCCGGCGGCTTCTCGGCCGGCGGGCTGGCGGCGGTGCTGGCGCTTTCCCGGTGGCCGGCAACGGTGCTGGCGCCCGTGCGGTGGTGCGTCGCGATGCGGCGCGGGGCCGGCGCGCGCTGATCCCTTTCCGCCGGGCGACGCCCCGCGATGTTGCGTTTCGAGCCCCCCTCCCCCCTATGGGAAAAGGGTGTCGGGCAATGATTCGTGGTGAAAAAGCGATAAATGATATCGCCGTGGATGGAGCGTAATCGGTCACGCCACGTTACGATCCGGCAAAGAACAAGGGGGCGAAGCTGCGGATCCTGCACCTGGCGCTGGGTGGTTGCCTGAAGGCCCCGCCGGTACGGTTCGGCGTGACGGCCGATACCGGGGGTCACATCGCCTATGTGCTGGACGCCGCCGCCGCGCAGGCGGCATTGCCCGAGGTGGAATCGGTGCGGGTTGTCACGCGCCTGTTCGACGCGCCGACGCTGGGGTCCGAGCACGCGCTGGCGAGGGAACCCGCCGGACCCAAACTGACGGTGGAGCGGGTGGCGACCGCGCGCCGCGACTATCTGGAGAAGGAAGCTCTGGCCGCCGAGGTGCCGGCCTTCACGCGCGCGTTCCTGGGGTGGCTGGCCCGGCAGGACCGGCCCCACCTGATCCACGCGCATTTCGCGGACGCGGCCGCCGTGGCGGCGGCGGCGCGCGCGCGGTTCGGCATCCCCTTCGTCTATACGCCGCACGCGCTGGGCATCGACAAGCGGGCGCAGGGGGTGGCGGCGCCGGGCCTGGACGCGCGCGTGGCGCAGGAGGCGGACGCGCTGGCGCTGGCGGACGCGGTGATCGTGTCCAGCCGCGACGAGGCGGAGCGGCAGGTGGGCGCCTACGGCGTTGCCGGCGCGGCGGCGCGCACCCGCCGCGTGCCGCCGGGCATCCCCGCCCTGCCCCCCCCGCCCGCTCCGGGCAGCGGGCGGCGGACGCTGGCCGACCGCCTGGGCGAGTGGCTGGACCGGCCGGGCCTGCCCGTGCTGCTGGCGGTGGCGCGGCCCGTGGCCAAGAAGAACATCGCGGGGCTGCTGCGCGCGTGCGCCGGCGCCCCCGAGCTGGCAGCGCGCGCCAACGTGGTGGTGCTGGCGGGCCAGCACGGGCGGCACAACTCGGCCGAGGAGCGCCAGGTGCTGACCGAGCTGCACGCGCTGGCGGCGACGCCCGCGCTCCGGGGCCGGGTGGCGCTGCCGCCGGCGCACGACGCGCTGGACGTGGCGGCGCTCTACGCACGCGCGAGCCGCGGCGGCGCCTTCGTCAACCCGGCGCTGCACGAGCCCTTCGGCCTGACGCTGCTGGAGGCGGCGGCGGCGGGCGTGCCCGTGGTGGCGACGCGCAGCGGCGGCCCGGCCGAGATCGTGGAGCGTATCGGCCACGGCCTGCTGGTGGACCCGCGCGACGACGCGGCCGTCGCCGCCGCCTGCCTGAGGCTGGTGTCGGACGCGGGGCTGCACGCGCGGCTGGCCGACGCGGCGCGCGCCAATGCCGGCCGGTACGACTGGAACAGCTATGCCGCGGCGTCGGTGGCGCTGTACCGCGAGGCGGCGGCGGTCGGCGGCGCGGTCGGTGTTGGGGCGGCGCGAGGCGCGAGCGTCCGGCAGGACGACGCGCGCGGGCACGGGCAGGCGGCGCACGACGGCTCGGCGGAGCAGGTGGATCGGCGCGCGGACCGGGCATCGCCGCACGGGCGGACGTCGCTTCCCCCCGTGCGCGCCTTTCCGCCCGCGAGGACGACGGACCGCTCGGATGGCGGCCCTGCCCGCTCCGGGACCGGCGACGGCCGGTCCGGACCGGCGGTCGCGCCCGACCGGCGCGCGTCGGCGGCAGAGCCGTCGCGGCGGACGGCGTCGTCGGACCCGCTGTCCGTGTCGACCGCGCACGCGGCCCCGGCGGCGGCATCGGCCGGGCGCGCGGCACCGGCGTCCCCGCCCGCCTTTCCCGGCCTGCGCGTCGAAGGCGACGCGCCGGACGGCCCCGACGGCGGCTCCGCATCGGATCGCGAGCCGACTACCGGGCCGAGCGGGTGGGCGCCCCCCGCCATGCTTCCCCCGTCGCCCTTCCCGGACGCCGATCGCGGCGCGCGAACCGGGGCGGGGACGATGCACGGCGCAGGTACGGGCACGGGCGACCGGCCGTCCCGCGACGGCGCGGCATCCGGCGCGTCCCGGCCGGCGCTGCTCGCCTGCGACATCGACGGGACGCTGACCGGCTGCGCCGACGGCGCGCGCGCGTTCGCGGCGTGGCGCGCGGGCGCGGGGCTGCCCTTCGCGGTGGCGACGGGGCGGTCGCTGGCGGCGGCGCGCGCGGTACTGGCGGCCTGGGACCTGCCCGAGCCCGACGCGTACATCACCGACGTGGGCACCCGCCTCCACCGGTCCGACGGGGCCGGCGGCTGGGCGGAGTGCCCGCGCTACGCCGAGGCTCTGGACCTGGGATGGGACCGGGCGGCGGCCGCGCGCGCGCTGGCGGTGCTGGGCGTCGAGGCGCAGCCCGCCGACGCGCAGGGGCCGCACAAGATCAGCCTGTTTGGCGACCCCGACCAGGCGGAGGCGGCGCGCGCCGCGCTGGCGGCGGCGGGGTGCGCCGCGCGGCTGGTTTACTCGCACAACCGCTTCATCGACGTGCTGGCGCCCGCCGGCGGCAAGGCGGCGGCGGTGGCGGCCTGGGCGCTGGAGCACGGGCTGACGCTGGCGGACTGCGTGGCGGCGGGCGACAGCGGCAACGACGTAGACATGCTGGAAGCGTGCGGGCGCGCCATCGCGGTGGCGACCGAGAACGCGGGCGAGTTGGCGGGCCTGACGCCGCGCCCCGGCCTGTACCGCGCGGCCCGCGCGCACGCGGGCGGCGTTCTGGAAGGGCTGGCGGCGATGGGGCTGGCTGTTTCGGGTCCGGCGGCGGGCGGGGCGGCCGCCCTCCCGCGTGAAGGGGCGGCGGCGTGAGTCGGCCCTTCGGCTATTTCGTCCACCACCAGGGGCGCGGCCACGCCGAGCGGTGCGCGGCGATCGCGCACGCGCTGCCGCCGTCGCGGCCGCTGACGATCTTCTGCGCGCGCGACGACGTGTTCCCCGCCCTGCCCGCCAACGCCGAGGTGGTGCGCGTGCCCTCGCTGTTCGAGCCGCGCGGCGATGAGGCCGGGCGCGGGGAGGCCGGGCGCGGGGCGGCGGGCGGCGGCATGGACGGCGTGCCCACACCCGCCACGCTGCACTGCGCGCCGCTGGGCTGGCCCGGCATCCGGCGCGCGATGGCCACCATGGCCGCCTGGTTCGACGCGGCCGACCCGGCGCTGATGATCGCGGACGTGTCGGCCGAGATCGCGCAGTTCGCGCGCATCTGCTCGGTGCCGCACGTCCACATCCTCCAGCACGGCGACCGGGGCGATCCGGGGCACCGCGCGGCCTATGACGGCGCGGCGGGGCTGCTCGCGCCCTTTCACCGCGGACTGGCGCAGCCCGAGTGGGACGCCGCGATGCTGGACCGCACCTGTTTCGCGGGCGGGCTGGGCGTGGACACGCGTGTGCCCGAGCGCGAGCTGGCACGCCAGCGGGTGGGCGTGGCGCCGCACGAGGAGCTGGTGCTGCTGGTGTCGGGCGGCGGCGGCGGCGGCTTCGCCCAGGCGCCCATCGGCGTGGGCGCGCGAATGCGGCCGGGCGCGCGCTGGATCACCATCGGCCCCGTGCAACGCGATTGGCACGCGACCGAGCCCGCCAATGTCGAGCATCGCGGCTGGGTGGACGACGCGGCCGACTATATCGCGGCCGCCGACCTGGTGGTGTCGTCCACGGGCAACACGACGTGTCAGCAGGTGCTGGCCGCCGGGCGGCCCTGGCTGGCCGTCCCCGAGTGGCGCTATTTCGACGAGCAGCACCGCAAGGCGGAAGCGCTGGCCGCCGCCGGCGTCGCCGCGGTGCGGCCGCATCTGCCCTCCTCCGCGCAGGGATGGGAGGCGGCGCTGGCCGAGGCGCTGGCCACCCATTCGCCCGAGCGCCAGCGGGCGATGATCGACGAGCGGCCGGCGGGCATCGCCGCCGACTGGCTGGAGGCGCTGGCCGCGCGCCTCTGGACGCCGGCTCCCCTCCCCGCCGATCCCGGCCCGACCGATCCCGGCACGACCGATCCCATCCCCGCCGATCCCATCCGGAGCCCGACCCAGAATGCCTGACGTTTCCGTCCTGACGCTCGCCGGTGGCCGGCCGGGCCATCTCCAGAACGTGGTGCTGGGGCTGTCGCGCCAGACGCAGGTCCCGGCCGAGCTGGTGGTGGCGGTTCTGCAGGATGCGCCCTACGACCTGCCCGACGCCCCCTTTCCCGTGCGCCAGATCATGGTGCCGGATGCGGGCGCGCTGCCGCTGGCCGCCGCGCGCAACGCGGCGGTGCGCGAGGCCAGGGGCGAGGCGCTGGTGTTCCTGGACATGGACTGCATCCCCGCGCCCGAACTGGTGGCCGATTACGCCGGCTACCTGGCCCAGGAGGACGGGCTGCTGATGGGCGAGGTGATGTACCTGCCCGCGGGCGCCGCCGGGCCGGGGTGGAGCATGGAGCGGTTCGCCGAAGTGGCGGTGCGCCATTCGGACCGGCGCGGCCCGCCGCCGGCCGGCATCGAGCGGTGCGCGGACTATCGCTGTTTCTGGTCCTTGAACTTCGCGATGACGCGGGCCGCGTTCGAGCGGACGGGCGGCTTCGACGAGCGGTATCGCGGCTACGGGGGCGAGGACACCGATTTCGGCAAGGTGGTGGACGAGGCGGGCATCCCCATCGCCTGGGTCAAGGGGGCGCTGAGCTATCACCAGCACCACGCGCATCACATGCCGCCCGTGCACCACATCGACTCCGTGGTGCGCAACGCGGAGGTCTTCGAGGCCAAGTGGGGTTATCGCACCATGGGCCACTGGCTGCATGCGTTCCGGCTGATGGGGCTGGTGGACGACACCGCTGGCCGGCCCATCCGCGTGCTGCGCCGGCCGGGCGAGGACGACCTGGCGCTGACGCGGCAGCAGAGCCACCAGCCCTATGCCAACAGCGCGAGCGTGATCCGCCTGCTGGAAGCGCGGGTGGCCGAGGCGGCCGCCCCCGCTGCGCCCGCCTCCACCTCGCTCGCGGCCGCCTGACCACCTTGCGGATCGCGTTGCTGGCGCACGTGCGCCACCCGGTCGCCGAGCCCTTCATGGGGGGGATGGAGGCGCATGCCTGGCACCTGGCGGACGGGCTGGCGGCGCGGGGACACGAGGTGGTGCTGTTCGCGGCGGGCACCAGCGACCCGCGCTTCCGCGTCGATCCCGTGCTGGCCCGCCACTATGAGGCGACGTTCCCCTGGGCCGAGCATCGCGGGCAGCCCAAGCTGATCGCGCACGTGGACGCAGGCTACGCGGGCGCGCTGGACCGGATCGCGGCGGGCGGCTTCGACGCGGTGCACAACAACAGCCTGCACCGTTTCCCGCTGGAACGGCGGCGGACGGACGCGGTGCCCACCGTCACCTCGCTCCACGTGCCGCCGTTCGATGCGCTGCACTGGTTCGTCGCGCAGTCGCCCGCGCCGCACCACCGGCTGACCGTGACGTCGGGGCCGCAGATGCGCGCCTGGTGGCCCGACGGCGCGCCGGCGGAGGCGAGCGTGCTGCACAACGGGATCGACCCGGGTGCGTGGCCCTTCCGCGGCGAGGGCGACGGGACGGCGGCGTGGTGCGGGCGGATCACGCCCAACAAGGGCGCGCACCTGGCCGCCGCCGCCGCGCGGATCGCTGGCGTCGAACTGACGCTGTACGGCGGGATCGAGGACCCGGACTATTGGGCCGCCCAAGTGGCGCCGCTGATGGGCGGCGGCGTGCGGCACGCGGGCCATCTGTCGGGGCGCGAGCTGGCGGCGGAGCTGGGCCGCGCCTCGGTGTTCCTGTTCACGCCCTTGTGGGACGAGCCGTTCGGGCTGGTGGCGGCGGAGGCCATGGCGTGCGGCCTGCCCGTGGCGGCGGTGGACATGGGGGCCGCGCGCGAGGTGGTGGGCGAGGCCGGGCGCTTCGCGGCCCCGCACGACGCGGCCGGGCTGGCGGGCGCGACGGGCGAAGCCATGGCGATCCCGCGCACGGTGCCCCGCGCGCGCGTCCAGCGGCTGTTCACGCGCGACCGCTGGCTGGACGGCTGCGAGCGGCTCTACCGCGAGGCGATCGGCGGTGCCTTTCCCGATAAATGAGACAATCCTTCATCTATTGATTCGCCCCGCCTTCCGCGCCAGACTGGCCCATGCAGCCGTCGAAGCGGAACCAACCGCCGCGGCCTCGGGAGAAGGATGCGATGGGTATGAGCAGGGGAATATGGGCGGCGTGCGCGGGCGTGTCGCTGAGCGCGATGGCGGGTGCCGCCGCCGTGGTGGCGACGGCCGCGGCGCCGCGCCAGCAGGAGCGGCTGGACCGCGGCGTGGTGGCGGTGCCCGCCGACGGCGGCGGCGTCCTGGTCAGCTGGCGACTGCTGGGCACGGACGCGAGCGGCGTCGCGTTCAACGTGTACCGCAACGGCACCAGGCTGAACACCCAGCCGCTGACGGGCGCCACCAACTACGTCGACGCGGGCGGCGGCGTGGACGCGACCTACGCGATCCGCGTCGTGACGAACGGGCGCGAGGCGGATCGCGCCTTTTCCGCGCGCGTGTGGGGGCCGGGCTACGGCACGATCCCGCTGGACAAGCCGGCGGACGGCACCAACCCCGACGGCAGCAGCTACGGCTACACCGCCAACGACGCGAGCGTGGGCGACCTGGACGGCGACGGCCGGTACGAGATCGTGCTGAAGTGGGAACCCACCAACGCCAAGGACAACAGCCAGTCCGGCGTGACGGGCAACGTCCTGATCGACGCCTATACGCTGGAAGGGCGCAAGCTGTGGCGGATCGACCTGGGCCGCAACATCCGCGCGGGCGCCCACTACACCCAATTCATGGTGCAGGACTTCGACGGTGACGGGCGGGCCGAGGTGGCGATGAAGACCGCCGACGCCACGGTGGACGGACAGGGCCGGGTGATCGGCGACGCCGCCGCCGACCACCGCAACGCCGGTGGCTATGTCCTGCGGGGTCCTGAGTATCTGACGGTGTTCCAGGGCACCACGGGTCGCGCGCTGAGCACCGTGAAGTACGTGCCGGGCCGCCACCCCGACACCGAGAACCCGACGCCCGCCCAGCTGAACGCCGTCTGGGGCGACAATTACGGCAACCGCGTGGACCGTTTCCTGGGCGGCGTCGCCTATCTGGACGGGTCGCGGCCCAGCATCGTCATGGCGCGCGGCTACTACACCCGCTCCACGCTGGCGGCGTGGGACTTCCGCAACGGGCAGCTGACGCAGCGCTGGTTCTTCGACTCCAGCACGCTGCCCAACTCCGACTATGCGGGCCAGGGCAACCACCAGCTGTCGGTGGCCGACGTGGACGGCGACGGGCGCGACGAGATCGTCTACGGCTCCATGGCCATCGACGACGACGGACAGCCGCTCTGGTCCACCAAGAACGCCGGCCGCAAGCTGGGCCACGGCGACGCGCTGCACGTGGGCGACCTGGATCCGTCGCGCCCCGGGCTGGAGCGGTTCGGCGTGCACGAGACGCCCAGCGGCAACGGCGGCATCGGGGCCACCATGACGGACGCGCGCACGGGCGCGATCCTGTTCTCCGTCCCCGGCTCCTCCGACAACGGGCGCGGCCTGTCCGCCGACATCGACCCGCGCTACTGGGGCGAGGAGAACTGGTCGTCGCGTCACCCTGGGCTGATCTCGGCCACGGGGACGCTGATCTCGTCCGCCAAGCCCGGCCCCACCAACTTCGCGATCTGGTGGGACGGCGACCGCGGCCGCGAGCTGCTGGACAACATCACGATCAGCAAGTGGGACTGGACCACGGGCCGGATCAGGACGCTGCTGACCATGACGGGCACCGTGTCGGGCAACGGCACCAAGGCCACGCCCGCGCTGGCGGCCGACATCCTGGGCGACTGGCGCGAGGAGGTGGTGATGGCGGCGGCCGACCACCGCTCGCTGCGCATCTACGCCACCCCCTACCGCACCGACGTGCGGCTCGCGACTCTGATGGCGGACCCCGTGTACCGCGCCAGCGTGGCGTGGCAGAACGGCGCGTACAACCAGCCCACGCACACGGGCTTCTACCTGGGCGAGCCCCAGCCCTGAGGGCGGCCCCAGCGCCGGGCGCGTGGGGAGAAAAAGGGGGCCGGCGGAGCATATCCGCCGGCCCCCTTCGTCGTTCCGGGGGCGCCCGCCGGACGGGCGCCCCTGCCGCCCCGTCAGGCGAAGGCCACGCGCACCCGGCGGCGGCGGGCGGCGGCGCCCACCATCGCGAAGCCCGCGATCATCGCCGCCCAGGACGCGGGCTCGGGCACGGCGCTGGGATCGGTGGTGTACTGGAACGTCGCGTTCACCGCGCGGGGGCCGCGCGGGTCGTTGAAGGGCCAGCCGGCGCCCAGCCCCACGCGTGCCGCCAGGAACGCGTCCTCGGCGATCACGTCGCCCACCGATCCCGCGCTGTCCGAGTAGAGCACGGAGAAGGCGTTCTGCGTGTCGGTGACGTAGAAGCCGTAGTCGCCGGCGGTCAGCGCCAGCGCCGCGAAGCTCAGCACCGTGGCGTTGCCGGCGCCCGCCGTGAACGTGTCGGGCGCGTAGCCGACCAGCGTCCAGCCGGACGGGTCCGTCTCGCCCCCGGCGATGCCGCCCGCGCGGTAGTAGACGCGATAGTCGAAGGTGCCGGCGTCGGCGTTGATCCCGATGGACTGGAGCAGCAGGTCCTGCTTCACCGTCAGGTCGAACATGACGCCGTCGTTGGCGATGTCGCCGTCGAACGGCGTGCCCAGCGCGTCCGTGACATAGGCCGCCCGGGCCGTCCCGGCCCAGGCTCCGGCGGATATCAGCGCCGCCCCCGCCAGCATCGCGCGCGTTAGGTTCCTCATGGGTCTTCTCCCTCTCCCGGTGACAGGTGGCGGCCGGCTCAACGGCCGGCCGCGATCTCCTCAGGCGTCCGCTCGGGCGGGGGGTCGCCCCGCGCCTGCGTCCGCGCGATCAGCTCGTCCGCGCCCAGTTCCCCCGATGGGCCGGCGGGCTCGGGCGACAGCCCGCGGCGCCCGGATGCGCCCGCCAGGCCGCCCAGCAGGTAGAGCCGGCTGGCGCGCCCGTTGTCGTCGAGCAGCACGTGGTCGGCGAACACGGCGGCCAGGCGGACGCCGGGCGCCACCTCGTCCCCCACGCCGCGGTCGCGCGGGGGGCTGCCGCTCGCCGACAGCGTGGCCCGCCCCCGTTCCGGCGCATCGCCGGGGCGGACCGCGTGCAGCGCGATCCCCTCGCCCACGGCGGGACCGGCGGCGGGCAGCGGCGCGGCGGCGTCGGCGTGGACCACGCGCACGGGCGCGTCGCCGCTCGCGGGCGCCGGTCCGTTCCCGCGCCACAGCCAGGTGCCCGCCGCCGCCGCGATCAGCAGCAGCGCCGCGCCCGCGGGCCGGGCGCCATCACTGATCGAGCGGGTCATCGCCGTCCGCATCCCCTCCGCCGCCCGTCCGCCGGGTCGGCCGTTGTGACGTGCAGACTATGGGCGGGCGGCTCCCGACGCAACGTCATTATCGCATCATGAATACGACGCTCACATTTCGGGACCTGCTCCGGAACGGGACGAGTCGCCGTCGGCGAGCACCGTCGCGGACGCCGGCTTCAGGCCCGGCGACGTGACCGTCACCATCGCCCGCCCCCCGCCCGTGCCGCGCACGAAGGCGACCGCGCGCCCGTTCAGCGCGGCGCGGACGGGCGAGGCGAAGGGCGTGTGGTCGGTGACGGACGCGTTGTCGAGCGCGAGCAGGCGCGCCGGCCCCGTCACCGCCACGGTCAGCGGGTGCGCGGCATCGGGCACCACCGTGCCGGCCGCGTCCACCACCTCCAGCCGCACGGCGAGCGCGTCGTCGACGCCGCCGCCCACGCGCGTCCCCTCCGCCACCGCGCGCAGCGCCGCCGCGGGACCGGCGGTGCGCAAGCTATCGGACGCGACGCGCCGGCCACTTCGGTAGCCCACCGCGCGCAGCTCGCCCGGCGCGAAGGGCACGTCCCAGACGACAGCCGAGTCGTCGCGGTTGCGGGGGCGGCGGCCCAGCGAGCGGCCGTTCAGGAAAAGCTCCACCTCGTCGGCGTTGGTGTAGGCTTCCACCTTCTCGACGTGGGGCGTGCGGCTCGCAGGCGACCAGTCGGCCAGCGCGCCGGGTCCCCTGGGCTGAGGCATGGCGACGCCGACCATGGTGGGCAGCTCGCTGGTGTCCACCACCTCCGTCACGCGGCGCGCGAGCTTGACCACGGGTTCTTCCGACCACCAGGCCGCGCGTTCCCAGCCGACGGGCTTCACGCCGTCCAGCCGGTCCACCAGGCCCGACGGGTTGCTGATCGCGGGCCAGCCGGCGCGGTCCGCCTCGCCCAGATAGTCCGCGCCCGTCCACAGGAACATGCCGGCATAGGCGGGGTCGTCGCGCACCACGAGCCAGCTGCCGCGGTTCTTGCTGTTCTCCGTTCCCACGATGGCGCGGGTCGGCTTGTCGGCGTGCGCCTTGGCCAGCTCGGTCTCGCGGTAGTTCTGGCCCACCACGTCGAGCAGGTCGGCGGTGCCGTTGGCGTAATCGCCCGTGGTGTTGGGGCGGAACAGCGCCATGGTGACGGGGCGCGTCGGGTCCTCGGCGTGGAATATGTCGCCGAGCCGCCGGATGATCGACTGCGCCACCAGCGGGTAGGGCGTGTCGTGGATCTCGTTGCCGATGGACCAGATCACGACGCTGGGGTGGTTGCGGTCGCGCCGTACGAAGTCGCGCGCGTCGATGCTCGACCAGTCGGTGAAGAACAGGTGATAGTCCTGCGGATTCTTTGCGACCGTCCACATGTCGAACGCCTCGTCCATGACGACGAGGCCCAGCCGGTCGCACAGGTCCAGGAACTCAGGGGAAAAGGGATGGTGCGCGGTGCGGATCGCGTTGACGCCGAGCCGCATCAGCCCGCGCAGGCGCCGCTCGGTGAAGGCGAGCGGCACCGCCATGCCGAAGGGGCCGCCGTCGGCGTGGATCGCGGCGCCCTTCAATTTGAGGTTGCGGCCGTTGAGCCAGAAGCCGGTGACCGGCACGAAGCGGGCGTCGCGGATGCCGAAGGGCACGCGCTCCTCGTGCAGGACGCGGCCGTCCGTCGCCACCACGCGCACCAGCGCGGCGTGCATCGCCGGGTCGCGCACGTCCCAGCGGCGGGGATGCGCCAACAGGCCCTCCGCCGACAGCGCGGTGGCGCGGCCGGGCGCGAGCGTGGCGGGCACGCCGCGCCAGGTGGCGAGCGCGCGGCCGTCCGGCCCCTGGATCGCCGCCTCCAGCCGCACCTCCACGGGCGCGTCACCCCGGTTCAGGACGGAGGAGGCGACGGTGAGCGCCGCGCCGGCCGCGTCCAGCCGGGTGGTGCGCACGGCGGTGCCCCACGCCTCCGGATGGACGTCGCCCGTCACGATCAGGCGGACGTGGCGATAGATGCCGCCGCCGGCGTACCAGCGCGACGCGGGCTGGGCCGACGTGTCGGCGCGCACCGCCAGCACGTTGTCGCCACCCGCCACCAGGTGCGGCGTCAGCTCGTAGCGGAACGAGGAATAGCCGCTGGGCCGGTGGCCGACGTGGTGGCCGTTGATCCACACGCCCGACCGCTCCATCACCCCGTCGAACTCGACGAAGACGCGCCGCCCCCGGTCGGCGGGGGCCAAGCGGAAGTGCCTGCGATACCAGGCGACGCCCGTGGGCAGCCACCCGCCCGAGCCGGTGGCGGGCGCGTTTCTGTCGAACGGACCGGCGATGGCCCAGTCGTGCGGCAGGTTCACGGAGGCCCAGCCGGCGTCCGGGTGGTCCGCCCGCTCCGCGCCGCCTAGGTCGCCGCGCGCGAACAGCCAGCCCGCGTCGAGCGGGCGGACGGCGGCGGGCTCTGCCCCGGTCGCTGGAGGGGCCGGGGCCTGGACCGGAGCCGGAGGCCGGGCTTGAACCGCGACACCTGGGACCGATAGCAGAACGCACGAAATCGCCGCCGACAACCGCATCAGACACCTCATCCCACCGCCGGCTCGACAACGGCCCGCCGCATCGTGGCATATATCGCGTTGCGCAAATTGCACAGTCGCGTCATAAATAGGGACATACGCGACCCGGCGGCGACCGGTGCGTCAGGATTTGAAATGGGAGGGGACGGCGTCATGCGTGAGGCGGATCGGACTGGCGGGCGGGTGTTCCGCGGCGCGGCGCTGGCGGGATCGACGTCCACCCTGGGCCTGATCCTGGCGCTGGCGTCGCCCGCCGCGGCGCAGCAGGCTCCCACCCCAACTCCCGCACAGGGCGTTCCCGCCTCCACCACGCCCGCCTCGCCCGGCCAGGGCGCGCCGCAGCAGGAAACCGGTGCCCAGGACCCAAGCGCCCAGGACACGGTGGCGCCCGACGCGGTGGCGGACCAGGACATCGTGGTCACGGGCTTCCGTTCCTCGCTGGCCAGCGCGCTGGACGCCAAGCGGCAGGAGACGGCCGCCGTCGACAGCATCGTGGCCGAGGACATCGGCAAGTTCCCCGATTCGAACCTGGCCGAATCGATGCAGCGCATCGCGGGCGTCTCGCTCCAGCGCGGCGACGGCGGCGAGGGGCGCAACATCTCGGTCCGGGGCTTGGGCGCCGCCTTCACCCGCGTGCGCATCAACGGGATGGAGGGCACGTCGCAGACGGGGTCGTCCGACATCTACGGCGCTGGCAATTCGGGCCGTTCCTTTGACTTCAACGTGTTCCCGACCGAGATCTTCCAGTCGCTGTCCGTGCGCAAGACGCCGTCGGCCGACGTGGAGGAGGGATCGCTGGGCGCGACGGTGGACCTGCGCGCGCCGCACCCGCTGGACTACAAGACCGACTTCGTGGTGGCGGTCACCGCGCGCGGCGTGTCGAACGAGCTGAACGACCGGTTCGACCCGCGCGTGTCCGCGCTGGTCTCCAAGCAGTTCGCCGACGGCACGTTCGGCATCCTGGCGTCGGGCGCGTACAACCGGCGCACCATCCGCGAGGTGGGCTATTCGGCGGTCGACATCCTGTCGTCCACGCTGGGCGGCAACCAGCTGAACCAGCCGGTGCCGGGCACCAACCCGGTGCAGAACGTGGCGCTGCCCTTCTGCACGCCGGTGGGCGGCGTGACCATCGGGGGCGTGAACTACGTCAGCCCGTCGCCGGTCGGTCAGGCAAGCAAGGGCGCCACCGCCGCCAACTGCTCCACCGGCAACCCGCGCACGGGCACGCTGGCGGCGTACAACACCATCCTGGCGCTCCGCTCGCCCGCGGCCCCCAACGTACCGGGCAGCGGGGCCTTCTTCCCCCGCCTGCCGCGCTACGTGAACTCGAACCAGCAGCAGGAGCGGATCGCGGGCACGATCAGCCTCCAGTGGAAGCCCGACGACCGCACCGACGTGTCGATCGACGGCCTCTACTCGCGCTTCGACGTGACGCGACGCGACAGCTACATCGCGGGCCTCTCGTTCGGGCGCAACGTCAACAACAACGGCCAGCCCATGGTGTCGGTGCGCGACGTGGCGTTCGACGCCAACGGCTCGCTCACCTACGGCCTGTTCGACGGCGTGGACGTGCGTTCCGAGTCGCTGCGCGACCATTTCGTGTCCACGTTCAAGCAGGCGAACCTCAACTTCGAGCACCGCTTCTCCGACCGGTTCGTGGTGCGCGGCATGGCGGGCTATTCCAACTCGCTGTGGGACGGGCGCGAGCGGCTCCAGACGTTCATGGACGTGATCGACGCCGACGGGTTCGCCATCGACTTCCGCGACGGCAAGACCACGCCGAGCATCACCTACGGCTTCGACGTGAACAACCCGGCCAGCTACTCCTACGCGCCGCCGCTGGCCGACGGCACGGTGCTGGGCGGCTTCAGCTTCCAGGGCAAGCCGTCGCGGAACGAGACGGAGAACCAGACCTACGAGCTGGACGGCACGTTCGACGTGGTGGACGGCTTCTCGGTGAAGGTCGGCGGCCAGTTCCGCCAGAGCGACTATTCGGCGTTCAACGCGGCGCCCTTCACGTCCAGCCTGACCGTGCGCCCGCTGCCGGCCGGCACGACGCTGGCCTCCATCACGGAGGAGATCAGCGGGCTGGACAATCTGTTCGGCCGCGGCGCGCCCGCCAGCTGGGTGGTGATCGACCCGCAGAAGTGGAAGCAGGCGTTCAACTACCCCGCCTCCTTCAGCTTCTGCACCGACGCGTCGTGCGGGTCGGGCACGGCGCGCGTGCGCGAGCGGATCACCAGCGGCTACGCCATGGTGAACTTCAAGACGGAGGCGCTGGGCCTGCCCGTCCGCGGCGACGCGGGCGTGCGCTACGTCCACACCGACCAGCTGTCGGTGGGCTTCCTGGCGCGTCCGCTGGCGAGCAGCCCGACGGGCGTCACGGGCTTGAGGAACGAGGTGGAGCGTTCCTACGACAACTGGCTGCCGTCGGTGAACGTGGCGGTCGACCTGACGCCGCAGCTGCTGCTGCGCCTGGCCAGTTCCAGCGTGATCTCGCGGCCCGAACTCGGGCCGCTGATCCCCTCGTCGGCGGCGATCACGGCGACCACGCGCAACGGCAGCGCCAACAACCCCTTCCTGAACCCGATCCGCGCGGACAGCGTGGACGCCGCACTGGAATGGTATTTCCGCCCCGGCTCGCTGCTGTCGGTCGCCTATTTCCGCAAGAACATCGACACCTTCATCCAGACCCAGGCGAACCAGATACCGTACAACCAGCTGGGCCTGCCCAACGAGCTGCTGGCCGGCACGAACTCGTCGCCCGACGACGTGTTCACCATCCGCCAGCCGACCAACACGCCGGGCGGCCCGCTCGAGGGGTTCGAGGTCAATTTCCAGACGCCGCTGCGCTTCCTGCCCGGCCCGCTCGGCAACCTGGGCGTGCTGAGCAGCTACGTCTACGTCACCTCGGACATCGACTATATCCTGACGTCCGGCGCGATCTTCACCGCGCCGCTGACGGGCCTGTCCAAGCACGGCGCGTCGGGCACGCTCTACTACGAGGACGACCGGTTCAGCGTGCGTGGCACCGCCAACTACCGCAGCAGCTTCCTGCGCGGCATCATCGGCGCCAACGGCAACGACGCGCAGGGCAACGCCTCCACGCTGTTCGTGGACGCGAGCGCCTACTACAACATCACCGACAACATCCGCTTCATCGTGGAGGCGACCAACCTGACCGACGAGCGCAACACGCTCTACGTCGACCGCACGCGCAAGGACACGCTGTTCGAGACGCGGATCGGGCGCACCTACAACGTCGGCGTGAACTTCAAGTTCTGACGCGCGCGTGACGGGCATCGACCGGCGGGGCGCGGTGCTGGGGGGGCTCGCCCTCCCCTTCGCCGCCCTGCCCCCCGCCGCACTGTCCCCCGCCGAACTGCCCGCCCGCGCCGCGCCGCGCCCGACCGGCGCGCGGCCGGGGCCGTACATGCTGGGCGCCGACGTGACGTGGATCGCGGAGGACGAGGCGGCGGGCGCCACCTATCTCGACCGGCGGGGCCGCCAGCGCGACCCGCTGGCGATCCTGGCGGACGCGGGGTTCAACTGGATACGCCTGCGCGTCTTCGCCGACCCGGCGCGCGGCTATTCGGCCGGTGACCCGGCCGCCGCCTGGGGCGGGATCGAACAGGCCGCGCGGCTGGGCGCGCGGGTGAAGGACGCCGGCATGAAGCTGGCGCTCTCCTTCCATTATTCCGACACCTGGGCCGATCCGGAGCATCAGGGCGTGCCGGCGGGATGGACCGACCGCTCGCCCGCCGGGCTGGCGCGCGCGGTGCGGGAGCATACGCGCGCCGGCCTGATCGCGATGCGCCGCGGGCGTGCGCCGGTGGACATGGCGGTGATCGGCAACGAGATCACCTTTGGCATGCTGTGGCCCCACGGCCAGGTCGCGCTGTCCACCCCCACGGGCAACCCGCAGACGGACGCGCGCGACCGGCACGTGCCCGGCATGGGCGGGTTCGACGCGCTGGCCACCTTCCTGCGCGCCGGCATCGCGGGCGCACGCGAGGCGGAGCCGGGCGTGACGATCCAGTTGCACAACCACCTGGGGCGGCACTGGTCCATCGTGCGCGAGTGGACGGACGCGCTGGTGGCGCGCGGCGTCGGCTTCGACGCGATCGGCCTGTCCTGCTACCAGCAGCGCGAGCAGGGGGACTGGGCGCGCACCTTCGCGGGCTTCGCCGAACGCTACCCGACCAAGGGCGTGATCGCGGCCGAGTATTCCAGCCGCAAGCGCTACTTGAACGACCTGCTCCACGAGCTGCCGGGCGACCGGGGCTGGGGAAGCTTCATCTGGGAGCCGACGCGCCACCAGGAAGCGGTGTTCGACGCGAACGGCCGCAACGCTGGCGGCGGCCCCAAGCCCGACCTGCTGCGCGACGGGGTGAACACGGCCGAGGCGCCGGGCGCGGACCAGGCGTCGCGCCCGGCGAACGCCCCCCCGCGGCGCGGGGTGGGCGGTCCCTACCGCGCCAACGTGCTACTGGAGGAGTACGGGCGCATGGCGCTGGCCTACGGCTTGCGGCGGGGCTGACCCGCCGCCCGCTCAGCGCGCGGGCGGCCCCGCCGGGCGAGCGGCGGGCGCAGGGGCCGCGGCGGGCACCCCCGCGTCCTTGGGCAGCACCGCCATGGTCCAGTCGCGCTCGGGCCGCAGGTACTTCGCCGCCACCTGCTGGAGCTGCGCTGGCGTGATGGAGACGAAGTCCTGCGCAATGGTGGCGGTCGCCTGGGCGCGCGCGGGGTCGTAGGCGGCGCCGCCCAGCTGGTTCAGCCAGAACTGGTTCCCCGAGGACGCGCGCAGGATGTACTGGGCCATGGGACGCATGATGCGCTCCAGCTCCTCCGTCCCGATGGGGCGCGCCACCAGGTCGGCCGCGATCTCGCGCGAGAGCTGGAAGAAGAAGCCCACCTTCTCCGGCTGCACCTGACCGATGGCGACCATGCGGCCGCCCGCGCTCAGACCCACGGGCCACTGGCTCTGCACGTTGGGGCTGTAGCTGGCGCCCGCCGCCTGGCGCAGCCGCTCGAACAGTCGGTCGGAGAAGACCTGGGCCAGCACGTCGAGCCGCCGGCTGTCGCCGATGCCCGCCACGCCGCCGCCGGTGGGCCAGGCGATCACGGCCGCCGCCTGGTTCGCGGGGCCGTCGTGCCGGCGGATCACGGGCTGGGCGACGTGGGCGGGGAAGCGCACGGGCGGGGGCGCGGGCAGCGCGGCCGAGCGGGGCTTCAGCGCGCCGACCGTCCTGGCCACCGCCGCCACCGCCTCGTCCGCCTTGACGTCGCCGAACACGGACACCTCGATCGGCCCCGACGCCAGCAGCGGCTGCCACAGGCGGCGGAAGTCGCGTTCGGACGTAGCCTGGATGGCGGCGGCGTCGGGTACGCCCCAGCGCGGGTCGCCGTCACGGAGCAGCCGCTCCAGGTCGCGGCTCAGCACGCCGTCGGGCGACTGGGAATAGCCGGGAAGCGCCGCCAGCGCGACCGCGCGCGCGCGCGCCACGGGCGCCGCGTCCCAGCGCGGGGCCGAGAGCTTCGCCGCGATCAGGCGCAGCTGGTCCTCGAGATCGGCGGGGCTGGTCAGCGCGCCGAACTGGAACGCGTCGTCGCCCACGTCGAAGTCCATGCCGATGCGCCGCCCGGCCACCAGCTGGTCCAGGTCGCCTTGGTCGAGCTTGCCGACGCCGCCGGCCCACAGCGCCAGGTCGCCCGCCCAGGCGGGTGTCGGCCGGTCGGCGGGGAGCTGGTTGTAGCCTCTGCAAGCGCACGCGCACGTAGACGCGCCCCGTCTCGCCCCCGTTGGGAAAGAGCAGCAGGCGCGCGCCGTTGGAGAAGGTGACGGTTTCAAGGTCGAGCCCCGCGATCTTCTCGCGCTTCGCCACGGTGGCGGGGCGGCCGAGCGACGGCAGCTGGTTGAACGTCACCGCGTTCTGCGCGCGGCGCTTGCCCGCCAGCCCGGTCACGTCGGCCTTGAGGGCCGCCGCCAGCTCGGTCGCGGCGTTCGCGTCGGGCGTGCGGGTGTTCACCACCGCGCGGTCCACGCCTTCGAAGATCTTCTTGGCCGATGCCTGGAGGGAGGCCGGCGTGAACATGCCCTTGGCGCGCGCGTCCTTGAGGATCTGATAGGACACCTCGGGGGTGGTCGTGGTCTCGCGGATGTCGAGCGCGGACGCCATGTCGTCCGCCTGGCGCGCGCCGGCCTCGACGCGCGCGGTCTCCACCTGCGTGCGCAGCGCCGTGTCGTAGTCGGCGTATTCGCGGTCCACCTCCGCCTGCGTCGGCGGGTTCGCCTGCGCGTCCGCGATGACGGCGCGCACGTCCTTCAGCGCGGCCGCCCAGTTGTCGCCCACCGGCACGATGTTGACCGACGTGAGGTTGGCCGAGCGCGACACGTCGTCCAGCCCGACGCCCGCCTGGAGGAAGCTGCCCCCGCCGCGCGCGCGCGTCTCCAGCCGGCGGCTGATGAGGCGGGTGGCCAGCATGTCCACCATGCGGCGCTGGTTGAAGAGGATCGTGTCGTCCTGATACCGCCAGGGCCTGAGCGTCGCCGTGGTGACGATCGCGGGCACGCCGGCCTCCGCGATGGTGCCAGTGGCGGGCTTCGCGGGATCGGGCTTGCCGAAGTCCGGATCGGCCGGGTTGGGCCCGATGCCGCGCCAGGCGGAGAAGTGCTTGGCGATGGCGGCCGCGAACACGGACGGGTCCATGTCGCCCGACACGATCACCACCGCGCGCTCGGGGCGATACCAGCGGTCGTGGAACGCCTTCACGCTCGCGCCGGTGGCGGCCTCCAGCGTCTTGATGGTGCCGATGGGCGAACGGTCGGCCAGCGGCTGGCCGGCGAAGAAGGTCTGGCGGATGATGTCGCCCATGCGCACCTGGGGTCCGGGCTGCTCGCGCTGCTCGGCCAGCACCACCGGGCGTTCGGCCGCGATCGTTTTGTCGTCGAGCACGGGGGCCGCCATCATGCCGGCCATGATCTTCAGGCTCTCGTCCAGCCCCTGGGGCGTGGCGCCCGGCAGGTCGAGCTTGTAGAGCGTCTGGGTCGGCGTGGTCGACGCGTTGGAGTCCGAGCCGAAGGTGGCGCCCAGCCGCTGCCACACGCGCTTGGCCTCGCCGTCGGGCACGTAGCGCGACGCGCGGAAGCTCAGATGCTCCAGGAAATGCGCGAAGCCCTGCTCCGAATCCTGCTCGTACAGGGACCCCGCGTCGATGCGCACGCGCACCGCCACCTGGCCGGGCGGCACGCCGTTGCGCCGGACCGCGTAGCGCAGGCCGTTGGGCAGCCGGCCGAAGCTCCACGCCTTGTCCTGCGGGATGTCCGAGCCCTGGTAGAGCCAGGGCGCGGGGTCGACGCCCGGCGGCACGGCCGCCGGCGGCGGGGCGGACGTGGACTGGATGGGGAGTGGCGCGGCCTGCTGCCCGATGGACGGCACGGAGGCCAGCAGCAGGGCGAGGAGGGGCAGGGCGCGGATCGCGCGCGATTCAAATGCCATGGGTTCCGCCCTTAGCGGCCACGTCCCCGCCCCGCCAGCCGGGAAGCCACGCCCTTTCCGGGACATATCCGCGCCGCTTGCGCCCAAAGCCCGACCGGACCACATGGGTTGCCATGCTGATCGAGACCGAAACTACGCCCAACCCCCAGACGCTGAAGTTCCTGCCCGGCGAGCCGGTGATGGACGCCGGCACGCGCGACTTCGCCACGCCCGAGGAGGCGGAGGCGAGCCCACTTGCCGACGCGCTGTTCGGGCTGGGCGACGTGACGGGCGTGTTCTTCGGCCGCGACTTCGTGTCGGTGACGGCGGCCGCCGGCACCGACTGGCGCGACCTTAAGCCCGACGTGCTGGCGGTGCTGCTGGATCATTTTTCGGCACGGATGCCGCTGTTCCGCGCGGGCGTCGCGGGCTTCTCCGTGCCCGCCGAGGACAAGGCCTTCGCCGACGATCCGGCCGACGCCGACGTGGTGGAGCAGATCAAGGACCTGATCGAGACGCGCGTGCGGCCCGCGGTGGCCAACGACGGCGGCGACATCGTGTACCGGGGCTTCGACAAGGGGCGCGTCTATCTCCGGATGCAGGGTGCTTGCGCGGGCTGCCCGTCGTCCACCGCGACGCTCAAGAACGGGATCGAGCAGCTGCTGCGCCACTACGTCCCCGAAGTCACCGAAGTGCGGGCGGTCTGATGCTGAGCCCGCTCCCCGACGCGGCGCTCGACCGGCTGTTTCGCCAGGGACGCTCCTTCAACCACTACCGCGACGAGCCCGTGTCGGAAGCCGACTTCCGCGCCGTGTGGGACCTGATGAAATGGGGTCCGACTTCCACCAACCAGTTGCCCGCGCGGCTGGTCTGGGTGGCGTCCGCCGAGGGCAAGGCGACGCTGGCGGACTGCGCGTCCGGCTCCAACGGCGACAAGATCCTCGCGGCGCCCGCCACCGTGATCGTGGGCATGGACCTGGACTTCCACGAGAACCTGCCCGAGTTGTTCCCGCACGCGGACGCGAAGTCGTGGTTCGGCGACGAGGAGGGGCGGCGCGTGTCGGCCTTCCGCAACGCCTCGCTCCAGGGCGCGTACCTCATCATGGCGGCGCGCGCGCTGGGACTGGATTGCGGCCCCATGTCGGGCTTCGACGCGGACGCGGTGGACCGCGCCTTCTTCGCCGACCACCCCCGCGTCCGGACCAACTTCATCTCCACGATCGGTCACGGCGATCCGGCCGGCCTGCACGAGCGGCTGCCCCGGCCGGACTTCGACCGCTTCAACCGGCTGGCCTGAGGGCGCGGGCCGTTGCGCGTGCTGGCCATCGCGACGGCGACCGAGGCCTGCTCGGTCGCGCTGCTGGACGACGGGGCGGCGACGGCGCGGCGCCACGAGGCGGTGGGGCGCGGCCATGCCGAGCGGCTGATCCCCATGATCGCCGAGCTGCCCGGCGGCGGCCGGGCGGACGCGGTGCTGGTGGACTGCGGGCCGGGGAGCTTCACGGGGCTTCGCGTCGGGCTAGCGGCGGCGCGCGCGCTGGGACTGGGGTGGGACGTGCCCGTGTCGGGCTGCTCCTCGCTGGCGCTGGTGGCGGCGCGCGCGCGGGTCGCGCGGCCCGGCGGCCCGGTGGCCGCCGTGATCGAGGGCGGGCACGGACAGGTGTTCGTGCAGGGCTTCGACCCGGAGTTGAAGCCGCTCGGCGCCCTCGCCTCGCTGTCGCCTGAGGAGGCGCTGGCGCGGCTGGCGGCGTGGGGGCATCCGCCCGCCTTCGGCTCGGGCGTGCAGCGGCTGCTGGCCCTGGCGCCGGACCTGGACGCCGCGCCGCTGCTGCCCCACGCGGCGGACGCCGGACTGCTACCGCCGGCGCTTCGCACCCTGCCGCCGCGCCCGCTCTATGGCCGCGCGCCTGATGCCAAACGACCGGCGGGCGGCCAGGCGGACGCACAGCGTCCGACGGGCGACCCGACCGACGCGCACCGACGGCCGGCAGGGGCCGGGCGGGCGTGAGCAGCGCCCCCCTGCTGCCGTCCGACCTGTGTGTCGCGCCGGCGGCCCCGGCGGCGCCTGTCGTCGTGCGGGCGGGCTCGCCGGTCGATATCGGCGCGGTGGAGGCGATGATGGCCGACGCCTTCGACCCCGCCTATGGCGAGGCGTGGACGCGCGGCCAGTGCCTGGGCGTGCTGGCCATGCCCGGCGTCGCGCTGTGGCTGGCGGAGCAGGAGGGATCGGCGGACGGCGCGCGACCCGCGGGCTTCGCGCTGGTGCGTGTGGTGGCGGACGAGGCGGAACTGCTGCTGCTGGCGGTGGCGTGCGCGGCACGGCGGCGCGGCACGGGGGCGGCGCTGCTGGAGACGGCCGCGCGGGCGGCCGCGGCGGCGGGCGCCGCGATCATGCACTTGGAGGTGCGCGAGGACAATCCGGCCGTCCACCTCTACGCCGCCTGCGGCTTCGCGCGCGTCGGCGTCCGCCGTGCCTATTATCGCGGGGCGGACGGCCGGGCGCGCGACGCGCACAGCTTTCGCCGGGATCTGCGGCCCGCCGCCGCCCTGCACGGGTAGCGCGCCCCCGCGGAAACGCTCGCGCGGCAGCGCCGGCCCGGGCCGACGCCCCGCCCTCCGCGTCGCGGGGCACGTGACGCCGGAACCTCGGCCATGTCCCGATCCGGGAACATTCCCGCTCAGGAGAAGGGCGGCGTGCGCGAGGGGCCGCCGTCCACCGCTACGGAAAGCGTGCGTTGCAGGGAATCCCAATCGGGGGGCGCATCGTGCCTTGCCAACGGCGTCCCCCGGACGGTACGGCCCTACCTATTGTAAGAACAAACCGCCGGAAATCGTAGCCTTATGGATAACGTCCTCGACCGTCAGGAACTCGTCTCGCTGACCGCGGACATCGTGTCGGCCCATGTCAGCCACAATGCCGTGCCGGTGGAGGACCTGCCGCAGCTGATCCAGACGGTGCACGGTGCGCTGGCGGCGCTGGACGGGGGATCGCAGGGTCCCAGGGCCGAGCCCGCGGTGCCGGTGCGCAACTCGATCAAGCAGGACCACATCGTGTGCCTGGAGGACGGGCGGAAGCTCAAGATGCTCAAGCGCTACCTCCAGACGCGCTACAACATGACGCCCGAGCAGTACCGGGCGAAGTGGGGCCTGCCCCTCGACTATCCCATGGTGGCCCCGGCCTATGCCGAGCAGCGGCGCGGCCTGGCGAAGGCCATCGGCCTGGGGACCAGCCGCACACGCGGCTGAGGCCGGCCCAGGGGACCGGCCTCAGCCCGGCCAGCGGGCCGGCGGCCCCGCGCCGGCGGACCCGTCCGACGACGCGGCGGCTGCGCCGACGGCACCCGGCATCCGCCTCCCGTGCCGCCGAGCATGTGCCCATGACGTCGGACGGGATCGGCCTGCGCCGACCCGCCGGCCGGGGCGCCGGGGCGGCGGGGCCGCCCCGGCGCCCTGCGAGTCGCTATCGCTT
>Ga0325400_1000350_pt1 | contig 32549 bp, 25 predicted proteins | sample PopdelMetagenome_2_FD_205662 | JGI IMG/M metagenome (GOLD analysis project Ga0325400, IMG submission 205662) | Populus deltoides microbial communities from Bellville, Georgia, United States - Xylem-PdKOR-R1 | ecosystem: Host-associated > Plants > Phyllosphere > Stem > Wood/Secondary xylem...
CATACCTCGTTTGAGCGAGTAGGAAAGTGCCCGATCAGTTTATCCAGAATGCATCGCTTTCCTACTCGCTCAAACGAGGTATGTACAACCTCTCGCTGGAATCCCGGAACCTGACCAACAGTCTGGCCTACGACAATTTCCGACTGCAAAAGCCGGGTCGGGTTTTTGCAGTCAAGTTGCGCTACTTCATTCGCTAATCGCCGTCTTTACTCTCTTTTATTATCTATCAAACCCACTCATTTCCATGGTTCGTTTTGTTCGAAAAGCCACCCTGCTGGGGGCCTTGTTAACGCTGTCAGTCGGCTTAAATTCCTGTAGCAAACAGGATTCCAATACCGACTCACCCACCCCTGCCGAAAGCTCATACGCCCTTTGGCTTCAGGTGGGTAGCTGGCCCAACACCTTTCAGTACGTAGTCGGCACTTCTTCACTAAGCTCCGGCACCGTATCGCTGCAGGGCAACGGGGTTGAAGTGACCGGCAAAGCCGATTACGGGATCATTCCCCACAAAGGCTATTATTATTACCCCAGTACGAGCTCGGGCAACGGGCGTTTTTCCAAGTTTGCGCTGGAAAACAATCAAATGACCGTCGTAAAAGAAGTGCCGTTTACGTACCAGACGGGCGTTACGTCCTACACCTGGGCCGATGATAATACGCTGATTCTGCTGGGTACCAATGGCGAAGGGACTAAAGTGCTGTACTCCATTGTCAACGCCACGACGCTGGAAATCAAAAATGGCGAACTGGCGCTGCCGGCCGTTCCGACCGGGGCAAAGTACATGGCAACGGGGAGTTTTGATTACGTCAACGGGAAGCTATTTGTCGGCCTGGCTTATTTGAACGACTGGCCGGCGCCCGGGCTCAAGAAGGTAGCGGTAGCCGTTGTCGATTACCCCAGCATGAACTTTTCGAAGCTACTGCAGGACGATCGGACACTAGGAACCGGAGGGATCAACATGTGGGAGCCCGGTTCCTTCGTGGATACCAACGGTGATTTTTACCACCTGGCCGATCCAGGCTGGTTGGGCACGGGTCTGAACCTGCCGTCAGTTTTGTACAAAGTGAAAAGCGGTACGACCGAGTTTGACGCCAGCTACACCTTTGACCTCAGTACGCTGGTCGGCGGGCCTGCCGGAGCCATCTGGAACATCGGAAACGGAAAAGCCATCATCAAGTACGAAGATAAAAGCATTGCCGCCAGTGGCTCAACGTCCAAGAACGTTTACGGATTTGCCGTGCTCGACTTAGTGACAAAGACCGTGACCAAACTAACCGCCATTCCATTCGACAACTCTGACACCCTGGAAAGCGTAGTTATCGAAAATGGCAAAGCGTACATTCTGTCCAACGCCGAGACGGGCAAAGATTACGTCTGGGAATACGATCCGGCAACCGGAAAGGCTACGCCGGGCCTGGAAATTCAGGGCGGGTACGATTACATGCTGCGCATTGATAAGCTGAAATAAGTAGCGCTAAACGCTCCGGGGAGCGCCTAATGCCTCTAGGCTTTTTCCGGAGCGTTTAGTCAACTAAATCCGTACGTTCTATTATACCGGCCCTTTTTGCTGAATTATTTATGGTGATCCTGAAAAAAATCAACGCCTGGCTCCATTTATGGCTTGGTCTGGCCTCGGGTATCGTTGTGTTCATTGTGTCGGTCACGGGTTGTATTCTGGTTTTTGAACAAGAACTCAAGCCGTTGACGCAGCCCTGGCTACACGCGGAAAGACCCGCCGAGGCTGCTTATCTGCCTCCTTCGGCCATTTATCAGCGGATGAAAACCGTTTTCCCCGACAAAAAGATGTCGGGTATCTGGTACTACGGGCACGAACGGACCGCTAAAGTTACCCTGAACTCGGATTCACTGGTGTACGTCAACCCCTATACCGCTGCTATTACCGGCATCGTCGATCACGAGGATTTTTTTCATCTCATGTTGGAGGGGCACACGGGTCTGTGGATTGAAGGAGAGGTCGGGCATCAGATTGTAGCCTGGGCGACCCTGATTTTCTTCGTGTTACTAATCACCGGCTTGATTTTGTGGTGTCCCAAAAACTGGAACAAAAGCAACCGGGAGAAAAGCTTTACCATCAAGTGGAAAGCCCGCTTCAAGCGGTTTAATTACGACCTGCACAATGTGCTGGGCTTTTACGCGCTGATTGTCGCGCTGGTTATTACGATGACCGGACTCATTATGGGTTTCCCTTGGGTGAATACCGGTGTTTACTGGCTGGCGTCGGGCGGTGGCGCTCCGGCTCCTTACCAGCGGGGCGTATCGGACACGACGCAGGTGCCGCTCAGAAGTAGTCTGGCGAACGTGGATCTGGCATTCAAAAAGGGAATTGAAGAACTGGGCGTCTACAATAAGGACGCGATCATCGTTTCCTTTCCGAGCGAACCCGCCGATGCGATTTACCTTTGCACGGATATGGACAAAGGGTCCTGGCGCGACATCTACCTCGACCAGTACACGCTGAAAGAATTACCGTCTACGAGCGTTTCGATCGACCAGTTAAATTTTGCCGACTGGCTCCGGCGTACCAACTACGCCCTGCACGTGGGCGCGATTGGCGACATGAGCACCAAGATCATCTATTTTATGGCCAGCCTGATTTGCGCCAGTTTGCCCATCACTGGTTTTTACATCTGGTTGGGCCGCCGTGGAACGGGACGACGAAAAAAAGTAAAACCGGCTCCGCGTAACCTTTCCGTTCGTTATGAAGTGTAAATCCTTCCTTCTCCTGCTTATCTTATTTTGCTCTATCCGTTTAACTCCCTCCAACGCCCAAAAAACCGTCCCTTACAGGGTTAAAGGCCTTATTGCCGACTCCCTGACCAGAAAGCCAATCGAGTTTGCCACCATCGGCATTCTGGATAATGAAAATAAAGTCGTCGCCCTCACGTATTCTGACGAAAACGGCGTGTTCAAATCCGCCGACATCCAGGCTGGTTCTTACAGGCTGAGCCTAACCTTCATGGGCTACGCGCCGAAGACCGTTCCGTTTTCGGTCTCGCAGGCATCACCCGTTGCTGATATGGGCACTATCTACCTAAAATCCGAAGCTAAACAATTAATGACTGTCACGGTAATGGGTAACCGCCAACTGGTTGAACAACAGCCGGGGATGCTGATTTATAATGCCGAAAAAGACATTAGCAATCAGGGCGGAACAGCCGCCGATGTGCTCCGCAAAGCCCCCATCCTGAACGTCGATGCCGCCGGTAACGTAACAATGCGTGGCAACAGTAACCTACGCATCCTCATCAACGGAAAATACTCGGGGCAAATGGCGCGTAGCGCGGCCGATGCGCTGAACATGATGCCCGCCAATTCGATCAAAGCCGTGGAAGTGATTACCAGTCCGTCCGCCCGCTACGACGCCGAAGGAGCCGCGGGAGTTATTAACATCATTACCAAAAAAGGACAGCAGCAGGTGAGCAGTACGGTCGAAGTGGTGGCCGGTAATCTGGAGCAGGCCGTCAATCCGCGTATTTCGGTTAGTCATGATAAATGGAACATCAGTTCCTACCTGCACATCCATCAGTTTCGCAATCGGGAGGAAGTTAGTTTGAATCGGCTGACGTTTGAGAACGGAGCTTCAGCGGGCCGAATCCAGCAGGATGTCGTTCGGGATAACACCAAACCCCACGGCTCGGGCGATCTGCAAGTCGAATTCACGCCCGACTCGGCCAACGTGTTTAACGTTTTGGTGAATGGCTGGCTGGGCAACTGGCCCAACAACAGCAATCAGCACAGTCGGCGCTTTTCAGCCAGCGGAACCGTGCTGGAAGATTTTCACCAGGCCGTAACGACCCGGTCGCCGACCCGGGGTATTGATGTAAACCTGGGCTACACCCATAAATTCAGCAAGCCGGGTGAGGAATTGTACCTTATGGCCCAGCACAACCGTTCGGTGGATAACTATAACTACAATGCTTTACAAACCGACGCCGACCAGCAATTGATATACCGGGAAGTGAACGACAACCACACGGCAAATCAGGAGTGGACGTTCCAAACCGATTACATTCGGCCCCTCTCGAAACGGGGTCAGCACGCCTTAGAAAGTGGCGCCAAATTAATTCTGCGCGACAACCGCAGTAATTATCAGGTGCTGGCCAGCCAGGAAGAGAGTCCCGCTCAACTGGTGCCCGTGGCCGCCCGGAGTGACCTCTTCACGTACGCACAGGATGTGCTCGCGGGATACAGTCAGGTTAAACTGAAATGGCGGAATGGCTGGGCGCTACACGCCGGAGCCCGGATGGAAGGCACATTTCTGAAAGGGCAGCAGCGGAACCAGAACATTTCCTTCGGTAACAACTTCTGGAATTTTGTACCCAGTGCAACGCTGTTTAAGAAGCTGAATGCCAATAACAACCTGACGCTGAGTTACACCAAACGCATTTCACGGCCTTCGATCTGGGACTTAAATCCCAACCAGAACGCCCAGGATCCTAAGAATATCGAAGTGGGCAATCCGTCGCTTCGTCCCGAAGAAGTCAACCAGGTGGAATTCACGTATGCCCTGCAAACCGATTCTGACTTCTTCCTCAATGCCTCCCTGTTCGGGCGGGAAACTGCCAATTCCATCGAAAGTCTAATCCGCATCGATGCCGCGGGCGTAGCGACGACAACCAAGAAGAACCTGGCCTCGAACCAGCAAGTGGGGCTTAATTTATCCACCTCGTTTACTGTGGTGCCGGGCTGGAAAATCAACAGCAATGCTAATATCCGTCATGCCCGTTACCAAAGCGGTGCACTGGCCATCAGCAATCGGGGTATGGCCTGGGGCATCAACGTCAACAGTAGCTGGAAGCTCCCTAACCACTTCAGTGTACAGGCCTACACGGATTACGACGCCCAGAGTGTGACCCTGCAGGGCTACGAAGGCTCCTGGTTTTACTACAGCTTTTCGGCCAAAAAAGAGCTTCCGGTCAAAAAGCTGACTCTAACGCTGACCACCGTTAACCCATTCGGCGGCTACATCAGCCAGAAGGAACTGACCCGGGGCGCCAACTTCGAAACCACCGTCAAGAACCGGTACCTGATGCGCTCGGTCCGTCTTTCCTTAAATTGGGAATTTGGTACTTTGTTTGAAGCCAGCACTAGTCGAAAGATTAATAAAGATGATCAAAAGAATGCTAAGAGCGAGGAACGATAAATAGTTTTGATTTGGCCTAGTGCTCTTATTACTTCTAAGTTATAATGGACATCGTCAGCCGAACATTAAAGTAAGGCCGTCTGCTTGTTTAAGGAGCAACGCGATCAAAAACGATTATACTTCCGTAGTGATTAAGCATCTGCTAGGGTAAATTATCCGTTTTCTGGTTTATACGAGAGGTTGTGAACTTTCTTACTAAACCCAGAGGTATCAGTGGACAACAGCCACACCTTATTTTAGAAGCCCACTTATTAAGCTTTCTTTATCTCAGCGTGAACGTCCGCTGAAACGTCTTTGGAACAGTGTTACCCAGTCCCTAAAAGGCCCTAACAACTTTATCCCCAAACGATCGGCTTGAAAAACGGCGTCCGACACGCCGGGGACTAAAATGATGACCAAGTCTGTACTCACATGAACAGTGTAGAACAACGAATAGTGATGGGTTGCAATTGAGCCTCTTAACTCCAGCCATTAGTTTGGCAAGAGCCGGAAAGTTAGAAATAAGGCTTAATAACCTCGCTTAAAAGGACCGTGAATTAGTTAACAACAAAGATCATTTTAGCCTTCTACTTAGCTCACCGCTACCGGCGGTCTCACTCTGGTTGATTGTGTACTAAGTCGGCTGCTAGTAGCGAAAATCCGCTTGAGGTAGCACCCTGAAAGAAGGATCAAGTAAAGTGCCAAACCAGAGGCCACTGACTAGCCCAATCCGCGGTTCAACAAACCTCTTGCCGAGGGCCGTAAGTATTGAGTGACTTGTCACGGGCGGCTGTTGAACTGGCAGACGCCCATAAGTAAACCCATTCTTGATAATTAGAATAGTCGCCTTATTGGGGTTGGAGCTGAGATTAATTAAAAACAGGAAGAGGGTGTTGTTGTCACTGGTTGGTAACAAAAATAAGACCATGATAGAAGCTTAGGCAGAACTATTTTTATAAAACGCTGCCGACTCACTCTCAGACAATTCACAATCTACTTTGTTTGGTTAACCCGAAGCCAATAGAGCCTCATCTACTTGTTTTGTTTGGTTCTGGCATTGCGTTTGTAACCTATCAATTAATTCAGTTAACTTATTTTAAACGTGAGTCTTCTATCGGCCACTCCCATGGACTACTGCATTGTCTACCTAAGCACGGCTACTTCGTCACTGTCTCAGGCTGAACTGACTCAGTTACTCCAAAGGAGTCAACGTAACAATCATCAGTCGAGGATAACCGGCCTTTTATTATACTGTAATGGTAGCATCATTCAGGTCTTGGAGGGAGAGGAGCAAAAGGTCAAAGCCCTTTATGAGATGATCTGCCAGGACCATCGGCATAAACAAATCATCAAACTTTACAGTCAACCCATCGAGCACCGCTCCTTTAGTGACTGGTCGATGGCGTATAAGGTAGTATCAGCTAAAGAATTCGGCCACATCAGCGAACTGCTTCCTGATCCCCATGTCTATCATCTACCCAGGGAAAATGGCTTAATCGTAAGAATGGTACGACTGTTTTATGAAAACAACTACCGAAATTAAAAGCAATTAATAGGCTAAGTTGGACTCAACTGGTCTAACAAAAGGGCACCCTGCTACTTGCCTGAAGTCACTGCTGACTCAGAGCTTCTAGGCGGTCTGCGCTTAGGCCGGATCGTTTAAATCTGGCTGTGTTGCGCAGCAATGGTAGAAGTACTGGCGGGCCGGTGTTTTAACCAAGTGCAGTTTAGAGGATCAACCGGGGAGTAGATTAGTCTTCATATCCCTACCAGAAATGCGTTAGCTTGAACAAGAATGAAAAACGGAGTTTCCAGACTACCTTTAACTAACTTCTGGCTTCAAATCTGTCCACAGGCGTTTGTGCGCTTTCTGGCTGGTTTAGTTTTTGTGCCTTGCTGAGTAGTTTGTTTCTGCCTCTATTCTGTTCGAACAATTATCATGCACCACTGCCTTGTCTACCTGAGCTCGTCAACCGACTTACTTTCCCAAGACGAACTGGCCCGTTTACTCCACAAAAGCCAGCGTAACAATCAAGCTTCAGGCATCAGTGGCCTACTCGTTTGCTGTGAAGGCAGTATCATTCAGGTGCTGGAAGGGAACGAGGACAAAGTCAAAGCCCTCTACCAACTCATCAGCCGGGACCCCAGGCATAAGCGGCTGATTAAGTTATACGACCAACCGGTTGAAGAGCGCTTATTTACCAACTGGCCGATGGCCTATAAGACCGGCTCAGCGAAGTCCTTTGGCTGTGTGGATGAGCTGCTCTTCTCTTACCAAAAGGCTTCTCTGTCCAAAGAAAATGAGCGGGTCTTGATGTTAGTTCGATGCTTCTATGAAAGTAACATGCGACTTGGCTTTGCTAAATAATTACGCCGTATGGCTTACAACGTTTGTCCCCATTGTCGCACGCTGAACTTAGAGCGGATTCCCCGCCTGTGGTGGCAAAAGCAGGTCTCCGGGTTAGTACCCTTAAAGCGCTACTAGTGCAGGCGCTGCCGCAGAAAGATCATGAAGAGGGGGCGAAGGGCCGGTAAGCTGAGTTCGTAAACTGACCGTTAACCAACATGTAGACCGTAAACAAACAATAGCACCTTAGGACTAAGTATTTATACTCTACATGGCATGGTAGTTGGCACCTGTTGAAGTAAGTACTCATTAACGATCAGGTTACGCACAAAGCTTCTTCTTTCAACTTTTTTGATCAACGCTTACCACCATGAAAAAACACGCTACCTTTTTCGGTTTATTGGTTTATTTACTCACTATCCATTCGCTTTGTTTTAGTCAACAAAAGGAACCTGGTTCCTCTTATCCGGCCCCCAAACTGAGTTTAAGTGTGGGGGCCGGAGCGGCTGCCACTTACACCTACGGCGGAGTCTGGTTAAAACAAACCACGCCGGTTCTGTTTGTCGAGCCGCAGTATCAGTTCACCCAAAAATGGGGTGTATCGCTGCGGGCAGAAAACGTATTTGCTTCTACCTACCGGGCGACTTATCGGTACAACGGAGCTAGCTACCACGCCATCAAAGCCTCTTCAATGCCTTCAGTTGCGCTCCTAATCAATTACAGGCTTACTAAAAATGAGGCAAAATGGGTCCCCTTTGTCGGCGTGGGAGTGGGTACATTTTTTCGGGGCAACGGGAAGCTGGTCACCGAGACGACGAGCCGATCAATGGCTTTGGGGTCGTGTTCAGGCGTAGTAGGCCGGCTTGGGGTTGCATCCAGGCATTTGACCCTAGCCGCCGAAGCCAATGTACTCAACGAGAACAGTGAACATGGTAACTCGAGAACCTGGTGGGGCAGTAGCCACGAGTACAGAGGTCGTAGTTACCTAGCGCTTAAACTGGCTTACACGATCAACGTCAAGGAGTAGCTTAACTCTTGAGCTGACAGGGGCGACCCGGCTGGGGCCTAAGGCAATCGATACTTCTGGTACAGGCCAGGAAAATTTAGTAGTAACATAACGAGCCCGACTCTTATCGGGCTCGTTATGTTACTACTCCATAGCCACCGCTGATTTAGCGGTTACAGAGGTCATGTAAAGCCAGTACTGAAGCACTTTCTCAAACACCTTAATGAACTGCAGTTCGTTCCGAGGTTGAAGAACAATGGCGTTTGCGCCAAAAGCATAATAGTCACGAAATAAGTCATCCTCCTGTAGAGGAACCGTTAGCAGAACTGGTATAAGTCTTAGGTGAGACTGGTGCTTGATCCAAGCTAATAGAGTCAGCATAGTTTCTAGGTGGGCGCCCCCTTCCAATATGATCAATGTGGGCCGGGTTTGCTCATTAGTCGTCGACAAAGTCTGTTGCAGCGCCAGGGCCGATGGGAAAAAGTACAGCCCCCATCGGGAGTCAATCTGATTGACCAGTTGCCTGAGTAGTATGCGAGCTGGTTCTTCAGTCATTACCACAAACAGGTCAAAGCCCAATGAACGCCGGGTCGTTAAACCAACTCGTTGGCTATACTTCTGTAAAGAACTAGTCAGTGTTGAATCCATTTCCGCCAGCCCTCTAGTTAGCTCCCCCCACCGGCGCCGGCTCACGGGTAGCAGGGTACCGTCCCATAGGCTTACGGATCCAGGCATCCTAACACGCGAGGGTACCCGAATGGCTTCGATGTAGTAGGGGTTAATGAGCGCCATCTTGTGGATCCGTACGAAGTAAGGGATGCGCTCCTGGAAGAAAAAAAGAGTTTTGGAAACCACTTCTATCTTTCCACCTTGGTAGTGGATCCGGGAGTAGTTACTGTAACCGGTAAAGTGAGTAATTAAAGCGGGGTATTGAATCAAAGCACTAATCATGATATGACAAAGTGAATTCTTCCTTTAACCAGTTCAGCGGAGTAAGGGCTAGATAAAGGCAACAACGGTAAGGTAACGGACCGGATAAGCATTGCATGAACTCAACGTACGAATGAATGTGGGTCTATCCAATAAGACTACCACCCGGTTTAGAGATACCGCTACTTTTTGTTTTTAGTGTTTCCTGGATTGACTCTTTAATAACAACAGTGAACAGGCAAAAACAGTCATGCCAAGCTACCAGTCAACCGACATCGTCTGGTAGTATGGCCAACAACGACGATCGCCAGGGAGGTCAAGTAGTACAGGCCAAACCTAGAGTTTAAGCTTTTTGTTGATAGTTATCGGGTTTCAGGGGTGATAAGCAAGATTGTTACCCTGCTACTGCTCCAACAGCGCCGGGGGCATGATAAGGCCCAATAAAACAAAGTAAGTTATGTCGGGGCGCATGGAAGTAAACCAACGGTTCGGTTACAGGTAGGTTTTTGGCTCCCCACAAAGGCGGGTTGCCGATAGTCTATCCTTCTAGAATACGTATTAGCCTCACTATCGCTTGTTTAACGGGAACCTTTCTACCTAAAAGGAAGTACCTACCCTACACTATAGGGAAACCAAATAACCTACTTTGTCATGCCATTGATTGACCTGAAATTGATAAGCGAATTAGCCGTAGAAGCCAACAGTCAGAGAATGCTCGCGGAAGTGCAATCTTACGGCTGGGAGAAAGAAAACCGGCTGGATAGCGTCACTTATATGGGCTTGATCAAAACCCACTATCAGGCCAGCAATCTACTTAAGCAGCTAAGGGCTTTGTATGAGGTATGCGTTGACTTTGCCGCCGGTCACTTTGAGGGATACCTGAATGATTTTGAAGAGTTTACCGAGGAAGACTTGCCTTACTTCCTGTTCGACGACCTAAGCTTCTATTTCAATCGGGAGACTGTTTATTCACTCCCTTCGACTATTGAGCAATACGATGAACTGGTGAACGTGGCCGCGGTCTTTGCCAAGATACAGGCCGCCAAGGAAGAAAACTTTGCACGCTTCTTTGGTAATGCATCTAAACAGTACTTAAGTGTTAACCAGGAAGGCAGATCAATCCTTATTCCAGAGAGCGCCATGCCAGCCGACGAACTGAGCCGGATTCAAGCCAACAACGAGATCCGGGATATTGAAATTGAGTACTGTCTGGATGGCTACAACCAGTTCTACGAACAGTGCCTGCAGCTGATTCAAAGCCACCAAGAGAAGGGCGATATTCAAGGGTGTGCGGAAAAGATCCTTCAACTGTACAAATGAGGGTTAATTAGAAGTTTGACTGTTGGGTTCGAGCAAGCTACCCGTGTGATCGATTTTCTTTACTAGCGGGTTATTACAAACTCCAATGTAGAAAGAAGCGGGTGTAAACCAGGCAATGAAAATCGACCCGAATTCATCGGCGACAAAAGGGCGAAATGGCGACCAATCTGTCGGATGCAATAGCAACCAACGGGGTTATGGGTGAAAACCAGTGAAAACTTGTTTTTTACTGTACCCATTCTATTTCTCAAGCGGCCAGATTCAGCCGATCGGGTATAGCGTCATAAGTGTGGTTGTTTAGTAGGCGACCAGCTAGTTTTTTGCACTTGCCTCCGACTGGTTATAGAAGGATTTTACACCGCCAATCCCCAATCGCTGAGTGATCCAGTAACTGACAGCAGGCTAGTGAGGCATACTGTCCTACTCCAGTGGCCTTGTTACCGAGGTGGTTTTGGGGCAGTATAGCTAAAGATACGAACTAAACTTAGGAGCAGTATTATGACTCATACGAAAAAGCCCCTTGGTAGTACGTAGGGGCTTTTGGTATTCGATGAACATTACAATTGTCCATCACAAAACGGGTATTTGATTGGAGGGAACGCCTACTTCCCAAAAAAGTGAGCTTTGGGGCGTTAGTGATAATGCGAACCCCTGCAAAAAGGGGATTGCTTGAAGTCTCAAATGGTCTTAATAAAAGGGGGGGGCTTTACGGGCCATTCCACCAAGTAAAGTAGCGCTTTGGCAACCCGCGTTACTTCATCGTTCCGGTTGCCGTATGCGGAAGCCTTTCGCGCTGGAATCAAGAGCCATTGCCTTAGCGCAATGTTACTTATGGAGTAATTAGTCGGTTTGGTTTGAAAAATTATACACTAATTTTCTAGTTGAGGCCAGTAGGAACCAACATACATCCAAGCACTAGACCGTGCAGGAGTCGGGTGCTTGGCAGGCAGCTATTGACTGTTCTTTGTTCCACAGGCGATCACTTGAAAGAGAGCCACTTATTTTTGTGCCTTCGGATGATCTGGGCAAGTTCCTCCACCGAGTAAGGCTTGGCCATGTAATCGTTCGCACTTAGGGCCGCTGCCCGCTGGCGGTCACTGATCTGGTCTGAGGTCGTTAGCATCACCACCGGCAGGGCGTCCTAGGCCGGTTGCTCCCGGGTCTGCCGCAGACCTTCCGGGCCGTTTAGGATCGGCATGTTGATGTCTAACAAGATCCGTTGAGGCAAGGCATTGGTTTGGGCCAGACGATCGAGCACATCCTGTCCATTGGAAAAGCTCTTGATAAGGCAGTGGGGCATTGATTGACGAAAAGCCAGTTGGGTAATGAACCGATCATCTTCGTCATCATCGATCAGGTAGATACACGCCTTTACTACACTTATGGATTTAACTTAGTGGGTTAGTAAAAAGCTTGATGGACGATCTACCCAATAAGAACGGCACCAAAGCTAGGCAAACAGAAACAGTTGGTAGTTGGTTTTTTCTGAAGTCACATTGGGGTGAAGACAGTCTGTCCAGTAGTCAATGACTAACTACAGCTGGCGGCGGAGTCCGGCCGGATCACTCTTTTTCGATCTCGTCGCTGCTGGCTGCCTGGGGAAAGAGGACAAAAGGAATGGCCTGTTTCTTCAAACGGGGCTCGTCCTCAATGGCTCTTCTTAGTTCCACCCTATTCAGGCGGGGTAGACGCAGATCCGAGAAGATGATATAGGATGCGGAAGGCTTTTCAGATAACAGAAGTCCTGGTCGCCACTAGCGAAAAACAACACGGGTCGGAAGGGAGCTATCTCATCAAGCAAGAGGTTGTAGATCATATAGTCCCATCATCAATAAAGAGGATGGGGCGGTGTCGGTTTAGGAGTATAGCACACCGATAAGCAGCTACTCACATAACTGCCTATGAAGGAATCGTTAGTGTCAACCCTTCAGACAAACGATTTAGTTAAGATCAGAAAAGCATTTAGTACCGATCACAGCGAAACGGTTTGCGGTGAGACAAAAAAGCCTCCAGGCAATACTTGGGGGCTTTTTGTACCATCGGATAACATTGACGTAAGAATAAGCCAATCAACAGGTATGCTTCTATTTAAGAAAGAGAGAATACCTACAAGGCTTGAATATCTACTAAAGCTCCCTAACTCTTCAGTGAAATTTAACACTTACTGATTACAACGAAACTAACCTGGATATTAACTAATTGTTTTTCAGTAATGTGATTCTATTTCTTGTAGTAGAAGAATTCAGTTTGATAGAACAGGCTGGTTATGTGTACAAAGAACAGGAACTCAAGTAGTGGCAACAAAAAAGCCAGGCACCATCAGCGCCGGGCTTTCCCTACCTAATTATCAAATAATAGGCTATAACTAATCGTACATAAAAACGTATTTAGCTATGTTGGGGAAAGTTGGTGCTTTTACAGCCCAGCGCCACTAATGGCTAAATTTTCCATGCTGTTAGTGGCCAAAGAAGACAGGTATTAAAAGAGAAGCTTCTAAGGGCCATGCCATGTCCTTGCTAATCAATCTGCTTTTTTCGTCATTGAGCCATCGTTGTTTCTTTGCTTTTGTTGGTTGGCTAAGATTAACCGGCCGGTGCAATCCTGACGACCCCAAGCCATAGCAGCAGGTGTTACCTTATTCAGCGATTTGGGAGAACGCTAGTTTTTGGTAGATTAGCGATCATCGCGGTTGACTCAAAAACTCACCTGATGAGACGAGTCGGTTGGTTGGGCATTCCCTGGTATCTATATGCCCTTGGCTGCTTACTCGTAGCGATTGGCTACGGCCTCTTCACTGTTGAGCCTGTACAAGTTTATCACTGGAGCCACCAACCTATCTGGCGATTGTTGTTCTGAGGTGGTTTCATAGCTTAGTTTGGACGCTATTAGCTTGTGCCTGCCTAATCATGCACCTTCAAGGCGAACCGGGAACCAGCTGGGCCAAGCTCATGGGCGCAATGGGCTTGCTGGTCTATCTGATCTACCTACTTTTCTTCTTTATGGAGGAAGGAACGTAAACGGAATAGCTTGCGATCATCTCCACTCCTATAAGGGCAAACCTAGTGCCTAAGCGCTATAAAAACATTGGATTGCTTTCTAGGGTTACAGGCGTGTTGCACACTGTATTAGGTAGTCGATATAATCCTACTCGAAAATAAGGCTGGTTAGCCGTGCGTCCATCCGTCCTCCTTACTCCCCAATCTTCACCCTTAGTACTTCATAAGGTAGTTTACGGGTTGCCTTACCCCCGTTGTTCTTAGCCATGTGTTGGATATGCGAGGTGGTTACATACAGGTAGCCGTTGTATAGAGCGTAGCTGTCAGGCCACATCAACCGATTCTTATCCATGATTAGCACTTGTTTGTTGGGCTTGAACGTAGCCAACCCCGTGCCCGCCAGCCGGTACAAGGTGTAAGCTTGATCGTCCCCTAAGTAGAGGTTTCCCCGACGGTCGATAATCATGCCATCGGTCGAAGCAACCCGCCCCAGGTCTTCAACCCGAGCCGAGAGCTGGGCCGCTGGTAGCGCAGCGTTGCGTAGGTACTCGGTTTTGATGCGGTACAGTTTGTTATCGCTAAGCGGCTTATAATAAAGATAGTTCCCATCGGGCGTCAGGGCTAAGCCGTCCGACTGAAAGCGCACGGGTCCCAGGTTGTCGCGCAGTTCGTGCCCGTCGATCACAAATTTATAAGCTGGATCCGCTTTCACTGACTTGTCTCCCGTGAGCACCAGCCGGGACTTACCGCTTTTGAGATCGACCACAATAATACCTCCCTTTTTGGATTCGGTTACGTAAGCCACTTCCCGCTCCGTATCGACCCGGATGTCGTTGAGATAACTATCGTAGCCGACTATACCCTGCATGGGAAACGTCTTTTCAACCTGGTTGGTCGATAAGTTAAAGCACACCAGCCGGTGCGCGTTGCTGATCACCCCGTTCTGCTTGGGGCTGGCCGCGTCTACCACCCACAGTCGGTCTTTGGCATCCACATGCACCGACTGCACGCAAATCCAGTGATTTAGGTCGACGGGCTGACCTTCGCGCCAAGTATTATAAGCGGCACTGGGATAAGGCTTCACCGTGCCGTCCTGGCCGATTTCAGCCACGGCGTAGCGATAGGTATCCGTCCAATACGGATAGTTGACAAACAGTCGCCCGGCTTTGGATACGGCAACGCCGGTGATTTGATAGGTATTGTCTTTAAAAACCGATTCGAGCGGGGGCAACTGTTGAGCAATCGTCGGTTCGGTGATGAGCAAAAAGAGCAGGCCCCAGCCAAGGGACCAGAAGCGAAGTGAACAAGTTAGCATACGTTGCGGGTTGGGACAGATTAAAACAAACGCCGACCAGCGTCTAGAAGTAGATAGTGCATCAAGCCGCTGGGTAGTACGAATAACTTTAACAAGCAGGATAAGTTTATCCTTATTGATTATAAATTGAAGTATAGGATTATGACCCAACTACCATTTTCCATTCAGCACCTGAGCGCCTACTGCCTGCTGGCTACTACCCTCAGTTTGTTTAGCTGCCACCAAAACAACCGGCAGGAAACCACTTCTGGTCAAGACCGTAACCAGTCCACCGCCGCCGACAGCACCACCTTGAAGGTAGGTAGCCCGGATGACCTGAAGCCCAAGCTGGCCAAGCCCGCTTGGGCACCCTCCATCACCCCGCCAATGCAGGTAGTCCTGGAGAAGTTGGCCAGCTTTGGGGCCAAGCCCCTGCCGGAGCTTCCGGCGAAAGAAGCCCGCCTGAACCCCACCCCTACTATGGCGGTGATGGCCGTCATGCGCGACTACTTCATTCCAATGCCAGAGCCCAAAGTGGACACGATGGGCAGACAGATCCCCGTCGAGGGTGGTAAGACCATCCACGCCCGGGTTTACACGCCCAAAACGGGCAGCGGTCCATTTCCAGTTATTGTCTATTACCACGGTGGAGGCTGGGTAATCGCCGATCTAGACACCTACAACGCATCGGCGCAAGGGCTGGCCGAGCAGGTCGGGGCGGTGGTCGTATCGGTGGCTTACCGGCTGGCCCCTGAAAGTAAGTTCCCGACCCAGCACAACGACGCCTTTGCGGCTTATCAATGGGTGCTCCAGAACGCACCGAGCATCCAGGGCGACTCTAAACGGGTGGCCGTGGTGGGGGAGAGCGCGGGGGGCAACTTAGCCGCTAACGTGAGTATCATGGCCCGGGACAAACAGGTAGCCCTGCCCCGCCATCAGGTGTTGGTATACCCCATTGCCAACAATGATCTCAACAGTGCTTCCTACCGGCAGTATGCGGCGGCTAAGCCGTTAGACAAACCGATGATGGCGTACTTTCTAAAGCAAACCCTGGCTAACGATGCGCAAAGCAGTAATCCTCGTATCGCCCTGGTAAAAGCTAACCTGCGGGGCTTACCCGGCACAACGCTAATTGCCGCCGAACTGGACCCGCTGCAAACGGAAGGGAAACTGTTGGCCGATCAACTCCAGGCGGCGGGCGTAAAGGTCACCTACAAACGCTACGAGGGGGTTACCCATGAGTTCTTTGGGATGACCACCGTGTTGCCCGAGGCTAAGCAGGCGCAGGCCCTGGCCGCGGATGAATTAAAGAAGGCCTTAAGATAAGAAACAATTGGGGCCGCCCTTACTGACCCGCAAGGTCCTGTTGATGCGGCCTTGCGGGCCGGTAAGGGCACTCTCATTAGTAATGGTCTAGTACGGGGATGGTCTGAGCAGGTCTTGAAAATCCGAACAGTGTAGGTACTTAACTTTACACTGCCATGCAAACCCCAATCCAGCCAAGACCTCACTCATGCTTCCAAAACCAGCTTCTGAATTGTTCACCCGTTAGCCAGGCCAGTGAAGGAACAATAGATATTGACTTCAACCGGTATACACCTCAATAGCTATGGGGTTGAGGTCGTTTTTTCTTGAATTCCCACTTGTGGTTGGCGGTTTGTTACCAGTTTGGTGACATATGTAGAATTTAAAGCACGTTGTATACACCTCAGTGGCCCTGCTGCTGGGGTTGTTTTGTGAGAAAGCAATCGTAGGCAGCTGCCAGGAGGCCTAATAGAGGATGTCTTGATCTCTTAATGGAGCATTTAATGAGACAGTGAGTTATTACTAACTGTCAACTTCAGTTAGTAGCATACGAATTGTAATCACCTACTTAAAGTTGTCTTCAAACACCACATCACCGTTCGTGCGAACGAAACGGCAGTAGTCGACTGAACCAGTACCCAAGAATTCGTACCCGATGCCTAGAATCTGCGTTGGGCTGTGCGGAATGACTGCTTCGTACGCCTTTTGGCCATCCAAAAACAGTTTCGCTCGTTTGTTGTGGACTTCGAGCCGTACGTCAACCCATTGACTTAAGTTTCGTCCAAGCGCCGAAAGATCAGCGTGTTTACTGGTGGCTTCATACCCACCCAGATAAACGCTTGAGTTACCTACGCACCCTTCAGCGCTGAGAAGGAACTTAAATAGATCGTCACGGCATACGATCGTAATCTGCGTATACTGGCAAGCGGCTGATCCCTGCTTGTATTCATTTTTAACCCGGGTTTCTAAAACAAAATTATCACTTCGTAAGCCGTTTAAAGGGCGCACATTCGTGTAAATGACAATGGGTGGTTGTGGCTGCATCGGTATATTATGGCCTTCTATGGACGCAATAGGCAGGTCCAACATGCCATCGTGAACCGCCTGGCTTTGACTAAAGTACACCGGGGGCGCTTCCTGGTTGATAGCGACAGCTGTAAGCCAGCCTTCAGACGGGATAACGACATCATGCTCCTGCACAATCTGACGACCCACCACCAGCTTGGCCCGGTAATAACCCGGGAGATAGTAAATAGCTGAGTGGTGGTGGCCGTCTTTGGTTACCCGTTGACGGCGTTTTGAGTCCCAGGATTGCTGAATAAAGACGGAATCGGTGGGCGACGAGGTGGCCGTATAGTCGAATACCACTGAATTTGGAATACCTTTCGTTACGAGGCGGCTGGTAAAGGCAAAGTCAGCTGGAGAGAGCGGTCTGGGGGAAACGTAGTTCAGAAAGAAAACCCCCAGACTAGCCAGGATCACCACCAGGCCGGCGCTAATCCACCAACGATTGGCGGTCGGTTTTTGGGTGGGTTGAACGGGCTTTGGCGCACGGCTGTCTAGGCCGAAAGTCGATGAAGGAACAATAACAGACGATGTTTGGGTAGCGTCGTTCAAGAACGCTCGCCAGTGTACATAGCCGACTAACATGGCCAGGGCGTTTAAGGTCGTGACCGTCGGGGCAGATTCGTACTTCACGCGGCCCCAAACCCGCTTCAGCGTTGTGACGCTCAACGACACGCCCGTCTGCCCGGCGATCCGTTCGCTGAGCTGCTCAAAGTCCTGAGTTGACCAACTCTCGCTGCTGCCCCAGCCCAGTTTTTCCTCGATCAATCGACGACAAAGGGCGAGTTTGGGGTCTTCTTGTTGAGAAATCATTGTCTTATTAATCAGTTGTTTACAAACTTGAACAAACTTGAATAGCGATTGTACGGTATTGAATAGCTGACTTGACGCAGAATGGTAACATTTATCCTGTAAAGTATAATTACCCAAAAGTATACGCATGATAACGGTACGTCAAACGCTGTTCATTTTTTTTCTAGGGCAGATAGGCATGGGGGACCGGATGTTTGCCCAGATCCCTGGAAGAACAACCATCACCGGTACTGTAACCAACCTGGCTGGTAAGCCAATTGAGTTTGCAACCATGATGCTCTTGCCGGGTGCTGACTCGACAGCCGGGCAACTAGTGAAAAGTGCGGTAAGCGATTCTGCCGGGCAGTACGTTTTTGTAAACGTCGCGGTTGGCTCTTATCGAGTGGCGACAACGGCCGTGAACTACCAGAAAACAGTGTCCGCTCCATTTGCCGTCGGCACTGATCAGGCGTTGGTGAACATACCGACCCTGGTGGCGAAAGAAGACGCGCGCACCCTGAATGAAGTGAACGTAACGGCCAAAAAGCCCTTCATTGAGCAGTTGTCCGATAAAACCATTGTCAATGTTGCGAATAGTATCGTGGCTACCGGCGGGACGGCCCTCGACGTTTTGGAGAAGTCGCCGGGCGTGATGGTTGATACGCAGAACGATCGGATCAGCCTGAAAGGTCGCGATGGGGTGTTAGTAATGATTGATGGCAAGCCGACGTACCTGTCGATGCAGCAAGTCATGACGCTGCTTCGAAATACGCCATCAAATAGCATTCAAAGCATTGAACTGATTTCGAATCCGTCGGCTAAGTACGATGCGGCTGGTAATTCGGGTATTATCAATATTAAGCTCAAACGGGGTTCGTCGGCCAACGGAACCAACGGTAGCGGGACAATCGGCGGAGGCTACGGCCGAATGCCCAAACTCAACGGGGGTTTGACGCTTAACCACCGGCAGGGCGGATGGAATCTGTTTGGCAGTTATAACTACGATTTCAACGAAACGTTCTACTACACCACAACACTAAATCGCTTCCGGCAGGCCAGTACGACCACGACCATTCAAAGCCTGAACAATCGACCCGAGCAAAACAGGAGCCATACGGTTAAAGCGGGTGCCGACTATTTTCTGGGCAAGAATAACATCTTCGGGTTGGTGGTGAACGGATCGCTAGGCAACAACACGGGCCAGACTAACAATAACAGCGTTGTCTACAGCCAGTTAAACACGCGAGAGAGTAGTAATTTATTTTTGAATGCGACACGACAAGAGCTGCACCGAATGGCCGTTAATGCGAATTACAAGCATACGTTTGAGGGCGCTGATTCCCTGAATCGGGAATTGACGATCGATCTCGACTACTCTACGGTTCAGAATCATCCCCAGGATAACATGACAACCCGCTTCTCTGATGGGACAGGGGCGGAAACGACGACGTTACTTCAGCGAAACACGTCCCCATCGGATGTGGTCATCCGGTCCGGTAAGCTTGACTACGTCCATCCCATCACCAAAACGACAAAGCTGGAAGCGGGTTGGAAGACGAGTTACGTCACCACCGATAACGATATACGGTTTGAGCGGCAGATCGGCGGTCTCTGGACGATTGATTCGGGCCGAACCAACCACTTCATCTACGACGAAACCATCCACGCAGTGTATCTCAATGGCAACTATTCATGGAAAAAGTGGTCGTTGCAGGGCGGTGTACGGCTGGAGCAAACGCGGTCCGTTGGCAACTCCATTACGCTGGATAAGATTGTGAACCGTAAGTACGTCAATCTGTTTCCAAGCGTGTTTTTGACGTATGACGCCAGCAAAGACCACCAGTGGCGAATGTCGTACAGTCGGCGCATTGACCGCCCAAGTTATCAGGATTTAAACCCGTTTCTGTACATCATTGATCCCTACACTTACTTTCAAGGCAACGCATTTCTTCGGCCACAGTACACGAATGCGATTCAAGTCGGCTACACCTATCAGGGCCAGGCAACCATTGGCCTGAGCTACAACCGGACGACCGAAACGATCAATCAAGTCTTCGAGAGCGATCCCGAAACGAAGCAGACTAAGATTACCTTGACCAATCTGGACGCAAAAACCAATATTGCCTTAAGTATTGGTTTGCCATTGCCTATCACGAAGTGGTGGACCATTCGCCAGACCGCTGATCTATTCTGGAATCAGTACCGAGTTAACTATCTGGATCAGCGAGTGGAATTCAAGCGTCTGTCGACCAACCTGACGATGAATCATAGCTTCACGCTGCCCAGGGATTTTACGGCTGAATTGTCGGCCTGGTATAACTCGCCGATATTTGTTGGTATTATGGATTTTCGAGGAATGGGACAAGTGAACGTAGGCGTGCAAAAGAGCCTATGGAACAAAAAAGCAACCTTGCGTCTGAACGTCAATGATGTCTTCTACATCACGCGCTACCAAGGCTTTATCAAGTATGCAAACACCGACCAATGGTTTAAGGGCCGGGGTGAGCCGCGCGTGACACGGCTCACCTTAACCTACAACTTCGGCAACCAGACGTTGCCAGCCGTCCGACAGCGCAGACCGGGGGTCGAAGAGGAACAAAGCCGCATCAAAGGCGCTCAATGAGTCAGGCAAATCTTTCTTGACTATACTTAGCAGTCAGACGTTTATACCCTTGAACAAACTTGAACACGAGTTGAATGCGCTTGAATAGGCAAGCTAACGGGCCTCTACTAGGTTTGCAGCCTAACGTCTAACCAGAAAATAGAGGCATGATAACGGTACACCCTACGCAAAGCAGTCGTTTTATAAGGTCAATCGGCCTGAGTATTCAAGCCGTTATCGGTTATATTATTCTTTTGTTGATCTGTTTGGGTCATACGCTACGGGCACAGGTGATCTATGTGGACGCCGTGAAGGGTGATGATCAGGCTACGGGCTCGGTGAGCCAACCCGTATCCAGCTTACATCAAGCGGTCCAATTAAGCCGAACCTTTTCAGGGGAACGGGACATCACCATCAAATTAGCGCCCGGTCTGTATGTTCTCTCCCAACTGGTCAAGATTCAGCCCTCTGAGAGGGCTGATACGACTCGTTTCACTCTAGAAGCGTTCATCATGCCTGATGACACGGCCTGGAAACCGGCCAGTATGCCCGTCATCCAATCCATTTCCGCTAATAACCTGAAGACCTATTTTGAGCACTGTGCCGGGCTGGAAATTTTACGCAATAAGGTGTCCATCCGAGGTGTAAAGTTTGTGGGCAATGCCAACCCGTCGGTTGACTACTACTATCCCATTGAACGTGACAGCGCGAGCTTGAAGGACTTACGCGTATCACAGTGCTTGTTTATCGGCGAGCGGAACTGGGCACCCATTCAAGGCGCTATTTACATGGAGGGGACCAACACGGTTCAAGTAGATCACTGTGTCTTCTACCACTGTAAAAATGCACTGCTGTTGTTTTATTCGGCTAAAGGTTTTTCCCTTACCCATTCTATCATCGACGGATCCTACGAGTCGGCTATCTGGTATGGGTATAAGAAAGAAGCAGATGCTTCCTTTGTCTTTCAGAATAATATCGTTACCGGCAGTGACTACTTCTTTTTAAGTTCGAGAAGCGAAGATCATCCGTCATTTACATTTAGTAACTCCGTTATTACAGGCAATCATCATTACATGGGAATCTATGATAGTGGGGCGGGGCTAACCCCCTATAAGCGTCCCGGAACTCATAAGGAACGGGGCATTCAGAAGACCGGAAAGGTCATCCTGAACCAGGTCAGTCCAATGGACATCCCCCGCAACTATTTACAGCCTACGGCTCAATCGACGGGTTACAATCAGGTGCCGGGCTATTCAGGGCAAGAAAAATGAGTCATCGAATTTGGATACCAACTGATGGTTTTACAAGACATTTCCAATGGTTTAAAACGTCCATTCCTCATCTAATAAGCACTTATTAGGATTCCCTTCGTCTCATACGGGCGCACTATTGAAGATGAGGTAATGTAGATTTGTATTACCACACCATCTTTTTAACCGAGCGAAAGGGAAGCCGCTCAATAGCTTATCGATTCAAGGCAGGGCCGGTTTACGACTTCGGTTGTCGGTTCCGATTGTAGTTGTTATTAAGTACCAATTACCTATAAATCAACTACGTATAGATTGGCTATTCTTGATCATAGGGATTCTGATTATCCTTTTGGGACTGTTCATTTAGCGATTTAGACTCGTCAACTTTTTAAGCAATGTGGAAGGCGTACGAGTGATCGACAAAGAGAAGGCCACTCGGTATACGGCCTGTTATTTAGCCATACTGGGCATCTGTTTTATGACACTAGGCTATTTTATAGAAGAGCTAAGTGAACGCCATTTGATCTTGATCATCGCCTGCTTCATTCCCATTAACCTAGTCATTCTGGTTTTCTATTTGATTGCTCAAAGTCGAAACATAAACTAGGGCTAGGGCTGTACACTCTTTACCGATACCTACTTGGCAACATCATATAGTGACTTGAGTGCTGCCTGGGCCTGTACGCCTTTGGTGGTACCAATCAAGATACATTTACCTATATGAAGCCTTAATTGAATGCCTACCACTCCCGAGATGGTGTAGGCACTATTTTTAGGATAGTTTCTATAGCCCCATCCTCCATACTCTTCCAGGGGGCTGTAGGTTCTGATGGAACACGTTTTAATCTGATACAAGGCAATCAATTTGGCTCGGGGTTAAAAGGGAGAAAATTGATACGAGATCCCTTTTGTGCTATTACTAGTCGTCAGGTGAGCCGTCAATGTGAACTAGATCAGTAGCCAGCTTGCTATCAAGAATATAATCAACACCGCATTTGGGGCGACTTTGGTACCTAAGGGATGACCTAAGAGAATTTGTTGGACAAAGAGAATAATAAAAAACAGGTTGACAGCTACCAGTGGGCTAATGACGGACAACTGACGGGGGTATTGCTTCTCGAAGAACAGCGTCTGATTCTCCATTTTTATTATACAAGTGACCTGGTGTTTGCAAAAGTATTAACACTTAGGCAAATTACTCATATTTGACCCACTACGATAAATGCCAATTTCATGAATCAGATACTGGAAAGCTTATTCGTCTCATAGGGGAGCCTTTGGTGAGAATCCCTATTTTTTGGTAGATTGGTGATCCTAGATCCATTATACCCCTTTTTAGCTTAATGACTCTCCAAGAAATAGTCCCCTGGGGGCGTACTCTAGAAGAATATATACGTATGTTCGCCCTAACCGAAAAAGATCTTACTCGTAAAACTCTAGGCGTAGGGGATGGGCCTGCTAGTTTTAATGCAGAGGTGACAGCTAGGGGCGGACAAGTCATCTCTATTGACCCCGTTTACGCTTTTTCCGCTCAAGAGATTGAGCAACGCGTCCAGCAGACCTATCTTACGGTTGTTGACCAAATCCGTTTAACAGCTGATGGCTATCGATGGGATCAGTTCAAAGATGCTGATGAATTAGGTCAGTATCGATTAACAGCCATAAAGCGTTTTCTGAGTGATTACCCAACAGGAAAGCAGCAGGGACGCTACTTAGCGAATCAACTACCCACTCTACCCTTTGGTGAGCGGTCTTTCGACTTGAGTGTATGCTCTCATCTGCTGTTTCTTTACAGCAAGCACTTATCCCTGCAGCTACATTACGATTCCATCAAGGAGTTGTTACGGGTTTCCAACGAAGTACGCATATTCCCTCTCCAAACTTTAGAAGGTGAACAATCTCCCTATTTAGAGTCAATCATAAAGAAACTCACCGATGAATCGATTCAAGTTGATCGGGTACCTGTTGCATATGAGTTTCAGCGGGGGGCTAACCAAATGCTGCGCATCCAATTTGGCGACTAAGGTAATCTTCGCTTAGCCAACAAAAGACAAATCTTGTTGCTGAATAAAAACCGCTTAAGTAGGGCGTAAGAAACGCCCTACTTAAGCGGTAGATACATGGATACCTCTTCGCCTCACGGAGGAGCATTTCAGGAGACGGTTATCTTTCAATATCTACCATACGCCATTAATTGTGTGCGTTCTGGTCATTAATCGTTCTAAAGAAGGCACCCTTTTCCTATGGAAATGGTTATTAGAGTACCAAGTCTAACATGGCTCCGTAGCTCAGTTGGTAGAGCAATTAACTCTTAATCAACGGGTCGACAGTTCGAACCTGTCCGGGGTCACCAATTAACGCAACAGGCCAGCTCTAACACATTGTGTTAGAGCTGGCCTGTTGCGTTAATTCTCGTTCCTAAAATCAAACCAGCGATTATTTGAGATTCCACTGAGAGGGGTATAAAAAGTTCTGTACATCCAGGATGATGACTCCGCTAACCCAATACCCGTCTTTTTCTCAACAAGATCTGCTCAACAGGTGCAACCCCCGTTAAGGTTGGAACCAAGTCGCTCACCTCACTCGTTTAAAGCAAGTAGTTCTTCAACCCCGCAGCCCATGAACGCCCCCCAAAGCCTGGAGGAGTTTTACCGCCAACGACTCCAAGATGTGCCCACCACCCTCCACCACCCCCTGGGCCATTTTAACCTCTTCGACATGAGCGTGTTTGCCGGACCCTATGCCCAGCCCATCTTCTATAGTCGCAAAAACTACTTCAAGATTAGCCTGCTGACGGGTAAGAAAAAATTGACCTACGCCGATAAAGTGATCACTATCCAGCACCACGCCCTGATCTTTTCCAATCCGCTCATCCCCTACACCTGGGAGTTGTTAGAAGAGGTAAATGCGGGCTATTTCTGCCTCTTTACGCCCGCCTTCTTTCAGCACTTCGGTCACATTCAGCAATACCCCGTGTTTCAACCCGGTCAAGTGCCGGTCTTCCCCCTGGATGAGGGCCAACACCAAGCGGTGCAAGCCCTCTTCCTGGACATGCGCCAGGAACTAGCCTCTGATTATGCCTACAAACACGACCGGCTGCGCAACCTGACCTTCGAGCTGATTCACCAGGGCCTTAAACTGAGTCCGGCTTCGGTGGACCCCTCCATCGGCAGGGACGCCGATAGCCGCCTAACCAGTCTATTCACCGAACTGCTCGAACGGCAGTTCCCCCTGGAGACCGATGTGCCCATGCCTCTGCAAACGCCTTCCGACTTTGCCCATCAACTAGCGGTACACGTCAATCACCTGAACCGAAGCCTAAAAGCCACCACCGGCCAAACTACCTCCCAACTCATCCGCAAACGAATGGCCCAAGAAGCGGCCTTTCTGGTGAAACATTCGAGTTGGTCGCTAATGAACATTGGCTGGAGCCTCGGCTTCGAGAATCTGTCCTCCTTTAGTCATTTCTTCCGTCAGTATGTGGGCTGTTCCCCCCGTTCGTTTCGTCAGCAGCCGACTGTTTGATTGAAGCAACTAGCTGTTTGATTGGCTCAACGGGTCTGCCTAACCAATGTCTAGCTTTGCTCCCGATTACTAGTCATTCATTTATAAGCAATTTAGCCATGAGCAATGCATTAAGCGGAAAGGTAGCCTTAATTACGGGGGGAACTAGTGGCCTGGGTCTGAGCGTGGCCCGTCAACTGGCGGGTTTAGGGGTTCAACTGGTCGTGGCGGGGCGGAACCAGCAACAAGGGCAGGCAATCGCTCAAGAACTGAGCCAGCAGACGAGCGCGCGGTTTGTGGCCACCGATGTACGCCAGGAGAGCCAAGTGAAAGCTTTGGTACAACAAACGCTCGAAGTGTATGGTCAAATCGACTTTTTGTTCAACAATGCCGGGGTAGAGGGCACCCCTGGCCCGCTGGTGGACACCACCGAGCCAGGCATTGATGAGTTGTTAGCCACCAACATAAAGGGCGTGTTGCTAATGCTCAAATACGTGCTACCATCAATGATCAGCCAACGGGGGGGCATTATCGTTAACACCGCTTCGTTTATCGGCACAGTGGTGCCTTTTCCCGACGCCATGCCGTATGGGGCCAGCAAAGCGGCCGTCTTAAGCATCACTCGGGCGATGGCTGCGGGCTATGGGAAAGATCAGATTCGCACGTATGCAGTTTGTCCTTGGGCGACCGATACGCCGATGCTGGACCGGCTGGCGGGGGATCAGGCCCAGGTGAAGGCGGGTTTTGGGTCGCTCAACCCCAGCGGTCAACTGGTCCAGCCGGACGAATTTGCGCAAGTAGTGGTCTCGTTATTTAGGGGGGAATCAAACTTAGCCAATGGCGAAGCGGTGTTAGTAGACAGCGGTAGTGTTAGCGAGCCCATCCATCCTATGACGTTTGACAAGCCCATCGCCTAAGCGTCGGCTGCCGGTGGTGGGGTTTTTAGCGATCAGTACGGCAGTGCCCTGCTGCCAGAATATTGGCGCAGGCTAAGGCAAGGAGTTTAGGGAAGCCCCCTCTTACGAGAGCGGGCTTCCCATTTTAGCTACTTAGAGCGGCTACCAAGCTATTATTTTATCATCTTGTAGAACGCCCCATTTATAGATTTGCGAATCTGATACGTCTCAGGCAGGAGCGAATTGTGAAACATAATTTTTTTTAATATCTGTCAAACGCTATTAGTTGCCTACGCATTTAGTAAAACGTCCAGCAATTTACGTGATCTACCTCACTCGATAACCAGTGCGCTAACGGGTAATCGGGCCATTTGGCGCAAAGAATTATTTTCTAAGGCTATTATACTCTATATCGGTAACGGGCTGCATCCAAGTTACGCGTCCCTTGACGGTGTTAGGCGTTATGGCAACTTGCATAAATTCGACCGTTGGTGAAGCGCCGTGCCAGTGGGGTACGTTCGGGGGACATTTCACCGCGTCGCCTTTCCTCAGGATTTGGATGGGTTTTCCCCGCTCTTGGTAATAGCCAAGGCCACCCATCGCCAGCAGCACCTGTCCGCCCGCGTGGCTATGCCAGTGTGAACGCGCACCCGGCTCAAAGGTCACATAGCCTACCGGAATATTAAAAGCGCTGTCTGCCTCAATTAACGGCTGCACCCAGACGGTTCCAGTAAAGGTAGTCGTTGGTGCCCGCTGGCCTTTGGGAAAAATAGCGCCCGTGTCCTTCCCAGTTTCCCTTCGGGTCTGTGCGTTCGTCTGACTAAAGGCCAGAATGACCAGTAATGCAGTAGTAAATAGGTTTCCCCCGTGGTTTTTCATAAAGATGTCTTTAATGCTGATCCATTTTCTGTTTACCGTCTTGACGCCATGAGCTGGGTTAAAACGGCACGACCGGCTTCGGCTTCGGCTTTGCCAACGTTCGTCTCGATCAGGCCAAGTGCTTGCTTTAATTGCGGTTCGGTCAGCCCCACATGCAGACAGATGCCCAAGTGTGATTGCAACATGGGTTCAACGCCCCCAATACTCGTCAGCACAGCGATCGTTGTCAGTTCCCGGTCAGTATAACTGAGTACGTCCCGCTCAAATAAATCAGCGAAGAGGTGTTCTTTTAAAAAAACCTCAATCTCCGGGCTGAACGCCGAGTACTCACGCTTGGGTCCCGTTTCTGGCTGTCCGGTGAGTTGTTCAAGGACTTTTTTTCCTCGCTCATATTTCGGTTCTCGGCTGGTAATTGGCGAAGCCTTCTTGCCCATTTTGTCGCCAATACCTTTTTTCTTCCGCTCGTCCAACACTGACATCAACGTCTGTAATCCACGGATACTTCTGGGAAAGCCACAGTACGCATACAAATGGACCAACACCTCTTTGAGTTCATTTATGGTTAAACCGGCATCCAGTCCACCCGCTAATGCGGGTTGTAGTTTCTGTAAATCTCCCTTGGCGGTGAGCGCGGCAATGCGGACAATATGCTGATGCTTGGGTGAGAGGGAAGCTGATAGCTTCATCTGACTTTGCGCGTTGAGCGGGCTTAAAACGGTTAACCAGCCGAGGATCATACTGATGAAAGCGATTCGCATAAGTTTGGGGGAACGCATTAGGCTACAATCGAAAAGCGCCAGTTAGGACAAGTGTCCCGTTTAAATAGAGCAGTCGGGATAATCGAACTTTAAAGTGCCTGGGCAGTTGGCCTAAATACTATTTCATTAATTCGATCGACACGCCGGACAGCTACTATAACAACCGCTCCTTCGTTAAAGAGAAGACGCACGGCTGCTTCGCCAAGTCTGCTACTGTCTCCCGTGAAGACAATCACGTTGCCTTCTATCGTATCCATAGCTGGTTAAATTTTGCTTATCCTTAGAGTCGAGGATAACTGATAGTGGTTAATCCAGTTTCTCCTCCTTCAGGAAGTTAGCCATCAAATCTGCGATTTGCAGATTGTTGAGGTCGGAAAAGGCAAAATGGGTATTGCCGAAAACGCCGATTTCAGGGAGGTGTACCACCTTGGCATTGCCGCCATGTTTATTGATGGTCGCCGCCCAGCGCCGTGCCATCTCAAGCCCGGCGCGCCAATGGTCCTTGTTCCAAACCGAAGTGGGCTCTTTGGCAATATTATCACCATAGTAAACGATAATTGGGATCTTGGTGAGCTTAGTAAATTCCTCTACCGGTATCTCAACGCCTTTCAACTCACCAAACAGGCTTGTCGATTGGATAGGTTTAGGCAGCTCCCCCGGTGGGAAAACAAAACCGCTGAAAGGTTCGTAGGCGATGACCGCCTTCACATTGGAATTTTTTATGGCCGTAAACCAGCCCGGTCCTCCTCCTTGCGAATGCGTGATTAAGATTCCGGCTCCGATTCGATCAAATAAGCGGGAACAAGCATGGGAGACAACATGGGCATCGAACGCCCCCGTATTGGGAGTCATCTGCCGGAAAAACTGTACTAAGGAAGCGGTATCCTTTGGAAACTGACTACCCGCAAAATAATCGGGATAGTTGCCGATCCTGAATTGTGTAAACCAGAACTGTTCATCCGGGGTGGGGGTGATCGTTGCCGCCACCAGGCTTTTTCCGGCTTCGCCCCGTCTGGGCTGGTCCACTAAATAGACCCCATAACCCCGTCGCAGGAAGATCGTCTGAAAGCCTTCCCGTCCATCGGGAGTTGATTCCCAGGTCTTTTTAGATTCGGCAGCCCCGTGCAGAAAAACCAGCGGGTATGGGCGGGCTTTGGGCGGAATCTGGTAGAAAACGTAGGCATGATCACCGTGAAAGGTTTGCCCCTGGGGCTTCAAGGCATTCGTCAGATCAAATTTTCCAGACTCGGTGTTGACGGTCCCTCCCACGGTGAAACTGCCCTGTTGTTGGATAGTCAATACGCCCGATTTCTGGTTTGGACGATGAACACCACAAGCGGATGCGAGTAGCGCTAGTCCGATAAACTGCAGTAGGTTGGCTATGTTTTGTTTCATGCGGTTCAGTAGTTCAGCGAGTCAAGCATCGTACGTCTCGTACGCATCCACTTACACCGTTGCCAGACTAAAAGGGAGCTTACGGATACGCTTACCGGTTAAGTCGAAGATCGCATTGGTCAGGGCGGGCGCAAAGGCGGGTAAACCCGGTTCGCCGACACCCCCCGCGGATTCATCGTTATCCATGACATAGACATCAATGGGGGGTATGTCGGTAATGCGGGGAAGTTGATAGGAATAGAAATTCTTGTCGACCGGAATCCCATCCTTAAACGTTACCTGATGCTGGGTGGCAGCCCCCAACGCCATGACAATAGACCCTTCAACCTGCGCTTTGATGGTATCGGGATTCACGTACCAGCCGCAATCCATAACGGCCCAGACGTGATCGATTTTTACCTGACCATCCTGACCTTTTGACACTTTTACCACATGGCCAACGGTACTGGCAAAGCATTCAGTGATGGCCATGCCGTAGCCTTCACCCGCTTTGCGAGTGTTCCAACCCGAGACGTCGGCCAGCTTATCAAGCTGCCGGTGCAGCCGCTCGTCGGGCAGGTGTTCCCGGCGAAAGGTCATGGGATCTTTCCCCGCCTCATGGGCCAACTCATCGATAAAACTCTCGTAGGCAAAGCCATTCGTGGAGGCATACACCGATCGCCACCACATGGTCGGAATGGGCGTTTCGAAAGGTACGTCGGCAATACTTAAGTTTTTAATGCCGTCCGCGTAGGGTTTAAGAAAACCTTCCGAAGTACTCCGGTTGGCTTTGTCTTTGGGGCCACCGCGCCAGTGGTCATTGTTTTGACCAGCCATGCGCAGCTTGTAGGCGCTGATTTTTCCGTTTTCAACCACGCCTTCACAGCGGTACGAAATGCCGGGCCGGTAGGGTCCCTGCGTGGCGTCATCCTCACGGGTCCAGATTACTTGCACCGGCGCTTTAAGTTCTTTAGAGATCACCGCCGCTTCATGCGGGTAATCCATGAACGCCTTTCGGCCAAACCCGCCACCCAGAAACGTCAGGTTGACGATTACTTTCTCGCGAGCCAGCCCCATTTCTTTGCTGATCGCATCCTGTACCCATTCCGGTGCCTGGATAGGCCCCCAGATCTCGAGTTTATCGTCCTGATAATGGGCAATACAATTCAGGGGCTCCATACAGCTATGGTACTGATAAGGCGTCTCATACACCACATCCAGTTTCTTAGGAGCCTGCGCAAGAATAGCGGTCGCATCACCCTGCTGCTTGAAGGAGAGCCCTTCCTGGGTTTGGAGGGCCTGCCGTTGACGAGCGAAAATCTCATCCGTGCTGACATGCTCAAACCCGCTATCATCCCAGTCGACTTTCAGCGCTTTCTTACCCTGCAAAGCCGCCCAGGTTGAGGTGGCCACGACCGCAACGCCTTCGCGATAGGTGTTAAACACCAGCATCTTTATCTTGAAGACGTGCTTGACACCCGCTATCTTCCGGGTAGCCGTGTCGTCAAAGCTTTTGACTTTACCACGAAGACGGGGGTTCCGCTCCACGGCGGCGTAGAGCATTCCCGGAATTTCTTTATCTAGCCCAAACGTAGCGGTGCCGTTGGTTTTTAGCTTGGTATCCTGCCGGAGAAGGGGCTTGCCAATGAGCTTGTAGTCAGACCGTTTCTTGAGGACGACCTGTTTGGGCGTTTCCAGCTTCATGGCGTCCGCCACTAATTCTCCGTAGTGAAGTCGTTTCGCGGTCGGCCGGTGGATGACCTGCCCGGATTCAGCATAACAATCGGTGGCTGGCACGTTCCATTTAGCCGCCGCGGCCCCGATCAGCATCTGGCGAGCCGTGGCTCCCAGGGTGAGTAAATTTTTATACGAGCCCCGTACCGTTGAACTTCCGCCGGTGACCTGATTGCCATATTTCATATTGTCCCCTTTGGCGAATACGATGTTGACCTTGTCCAAATCGACTTCGAGTTCTTCGGCAACCATCTGGGGAATGGCCTGGTACACGCCCTGCCCCATTTCGGCCCGGTGGGAAAAAATAGTCACCTGACCAGATGGGTCAATATAGACCCAAGCATTCATTTCAATGCCAAATCGATCAGCTTCAGCCGCTTTGATCATTTCGGCTTCTTCCGCATTGGAAGGGATATAGAATCCCAGCGACAGCGCCAGACCCGTCAGGCCCGAAGCTTTTAGAAAATTTCGTCTGGATACGGGTTGTGTGTCCATAGGGTTATTGCCGAAGGCGATTAAGGTTTAGGGGCATAGGCACCTGTTAGGATCCAGGTCGTCCAGGCTTTTTTAAATTGTTCGTGGCTCAGGGGAGGTAACGTGCGCCCTTCGCCGGGGTTCCAGCCCGCCCGTACTAAGCCATCGTCGGCGTGCTCCAGCAGCTTTTCCCTATTCTTACCCCCATTCTGGTTGGGATCGACCAGTTGTTTAGCCAGTTGATGGGCCGTACGGCCCTGAAAAACCATCCGCATGGTAGCAGGCGGTAAATGCCAGTCTGGATTACCCGGTGGCGTATGCAGACCCGGCGTATTGGTTGGCTGATGGCAGTTGGCGCATTTCATGGCGTAGAGGCCTTTGCCATCCGTACCCCGGCGGGGTGCCATCGTGTGGGGATGGTTGTCATCGCCCTGCAAGGGGATATCACCCGCTGGATGGCAGTTCATACAGCGCGGACTCATTAAGACTTTGTAAACGCTGGCAAAGGCGTTGACCGAGGCTACACTATCTTTTTTAAGGGGAACAACCGTTTTCTTTGTCGGGATTGTTTTTGCCCGTTCCGTAGTCGGGCTGAAGGTAGCCGCCATAATACCGGTTACTGACAGCAAAATGACGACCATATAGATTGTTTTGAAAGGCATACACAAACGGTTTTTAGGTGGATCGTACTCAATCGGAGCGAGTAGGCACTGCCCTATTCGTTTTTTCCCAGCTTCCGTTCCGTATGTTCAGCCGCCAGGTGAATCGCTTTGCGGATGCGGGGATACGTACCGCACCGGCAAATGTTACCCGCCATGGCTGCATCAATATCCGCATCGGTTGGATTGGGGTTCTCCCGGAGCAGCACCGCGGCTGACAT
>Ga0325400_1000351_pt1 | contig 32548 bp, 28 predicted proteins | sample PopdelMetagenome_2_FD_205662 | JGI IMG/M metagenome (GOLD analysis project Ga0325400, IMG submission 205662) | Populus deltoides microbial communities from Bellville, Georgia, United States - Xylem-PdKOR-R1 | ecosystem: Host-associated > Plants > Phyllosphere > Stem > Wood/Secondary xylem...
CTCGGCCGAGCGAACCTGGTCGTGCATCAGCGCGATCAAAGGCGAGATGACCAGCCCCGTGCCCGGCCGGTACAAAGCGGGGATCTGGTAGGTCAGCGACTTGCCCGCGCCCGTCGGCATCACGGCAAGCGTGTGCCGGCCGGCCATGACGCGATCGATCACCTCGGCCTGGCGGCCGCGGAACTGGTGATAGCCGAACGTGTCGTGCAGCGCCTCGAGCGGGGTGGGCATGGACGGCATCTAGCGATTGGAGGGGCGGAGAAGAAGCGGTGGCGCGTCCGCCCGAGTCGCCGGGCGACGGACGCCTGGAAGTTGACGAAGTTGACGGCACGTCGGGGGTCGGACACCCCCGCCCGACGCGGCCGTGCCGGCCAGGCGAAGGGCGATCAGGAAAGGCAGCCGCGCACCCGGGCGTCTATGGTCCGTATGTACCCCAAATGTTCTTCTCTGTCAAGGGCGATCTCGTTTCGAGGTCAGGCCGTGACCCGTTATGGCGAGTGGCGGCTCATGCCACCGTACGAACTCGGCGACTTGATGACCAATCCGGGCTTTTAGGAGGTCGGGGCTCCACCTGCCTATGCAGGACCAGAGGCGCGACCACGGCGGCACTCCCCTTGCCGGCACAAGCTACCATGCCGCTTTTCCAACGGGCTCGCCCGCCAAGGGTGTGCGTTCCAGCGCGCCATGTACTCGCCGGCGCATGTAGGCCGCAGCAGCGAAACCCGCGGAGGCGGGCGGCCTAGTTGACAACGCGCTTGCGCTCAACGCCCGCGCGGCGGGACGATCGTCAGCGGCACCTGGAGCGGCTGCGCGTCGATCGGCTGCGCCGCCAGCGCCATGTAGCGATTGTGGAGATCGTGGTGGATCGCGGCGATGGCGGGATCGCGGGCGGCGCGGGCGGCTTCGAGCGACCGGCTCGCCCGCTCCAGGAAATACCAACGCTCGTTCTCGGTCATGAGGGCGCTCCCCCGATGTTGCCTCGCCTTCATCCCCCTTTCGCGCACGCTTGGCCGCAAACTGGATCAGCATTCCGGCTAGATTCCGGCCGATTTAACGTCGCGATCAAGGCTGCCCGCCGGTGCGTTACCCTTGATCGAAGTCGTTGGCCGGCCTCTGCGTGGCCGATCGCTGCAGCCGCGGCACGTCGACGACCACCGTGACGATGGTGAACAGCAGGTCGCCATTCTCGCCGGTGACGCTGATGCGGAGCTGGTTGCGCTCGCTCAGCAGGTCGGGCGCGTGCTTCAGCAGTTCGCCGGCATAGCGCAAGGCTTCGGCGCGGGCATCCGCGTCGTCGGCCATGTCGTAGCCATGGGTGTCGTGCACGGGAGCGCCGTCGGCGGCGTGGAAGAAGTAGCGGGGCATCGCTTGCCCCTGCCGCAAACGGCCGCGACCCGCCTCGATCCAGGTTGGTGCGCGCGCGCGAGGTGGGGGGCGGCGCTACGCCGTCCCGCTGGTCGCCGCGAGCAGCCGCACGTCCACCCCCGCGGTCGCGAAGGCGCGCGCCCAGCGTTCGGCGGCCGGCGCCTCGAACACCAGCTCGTCGGCGGCCGGCACGGTGTGCCAGCCGCTTTGGCGCAGCTCTTCGTCGAGCTGGTCCTCGCCCCAGCCGGCATAGCCGAGCGCCACCAGCCAGCGGTCAGGGCCGTGGCCTTCCGCGATCGCGCGTAGCACGTCGAGCGTGCTGGTCATGGCGAGCGCGGGCGAGACGGCCAGCGTGTCCTCGCCGCGCCAGTCGGCCGAATGGAGCACGAAGCCGCGCTGCGGCTCCACCGGCCCGCCCGCGTGGATCGCGACGTCGGGCGCGGCGCCGGGCGCGATGTCGAGTTGCTTCAGGAGCGCATGGAGGCCGAGCCCCGGCAGCGTGCGGCCGACGCCCACGCCCATGGAGCCTTCCGGCCGGTGGATGCAGAGCGCGATCACCGCATGCGCGAAGCGGGGATCGCCGATGCCGGGCAGCGCCAGGAGCAGCTGGCCGGCGAGCGAAGGGGCGGACTCGTCGGACATGGCCCATGTATAGGCCTCGCGCGCGGGCTCGCCAGCCGCCCTTTCGTGGGCCTGCGCACGCTGGTAAGGCGCGCCACCCGGATCAAGGAGCCTGCCCCCATGACGATCAAGGTCGGTGACCGCCTGCCCGCTGCCACGCTCACCACCATGACCGCGGACGGCCCGGAGCCGGTGGCGCTGCCCGATGCCTGGGCGGGCAAGCGCGTGGCCCTGTTCTCCGTCCCTGGCGCGTTCACGCCGACCTGCTCGGCGCGCCACCTGCCGGGTTTCGTGGAGAAAGCGGGCCAGCTGCGCGCCAAGGGCATCGACCTGATCGCCGGCACTGCGGTCAACGACGTGTTCGTGATGAACGCCTGGGGCAAGGCGGGCAATGTCGACGGGCAGGTGCAGCTGCTGGCGGACGGCAATGCGCAGTTCGTGAAGGCGCTCGGCCTCGACATGGACAGCTCCGCCTATGGCATGGGCACGCGCGGCAAGCGCTTCTCCATGGTGGTGAACGACGGCGTGGTGGAGCAGCTGTGGGTCGAGCAGCCGGGCGAGTTCCGGGTGAGCGCCGCCGAGCACATGCTGGCCAACCTCTAGGCGCGGGCGCTCCGGGTCATGCCATCCGCCGCCGCGCTCGCCCAGGTCGAGGCGCTGGAGGCGCTGCACGCGCGCGCGGTGGGGGCGCTGCGCGCGGCGCTCGCCGCCTATCTCGCGGACGGCACGCGGCCCGATCCGGCGGCGCGCGCGGCGGGCGCCTTCTGCTATCCCGAGCTGCGGCTGCGCTACCATGGCGCGCCCGCGGCGGCGGGGGCGGCGGGGCGGGCCTATGGCCGGCTCTACAGCCCCGGCGACTACGCCACCAGCATCACCCAGCCGGCCTTGTTCCGCGATTATCTGGCCGAGCAGATCGACCTCCTGGTCGCGGATTTCGGCGCCACGGTGGAGGTTGGGGCGAGCGACCAGGAAATCCCTTATCCCTATGTGCTCGACGCCGAGCTGGACCTGACGGGGGCGGCCGCGGCGGATCTCGCGCAGGTGTTCCCGTCCACCGACCTGCGCCACATCGGGGACGAGATCGCGGACGGCACCGCCAGGGCCGAGCCCGGCCGGCCGCGCCCGCTTGCGCTGTTCGAGGCGGCGCGCGTCGACTTCAGCCTGGCGCGGCTGCGCCATTATCTCGGCACGCCGCCGGGCGACGTGCAGCGCTTCATCCTGTTCACCAACTATCACCGCTACGTCGACGAATTCGTGTCCTGGGCGGTGCGGGAGCTGGACGGCCCCGGCGGCTACACCATGCTGAGCGGGGCGGGCGGCCTGTGCATCCGTCCCGGCGACCCCGATCCGGCCGCCGCGGTGGCGGACAGCCCGCCTACCACCTGGTCCACCCCGATCGCGGCGGCATCACGCTGGTCAACATCGGCGTGGGGCCGGCCAACGCCAAGACGGTGACCGACCACCTGGCGGTGACGCGTCCCGACGCGTGGCTGATGATCGGCCATTGCGGCGGCCTTCGCCCCAGCCAGCGCATCGGCGATTATGTGCTGGCGCACGCCTATCTCCGAGACGACCGCGTGCTGGACGAGGTACTGCCGCCCGAAATTCCCATTCCCCCGATCGCGGAGGTGCAGCAGGCCTTGGTGCGCGCGGCCAGCCTGGTGTCGGGCGAGAGCGCGGAACAGCTCAAGGCACGCCTGCGCACGGGCACGGTGGTGACCAGCGACGACCGCAACTGGGAGCTGCGCTACGCCCGTTCGGCGCTGCGCTTCTCGCAATCCCGCGCGGTCGCGATCGACATGGAATCGGCGACGCTGGCCGGGCAGGGCTACCGCTTCCGCGTGCCCTACGGCACGCTGCTGTGCGTCTCCGACAAGCCGATCCATGGCGAGATCAAGCTGCCCGGCCAAGCCAACCGCTTCTACGAGCGCGCCATCGCCGAGCATCTCCGTATCGGCATCGCCGCGGTGGCCGAACTGCGCGCAGCCGGTGCGGCGCTGCACAGCCGCAAGCTGCGCGCCTTCAACGAGCCGCCATTTCGCTAGGACGGCCTCAGGCCGCCACCGTCACCCGGTTGCGGCCGTTCGCCTTGGACCGGTAGAGCGCGCGGTCGGCGCGCAGGAACAGGTCGGCCAGGCCTTCGTCCTCGTCGTCCACCGCCGCCATGCCGAAGCTCGCGGTGATGCGCGTGGGCTCCGGCAGGTCGAACGTCGTCGTTTCCACCTGCAGGCGCAGCACCTCCACCGCGCAGGCCGCCGCCTGGAGGTCGGTATCGGCCAGGATCAGCGCGAACTCCTCGCCGCCGACGCGCGCGAACACGTCGCGCCGGCCGATCCCCTGTCCGATGCGTTGCGCTACCTGCGCCAGCACGCGATCGCCTGCAGGATGGCCGAAGCGATCGTTGATCGACTTGAAATGATCCACGTCGATCAGCACCAGCGCCAGCTGGCGCGCGTCGCGCCGCACCGCCGCCAGCACCTGCCGCGCCGCCGCCTCGAACCCGCGCCGGTTGAGCAGGCCGGTCAGCATGTCGGTCGCCGCCTGGCGGCGCGTCTGGTCGGCAAGGTCGGCGGTGAGCAGGATGATGGTGAACAGCCCCACGCCGCCGATGATGCCGGGCAGCCCCATCAGGGTCGCCACGGCCAGCCGGTCGAGCCGGAGCGTCAGCAGCCCCGCCTCCATGCCGGCGACGCCCGCCAGAACCAGCAGGTGGAGAAGTGTCAGGATGGCGAGCCCGCCTTCCGCCACCCGCTCGGCCGCGCGCTCGCCCCGCCGCCGGCCGCGCAGCGCGCGCGCGGACAGGGCGAACGCGCCCGCACCCAGCGCGGCATAGGGGATGATCCAGCTCGGGCCCGGCCACAGGTGCGCCACCACGCTCAGCGCCAGCGTGTTGGCGAACGCCGCGCCGAACAGCCGCAGGCGCCACGGCGGCAGGCCGCCGCGCTGGCGGAAGCCGATGGCGAACAGCACGGCGGCATAGCCGGCGAGGCCGGGCATCAGCACCGCCACCGTCGTGTCGCCGAGCCAGTCCATCGCCCGCGTGAAGGGCAGGAACCAGGTGGCGGCGGTGACGGCGAAGGCCGACGCCCACGTGCGCGCATGTTCCGGCCGGCCGAGATCGTGCCACGCGGCGCTCAGCATCATTGCCACGACCGCGCTGATCGAGACCAGCGCCACCAGGATCACCGCGAGCGGGCTCATGCCGCGGTCTCCGCCAGCACCGCGCGGTCGCGCCCGGCGCGCTTGGCACGGTAGAGCGCCGCGTCCGCGCGCTCCACCGTGCGCAGGAGCGGTTCGCCCGGGCGGCGTTCGGCCACGCCGAAGCTGGCGGACACGCGCAGGTCCGGCACGTCGGCCACCGCCAGCCCGGCGAGGCCGGCGCGCACCTCCTCCACGCGGGCGAGCGCCGCTTCCGCGTCGAACCCGGTGAGCAGGATGGCGAACTCCTCGCCGCCCAGCCGGGCGACCACGCCGTCGCGTCCGGTGCGCTCGGCGAGGTAATGGCCAAAGCCCGCCAGCGCGGCGTCGCCTACGGCGTGGCCGTGCGTGTCGTTGACCGCCTTGAACAGGTCGATGTCGGCGATGGCGAGCGCGATGCGGCGCCCGCGCTCGAACGCCTGCGCGGCGTGGTGGTCGAAGCCCTGGCGGTTGAGCACGCCCGTCAGCGGGTCGGTATGCAGCAGGCGGCGCAGCTCCACCGCGTAATCAAAGGCGATGATCAGCAGCGCGGACATCGCCACGGCGGCGGAGGCGGGCTCCACCGACAGCAGGTAGAGGATGTTGTAGGCACTGTGCGAACGCAGCACGCCCATCTGCTCGGCCAGCGCCAGCCCCGCGCCGACGGCATGCACCAAAGCCACGGCCAGCAGCACGCCGATGACGACCGCTTCCGTCGGCTGCATGCGGCCGATACGCGGGCGCACCGTCGCCGCCGCCCAGCCGAGCAGGCCGACCGACAGCACGGGCGTCACCGCGGCGCGGATCGGCTGCGCCGGCAGCGCGAACAACGTCAGCAGCAGCAGCGTCGCCACCCCGGCGGCCACCGCCACCACGTGCCGGCCGCGCTCGCCATGCCGCCGCACGCGGAAGCCTTCGGCGAGCAGGCTGATGGAAGCGATGCCGAGCAGGTCTACCACCGGCCCGCCGTTCGTGGTCCGCGCGTCGAGCAGGCCCTGCAGCGACATGGCGCCCCATTGCGCCGCCCCCGTGGCGCAGCCCGCCGCCCACAGCAGCGCGTGCGTGGTGCGGCTGAAGCCGACATTGACGACGCACAGGGCAAGCGCCGCCATTGCCAGCATCAGGCACGGGCCGACGGCAATGAGCACAGGCAGGCTGATCATGGAGCGGAGACGCGCCCTCCCCGCAACGTCGAGCGCCGGACCCAAGCCGGGATTAAGGGCCGGGTCAAGCCTATCTGCGCTCCTTAACCAAGGAAATCCGCCAACGATGCGCCCAGCTCGGGGCGCAGCACGGCGCTCATATGATTGCCCGGTATCGTGGCCAGGCGACCCTGCGGCAGCAGCGCGGCGAGGTCGGCGGCCGAGCCGTTATCCTGATCGTCCACGCCCGCCAGCACGAGCACGGGCAGGTCGATCGCCGCCAGTACGTCGCGGGGCGTGTCCACGAAACTTCCAAGCAGCGGCCGCATCGCCGCCGGGTCGCCGCCCGTGGTCCGGAGAAAGGATTCGGCCATCCATGCGGGCGAGCCGCGCGGATGGTGGCCGATGCCCGCCAGCACCTGCTGGAAGAAGCCGGTGCGCGCGCCCGCGTCCAGCAGGCCGGCAAGCCCCATGCCCGCCACCACCGCACGGGCCGGCCGGCACCCTCGCGCCAGCATCCGCGCCACCGTGCGCCCGCCAAGCGAATAGCCGACCAGGTCGCATGCCGCGTTGCTCAGGTGACGCAGCAGCGCCTCGCCATCGGCGGCGAGGATGTCGGGCGGGTAGGCGGCGGGATCGTGCGGCGCGGCGCTCGCGCCATGCCCGCGCAGGTCGGGCATCACCACCCGCCGCCCCGCGGCGGCGAGGCGGGCGGCATGGCCGGGCTTGATCCAGTTGACCTGCGCGTTCGAGAACAGGCCGTGGATCAGCACCACGGGCGGCCCGTCACCCAGCGCGTGATAAGCGAGCGGCAGCCCGTCCGCGCCCGGAAAGCGATGCGTCGCCAGCTCGGAGGGAATGACGGACACGGGCGAACTCTCTCGTTTGTTACTATAGCCAATGATCGCAGCGGGCAAATCGCCGTGTCGGGCGGCGGGATCGCCCCGTCGCCCGCTTTCTTCCGGGGCCAAATGCGCTAGGCTTGGGGCGCCCATGTCCCGCGAACAGCACTTCATCGACAGGTTGGCGGCCATCGCCCGCCATTCCGCGGCGCGCGGGCTGCAGGACGATGTGGCGGTGCTGCCGATGGGCGCCCGCGACCTCGTGCTGACGCACGACATGATCGTGGAGGGCGTGCATTTCCTGTCCGGCGACCCGCCCGGCGATGTCGCCTGGAAGCTGGTCGCGGTGAACCTGTCGGACCTCGCCGCCAAGGGCGCCACGCCCGTCGGGCTGCTGGTCGGCTATCCGCTCGCGCCCGATCCGGCGTGGGACATGGCCTTTGCCGACGGGCTGGCCGAGGCGGTCGGCGCATTCAACGTGCCGCTGCTCGGCGGAGACACGGTGGCGGTGCCGGCGGGCGCCGCGCGCCAGCTCGGCGCGACCGCGGCGGGCACGGTGGCGCCGGGCGGCGCGCCGGCGCGGGCGGGGGCACGGAACGGCGACCTCCTGTGGCTGACCGGCATGGTCGGCGCGGCGGGGCTCGGCCTCGACCTCGCCCGGCGCGGCGCGGCCGAGCCCGCCGCCTGGCTCGCCGCCTATCGCCGGCCGCAGCCGCGGCTGGCCGAAGGGCGCGCGCTGGCGCCGCGCGTCCACGCCATGGCGGACGTGTCGGACGGGCTGCTGATCGATGCCCGGCGCATGGGGCTGGCGAGCGGGCTGGCGGTGGAGTTGGCGCTGGACGCGGTGCCGCTGCCGCCGGGGGTGGCACGCACGCCCGCGGCCGCGCTCGCCGCCGCTACGGCCGGCGACGATTACGAGCTGATCGCCGCCGCCCCGCCAGGCTTAACGCTTTCGCAAGCCGATTGCGCGCAGGTGACCGCCGTGGGCCGTTTCCGCGCCGGAAGCGGGCTCACGCTCACCTGGGCGGGCGCGCCGCTGCCCCCGCCCGAGCGCCTGGGGTTTGAACATGACGCGCCGCCATGACCTGCGCCAATTGCTGATCCTCGCCGGAGGATTGCTGTGCGGTTGCCTGACCGCGTTCGGCGTCCACGGGCTGCCGATCGGCTGACCCATGCCCGGCTTGCCGAAGGGCGGGCCGGACGATAAGCCCTTCGCCAGAAGGCGTGGCCACGTAGCCGCGCCGGGACGAGGGGATGCGGAATGCTGATCGTCGAGCTGGCTATCGCCTGCGGCCTGTTGGCCGTGCTCTACGGCATCGTCACCAGCCTGGGGGTGCTGCGCCAGCCGGCCGGCAACCAGCGCATGCAGGACATTGCCGGCGCGGTGCAGGAGGGCGCGCGGGCCTATCTCGCGCGGCAATATACCACCATCGCGATCGTCGGCGTCGTCACGGTGGTAATCGTCGGCTACTTCCTGGGCCTCGTGTCCGGCATCGGCTTCCTCGTCGGCGCGGTGCTGTCGGGCGTGACCGGGTTCATCGGGATGAACATCTCGGTCAAGGCCAACGTCCGCACCGCGGAGGCGGCGCGCACCTCGCTCCAGGCCGGGCTCACCACCGCCTTCCGCTCGGGCGCGGTCACCGGCATGCTGGTGGCGGGCCTCGGCCTGCTCGCCATCGCCGTGCTGTTCTGGGTGCTGGTCGCCCAGGGCCACGTGCCGGGCGACCCGGCCGACCGCACCATCGTCAACGCGCTGGTGGCGCTGTCCTTCGGCGCGTCGCTCATCTCCATTTTCGCCAGGCTTGGCGGCGGCATCTTCACCAAGGCGGCGGACGTCGGCGCCGACCTCGTCGGCAAGGTGGAGGCCGGCATCCCGGAGGACGATCCCCGCAACCCCGCCGTGATCGCGGACAATGTCGGCGACAACGTGGGCGACTGCGCGGGCATGGCCGCCGACCTGTTCGAAACCTACGTCGTGACGCTCGGCGTCACCATGGTGTCGATCGCCTTGTTCCTCGGCGCGCGCGACCCCGACCTGACGCTCCGGCTGATGAGCCTGCCGCTGCTCGTCGGCGGCGTGTGCATCATCACCTCCATCATCGGCACCTTCATGGTGCGGCTGGGCGGCGGCTCCATCATGGGCGCGCTCTACAAGGGGTTCTGGACCAGCGCGGTGCTGGCGATCCCGGCGATCTACGGCGTCACTAGGTTCGCGTTGGGGGATCTCGACACGGTGCTCGGCGGCACCGCCAGCGCCACCGGCCTCGCCACCAGCGCGGCGAGTGCGGCGGGCACCGCCTTCACCGGCATGGACCTGTTCTGGTGCATGCTGATCGGCCTCGCCGTCACCGGCGCGCTCGTCTGGATCACCGAATATTATACCGGCACCAACTACCGCCCGGTGAAGTCGATCGCGCGCGCGTCGGTCACCGGCCACGGCACCAACGTCATCCAGGGGCTGGCGATCAGCCTCGAATCGACCGCGCTGCCGACGCTCGTCATCGTCGTCGCGGTGGTGGCGGCCTTTCAGCTTGCCGGCGTGATCGGCATCGCCTTCGCGGCGACGGCGATGCTGGCCTTGGCCGGCATGGTGGTGGCGCTGGACGCCTATGGTCCCGTCACAGACAATGCCGGCGGCATCGCCGAGATGGCGGGGCTGGAGCATGAGGTGCGCGAGAAGACGGACGCGCTCGACGCGGTCGGCAACACCACCAAGGCGGTGACCAAGGGCTATGCCATCGGCTCGGCCGCACTCGCCGCGCTCGTGCTGTTCGGCGCCTACACGCAGGACCTGAAGGAGTTCTTTCCCGGGCTCGACGTCGATTTCCGCCTGTCCAACCCCTACGTCGTCGTCGGGCTGCTGGTAGGCGCGCTGCTGCCCTACGCCTTCGGCGCGTTCGGCATGACGGCGGTCGGCCGGGCCGCGGGCGCGGTGGTGGAAGACGTGCGCGAGCAGTTCCGCTCCAACCCCGGCATCATGGCGGGCACCAGCCGCCCGAACTACGCGCGCACGGTGGATCTGGTCACGCGCGCCGCGATCAAGGAGATGATCGTGCCGAGCCTGCTGCCGGTGCTGACGCCGGTGGCGATCTACTTCATCGTCCGCGCCGTCGCCGGGCCTGCCAACGGCTTCGCCAGCCTGGGCGCGCTGCTGCTCGGCGTGATCGTGTCCGGCCTGTTCGTCGCCATCTCCATGACCAGCGGCGGCGGCGCGTGGGACAATGCCAAGAAGTATATCGAGGACGGCAATTACGGCGGCAAGGGATCGGAAGCGCACAAGGCGGCGGTGACCGGCGACACGGTGGGCGATCCCTACAAGGACACGGCCGGCCCCGCGGTCAATCCGATGATCAAGATCACCAATATCGTGGCGCTGCTGCTGCTGGCCGCGCTCGCCGCGCACGGGGGCTGAACCCGTCCGTTCGGTTCGAGCGTGTCGAGAACCCCGGCGGGCAGTGCGCCGCGCGCCCGGTTCTCGACACGCTCGAACCGAACGGGGTGAGGATCGCTACTCCCGCCGCTGCACGCGCTGCTTCACCCGCCGCGCCAGCGCCACCAGCTCGCGCACCACGGGCACGCGGTCGATCGCGCCCGTGTCGGCGATGTCGGTGCGCGACGCGCGCTGGTAGGCGATCGGCGGGGTCGCGGCATAGGCGGCGAGATCGGGATGCGCGCGCCGCAGCCAGCTATAGGCGCCGTCGACATGCATCGGCCCGCCGTCCGGGCTACCCGCCGGCCGGCCGAGCATCGCGCGCAGATAGGGAATGGCGCGCGTGATGCCCTCGCCGCGGAACGCCATGAAGTGCGTGAGCCCGATCGGGTCGTCAGGCGCGAGGCGCTTCAGCGGCGCCTCCGGCACGCCCTCCTGCGGCGAGCCGCCGTAGAAGATCGACCAGGGCTGCTTCCACAAGGCCGCCAGCACGCGCCCCACCTGCGCGCGCTGCCCGTCGGAGAAGCTGGCATCGTCTTCCAAGATGGCGATGTTGGTCCAGCCCTTCGCCTCCGCCTCCTCCAGCACCTGAAGGTGGCTGAGGAAGCAGCCGTGCGCGCCGACCGACGGGAAGCCCGCCGGCTCGGCGGGGCGCGCCGCGTCGTGGAACGCGATCTGCCCGCCGTCCAGCGCCGCGCCCACCCGCGCCAGCTCGACGCCCATCTCCTGCCGACGATCGGGGCGCGTCGGCAGGCTGATCACGCGCACCGCGTCGAACCGCGCCAGGGGTGAGGCGTCGATACCCTCGGTCATCCGTGTCTCTGCTGCGTTCCGAACCATGGCGGCACCATAGCACCGGAATCCTTACCGCGGGGTTCAGCAGCGTCCGGCGGCCGCTTCGGGCTGGCATGGCCGCCGGTCCCGTGTATCACCCGCACGGTTCGACCATCGAAAGCCCGCGCCCGCCGATGACCAGCCGCCTGCTCAGCCTCGTCGGCCTGCTCGTGATTTTGGGGGCGGCGGTGGCGCTGTCCGCCAACCGGCGCTGGATCCGCCCGCGCGTGGTGGGGTCCGCCTTTGCCTTGCAGGTCGGGATTGCGGTGCTGGTGCTCTACGTGCCCGCCGGGCGCGTGCTGTTGACCGACATGTCGCGCGGTGTCGCCGCGCTCCTCGGCTATGCGGGCGAGGGCACGGCGTTTCTGTTCGGCAGCCTCGCCGCCTCGCCGCTGGGCCAGATTTTCGTGCTGCAGGCGCTGCCGGTGATCGTGTTCTTCGCCAGCCTCGTTTCCATCCTCTATTATCTCGGTATCATGCAGCGCGTGGTGCGCTGGATCGGCGGCGCGCTGGAGAAGCTGATCGGCATCAGCCGGGTCGAGGCCCTGTGCGCCGCGGCCAACATCTTCGTCGGCCAGTCGGAAAGCCCGCTCGTCATCCGGCCCTATCTGTCCGCGCTCCGCCCCGCGCAATTGTTCCAGGTGATGGTGAGCGGGATGGCGGGCGTGGCCGGCACCATCCTCGCCGCCTACGCCTCCATGGGCGTGCCGATCGAATATCTGCTGGCGGCGAGCTTCATGTCGGCGCCGGGCGCGATCGTGATGGCCAAGCTCCTGATGCCCGACGATCCCGCCGACCTGGCGCTACCGATCACGGAGGATGTCGACACCACCCACGGCAGCGCGGACGACGCGCCGGCCAACGTCATCATGGCCGCGGCGCAGGGCGCACAATTGGGCCTGCGGCTGGCGGTGATGGTGGGCGCGATGGTATTCGCCTTCATCGGGCTGGTCGCGCTCGCCAACGGTCTGCTGGGGGCGGCCGGCGGCTGGGTCGGTCTGCCCGATCTATCGTTCCAGCGGCTGCTCGGCTTCCTGTTCGCGCCCGTCATGTTCCTGCTGGGCGTGCCATGGTCGCAGGCGGGCGCCGCGGGCGCGCTGTTCGGCGAGAAGGTCGTGCTCAACGAGTTCGTGGCCTATATCCACCTCGGCACCACCGGCGCCGCGCTCGATGCGCATGCGCGCGCGGTGGTGGTGTTTGCGCTGTGCGGCTTCGCCAACGTCAGCTCCATCGCCATCCAGATGGCGGTGACGGGCGGGCTCGCGCCCAACCAGCGGCCGGTGATCGCGCGGCTGGGCGTGCGCGCGCTCCTCGCCGGCAGCCTCGCCAACCTCGTCTCGGCCGCCTTGGCGGGGATGCTGATCGGGTGAGGCCGTGCTGAGGGCGCTGGTCGGCACGGGCCGGTTCCTCGCCTGGTGCCTGCTGTCGTTCGGGGTGGTGGTGGCGCTGCTGACGCTCGCCGGCAACCTGCCCCAGCGCATCCGCGACGCGCGCGCCGCCGCCGAGCGGCAGCAGGTCGCGGCCGATCGGCTGGTGCTGGAACAGGCACCGTTCACGGCCGCGGCCCGCGCGCGCATCGCCGCGGCCGACGGGGCCTTGCGCGCGCTGCGCTCGGCTGGGCCGGGGGCACTCGACGATGCCGAGCGTGCGGTCCGCGCCGCGCGTGCGCAGGCCGCCGGCCGCGTGCTCGGCCGCGGGGGCATCGCCGCCGCCCTGGTCCGCGGCGACGCCGCCGCCGTGCAGCGCAGCCTGCTGGCCGAGACGGTGGAGCTGCCGCTCGCCGATCGCGCGCTGGCGGCGATGGCGCTCCGGCGCACGGCGCTCGCCCGCGATGCGCTCAACCGCGATATCGCCGCCTATGATGGTGCCGCCGCGCGCCACAACCGCCTATTGCCCGCGCGCGACCTGCTGGCGCGCCAGGCCGCGGCGCAGGCGCGCAATCCTTTCTGCCGGCAGGTCGCGGTGCCACTCCTGTGCAGCCGGGTGCGTGCGCTCCGCACACTCGATGCGACGATCGCGGCGGACAAGCGCACGCTGGACGCGCGTCGGCAGGACCTCGCCCGCCGCAAGGCAGTGGTGGACGCGCGTGCCAGGGCCGGCCGAGCGCTGGCCGGAAGCTCGGCGCTGCTCGCCGATGCCACCGCCCGCTATCGCGCGCAGGCGGCGGCCGCGATCACCGGCGCGGAGCGGCTGGTGTGGAATACCTTCCGCAACGCGCTCCGCCGCCACGGCTGGACCGCGTTCTGGATCGTGATCGGCGCGGTGGTGACGCCCGTGCTGCACAAGCTCTTCGCCTTCTTCGTCATCGCCCCGCTCGCCGCACGCAGCCGCCCCATCCGCCTGGGGCCGCCCGGTCCGCCGCTGGAGGCGGGCGTGGCGCATGTCTCGGTCGAGGTGCCGCTCGATCGCGACACCGAATTGTTCGTCCGCCGCGGCGTGCAGAGCGCCGCGGCGGGCGTGGAGGGGCGCAGCCGCTTGCTGCTCGACCCGCGCATGCCGATCACCTGCCTCGCCGCTGGGCTGGTCGGCATGCAGCGGCTCCGCGGCGAGGGCGGCTTCGCCGGCGTCACGGCGGTGGATGACGCGCACATGGAGGTGGCGCTGGTGACCGTGCCCGAAGGCGGTGCGGTGACGCTCCAGCCGCGCGCGCTGGTTGGCTTGCTCAAGCCGCGCGCATGCCGGCTCGCCATCCGCCGGCCGTGGCGGCTGCGCTCGCCCGTGGCCTGGATCACCTGCCAGTTCCGCTTTGTCGTGTTCCACGGGCCGTGCACGCTGATCGTCCAGGGCCGGCGCGGTGTGGCGGTGGAGCAGGCAGGGGCGGCGCGCATGATCAATAAGCGGCTGACGCTCGGCTTCGACGCGGGGCTGGCTTATGGCGCGGCGCGCGCGCCGGCGCTCTTACCCTACCTGCTCGGCCGCCAGGGCCTGTTCAACGACCGGTTCGAGGGCGAAGGCCGCTTCCTCTACGAACAGCGTGCGGGAGGCGGCGAGAAGGGTTCGCTGTGGGGTCGCGGGCTGAAAGGTCTTGGCGACGCGGTGCTGAGTGCGTTCGGGGTGTAGCTTGCCGCTGCCCGCCGCCCGTGCCAATCCCGGACAAACAGGTGCAAGGAGCGGGCATGGCAATCGGACGCATCGGCCTCCTGCCGGCGATGGCGCTCGCCGCGGCGGCGCCCGCCGCCGTCGCCACCGGGCCCGCCACGATCGTCGAGCGCCAAGTGGCGATGTTCAACAAGGGCGATCTCGCAGCCTTCATCGACTGCTATGCGGAGGATGTGGAGGTGTTCGCCATCGGCCCCACCACCATCCCGCCGCTCAAGGGGCGGGAGGCGTTCCGCGCCCGCTACGCCCCGCTCTTCGCGGGCGAACGCCCCCGGGTCACGATCCTGTCGCGCATGGTCGAAGGCCAATGGGTGGTGGATCGCGAGCGCACGGTGGGCCGCGGCCGCACCGAACAGGGGCTCGCCATCTATCAGGTGGAGGCCGGCCGCATCCGCCGCGTGTGGTTCACGCCCTGAACGGGCCCGCTAGCCCTTGAACCAGTGCGCCGCCACGAACCATCCGGTGATGCTGGCGGCGATGCCGACGCATATCGCGCACACGACGGCGAAGGCATAGGGCGAGTGTGCGCCCGGAATGCCTTCCACGTTCATGCCCAGCAGCCCCGTGACGAAGGTCAGCGGCAGGAACACCAGAGCCACCACCGACAAGAGCAGCGCGCGCCGCTCGATCTGTTCGGACCGGAGGTCGGTCAGCTGTTCGTGGATCAGCGCCGCGCGCTCGCGCACTGCCTCCAGCTCCTCGCCCATCCGGGCGAAGCGGTCGGCCGCCTCGCGCAGGTGCAGCCGGTCGTCCTCCTCCAGCCAGTCGACGGCGAGGTCGGCCAGCCGCGCCAGCGCCTCGCGCTGCGGCACCACGAAGCGGCGATAGACGATCGCATCGGCGCGCGCGCCGGCGATGCGCCGCCGCGTGTCGATCGCCGCGCCCGGCTCCACCTCCGTCTCGCAATCGTCTACCAGATCGCCCAGGTCGGCGATGACGGGGTCCAGCCGCTTGGTGATGCCCACCGCCAGGTGGCTGATCAGGTCGCCCGGATCCCTGATCTTCCCGCCGTTCATCAGGTCCCGCAGCGCCGGCAGGCCCTCCATCGGGCGGAAGCCGACGGTGACCGCACGGCCCGCCTCCACCCACGCGCGGATCGACACCAGCCGATCCTCCTCCACCGCGCCGCTCGCGGCGGGGCCGCGCAGGTTCACCAGCGCGCCATGGTCGATTGGCTCGCACCGCGGCCGCGTCTCGGTGGCGGTGAGCGCCTGCGCAACCGTAGGCGGCAGTTCCCCTTGCCCGCGCAGCCAATCGGCCGTCTCCGCGGCATTGCCGTCGAGATGGACCCACGTGAACGGCGTCGAACTTGCCGCGGCGCAGGCCTGCGCCGGATCGACCGCATGGCCCTGACCATCGGCGCCCAGCGCCACCGCCCAGCCGGTCACGCCCATGACAGCTCCACCGTCAGGCCCGCGCCGGGCGGTGCAGGGGCGGGGCCCGCGATGCGCACCGCATCCGCCCGCGCGCGACCAAGGATCGCCGGCGCCATGTCCGCCGGATGATGCACGCGGTCGGCCTGTCCCAGCAGCCGCGCCGCGCGCAACGTCAACTCGTCCGGGTCGGCCGATCGGATGACGACCCGCTCGACCCTGCCGTCCATGTTTTGCAGGCCGGCATGCGCGATCACCGCCGCCGGGTCCCGGTGCTCCACCAGCGGGTCGAGCGCGCCGCCGGGCGCAAGCAATGCCCCCAGGAAGCGCCGCCGTGCCCCCGCCTCGGGCAACGCGGCGGCGAGCGCCCCCCGCGCCGCGCCGAGCGCGTCGGCCACGCGCCCCAGGCCCGCCGGCAGCAACGCCTCCAGCCGCTGGCGCAGCGCCGCCGCGAGGCCCGCCGACACGCCGCCGGTGCCGATCGCCACCAGCACGGGCGCGCGCTCCACCAAGGCAGGGAAGAACCAGTCGCACAGGTCCGGCCGGTCGACCACGTTGAGCAGCATGCCGCGCGCGCGCAGTCGCGCCGCCGCCGCTTCGGCCGGGTCGCCCTCCAGCGCCACCACGGCGATGCTCGCCGCCGCCTCCTCGCCGACGATGCAGGCGCCCGCGCGCTCCAGCAGCCGCCGCTTGGCCGCCGCCGCCTCGCCGTCGCCGAGCAGCACGACCGGGCGGCCGGCGGCGACGAACAGCGGCAGCAGCCCCATTGTCACAGGCCGCGGATGAACTCGCGCACCGGCCCGGCCAGGTCCTCGCGCTCCAGCGCCAGCGCGATGTTGGCCTGGATGAAGCCGACCTTGTCGCCGCAATCGTGGCGGTCGCCCTGGAAGGTCTGCGCGTGGAACGGCTGGCGCCCGATCAGCTTGGCCATCGCGTCCGTCAGCTGGATCTCGCCGCCCGCACCCTTCTCGCCCGCCGCTAGCACGTCGAGCACCTCGGGCTGCAGGATGTAGCGGCCGACCGCTGCCAGCCGCGACGGTGCGGTGCCCGCCTTCGGCTTCTCCACCAGGCCTTTTACCTCGGTCACCGCGCCGTCCCGCCGGCCGGGATCGACGATGCCGTAGCGGTGCGTGTGCGCCTCCGGCACCTCGATCACCGCGATGACGTTGCCGCCCTCGGCGTCATAGGTGTCGCACATCTGCTTGAGGCACGGCGCCGCCGGGTTCCACAGCAGCTCGTCGGGCAGCAGCACCGCGAACGGCTCGCCCGCCACCAGGTGGCGCGCGCACCACACCGCATGCCCCAGCCCCGCCATTTCCTGCTGCCGCACGAAGGCGGCCTGCCCCGGCTGCAGCCGCGTGCCGGCAAGCGCGTCCAGCAGGTCGAGCTTGGCCTTACTGGTGAGGTCGCTCTCGACCTCGAACGCGCAGTCGAAATAATCCTCGATCGCGTGCTTCGACCGGCCGGTGACGAAGATCATCTGTTCGACGCCCGCCGCCAGCGCCTCGTCCACCGCATATTGGATGAGCGGCCGGTCGACCACCGGCAGCAGCTCCTTGGGCACCGACTTGGTCGCCGGCAGGAAACGCGTGCCGAAGCCCGCCACCGGAAACACTGCCTTCTTGACCGGCTTCGTCATGCCTGTTCCCCTTCGATCCACGGCGGCAGCCGGTCGGCGGCGAGCAGCGCCTCCAGCGGCTCGCGCGCCCGCACCACCGCCCAGTCGGACCCGCGCACCATCACCTCCGGCGTCAGCGCGCGCGAATTGTAGGTTGACGCCATGGTCGCGCCATAGGCGCCCGCGGTCATGAACGCGACGAGGTCGCCCGCGGCCACCCGGTCCATCTCCCGGTCGCGTGCGAACGTGTCGCCCGTCTCGCAGATCGGCCCGACGACATGCGCCGTCGCGCGCGCACCCGTCGGCCGCACCGCGCGTATGTCGTGCCATGCCTCGTACAGGCTCGGGCGGAGGAGATCGTTCATGCCGGCATCCACGACGATGAACGGATGGGCGACACCTTCCTTTACCCGGATCACGCGGGCGAGCAGCACGCCCGCATTGCCGACGATCACGCGCCCCGGCTCGAACGCCAGCCGCACGTCCCAGCCCGCCGTCACCTCGGCCACCATCGCACCATAGGCGGCGGGCGAGGGGGGCGCGGGCAGCGCCGGATTATAAGGCACGCCCAGTCCTCCGCCGAGATCGACGGTGGCGATCGCATGCCCCCGCTCGCGCAATGCCCCCAACAGCGTGCCGATGCGCGCAAAGGCGGCGCGGCTGGGCGCGAGATCGGTCAATTGACTGCCGATGTGGACAGCGATGCCTTGCACATGGAGGCCGGGCAGCTCGGCAGCGCGCGCATAGGCCGCTTCCGCCCGGTCATAGGCCACGCCGAACTTGTCGTCGGCGCGGCCCGTGCTGATCTTGCCGTGCGTGCCCGCGTCAACCGCCGGATTGACGCGGAACGCGATGGGGGCGACGCGGCCGGCGGCGGCCGCGACCTGCGACAGCATCTCCGCTTCCGGCTCGGATTCGATGTTGAACTGGCCGATGCCATGGGCGAGGCCCAGCGCCATCTCCTCCGCCGTCTTGCCGACGCCCGAAAAGATGATGCGCGTCGGATCGATCCCGGCACCTACCGCGCGCAGCAGCTCGCCCCCCGACACGACGTCCGCGCCCAGCCCCATCGCCGCCATCGTCGCTAGCACCGCGCGGTTAGGATTGGCCTTGACCGCGAAGCACACCCACGGATCGCGCAACGCCGCCAGCGCATCGCGGAACACGCGCACGTGCCGCTCGATCGTGGCGGTAGAATAGACGTAGACGGGCGTGCCGACCGCGTCGGCGATCGCGGTCAGGTCGACGTCCTCGGCGTGGAGGCCGCCGTCGCGGAGCGAGAAATGGTCCATTATTGCGGCGGCAGGTCGAACGTGTCGTCGCGCCGCACCTGGCTGCGCACGATCAGCTCGTCGCTGCGCGCCGGCCGCTGCGGCGCCGTGGGGACGAGCAGCTGCGCAGGCGTCGGCTGCACCGCGGCGGTGGCGGGCTTCGGCGGCAGGCTCGCGCCCATGCGCGGGGTCAGCGCCTGCCGGTCGCCGCATGCGGCCAGCGCCAGCAGCGCGAAGGGGGCGATGCCCCTCACGCCCTTGCCTCCAGCGCGGCACGCGCCTCGGCCACACGCGCACGAACCTGATCCGGTGCGGTGCCCCCGTAACTGGTGCGGCTGGCGACGGAGGCGTCGACCGACAACACGCCCAGCACGCGCGCGTCCAGCCGCGGGTCGATCGCGGCCAGCTGCTCGGGCGAAAGATCGGCCAGCCCAACGCCAGCCGCCTCCGCCGCTTTCACCGCGCGGCCGGTGACGTGGTGCGCCTCGCGGAACGGCAGCCCGCCCACGCGCACCAGCCAGTCGGCAAGATCGGTCGCGGTGGAGAAACCCGCGCCCGCCGCCGCGCGCATCCGCTCGGGCACGAAACGCGTCGTCTCCACCATGCCCGTCATCGCCGCCAGCGACAGCGCCAGCAGGTCATGCGCCTCGAACACGGGCGGCTTGTCGTCCTGCATGTCCTTGGAGTAAGCGAGCGGCAGGCCCTTCATTGTCACCGTCAGCGCGGTTGCGCAGCCGACGATCCGCCCGCAATGCCCCCGCACCAGCTCGGCAGCGTCGGGGTTGCGCTTCTGCGGCATGATCGACGAACCCGTCGAATAGGCGTCGGGCAGCGACACGAAGCCGAACGGCTGCGACGCCCACAGCACCAGCTCCTCCGCCATGCGCGACAGATGCAGCGCGCATTGCGTCGCCGCCTGAAGGTAATCGAGCGCGAAGTCGCGGTCGCTCACGCTGTCGAGCGAATTGGCGGTGGGGGCATTAAAGCCGAGCGCCGCCGCGGTCGCTGCCCGGTCGATCGGAAAGCCCGTGCCCGCCAGCGCCGCCGCGCCCAGCGGGCAGAGGTTCATCCGCGCGCGCGCGTCGCAGAAGCGCGAGCGGTCGCGTGCGACCATCGCGTGCCACGCCATCAGGTGGTGGCCCAGCGTCACCGGCTGCGCCACCTGCAGGTGGGTGAAGCCGGGCATGACGGTTGCGGCATGCTCGTCCGCGCGCGCCACCAGCGCCGCCTGCAGCGCGCGCAGGCCCGCATCCACCGCATCCGCCGCATCGCGCACCCACAGGCGGAAATCGGTGGCGACCTGGTCGTTGCGGCTGCGCGCGGTGTGAAGGCGGCCGGCCGTGGGGCCGATCAGCGCGGCGAGCCGCGCCTCCACCGTCATGTGGATGTCCTCGAGCGCGAGGTCCTCGGGCGGCCCGTCGCGCTCATATTCTTCGGCGATCGCGGCGAGCCCGCGGTCGATCGCCGCCACGTCGGCCGGCTCGACGATGCCCTGCGCGCCCAGCATGGCGACATGCGCCCGGCTGCCGGCGATGTCCTGCCGCCACAACCTTTTGTCGAACGGGATCGAGGCGTTGATTTCGCGCATCACGGCACTAGGTCCGTCGGCGAACCGTCCGCCCCACATCGTGTTGGAGTTGCCCATGGCCGCCCGCGCCCTGCCCGTCCTTGCGGCCCTGGTCCTGGCCGCGGGCTGCCATAAGCAAGAGGCGGCCGCCCCGCAACCGCAGGCGGCGGAGGCGACCCCGGCCGCGCCCTCGCCTGCGCAGAAGGTGGTGCTGGATAACAAGGGCAAGGCCGCGCCCGAGGCACCCTTCACCGATCTCGCCGCCGGCCGCCCACTCAAGCTCGCGGAGTTCAAGGGCAAGCCGCTGCTCGTCAACCTGTGGGCGACGTGGTGCGTGCCCTGCGTCAAGGAGCTGCCGACGCTGGACCGCCTCGCCGCCCAGTCGGGCGACCGCCTGAAGGTGGCGGCGATCAGCGAGGATCTGGAGGGCGCCAAGGTCGTGCCGCCGTTCCTGGCGGGCAAGGGCGTAAAGGCGCTGACGCCCTACCACGACCCCAACAACGCGCTGATGACGCAGCTCAAGGAAGCGCAGCTGCCCGTGTCGATCCTCTACGGCGCGGACGGCCGCGAGCTGTGGCGCGTCGAGGGCGACATGGACTGGACCGGCGCAAAGGCCAAGGAACTGCTGGCGCAAGCGGGCGTGTAGAAACCCCTCTCCCCTTGTGGGAGAGGGAGGGGCCCGCTCGGCGCAGCCGAGTGGGAGGGAGAGGGGGCGAGCGTAGCGAGCTTACAGCCCCTCTCCCTGCCGCTCACGCGGCTGTCCCTCTCCCACAAGGGGAGAGGGGTTTAGTTCACCACACGTGCACCCGCTGCTCGGGCGCGAGATACATCTTGTCGCCCGGCTTCACCGCGAACGCCTTGTACCAGGGGTCGAAGTTCCGGACGATGCCGTTGACCCGGAACTCCTCCGGGCTGTGCGGGTCGGTCAGGATCTGCTGCCTGAGCGCGCCTTCGCGCCTCTTGCCCTGCCACACTTGCGCATAGGCCAGGAAGAAGCGCTGGTCGCCCGTCATGCCGTCCTTGACCGGCGGCTCGCCGTGGCGCCCGACATAGCGGCGATAGGCGCCATAGGCCGCCTCGATGCCGCCCAGGTCGCCCAGATTCTCGCCCAGCGTCAGCTGGCCGTTCACCTTGCCGCCGGGGATCGGCTCATATTGGTTATACTGGTTCACCAGCACCTTGGTGTGCGCGGTGTAGGTGTCGGCCGCCGCCTTGGTCCACCAGTCGCGCAACTTGCCCTTGGCGTCGAACTCGCGGCCCTGGTCGTCGAAGCCGTGGCCCATCTCATGCCCGATCACCACGCCGATCGCGCCGTAATTCACCGCCGGGTCCGCCGCCGGATCGAAGAAGGGCGGCTGCAGGATCGCCGCCGGAAAGGTGATCTGGTTCATCAGCGGGTTGTAATAGGCGTTCACCGTCTGCGGAAACATCTCCCACAGGGTGCGGTCGACCGGCTTCTTCATCCGCTGCAATTGCAGCTTCCAGTCGAAGTCGCTGGCGGCGATGCTGTTCGCCAGCGGATCGGCGCGGCTGACGGTCAGCGCGGAATAATCGACATATTTGGGCGGGTGGCCGATGCGCGGGTCGAACGCGGCGAGCTTCTCCAGCGCCTGCGCGCGCGTCGCCTCGTCCATCCACGACGCCGCCTTGATCCGATCCGCATAGGACGCGCGCAGGTCGCCGATCAGCTCGGTCATCTGCCGCTCGCTCTCCGGCGGGTAATGCTGGGCGACGTAGATCTGGCCGACCTCCTCGCCCAGCGCCCCGTTCACCGCGCCCACCGCGCGCTTCCACCGCTCGCGCTGCTGCTGCTGGCCGGCCAGCGTCTGGTTGTAGAAGGCGAAGCGCGCGTCGTCGAACGCGCGCGGCAGCACGGCCGCATGGTCGGACACGAAGCGGAACGCCGCCAGCTCCTTCCACGTCGACAGCGGCACCTGGTCCAGGTCCTGGCCGATCGCGGTGATCGCGCTCTTCTCGCCCGCGATCACGATCGGCAGCTGGTCCAGCCCGGCCTGCCCCAGGAACGCCGCCCAGTTCACCTGCGGCGCCAGCGCCTGCAGCTGCTGGCGGTTCATCGGGTTGATCGTCGCCTTGATGTCGCGGCGCCGGTCCTCCGCCCAATATTGCTCGGCGAGCTTGGTCTCGAGCGCGATGATGCGGTCGGTGCGCGCGGCCGCGTCGGGCAGGCCGGCCAGCTCCTGGATGCGCTGCACATAGGCGCGATAGGCGGTGCGGAACGCCTCGTACTTGGCGTCCTTCAGCAGGTAATAATCGCGGTTGGGCATGCCCAGGTCGCCCTGGCCGACATTGGCGGTATAGCGCGTCGGGTCGGCGGGGTCAGGGAAGATGGACAGGCCGAGCGGGCTGGCGAAGCCGGGGCTGGCCCACAGCCGCAGCAGATCGTCCTTCGTCCTGACCGCGTCGATGCGGGCAAGCCAGGGCTTGAGCGGCGCGGTTCCGCGCGCGTCGATGCCGGGCTGATCCATATAAGCGGCGTAATAGTCGCCGACGCGCTTCTCGGCGGGCGTGGCGTCGGTCTTGGCCGCCATCCGCTCCACGATCTGGCGCACGTCCGCCTCCGAGCCCAGGCGCAGGTCGGTGAAGCCGCCGGCGGACGTGAGGTCGGGCGCGATCGGCGTCTTCTCCAGCCACACGCCGTTGGCGTAGCGGAAGAAGTCGTCCCCCGGCTTCACGCCCTTGCCCATCGAGGCGAAGTCATAGCCCCACGTGCCGAGCTTGGGCTTGGCCCCGGGCTGGGCGGCAAGCGGCGACAGAGCGAGAAGACAGGTGGCGGTAAGCAGGCGGGCGGACAGGCGCATGGACAACCTCAGGAAAGGTGCGTGATCCTGACATAGCGCGCGGCCGTGGCGGAACAAGCGGCCCCTCCCGTCTTGGGGGACAGGTGCTCTCGCCGTCAGTCCCGCAGCAGCTCGTTGATCCCGGTCTTGGCGCGCGTCTGCGCATCCACCCGCTTCACGATCACCGCGCAATACAGGCCGGGGCCGCCGTCCCGGCCGGGCAGCGTCCCCGGCACCACCACCGAGTAGGGCGGCACCTCGCCGCGGAACAGCTCGCCCGTCGCCCGGTCGACGATCTTGGTCGATGCCCCCAGATAGACGCCCATCGACAAGACCGCGCCCTCGCGCACGATCACGCCTTCGGCCACCTCGCTGCGCGCACCGATGAAGCAGCCGTCCTCGATCACCACCGGATTGGCCTGCAGCGGCTCCAGCACGCCGCCGATGCCGGCACCCCCCGACAGGTGGACGTTGCGGCCGATCTGCGCGCACGATCCGACCGTCGCCCACGTGTCCACCATGGTGCCCTCGCCGACATAGGCGCCGATGTTGACGAAGCTCGGCATCAGCACGGCGCCGCGGCCGATGAACGATCCGCGCCGCACGGCCGCGCCCGGCACCGCACGAAAGCCGGCCGCGCGGAACGCCGCCTCGTCCCAGTCGGCGAACTTGCTCGGCACCTTGTCGAACGCGGGCGCGCCTGCCGCGCCGCCCGCCACCAGCGCATTGTCGTTCAGCCGGAACGACAGCAGCACCGCCTTCTTGAGCCACTGATGGACCTGCCAGGTGCCGTCCACCCGCTCCGCCACGCGCAGGGTGCCCGCGTCCAGCTCGGCCAGCGCCGCCTCCACCGCATCGCGCACGGGCCCCATCGTGTCGAAGCCGATGCCGTCGCGCGCCTCCCACGCGGCGTCGATCGTGGCGGCCAAGTCGGTCATGCATCCTCTCCCAGCATGGCGTCGAGCCACGCGCCCAGGTCGTCCGTGACGAAATCGATGAAGTCGGGCGGCGCCGCGCCCACCTGCTCCGAGCCATTGTCGACCCAGAGCGTGGTGAGCCCCAGCGCCTTGGCCGGGGCCAGGTTGCGCGCCAGGTCGTCGGCGAACAGCGCGGTGTCGGGATCGATGCCGAACGCCCGAACCATGGAGGCATAGGCGGCGGCCTGCGGCTTGGGCTGGTAGGCGCAGGCGTGGATGTCGTGGATCGCCTCGAACGCGTCCGAAAGGCCCAGCCGCGCGAGCACGCGCCGTGCATAGGGCTCGTCGCCGTTGGTGAAGACGAGCTTGCGCCCCGGCAGTTGCGCGATCGCCGCGATCAGCCGCCGGTCCTCCGCCAGCGCGTCGAGCGCGATTGCATGCACGTCCGCCAGGAAGGCGTGCGGATCGACGCGGTGCTCGGCCATCAGGCCGGACAAGGTGGTGCCATGCTCGCGGAACCAGCGCTTCTGCGCCTGGTAGGCCTCCTCGTGCGGCAGGCCCGTGACCCGCGCGACATGGTCCGTCATGCGCCGGTCGATCAGCCCGAACAGGTCGCACGACGCCGGGTAGAGCGTGTTGTCGAGATCGAAGATCCACGCATCGATATGGGCCAACCGCGGATCCATGGCGATGCCGCTACCCGCCGCGACGTACGGGCTCAACCCCTCTCCCCTTATGGGGAGAGGGAGGGGCCCAAGCCGCAAGGCTTGGGAGGGAGAGGGGGCGAGCGCAGCGAGCATGGCCACCCCTGACCCTCTTGCCGGCTTGCGCCGGCAGGCCCCTCTGTCCCCACAGGGGAGAGGGGGAGTAACTAAGAAGCCTGTGTGCCCAGCGCAGAGGAGCGTGGCACGGCAAGCTGCCTCAACCGCGCCGCCACGGCCGGACCCACGGACTTCACCCGCCGTGCCGTGCCGCCCTGCGCGCTCGCCATCCACCTGTGCAGGCTCCGTCTCTGGCTGCCCCGCGCGGTTCCGTCACACGCTGTCGGGCGCGTAGCCCAGCGCCACGTCGGCGGGATCGCGTCCCTTCCACGCATCCTCCGCCGCACGCACCTTGGCCGCAGCACGCGCGGCGGTGAAGGGCGGGAGCGGCGGGCGGGGCGGCTCCGCGGTCACAGATAGGCCGGCAGGTCGGCGGGCTCGATCAGCACCTCGCGCCGGCCGACGTGGTCCGGCGTCGAGATGATGCCCGCCTTCTCCATCCGCTCCACCAGCCGCGCGGCACCATTATAGCCCACGCGCAGCTGCCGCTGCAGCCACGAGGTCGACGCCTTGCGGTTCTCCACGACGAGCTGCACCGCGCGCCGATAGGTCTGCGTCTCGGGGTCGTCGGGGCCGGTGGGGGCGCCCTCGATCTCGTAGGCGCCTTCCGCGGGCTCTTCGGTCACCGCCGCCACGTAATCGGGCCGGCGCTGCGCCTTCCAATGCTCGGCGACCCCGCGCACCTCGTCGTCCGACACGAACGGCCCGTGCACGCGCACGATCTGCTTGCCGCCGGCGACATACAGCATGTCGCCCTTGCCCAGGAGCTGCTCCGCACCCTGTTCGTTCAGGATGGTGCGCGAGTCGATCTTGCTCGCCACCTGGAAGCTGATGCGCGTCGGCAGGTTGGCCTTGATCACGCCCGTGATGACGTCGACCGACGGGCGCTGCGTCGCCATGATCAGGTGGATGCCCGCCGCGCGCGCCTTCTGCGCCAGCCGCTGGATCAGGAACTCCACCTCCTTGCCCGCCGTCATCATCAGGTCGGCGAGCTCGTCCACCACCACCACGATGGTCGGCAGCGGCTCATAGTCGAGCCGCTCCTCCTCGTAGATCGGCGTGCCCTCGTCCGCGTCATAGCCCGTCTGCACGCGCCGGCCGAGCGGCTGCCCCTTGGCCTTGGCGGTACGCACCTTGTCGTTGAAGCTGGCGAGGCTGCGCACCTGGATCGTCGCCATCATGCGATAGCGCTCCTCCATCTGCTCCACCGCCCATTTCAGCGCGCGGATCGCCTTGGGCGGCTCGGTGACGACGGGGGCGAGCAGGTGCGGGATGTCGTCATAGACCGACAGTTCCAGCATCTTGGGATCGATCATGATCATGCGGCACTGGTCGGGCGTCAGTCGATAGAGCAGGCTCAGGATCATCGCGTTCAAGCCTACCGACTTGCCCGATCCCGTCGTGCCCGCCACCAGCAGGTGCGGCATGGGGGCGAGGTCGGCGACGACGGGATCGCCCGCGATGTTCTTGCCCAGGATCAGCGCCAGCGTGCCCGGCCCCTGCTCCTCGAACGTGGGGCTGGCGATCAGCTCGCTCAGCACCACCGCCTCGCGCTTGCTGTTGGGCAGCTCGATGCCGATCACCGTGCGGCCGGGAATGACGGCGACGCGCGCGGAAAGCGCGCTCATGTTGCGCGCGATGTCGTCGGCCAGCGCCACCACCCGGCTCGCCTTGATGCCGGCGGCGGGCTCCAGCTCGTACATCGTCACCACGGGGCCGGGCCGCACCTCCGTCACGTGGCCGCGCACGTGGAAATCCTCCAGCACCGTCTCCAGCAGGCGGGCGTTGCGCTCCAGCGCGCCGCGGTCGAGCTGCGCAGGGCCGGAGGCGGGCGGCGGCGCCAGCAGTTCGTGGCCGGGCAGCACCCAATCGTCGCCCGGCTGCAGCTTGGCCGGCCGCTCGCCGCGCGGGGCGGGCACGGGCGCGCGCATCGGCTCGGTGATGGCGGGGGTGCGCGGGGCGGGCGCATCGTCCTCGTCCGCCACTGCCTGCGGCCGCGCGCGGGGCGTGCGCGCCGGCGCCTCGGCGGCGGGCTCCGCCACGGCCTCGTCCGCATCGTCCGCCCGTGCGCGGCGGCGGAACATGGCGGCGCGCTCCTCCGCGTCCAGGCCCAGCGACCAGAAGGCGGCGGCCAGCCCCAGCGCCAGCAACAGCGCCATGCAGCCCACGCGCACGATCGCCGCCGCCGGCCCGTGGATCTGCCGCAGCCCCAGGTCGATCGCGCCCGCGCCGCCCATGCCGACGAGCCCGCCCAGGCCCGCGGGCAGCACCAGCAGCGATCCGCCGCGGAACAGAGCGAGGCCGATGTCGCACAGCAGGATCGCGGCCACCGCCTTGGGCAGCGCATGCCGCCACGCGCCGGGCGCCACGCCGCGCCATAGGCGCAGCGCCACCACCACCAGCGGCGGCAGCAGCAGCGCAGCGGGAATGCCGAACAGGGCCAGCACCACGTCCGCGATCCAGGCGCCGGCCGTGCCCAGCACGTTGTGGGCGGGGCCGCCCGCCGCCGTGTTCCACGCGGGGTCGCCCGGATGATAGCTCGCCAGCGCGAACGCGGCGAGCAGGGTGCCGGCAAGGATGGCGAGCGCGCCCGCCATGGCGCCCGTGCGCCGGCCGATCGCCTTCACCTGCGCGCCCCATGCCGGCTCACCCGCGAATCGCGTCGCCATGCCTATCCCCTGTGATTGAGGCGCCGTGTACCACATCTGTTCCGCAGAAGCAAGCTTGGGACAGGCGCGGACCCGCTATACACGGGCCGCAATGGCCCGCCACCCCCGCGACCTGTTCTGGCGTTCGGACGACGGCCTCCGCCTCCATGCCCGCGACTGGCCGGGGACAGGCGGGGGGCGGCCGGCGATCCTGTGCCTCCACGGCCTGACGCGCAACGCGCGCGACTTCGACGCGCTGGCGCCGTGGCTCGCGGCGCGCGGCCACCGCGTGCTCGCCGCCGACATGCGCGGCCGCGGCGGGTCGGCGCGCGATCCCGCCGCGCGTTATGCGCTGCCCGCCTATGCCGACGACGTGGCGCGCCTGCTCGACGGTGCCGGGTTGGCCCGGGTGCTGGTGGTCGGCACGTCCATGGGCGGGCTGATCGCGGCGGAGCTCGCGCTGCGCCATCCCGGCCGGATCGCGGGCGCGGTGGTGAACGATGTCGGCCCGGTGCTGGGCGCCGCCGGCCTCGCGCGCATCGCCGGCTATGCCGGCCGGCCGGTGGAGGTGGCCGATTGGGCGGACGCCGCAGCTTATGCCCGCCGCCACAATGGGGATGCGCTGCCGCATTACGGCCCCGACGACTGGGACGCCATGGCCCGCCGCCTGTTCCGCGGGGGCGCCGGTGGCCGCCCCGTGCCCGACTATGATCCCGCCATCGCGCGCCCCGCCGCGGACGTGCCCGCCGCGGCCGATCCGTGGGCGGCGTGGACCGCGCTCGTCGCCGCCGGCCCGGTGCTGCTGATCCGCGGCGAAACCTCCGACATCCTCGAACCCGTGACCGCGGAAGCGATGGCCGCTACCGGCGACGTCACGCTCGCGCAGGTGCCGGGCGTCGGCCACGCCCCCATGCTGGACGAGCCTGCCGCGCTTTCCGCGATCGCCCGCTTCCTGGACCGCGTTGCGCCCTAGTGGCGGAAGTGGCGCTGGCCGGTGAAGACCATCGCCAGCCCGGCCTCGTCCGCCGCCGCGATCACCTCGTCGTCGCGCAGCGATCCGCCCGGCTGGATCACCGCGGTGGCGCCCGCCTCGACCGCCGCCAGCAGCCCGTCCGCGAATGGGAAGAAGGCGTCGGAGGCTACCGCCGAGCCGATCGTGCGCGCTTCCGCCCAGCCAGCCTTGGCGGCCGCGTCCCTGGCCTTCCACGCGGCGATGCGCGCGCTCTCCAGCCGGTTCATCTGGCCCGCGCCCACGCCCGCGGTGGCGCCGTCCTTGGCATAGACGATCGCGTTCGACTTGACGTGCTTGGCGACCGTCCAGGCGAACAGGCAGTCGGCCAGCTCCTGCGGCGTGGGCTGCCGCCTGGTCACCACTTTCAGGTCCGCCGCGCTCACCCGGCCGGCGTCGCGGCCCTGCACCAGTATGCCGCCGGCGATGGAGCGCAGCTGCAGCCCCGCCCGCGCCGGATCGGGCAGCGCGCCCGTCAGCAGCAGGCGCAGGTTCTTCTTGGCGGCAAAGGCGGCGACCGCGGCCTCGTCCGCGTCGGGCGCCACCACCACTTCGGTGAAGATGCCAGTGATCGCCTCCGCCGTCGGCCCGTCGAGCGGGCGGTTGACCGCGATGATGCCCCCGAACGCGGACACCGTGTCGCACTCGAACGCCGCGCGATAGGCGTCGGCCAGCGTTTCGGCGGTGGCGACGCCGCACGGATTGGCGTGCTTCACGATCACGCAGGTGGGGGCATCGTCGCGGAACTCGCTCGCCAGCTCCAGCGCCGCGTCCGCGTCGTTATAGTTGTTGTAGGACAGCGCCTTGCCCTGCACCTGGCGCGCCTGCGCGATGCCCGGCGCCGCGCCGCCCAGGTACAAGGCCGCATTCTGGTGCGGGTTCTCGCCGTAGCGCAGCTCGGCCCCGCGGGTGAGCGGCACGCTCAGCCGCGCGGGGAACGCGTCGCCTTCCTCGCCCGCGAACCAGCCGGCGATGGCGGCGTCATAGGCGGCGGTGGCGGCGAACGCCTTGGCGGCGAAGCGGCGGCGGGTGCGCAAGCTGGTCGCGCCGCCGTTCGCCGCCAGCTCTTCCGCCAGCGCCGCGTAATCGGCGGGGTCGGTGACGATCGTCACGAAGCGGTGGTTCTTGGCGGCCGAGCGGACCATGGACGGCCCGCCGATGTCGATCTGCTCGATGATCGCGGGCGGCTCCGCGCCCGACGCCACCGTCGCCTCGAACGGGTAGAGGTTGACCACGACGAGGTCGATCGCGCCGATCCCGTGCTCGTCCATGGACGCGGCGTGCGCCGGGTCGTCGCGCACCGCCAGTAGGCCGCCATGCACCTTGGGGTGGAGCGTCTTGACGCGCCCGTCCATCATCTCGGGAAAGCCGGTCAGCTCGCTGACGTCGCGCACCGCCAGCCCCGCCTCGCGCAGCGCGCGCGCGGTGCCGCCGGTGGAGACCAGCTCCACGCCATGGCCCGCCAGCGCGCGGCCGAGCTCGGCCAGGCCGGTCTTGTCGTGGACGGAAAGAAGCGCGCGGGCGATGGGCTGGTCGGTCATGGGGCCGTGCCTTGCGCGAAAAGGCACGGGCTTGTCACCACCCCTGTTGCAGGCTTGCGTCAGTCTCAGGCGGACGGTTGTTGCTGTCTTGTTTCTGTCACACCTGATGTGCTTGGGGGCGGCCCGCACGCTGCGATGCAGCATCGGGGATCAAGCCATGTCAGCACGTCTCGCCGCCCGCGCGGCCGCCCTCCTCACCGGCACCGCGCTGGCCTTCGCCGCCCACGCGCAGCCCACCGCGGCCGAGGCCTCGCCCGCCGCGGCGGAGGCGGACGCGCCCGACCTGGGCGAGATCACCGTCACCGCCCAGCGCCGCACGGAGAACCTGCAACGCGTGCCGATCTCGGTCGGCGTGATCAACGGCGAAGGCCTGCGCACCTTCCAGGCGGGCGGCGACGACACCCTGCTGTCGCTCTCCGGCCGCACGCCCAGCCTGTACGTCGAGTCGACCACCGGCCGCATCTTTCCGCGCTTCTACATCCGGGGCCTGGGCAACGTCGACTTCTACCTCGGCGCCAGCCAGCCGGTGGAGATCATCCAGGACGACGTCGTGCTGGAGCATGTCGTGCTGAAGTCGAATCCCGCCTACGACATCGCCCAGGTGGAGGTGCTGCGCGGGCCGCAGGGCTCCTTGTTCGGCCGCAACACCACCGCCGGCATCATCAAGTTCGACACGATCCAGCCGGGCATGACGTGGAGCGGCCGCGGGCAGGTGAGCTGGGGCACGTTCAACTCGGTCAATGCCGACGGCGGCATCGGCGGGCCGATCGTGCCCGACAAGATCGCCTTCCGCCTATCGGGCCTCTACCAGCATCGCGACGACTGGGTCGACAACACCTATGCCGGCCCGCGCACCGACGACACGGTCAGCCCCAAGAAGAACGCGCTCGGCGGTTTCGACGAGCGCGACGCGCGCCTCCAGATTCTGCTCACCCCCACCGAGCGGCTGCGCTTCACGCTGGAGGGCCAAGCGCGCGACTATTCGGGCACGTCGACCATCTTCTACCGCCGCTCGGTCACGCGCGGCACCAACGACGTGCCGTCGGGCCTGACGCGCGGGGCGGTCGGCCTGGACGAGGGCGGCAACAACCCGCAGCATTACTGGACCTATGGCGGTTCGCTGCGCGCGGCGTGGGACTTGGGGCCCGCGACGCTGACCTCCATCACCGCCTACGAAACCGCGCACGGCTTCAGCCGCGGCGACACGGACGGGGGTGCCGCCACCACGTTCCAGCCGATCGACGGCGCCTTGTTCTACGGCCAGAGCCAGGGCCGGCTTCGCAACCTCGACCAGTGGACGCAGGAGGTACGCCTCGCCAGCCCCGGCACCGGCCGGTTCAACTGGCAGATCGGCGGCATCTACTTCGATTCGCGCGACCATACCGAGTTCGACCAGCGCGCTTTCTTCCTGACCACGGCCGCGCGCAACCCGAACAACTGGGTGCTGCTGCGCAACGTCAACACCTCGTGGGGCATCTTCGGCCAGGCGAGCTACAAGCTTACCGACCGGCTAACGGTGACGGGCGGCGTGCGCGAAAGCAACGACACCAAGCGCACGCGCCTGCTCAAAACCGCGGACACGATCGCGGGCGTGCGCACCTATACCGGCCGCACCTATGTCCGCCTGTCAGACACCAAGCCGAGCTGGGACGCGAGCGTGCTGTATGAGCTTTCCCCGGAGGTCAGCCTCTACGGCCGCATCGCGCACGGCTTCCGCGGGCCCACCATCCAGGGCCGCTCGGCGGTGTTCAACAGCGACTTCACCACCGCCAATTCGGAAACCAACACCAGCTACGAGGGCGGCATCAAGACGCGGCTGTTCGACAACAAGCTGCGCCTGAACGTGACCGGCTTCACCTACACGGTCGACAACATCCAGCTGAACGGCAACGATTCAAACGGCAACGGCGTGCTGTTCAACGCCGACAAGGCGCGCGGCTACGGCATGGAGGCGGATGCCGAACTGCGGCCGGTGCCGAACCTGCTGCTGACCGCGGGCCTCAGCCTGCTGCACACGGAGATCAAGGACAATCGCGTCTACGCGCAGGTATGCGGCCTCACCGTCTCGGGCGTGTACCGCGTGCCGTGCACGGTCCAGGACCCGACCATCCAGCGCAACCTGTTCGGCGTCGCCACCACCTTCGCGCAGATCGACGGCAACCCGCTGCCCAATGCGCCCAAGTACAACCTCAACTTCACCGCGCGCTACGATCTGCCGATCGGCGCGGGCAAGGCGTTCATCGCCACCGACTGGAACGTCCAAGGCTACACCAATTTCGTGCTCTACAAGACCAAGGAGTTCAACGCGAACGGCAATTTCGAAGGCGGCGCCAGCCTCGGCTACCAGTGGCGCGGCTACGACCTCGCAGTGTTCGTGCGCAACATCACCAACGAGAAGAACCTAAAGGGCGTGATCGAGAATTACATGGCGGGCGTCTACAACGACCCGCGCATCATCGGCGTCAGCCTGGGCGC
>Ga0325400_1000352_pt1 | contig 32524 bp, 31 predicted proteins | sample PopdelMetagenome_2_FD_205662 | JGI IMG/M metagenome (GOLD analysis project Ga0325400, IMG submission 205662) | Populus deltoides microbial communities from Bellville, Georgia, United States - Xylem-PdKOR-R1 | ecosystem: Host-associated > Plants > Phyllosphere > Stem > Wood/Secondary xylem...
GTTGTTCAACAAGCTCAAGAACTGGCGCCGGATCGCCATGCGCTACGACAAGACCACCGAATCCTACCTCGGCTTCGTCAACCTCGCCGCAGCACTGCTCTGGTTGCCCTTTGTCCACGGGGCCTAGGGACCAGTGTCGATCGACCTTCGGTAACCTACCTCCTGCGACGCTGTCCGGCGGTGGACCGGAGACGGCGGTCCACCCATATCCGACCAATCAGCAACGCCGGAGAGGATTGATGGCGAGCGGATGGGCGCGCGACAGCGCGGTGCAGGATCAGATCGACGACATGGTAGCGGACGCGGTGCTGGCCGCCCGCGCCAGCATGCCGACGGGCGAGAGCGATTTGTTCTGCGCGATCTGCGGCGACGACATACCCGTGGGGCGCCGCCGCGCCGTGCCCGGCGTGCGCACTTGCGTGACCTGCCAGAGCGGGCGCGACCGGCCTTTGGTCTCCGCGTTCAACCGGCGGGGCAGCAAGGACAGCCAGCTCAAGTGAGCGCCCCCTCTGCCCCCCTCCCGACTTCGTCGTGATCGACGTCGAGACGGCGTGCTCGCGCGTCAGCAGCATCTGCCAGGTCGGCGTGGTCGGCTTCCGCGACGGGCGCGAGGTCTTCGCCTGGGAAACGCTGATCGATCCGTGCGACGAGTTCCACGCGGGCAACATCCGCGTCCACGGCATCACGGCAGATCGCGTCGCGGGGCAGCCGACCTTCGCGCACGTCCGCGACGTCATCGACGGACATCTGACCGGCCGCATCACCGTCGCCCATTCGCTCTTCGACAGGCAAGCGCTCGCGGCCGCGTGCCGCGTCCACGGGCGGCCACCCATCCAGACGCGCTGGCTCGACAGCGTGCGCGTCGCGCGGCGCGCCTGGCCCGACCTCGACAACCATCGCCTCGGCGGTCTCGCCCGTTTCCTGGGCGTGCCGCACCGTCACCACGACGCGCTGAGCGACGCGCGCGCCGCCGGCTGGGTGATCGTCCGCGCGATCGAGCATACCGGCCTGTCGCTGGCCGACTGGATGGCACCGCCGCGCCGGCCCGGCCCGGCGCCGAGGCCCGCGCCGGACGGACAGCTCGCGGGCGAGCGGGTCGCGATCCTCGGCGAGCCCAGGGACGGCGCGCTGGCGCACGCGATCGCCGCGCAGGGCGGGACGATCCACGCGTCGGTCGGGCTGACCACGACGCTGCTGGTCGTCGCGGCACGCCGGCCGTTCGGGCGCTCCGTGCTCGGCAGCACCGCCTATCGACGCGCAGCAGAGGCTGCGGCCGACGGCAGGCTCAGGATCGTGCCCGCCGCCGCGCTCGGGCTGAGCGGTCGCCTGAAGGGAGCCGCCGATGCCGCGTGACGCAGCCTCCGACGATTATGCCCGGGGCCGCCGCGACGGGCTGCGGATGGCCCTCGCCGTGCTCGCCGCAGAAGAGGCGAAGTGGGCGGCGCTGCTGGGTGAGAGCCCTTCTTGGCGGACCAACGCCGTCCGCACGGTGCGGCACAAGACGCTGCGCGTCGCCCAGGCGCGCGTGCGCACCGCGCTGAACCGGGTTACTCCGCGCGATAGCGACGATGCGATGGACGCGGAGCTCGCCGCCGCGATCGAGGCGGCGGGGCTGTAAGGGGGAAGCGCGGCCATGCAGGCGATGATCTACGAGGCGTTCGGGCAGATGCCCGAGGTGCGCGACGTGCCCGATCCCGCGCCCGAGCCCGACGGCGCGGTGATCGCGGTGGAGGCGACCGGCCTGTGCCGCAGCGACTGGCACGGCTGGATGGGCCACGACGCGGACGTGCGGCTCCCCCAGATACCGGGCCACGAGTACGCCGGCACCGTCGCGGTAGTCGGCCCGCTGGTCACCCGCTTCCGCGTCGGCGACCGCGTGACCGCACCCTTCGTGGCGGCGTGCGGCCGCTGCGGCGAGTGCCGGGCCGGCCACGCCCAGGTGTGCGAGGCGCAGGTTCAGCCCGGCTTTACCCGCCCGGGCTCGTTCGCCGAGTTCGTGGCCGTGCCGGGCGCTGACCGCAACCTCGTGGCCCTGCCCGAGGCGATAGGCTTCGCCGCGGCGGCGAGCCTGGGCTGCCGCTTCGCCACGGCCTTTCGGGCGGTGGTGGACCAGGGCCGGGTTCGCGGCGGCGAGTGGGTGGCGGTGCACGGCGCGGGCGGTGTCGGGCTGTCCGCGATCATGATCGCGGCAGCGCTGGGCGCGCGGGTTGTCGCGGTGGACGTGGCCGAGCCCAAGCTGGCGCTCGCCCGCGACATGGGCGCCGCGGCGGTGGTGGACGCCCGCTCGTCCGCCGACGTGGCAGGGGCCGTTCGGGAGATCACGGGCGGCGGCGCCCACGCGTCGCTGGACGCGCTGGGCTCGCGGGAGACGTGCTGGAACTCGATCTCGTGCCTGCGCAGGCGCGGCCGGCACGTGCAGGTCGGCCTGATGCTTGGAGCCGACGCGGCGGCCCCGCTGCCCATGGCGCGGGTGGTCGCGCACGAGCTGGAGATTCTCGGCAGCCACGGCATGGCCGCACACCGCTACGACGACATGCTGGCCATGATCATGCCCGGAACGCTGCGCCCGGAGCGGCTGGTCAGCCGAACTTGCGCGCTGGAGGAGGCCGTGCCGCTACTGATAGGAATGGGCTCGAACCCGCCCGACGGCGTCGCGATCATCGAGCCGCGGCGCAGGGCGTGAGCAAGGCTCCGTCCGGGCGGGGACCGGCCGCCGGCGGGATGCCGCAACAGGCCGGGTGGCGCGAGCGGCTGGGCGCGCTGCGCAACCTGCTGCCGTTCCTTCTGATGGTGTGGCGCACCAGCCCGGCGCTTGCCGCCACCACGCTGGTCGTACGCCTGCTCCGCGCGCTGCTGCCGGTGGCAACGCTGTTCGTGGGCAAGCTCGTCATCGACGAGGTGGTGGGGCTCAGCCGGCTGCCGGTCCGCCCGGCCACCCCCCGACGGCTGGCTCGGCTCCGGCCGGCTCGGCCGGCTGGAGGAACTGCTGCTGGCCGAGTTCGCGCTGGCCGTCGCGTCCGACCTGCTCGGGCGCGCAGTGTCGCTGGTCGACGGGCTGCTGGGCGACCGGGTCAGCAACGACGCCAGCGTGCGGCTGATGGAGCACGCCGCCACGCTGGACCTCGCCGACTTCGAGGACGCGGGCTTCCAGGATCGGCTGGAGCGCGCGCGCATCCAGGCCAGCGGGCGCATGTCGCTGCTCGGCCAGTTGTTCGACCAGATGCAGAACGTCGTCACCGTGCTGGCCTTCGCCGCCGGCCTCGTCGCGTACGCGCCCTGGCTGATGGCGCTGCTTGCGGTAGCGCTGGTGCCGTCCTCCCTGGGCGAGGCGCACTTCAACGCGCTCAGCTACGCGCTCGCCCGCTTGCGCACGCCCCAGCGGCGCGAGCTGGACTATGTGCGTCAGGTCGCGGCCGGGGCGGACGCGGCCAAGGAGGTCAAGATCTTCGGCCTCGGCCCGTTCCTGGTGGACCGCTACCACGCCATCTTGACCGACACCTACGAGGCGAGCCGCCGGCTGGCGCTGCGCCGGGCGGCCTGAGGTGTCGGCTTCGCGGGGCTGGGCACGATCGCCTACTACGCGGCCTACGCCTACATCGCCTGGCGGACGGTGGCGGGGACGCTGTCGGTCGGCGACCTGACCTTCCTGGCCGCCTCGTTCCTGCGCCTGCGTGGGCTGCTAGAGGGGCTGCTGACCGGCTTCTCGACCACGGCGGGCCAAGCGCTTTATCTGGACGACCTATTCTCCTTCTTCCGCGCGGTGCCCGGCATCCGGTCCGCCCCGGACGCGCTGCCCTTCCCGGGCCCCATCGAACAAGGCTTCGTCTTTGAGGATGTGGGCTTCCGCTACCCGGATGCGGACCGCTGGGCTGTGCGCCACTTGTCCTTCGAGCTGAGGCTCGGCGAGGTGTTGGCGCTGGTGATCGAGAACGGGGCCGGCAAGACCACGCCCGTCAAGCTGCTGGCGCGCCTCTACGATCCCGCAGAGGGCCGCGTGCTGCTCGATGGTTGGAATCTGCGCGACTACGACCTGGAAGCCCTGCGTTCGGCCGTCGGCGTCATCTTCCAGGACTTCGTGCGCTACAGCCTGCCCGCCAGCGACAACATCGCGGTGGGCCGGATCGAGGCGCGCGGCGACCGCGGGCGGATCGAGGCGGCGGCGGCCACCGCGCTGGCCGACGACGTGGTGGCGAAGCTGCCGGGCGGCTACGACCAGATGATCGGCAAGCGGTTCGGAGGCGGCGTGGACCTGTCGGGCGGCGAGTGGCAGAAGATGGCCATCGCGCGCTTACATGCGCGACGCCCATGTGCTGATCCTGGACGAGCCCACCGCGGCGCTGGAGGCGCGCGCCGAATATCAGGTGTTCGAGCAGTTCCGCGATCTCAGTGCTGGCCGCTCGGCGGTGCTGATCTCGCACCGCTTCTCCAGCGTGCGCATGGCCGACTGCATCCTAGTGCTGGGCGGCGGCCGCGTGGAGGCGTCCGGCACGCACGCCGAGCTGTTCGAGCTGCCGGCGGCCGGGTATCGGTGACCCGGCCACGGCCGCCCGGCGGCATCTCCCCAGGTACAGCAAGCGGACGTTTGCTCATGCGGCAGGCGGTAGTGGCGCCTCACCGTACACTCAGCACGTAGGGGCAGGTGGAGATCGCGACCGCTGGACGCCTCCGTCGCGCGTCGTAGGTCGATATTGGTGACCGCGCATGTGACCGGATTTCACGAGGTCAGTTCGAGGCATCAAAACCTGGAACTGGATGCGGCTTCGCTTCTTCTCGGTTTATGCAAGATGATACGCAGCTGATCGGTCGCCGCCGAGGGCTCCAACTGCTCGCCGGCGGCGCCGTCGCCCTGGCCGCCATCGGCTTCCGCGCCACGGCTCAGACGGGGCCGTCGGCAGGCAGGAGTGGCATATTGGCCTTGGTCGAGAAGGGCGCCGGCGGCGTAGCCTTCTACGCCGTGCCGGAAGGCCGGCGGCTCGGGTCGGTCGCCCTGGGAACGCAGCCGCACGAGATCGCGGCGGACCCGACGGGGCGGTTCGCCTTCGTCGGCCACTACGGCGTGAAGAGCTGGAAGGCACCCGGGGCGGGCGGCAGCGACGTGTGGGTCGTCGACCTCGTCGGCCGCAAGCTGCTCAGGACGATCGACCTCGCGCCGTTCGGCCGGCTGCACGCGGTCAGGACGGATGCGAAGGGGCGGCTGTACGTGCTGTCGGAGAAGGACAGCGTGCTGGCGTTCTTCGACAACCCCGTGACGGACGAGGCGCCGTCGCGGCTGATCCCGGTGGGCGGCGCGCGCAGCCACTATCTCGTCGTGCGTCGCGACGGTGCGCGCGCCTATATCGCCGATACGCTGAGCGGCATGGTCGTCATGGTCGATCCCGAGAACGCGGCGGTTGCCCCAGTGCGCCGGCACATCGGAACGGCACCGGAGGCCATGACGCTGAGCCGCGACGAGCGGACGCTGTACGTCGTCGACCGGCCGAACGGCACCCTCCACGCGCTAGACGCGGCGACGCTCGCGGAGAAGGCACGGCGGCCGATGCGGGGCGAGGCAGTCCGGATCGTGACGCAGGCGGACGGCCGGCTGATCGTCTCGAACACGGCGGACAAGAGCCTGTCCCGGCTCGACCCGGCGACCCTAGTCGAGGAGGTCCGCCTGCCCCTCGACGCGGGCGCGTCCGGGCTGAACCTGATCGGCGACACGCTCTATGCCTCTCTCGAGAACGACCGGGTGGCCGTCGTGGACATCCGTGGCTGGAGGGTGACCGGCGGCTTCGCCACCGGGTCGGCCCCCGACGCCGCGGTCGTGGTGTCCTGACCGCGGCGTCGGGTCCCGAACGCGATACGGCCGCGCCGTGGAGGGCGCGGGACTGCCCTCCTCTCCGGCCGGCTAGATCAGGCCCTCGTGGGTCATCGCTGTCCTGACCGACGCCAGCTCCATCATCCGATCGCGCAGGGCGGCCAGCGGAGCCGGAACATCCAGGCCGTTCTTCCGCGCCCACAGGAGCATCACGAAGAGGTAGCAGTCGGCGACGCTGACCTCGGCACCGAACAGGAAGTCGCCCTGCATCGTGTCGGCCAGGTAGCCCATCCGCTTCAGGATCGTCTCGCCTGCCTTCACCTTCTCCGCGTCGCTGCCGCCCGCGAAGAAGGGCTTGAAGCCCTTGTGGATCTCGGTCGAGATATAGGCCAGTGCCTGCAGCAGGTGGGTATGCCCCATCGGACCGGAGGGCTTGAGCGCCCCGTCCTGATGCGCGATCCAGTCGAGGATCGCGATGTTTTCGCTGAGCGTCTCGCCGGTGTCGAGGGTGAGGGCGGGTACGTACCCTTTTGGATTGATCGCGGTGAAATCGGCCCCATTCTCGGTGCGCTTGACCTTCAGATCGACCTTCTCATGCTCGAATGGCAGGCCTGCCTCGTGCAGGGCGATATGATCGGCCAGGCTGCACGCGCCCGGCGAGTAGTAGAGCTTCATCAGGCTTCCTCCATCGTGATTGCCCTCAACGCGCACGCGCGACGAGCGCTGCCGACCGTTCTATCATCGTGGTCGTCGACGTCGAACCGACGCCCGCCAGTCGCACGTCTCGCAGCTACCGGCATGATCACCAGACTGATCCGCCCCGCAGGATAGCGGATACGTCACCCTTGCGGCCAGCGCAGGAAGTATGAGTAGCTGGGATCAGGCACCGAGGGGGGACTGGTCATACTCGGCGAGCAAGGCAGCCGCGTCAGTATAGATGGCGACTGCGCCGGCGGCGCGCAGTGCCTCCTTCGAAAAACCCCCGGATAAGAGGCCGATCGCGGCCACGCCGCACTTTCCCGCCGCCTCGACGTCGTAGGGCGTGTCGCCCACCACCACCGCCTCGTCCGGGCCGATCCCGTCCAGCTTCGCCAGGGCGGTCGAGAAGATGTCGGGCGCGGGCTTGGTGTTCTCCACGTCGTCGCTGCTGGTGCCGGCGGCCACCAAGTCGCGGGCGTCGAGCAGGTCGATGTAGTGGTCCAGCTCCCCCTTCGACGCCGAGGAGGCCAGCACGACCTTCTGCCCCCGGTTGAAGGCGTGCCGCAGCAGCTCGCACGCGCCCGGAAAGGGGACCACCTCGTCCAGGTAGCGGTTTTTGAAGGCGATGCCGTGCGCCTCGCCCAGCTTCTGCTGCGCCGCCTCGTCCAGTTCGGGGATCAGCGCGGGCACCAGCATGTCGGTGCCCTTGCCGATCTGGTCGTGGATCTCTTGGGCGTCGAAGGCGTGGCCCGCGGCCCGGAACACCTCGTCCCAGGCATGCACGTGATGGTCGTTGCTGTCGACCAGCGTGCCGTCGATGTCGAACAGGACGGCCTTGATCTTCATGGGCATGTCAGCTCGCATCCGGTAAGGCCCGACAGGCTCCTGCGGGCCGTGAGGCGGGGAAAGAAAAGCGGTCCCGACGCGGAGGCCTGGGCGCCTGCGTCCTGAACTCACGGTGGCTGCTGTCGGCCCCCTGATGCGCCTATCTCAGTGTCAGTCCGCCCCGATAAAGAGTGATAAGCAGGAGCTTGCCCGCAGCGACTGGGCTCATCCCCCCGTATCGGCATGCGCCAGCCGGTCGGGGTTTCGCCCCTGCTGGCGGTCGAGCGACCGCATGATGGGCGTCACCGTCAGACCGTGCAGCACGACCGAGAACAGGACCACCAACCCGACCAGCCCCCACAGCCGGTCGGCACCGGCCACGTCGACATGGTTGAGGCCATAGGCGAGGTAGTAGATCGAGCCCACGCCGCGGATGCCGAAGAACGCCAGCGTCATCTTCTCCGACCGGTCCGCCCGGTGCCCCGCCAGGCCGATCAGCCCCGTCGCGGGGCGGATCACCAGCAGGATGACGGCCGCCACCGCGACCTCCCGCCAGCCGACCGCCGACAGCAGGCCACTGACCAGCGCCCCGCCGAACAGCAGCAGCAGCACCATCATCGCCAGCCGCTCGATCTGCTCGGTCACGTCGTGCATGTTGTGGTGGAAGTCGTGCTGGCGATGCGTGCCGCGGAACGTGAGCGCGGTGACGAACACCGCCAGGAAGCCGTAGCAGTGCACCATCTCGGTCAGCCCGTACGACACGCAGGTCGCAGCCAGCGCGATCAGCCCGTCGCCGGTCTGGGCCAGCTTGCTCTCGGCCGGCACGTGGAAGGTCAGCCAGCCGAACAGGCGGCCGATCAGCCAGCCGCCGCCCACGCCCGCCGCGATCTCCCACAGCACGCGATAGCCCAGCCACTCGGCGAACCAGGCATCCCCGGCACCCGCCGCCGCGGCCAGCGCGATGGCCAGGTGGACGAAGGGAAATGCCAAGCCGTCGTTCAGCCCGGCCTCCGACGTCAGACCGAAGCGCACCTCGTCCTCGTCCTCGCTCTTCGGCGGCCCCACCTGGATGTCGGACGCGAGCACGGGATCGGTCGGCGCCAGGCTGGCGGCCAGCAGCAGCGCCACGGCCCAGGGCAGGCCCATGCCCCAGGCGGCCAGCAGCGCGATGGCCAGGATGCCCAGCGGCATCGTGACGGCCAGCAGCCGCCACGTCACCGCCCAATCACGCCACCGGAACACCCTGTCGATCTTGAGACCCGCCCCCATCAGGGCGATGATGACCACGAACTCGGAGAAGCGCTCCGCCACCTCCGGATAGCGTAGCGGCAGCGGCTTCAGCGTCACCTGCGGCAGCGAGAACAGGGTGGCGCCCAGCGCGACGCAGACGATCGGGAGCGACAAGGGAAGCTTCCGGAGCGCCAGCGGCAGCCAGACGACCAGCGCGGTCAGCAGGCCGAAGCCGGTGAGCATCAGGATGTAGGGTTCGGGGAGCCACGAATGGGGGATCATCCGTCCCCAACGATCCGGCCGCGGATCAGGCCGCCGCCTCGTGCCGGACGACCGCTTCCGCTTCCACGGCCTCCACCGCCTGCGCCAGCGAGCCCACGTATCGATCCGACCCGATGGCGCGCTGTATGCCGGCGTCGCTGAGCGCCGCCTCCCCCTGCGGCCAGAGGCCCACCACGATCCGAGCGCCCGGCGCACGCACGCGCAGCCGCTGGATCAGGTAGCGCAGCCGTGCCGGCGAGCCGGTCAGCTCGAGGTAGGAGACGGCCACCACCGCGACCCCGCCCAGGTCGAGCGCGGCGATGGCGTCGCGCGAGGTCTCGCCGTTCGGAATCGTCCGCACGCTCAGTCCCCGCGCGCGCAGCAGTTGCGCCAGCATGGCGGTGACGGCCTCGTCGAAGGGGCCGTGCCCGGCGACGCACGCGATCGTTCCGGGCGAGGGTGCGGCGGACGCGTCGGGGCTCGCGTACGCGGCCAAGTCGCCGATCACCGATTGCATGGTGCGGGTCATCGCCCGCTCCCGGTCGGTGTCGATGGTGCCGCGCGCCTGATCCTCTACCGCCAGCTTCAGGCCGGCCAGCACCACGTCGTCGTAGTAGGCGATGAGCGGCCGCTCCGCGAGTAGCGCCTCTGCCTGCGCCAGCGCCTCATCGGGGTTGTCGGCCAGCACGCGCTGGTAGAAGCTCTCCACCGGCGTCAACGCCGGCCGGTCGCCCAGCAGCACGTCGAAGAACTCCAGGCTCTTCACGTGTCGTCCCATGACCACGAGGCACAGCGTCAGCGGCGTGGACATGATGAGCCCGATCGGTCCCCACAGCCACGTCCAGAAGATGGCCGACACGATCACCGACACCGGCGAGAGCCCGGTGGAGTGGCCGTAGAGCAGCGGCTCCACGACGTAGCCGACGAGCGGCTCCAGCACCACGAACAACACCACCACCTGGATCGCCATGCCCCAGCCCGGATCCACGGCGGCGGCCAGCACCGCGGGCGCCACGGCGGCGAGCAGCGAGCCGATATAGGGCACGAAGCGCAGCAGCCCCGCCAGCACGCCCCACATGGCGGGCGACGGCACGCCGATCAGCCATAGGCCCAATCCCACCACCAGTCCGAAGCAGGTGTTCACGCCCAGCTGGCTGAGGAAGTAGCGGCTGAGCCGCTGTCCGGCGTCGTCCATGGCGCGCGTCGTGCGGTGCAGGTCGTTCGAGCCGAACAGGCGGATCATGCGGTCGCGCAGATCCTCCTTCTGGAGCAGCACGAAGATCGCGACGATCAGCACGATCACCGTGGTTTCCAACGGCCCCAGGATCGGCTCCAGCACCGTGCGCGCCACCGTCAGGGGCGACGTGCCATCCTCCACAACCCGGACAGGCAGGACGCGGGTGTCGGTCGCGTCGCCCACCGTCGGCTCCGTCCTGCGCGGCGCCGGCCGGTGTCCGCCGACCTCCTGGGTGAAGGAAGCGAGCCGGGCGGCCGCAAAGGCCTGGACGCCCTGGACCTTGTTCTCGACGGTGCGGGCGTAGCGCGGCGCGTCGGTGGCGAGCGACGCCGCCTGGGCACCGATCAGCGTGCCGACCGCGCCGAGCAGGCCGAGCGCCGCCAGCACCGTTACGATCACCGCGGGCGCGCGCGGCAGCCGGGCACGCTGAAGCAGGGCCACCACCGGTGACAGCACGAAGGACAGCATGACGGCCAGCGTGATGGGGATCAGCACGTCCTGGCCGAAGTAGAGCGCCGCCACGACCAGCGTCCCCACCACGATGCCCAGCAGGCTCTTCAGCTCGGGCGCGGAGGCCGAACTGACCTGGGCGGCGCCCTGGCTGGGCTGCTGGCTGGCCCCGGTCAGTACATCGCGATAGCCGGCGACGTTCTCGCTGTCGGTCGTCACAGGCAAGCCTCCCCCTTATTCCCGGCCCCGGCGGCGACGGGTTCGTTCCCGATCAAACGTCCGAACGCCCGTGTCGGCCCGGATCACCGGATCGATCCTCCCGCATTCCGGGCTGCTTCGGCATGGGTGGCCGGGGCGCACGGCTGACGCATGGATGCATGACACGGCGGCGGGGCGGCCCCTGCCTGCCACGACGGGGGGCCTCGCCCGTCTGTTCAGGCAGAACAGATTCGGTCAGCGGCGGCTGCTCGCGTCCGACCGGTAGGCCACGGGCGGCGGCGGCCGAGCCGTCGCCGCCCGTGATCGCTTACCAGCGATCCGGCCCCTTGCCTTGCTCGGCCTCGCCGCGACGCTCCTGCTCGACGCCGTCGTGCTTCAGCTTCTCGTTGCCGAAGACGCTGCCTGCCGCCTGCTTGACGTTGCCGACCGCCTCGTCGGCCAGGCCCCGTGCCGTACTGCGGCGCCGCGACCGCGGGCGTCGTCCTACGCGCCGAAGCCGGCGTACGGCTCGTTGCCGTACGAACGGACCCGCGACGATCCCCGACCAGGATCGCATCGCCCGTAGATCGACGACGTGCCGCCCGGCACGGCGTCGTCGCGCGCCGCGGGAAAGTCGCGATCGGACGCGTCGCCCGCCCCGTAGCTTGCCGCGACGGCCGCGGCCTCGTCCGGCGGATAATCCCATCCCGAGGAGCGCCAGCTTTCGGCGCGCTCCTCGATGTCGACCGTGTTGGCCTCCTCCAGGACGCGGACCGCGTCGTCGTCGACGTCGGCGGTCAGGAGGTAGCCGCCGCGGCGCACCCCCTCCTCATAGGTGTGACGGCCCTCGTCCGGCAGGAAGGCATTCTTGATCGACGCCCAGATGCCACGATCCTGGTGGGTGGAGCGCGTCGTCTCGCTATAGCCTTCGCTGGATTTGTCGTGGATGCGGATGTGGCCGGCATCGACGCGGGACTGCTTCAGGCGCTCCTGCGCGACCTCGGCGTCTGCGCACTCGTCGAACAATGCGGCGATGGTACGGGTCATGTTGTTTCTCCCTTGGATAGCAGATCAGCGCGACGTCATCGCGAGTTCGGTGCGGCGGTTCTCGGTCTGGCCGGACGCCGTGGCGTTGGTATCGACGGGATCGGCCTCCCCGCCGGAGACGGTCCCTATCCGTGCGGCGTCGACACCCTGGGCGACGAGGCCGGCCTTGACGGCATCGGCGCGCGCCTTGCCGAGCGCGATGTTGGCGGTACTGGAACCGCGGGCGTCGGCATAGCCGGCGATGCGGACGCGGGTGTTGCCGTACTGCTTTAGCATGGCCGCGACGCCGCCGACCTCCTGCGCGTTCCCGGGGCGGAGCGTGCTGCTGGCGGTGTCGAACGTCAGCTTCTCGAACTGGAAGGTCCGGGGGGCCGCCTCCGTTCCGGCGAGATAGCCGCCGAGGCCGGACGTGCCGGCGAGCGCGGTCGCCGAAGCGGCGTTCGGCGTTCGGCGTGGTCGCCACTATCCCGGACCCAGCCGGCGACGACGCCGGCGCTACCGCTTACGCCTCGTCGTTACCGCGCCGGCTAAAGGCGAACAGCAGCGCCAGGACTCCCGCCGCCAGCGCGATCTACGCCAGCCAGTTGGCCTACTTCTTCTTGATATGGATCGAGCAGGGAGGCACCCCATCGGTGCCGTGCGGATCAGCCATGTCGTCTCCTTGTCCGGCGGCGGACTTGCCGCTGATCGGGCAAGCGCGTCTCGCGGTTGCGCCCGGACCGGCCTCGCCTCGACCGGTTTCCGGTGACGCGGGCGCGCGCCTTCGGCTTAGCGCACCGAACCGCGACGAAAGAGGTTGACGATCGCCAGCAGCACGATCGCACCGAGCAACGACGCGATGATCGACTGGATGTTGATCACGCCGCTGGTGATCGGGGCCCCGCCGACCAGCGGCGTTACGATGAACCCCGCGACAAGCGCGCCCACGATGCCGACGACGACGTTGATGAAGATGCCCTGCTGTCCCTCGGTGCGCATGATCATGCTGGCGACCCAGCCGATGATGCCGACGACGATGAGGAGAATGATGAGGCCTACAGTGGTTTCCTCCATACGGTTCGATGATCGGTAAAAACCGGTCAGCGATAGCAGATGTCCAAACGACCAGTCCGGCCCCCCGCGGACTACATGGTGCGTGAGGTGCCCCCCTAATTGACCTGACAGGGTCTCGCTCTCGGATGAGAGTGAGGCATATGACTGAGCATACGACCGGACGCTACAACGAGGGCGGGGTCCTGTCCGGGGTTCAGTACCGGAGGCGCTGGACCCCGGACGAAAAGGTCCGGATCGTCGAGGAGACGTACCTGCCGGGCATGAGCGTGTCGCTGGTCGCCCGCCGCCACGGCGTTGGCGCCGGCCAGCTTCTTACTTGGCGGCGGCTGATGGCGCAAGGCGCGCTGACTGCGGCCGGTGCCGGCGACGCCGATGCCCCGCGCCGCTCGGAACGCGGGCTGACCCCCGCCGCGATCGCGGCGCGGGACCGAGCCTTGGTTGCGGTCGCGGGCGGGCGCGCGACGCTGGTGGTGCGGGACCAGGCCGGCCGGGCGGTGACGGTTCGGCGGGAGCTGCAGCCCCGGCGATTGAGCGCGCCCTTCGGGCTGGTCGCGCTGCCCGGTGTAGTGGCGGCGGCGGTGGGGACCTGGATACTGGCGGTGCGGCCGCGCGCCGCGCCCGCCCGCGCCCTGGCGATAGCGGGTGGGGCGCTGTTGCTGGCGGCGCTGCCGCTGGCCGTGCTGAGCAACGCGGAGCCGATCGTCGGCGGCGGCGCGTGGCACGCGCTGGTGATCGCGAGCTGGACCGCGGCGCACGTCTACGGTGCCGGGCTCATCGCGTGCTTCCTGACCTTTCCCGCTCGGCACGCCCGCCCAGCGCCGCGCGGCCTGCCTAGCGCTGGCCGCCACCGTGCTGCTGGTCGGGGTGCCGACCGCGCTGCTGATCGCGAACCTGGGCTATGTGACCGCGATCGTCTCGGCGGACGTGCTGTTGATCGCGGCGGTGATGACGGCGCAGTGGCGACGCGCTCGGCGCGATCCGGTCGCGCGCGGCGCGCTGCACCTGATCGGCGGCGTCACCGTGGCGACGCTGGTGACCTTCCTGCTGCTCTACCTGCCCGGCGTCGGCGGGACGGACCCGGTCTTGGGCGACGCGGCCAGCTTCTGGGTCGTACTGCCGCCCTTCCTGGCGGTGGCTGTTCGCCGTCAGCGCGGTGCTGCTGCTGCTTATCGCTACCGACGCGGCGCTGGTCCTGGGGTTGGGCTGACGGCGGGGTCGGCCGCGTCGGCGGCGCTGCTGGCCGGCGGCGCAATGTGGATCGTGGCACGTCAGGCGCTGGTCGAACGCGCGCCGGGCCGCTCGCGCTCGCAGGAGGAGGGGCTGTACGGCGCGGCGGGCGCCGTGGCGCTGGCGGCGACGCCGGGCGAACGGTTCGGCCGATGGACGGCGGCGCTCGACGCCTGCTTCTCGCCGCTGGAACGCGTGCCGGTCGGGGCGGACGCGCGGCAGGCGGCGGTGGAGGAAGTGGTGGCGGCCGTCCGCTTGGAAGCGTCCGGGCGCTTGGCCGGCGCGGGCATCGTTCTGACGGTGACGGAGGACGGCGTGGACGCCCGCCCGCTGGACGCCGAGGTCGGCTGCGCGGCCGAGAGCGCGGCGCGCGAGGCCGTGACCAACGTGCTGCGCCATTCGGGCGCGTCGCGCGTCGACCTGCGCTTCGCCGTGGCCGGCGGATGGCTGCGCGTCGAGCTGGACGACTACGGCTGCAGGCCGGCCGGGGTGGCGCCGGGGGAGGGCAGCGGGCTGGCCAACATGGCCCAGCGGCTGGCATCGGTGGGGGGCAGCGCCGCTGTGGCGGCCGGGCCGCGGGGCGGCACGCACGCCCGCTTCCGCCTGCCGCCCGCGCGCGGGGACGCCGGCGCGTCGCGGGGGGAGGGGGAGGACGCGCCGTGAACGCGCTGATGGTGGTGGAGGATCTGGCGCCCGTCCGGTCGTGGCTGGCGGGCGTGCTGGCGCGGCTGCATCCCGGCCCCGTCGTCGCCGAGTGCGGCATGCTGGACGCGGCGATGCGCTGGCTGGCGGCGCAGCCGGCGGGCGCTAGCGCGCTGTGCCTTGGTCGACCTGGGGCTGCCCGACGGGTCGGGCGTCACCTTCATCCAGCGGCTGGCGGAACAGATGCCGATGGCCCAGGCGGTGGTGACCACGCTCTACGACGACGATGCGAACGTGATCGCGACAATGGCGGCGGGCGCGGCGGGCTACCTGCTCAAGGACGGCGAGGAAGACGGGCTGGAGCGCCGGCTGGCCGCGATGCGCGACGGCGACGTGCCCATGTCGCCCGCCGTGTCGCGTCGCATCCTGTCCTGCTTCCGTGCCAACGCCGGCTATTTCGCGCCGGACGGTCCGCCCGTGCTGCTGACGGCGCGGGAAGGCGACGTGCTGGGCCTGATCGGGCGGGGCCTGCGCAACGCCGAGGTGGGACAAGCGCTGGGCATCAGCGCGCAGACGGTGGCCGGCTATGTCAAGGCGATCTACCGCAAGCTGGGCGTCGCGTCCCGCGCCGAGGCCGCCGTGGAGGCCATGCGCCGCGGCCTGGCGTAAGGGCCGCCGCCCGCCCACGCAGCGCCCCCGCGCGAACGGTCGCGGAAGTCCGTCGCGTGGGGGCGACGGCTTCCGCGACGCCCGGCCGCTAGGCGACGCGGGGTGTGGCCGACCGGCGGCGCGCGCGCAGCGTGCCGCCCATGAGTCCGAAGCCTGACAGCATCATCGCCCAGGCGCCCGGTTCCGGCACCGCGGCGCCGACTGCGCGCCCCACGATCGTGACGCCGACGTCGTCGATCCACGACGAACCCTCGACCCGGGCATAGTTGTTGAAGGTCATGACGACGCGGTCGACCGGCGCGGTGGAAGCGGAGGGCTGGAAGATGAAATGATCGCTCGTGCCGCCCTGGCTGGCGGAATAGCTGAACACCGACGCACCGCCCAGCTGGCCCGCGACGGTGTACGAGGTCGAGTTGTTGGACTGAAGGTACAGGCTGAATCCATCGAACGAGAAGGTGCCGCCGCCCGCCGTGATCTCCAGCACGTTGTTGAAGCGCGCGTTGTAGAGTGACGGGGAATTGGGAAACGGGCTGATCCGCTTCCTGAAGCCGCCGCCGATGCTGCGCACGGTGAAGGCTCCCTCGGTATAGACGGAGACGAGGTCGCTGTCGGCCCCTTCCAGCCGGTTGAAATTCAGCACTGCGCCCCGTGACGGCATCGTCGCGCAGGCGGCCAGGACGGTCGCCAATACCAGCTTCTTCATGTCGGTTCTTCCCCCTTCGCGGCGGCCGGCGGGCCGCCCCTGTGACCGTCCCCGTCGCGCAACGGGCGGACCCGGGTCATCCCCCCGTTCGGGGGGCGCGCGGGATCGGACCGTCCCACTCTTGGCCAAGGCCGCCGCCCGCGCGCGCCGGGTCAATCCGTTTCCGGCAGTGCCGTCATCGTCAGGGACGCCGCGCGGGCGCACCAAAGGTCGGGTGGCACCTGTCCGCCGCGCTGCCGACGCCTGCCTGGATCGACGCGCCCGCCAGGGAAAACCGCATCCCGTTCCCCCTGGCTAGGGGCGAACCGCCCTTCCGACGTCCGCGGCGTTGCCGGCTCGATGGTGGCGTGCGCGCGGTCGGGATCCGGCCTCGGCGATGCTACGTCGGACGCCGGCTCGCATCCCGTGGGCGGGCCGTCGAGCGTTTTGGCACTGGCGGGTGGGGGCGGGCATCCGGTGCTAAGCCCGCTGCCGCTTCGCGCCCCTGCCTTGGTGTCGAGCGGCGTCGCACGCGCGCCGTCCAACGCATCGCACGGATGCCGTGCCCGCCGCCGCACCGGCCCGCCCCAGCGAGCGCTGGGCGATGGGCAACGCGCACGGCGGCTTAGAGGCCGGCCGGGCGTACCGTGCGCTGCACGCTGCCGTTCGAGCGCGGGAAGTCGATGGGGGCCGCCCCATCCTCTGAGACGCGCAGCACTGGGCGGCGGCATGTGCCTCGGCGCTCACACCTGAAGCAATGACTGCTTCCGGAAGGACGGTATTGGGTACTGAATGTCCACCTTCAGACATGGCTGGCCGAGAGCGGCCGGGCTGCTCCCGGCTGGCCAGACCCAATTACGGTCGGTCACGACGCGGATCCACGTTTCCAACTTCAGTCATCCGTTCATAATCCTGCCCTGGGTCGGGCGCCACGCGTCAGCGCTTCGTCTCCGGCATCGCCGTCAGGTACAGGACGAACCCGACGGCGGCGATCGCCGCGAGGGTGAGGAAGCCGACGCTGTAGCTCGCCGCGACGATGATCGCGCCGGCGAGGCTGGCCGACAGCGCCGCGCCCAGCCCCTGCGCGGTAGCGACGGCGCCCTGGCTGACGTTGAAGCGGCCGGACCCCTCGGTCAGGTCGGCGATGACGACCGGGAACAGCGCGCCGAAGATGCCCGCGCCGACGCCGTCCAGTGCCTGCACACCCACCAGCCACCACGGATCGTTCGACACGGTATAGAGCGCGCCGCGCGCCGCCAGGAAGGTGAAGCCGACCAAGAAGATCGGCTTGGTGCCCCAGCGTTCCGCGTTGCGCCCGACCACGATTGCGACGGGCACCATCACGAGTTGCGCCGCGACGATGCAGGCGGCGGTCAGCGACGTCGCCTGGTCCTTGCCGACCGTCTTGGCGAGGAGCTGTCCGACCGAGGTAAGCATGGCGGCGTTCGCGAGGTGAAAGGTGAAGGCGATCACCGCGAACAGCAGCAGCGGCTTGTTCTCGATCAGGCACTTCCAGGTGCTCGGCTGCTCGCATTCCTCGTCGGGCGCGCAGTCGAGCCCGCGCGCCACGTCGTTGTCGATGTCGGCGTTGCGGATGCGGGCGGCGGTCACGATGCTGGCGACGGTCAGACCGGCCATCAACCAGAACACCACCACCGGTCCGAACTTCCAAGCGAGCAGGCCCGCCAGCCCGGCCGACACCGCGTTGCCGCCGTGGTTGAACGCCTCGTTGCGGCCGACGCGCTTCGCGAACATCCGGGGACCGACGAGACCCAGCGTGACGGCGGAGATGGCGGGGGCGAACACCGCGCCGGCTACGGCGGCGATCGACTGGGTGATCGCGACCATGGCGTAGCCCGACACGATCGGCAGCGATACGCTGCTGAGCGTGACCAGCAGCGCCGCCGCCATGATGAGGCGCGGCTTGTTGGTTACGCGGTCGATCAGCGACCCGGCCGGCGTCTGGCACAGCAGGCCGACGATGCCGGCGACGGTCAGCACCGATCCTACCGTTGCTTCGTTCCAGCCGTGCGCCGGCCCGCGCACGGCGATCAGGTAGATGGCAAGATACGGCCCCAGCCCGTCGCGGACGTCGGCCAGGAAGAAGTTGAGGGCGTCCAGCGTCCGATCGGGCACCCCGGCGCCGTCCGGTGTCTGTTCGGCGTCGCCTGCCACGTTTGCCATGTCGTTATCCTTCACGTGCGGAGGTTCGGGTATCAGCCGATGAGGAGGCGCGCGCCGAGCCCGGCGGCGAGCGCGGGCGGCATCGTCACCGCGCCCACCTTCAGAAACTCCAGGAAGCCGACGTCCTCGCCCTCGCGGCGGATTGCCTGGAGCCACAGGATGGTGGCGAGACTGCCGGTGACGGACAGGTTGGGACCGAGATCGACGCCGATCAGCAGGCCGTCGACCACCAGGCGCGGGACCTGCGCCTGCGCGACGGCCGTGCCGGCGAACAGCCCTGCCGGCAGGTTGTTGACCAGATTGGATCCGAAAGCGAGGATCGTGCCCGACGCCGCGGCCGCGAGCGGCGGGCGGAACGCGGCGGATCGCAGATGTTCCGCGATCCAGCCGACCACCCCGGTCCGCTCCAGCGCCGCCACCAGCACGAACAGGCCGCCCACGAGCGGCAGCACGCCCCAGGAGACGGAACGCACCGACGCGACGGGCGATCTGCGCGCGAGCAGGCAGACGCCGAGCGTCGTCGCCAGCCCCGCCAGCGCGGTGGGCAGGCCAAGCTCGAGGTCCAGGGCCGACGCGACCACCAGCAGCACGGCTGTGCCGAGGATGCCGGCCAGCGCCGCCTTGCCCCCCGTCGACAAGGGCTCGCGCTCGACATGGGCCAGGCAGTCGCCCGCGATCCGCGCCCGCTCGTGCCAGCGCAGCATCGCGAAGGTCACGGCGATCGCCGCCAGCGACGGCAGCGCGAACGAGCCGAACCACATGCCCAGCGATGGCATGCGCCCGCCGTAGAGCACGAGGTTGGCGGGATTGGAGATGGGCAGCACGAAGCTGGCCGCGTTGGCGATCAGCGCGCACGCGAACAGCAGCGGCATCGGTTCCGCCTCTGCCCGGCGAGCCGCCGCGTAGACCGCAGGCGTGAGGACGACGGCGGTGGCGTCGTTCGACAGGAAGGTCGTGGTGACGATGCCCGCGGCGTAGACCAGCGCGAACAGCCGCGCCGACGATCCGCGCGCGTGAAGGACGGCGGTGGCGGCCACCCAATCGAACAGGCCGTGCTCGCGAGCCACCTCGCTCAGCAGCATCATGCCGACGAGGAACAGGTAGACGTCCATTCCCTTCGCGACGGCATGCGCCGCCGCGTCGACCGGCAACAGGCCGAGAAGCACGAGCATGGCTGCGCCGGCGACGGCCCATAACCATTCGGGCAGCCGCCGGGGCCGCCCGATCACCCCGGCGGTGGCGGCGCCGCAGATCGCCCAGGTGACGGTATGGGCGATGCTCACCGGGCGGGGCTGCCGGCCGGTCCGGTCGGTATCGTCGCGCAATCCAGCATCGTCTCTCGTCGTCCCCCGTGTCGGGGCGGGATGATCCCGCCCCGGTCGATCGTTAGCGCGCCTGACCGCCGGAAGGCGACGAAACCGCACCGGCATCGCCTGCGGCAGGTGAAGAAACCGCACCGGCATTGCCGGCGGCGGGGACGGGCGGCGGCGCCTTTCCGTTCGCGCCGGGCGGCGGCGGCGGCACGCCGGGGCCGCGATCGGGTCCGTCGTGCGGCCCGCGCCGCGGCCCGGCGAGCGGCCCCAGCGCCAGCACCTTGTTGTCCGGCCCGACCAGGAAGGCGGCGTGGACGAAGCCGCGCTCGAAGCGGCCCTGCACGGTGACGGGCTGGTCGACCGCGACCAGCCGGCGCTCGTCGCCCTCGCGTCCGGTGTCGACCAGCGCTCGGCCGGTGCCGTCCGCCATCACGAACTTGTTGCCGTACACCTCCGCGACGCGGCCGCGGATCGTGACGATGCCGGCGGACGACAGCGAGCCGATCGCGACCGGCCTGGCGGGCGCCATCGACACCGAGGGTCGGGTCTCGGCCATCACCACCGCCCCGGCGACGCCGCCGACGGCCAGCAGGCCGGCACCCAGGGCGACGAGGCCGGCGGGACGATTGAACCGCGAGCGGGGGCGGTGTTCGTTATGTTCGGGCATAGGATGCTCCTCTCAGGGGTTGATGTGGCCCTTCTACAGCGTCCCGCCGCCGCCCCGCTGAACCGCGCCGTTCAGATTCGGTTTGGCTGGGCGGGATAGGCTGCCGGCGGGAGGATCGGGCGTGCGCATATTGCTGGTCGAGGACGACGCGACCCTGGCGGAGGGCCTGGCGCGCGCGCTGCGGGCGGAGAGCTTCGCCGTCGACGTGGCGGGCAACGGCGAGGACGGCGCGCATCTGGGTGCGACGGAGCGATACGACGCGGCCGTCCTAGACCTCGGCCTGCCAGGCAAGGACGGCGTCGCCGTGCTGCGCGAGTGGCGCGCCGAGGGGCGCGACCTGCCCGTCCTGATCCTGACCGCGCGCGACGGCTGGTCCGAGAAGGTGGCGGGGTTCAAGGCCGGCGCCGACGATTACCTGACCAAGCCGTTCCGGGTGGAGGAGGTCGTGATGCGCCTGCGCGCGCTGGTGCGCCGGGCGGCGGGGCATGCCGGCGCGGTCGTCACCTGCGGCCGGCTGGCGTTCGACGCGCAGCTCGGCACGTTCGAGCTGGACGGCCTGCCGCTGAAGCTCACCGCGCTCGAGTGGCGGGTGCTGTCGGTGCTGATGCTGCGCCGCGAGGTGGTGGTGGACCGCGGCGAGCTGATCGAACGGGTGTACGAGGGCGACGCCGAGGTGGATTCGAACTCGGTCGAGGTCATCATCGGCCGGCTGCGCAAGAAGATCGGCGCGACGATGATCGAGACGGTGCGCGGGCGCGGCTACCGCGTGACGGCGGGGGCGGCGTGAGGCTGCCGCGCTCGCTGGCGGGCAGGCTCCTCGCTGTCTCGACCGTGACGACGGTCGCAGCGCTGGTGTTCGCCGCCTTCGCCATCGGTCACGTGCTGGAGCGGTTCGTGATCCGCGGGTTGGATCAGCAGCTCGATGCAAAGGTCGCCATGCTGAGCCGCGCGCTGGATCGGGACGGCATGCTCGACCGGGAACGGATCGTCGACCTGCCCGCGTTCGACGAACCCGGCCGGGGGTGGGGCTGGCGGGTGGAGAGCGCACGCGGGACCTGGACCGGCGGGGACGTGATCGACGCGCGGCGCCCGTTCCGTCCGGATCATCGTCGTGGCCCTTCCCGGTCCGGAGCGGTCCCCGGAGAGGGCGTCACCGACGCGGGCGAGCCCGTTCACACGCGCGCCGTGACCGTGCCGACCGCGGCCGGGGACGCGATCGTCGTCGCCGGCGGACCGCGACGCCTCGCCACCGCACCGCTTCGCGAGGCGATGCTGCCGCTGCTCGGTTCGCTGGGCATATTGGGGCTGGGACTGGCGCTGGCCATCACGGCGCAGCTACGCTTCGGGCTGCGTCCCCTGCGTGCGTTGCAGGCCGCGCTCGCCGACGTGCGCGCCGGCCGCGTACGTCGCGTTCCCGAGGACCAGCCCGACGAGCTCGCGCCGCTGGCGGTCGAACTGAACGCGCTGGTCGACCAGAACGAGGCGCAGCTCGAGCACGCGCGACGCCACGTCGCCAACCTGGCGCACGGATTGAAGACACCGCTGGCGGCGTTGAGCGTGAAGCTGGCGGAGGACGGTCGCGACCCGGACGGCAGCCTGCGCGCGATGGTGGCCGACCTCGACGGCCGCGTCCGTCATCACCTGGGACGGGCACGGGCAGCCGCGCCGGGGGGTCGGCGACATGCTCGAACGGTGTTGGCACCGGCTGTTGAAGGCCTCGTCGCGGTCATGCGCGGCATACACGCCGATCGCGCCGTCGCGGTCACGGTCGACCTGGGATCGGACCTCGCACTGGCCGCGGACGCGCAAGACGTCGACGAGATGCTGGGCAACCTCCTTGACAATGCCTGGCGGCATGCGCGCTCGATGGTCCGCATCGGTGCCCACCGGGCCGGCCCGACCATCGCAATCGCCATCGAGGACGACGGACCCGGCCTGTCGGAGCGGCTAATCGAGGAAGCCCTGATCCCCGGGCGCAGGCTGGACGAGCGCGGCAACGGCCACGGCTTCGGCCTGCCCATCGCGCGGGAGCTGGTCGAACTGAACGGGGGCACGATAGGGCTTGGTCGGGCGGGCATTGGTGGGTTGCGCGCCGCCGTGACGCTTCCCGCCCATGGCGGGGACTGCTGAATGCTCCACTGCCGCTTGCCCATGGCTGTAAGAGTTGCCTACCGGTCGGCCACACCAAAGTGGCGCCCCCCGAGGTGAGATGCCGCCCACCCTATTCGACCCACAGGCGGTCGTTCACGGCACACTACCGACTTCTGTTTACCGGTCGTTCGTGTAGCCGTCGCCCTGCCAGCCGGGCGGATCATCGAGTACCGCTCAGAAGGGCACCGCCCGCAGGCTACAGCCCCAGCTTCATGGTGACCCTAGCCTGCCGCGGCTCGACGGCGCGGGCGTGCACGCCCTCAACACCGCCCGCAGGCTCGCCGGGCAGGCGGGAGGCATAGTGGTAGTCGGCGTCGGCGCGGCGGGTGTCGAGCAGGTTCAGCAGGTCGAAGGCGACCTCCGCGTGGCCGAGGCGGCGCGCGAGCCGCACATTGACGACCGCGACAGCGGCCCGAACCTGTTCCACCGGAAGCGCACCGTCTCGTGGCGCACGTCGATCCCGCGCTCGAACAGCAGGTCCTCTACGTTGCGCAGTGACGGCGGGAAGCGCGCGTACATGAGCACCACCGGCCGTACGACCTCGGGCGACGAGTTGAACGGCGACGGCGGCAGGGCACGGGACCGGCGGGGCATGCCGTGTGGGACCCGACCCCGACCCCGACCCGGACCTCGACCCCGACCCGGACCCGGACCCCGACCCCGCCTGCCACGTTGGCCTGACGATGCCCGTAGCGATTCGGTGCCGTCCCAAGCCTTAGCGCTCCGCCTCACCGGTCACCTCGCCGATGATTGCGCTGATGGCATCATCGAAATGCCGCGCCATCGCCTCTGCGGCAGCGACGGGATTCTTGGCGATCACAGCGGCTACGATCTCCTCGTGCAGTTCCTGGACGCGAGTGAGTTTGGGCGTCGCCGCCCAGCGCTCGAGGCCCTTCAGCATCGAGGCCTGGATGAGCTGGCGGAAGGCCTCGATCAGCAGCGGGTAGAGCGGGTTGCCCGTCGCCTGCGCCAGCACGACGTGCAGCTTCATGTCGCGTTCGGCGTAGCGATCCGCGTCGCCCTGCAGGCCGGCCATCTCCGCCGTGATCGCGACCAGCGTCTCGGCGTCGGCATCGCTGCGGCGTTGGGCCGCGAGCGCCACCATGGCAATCTCGATCCCGCGCCGCATCTCCAGGATGTCGGGCGCGTCCGCCTGGCCGATCAGCACCGCGTTCTCGATCACGCGCGAGATCATCTCGCCGTCCACGGGTACGATCGTCGCCCGCTTGCCCACCGCCATCTCGACTAGGCCCGTCGCGGCCAGCGTCCGCATCGCCTCGCGCACCACGGGGCGGCTGACACCCAGCGCGACGCTGATGGACGTCTCGCTGGGCAGCCGAGAGCCGGGTCGCAACTGCTCGGCGGCGACATGGTCACGTAGGTGGTCGATCACCCGCTCGACCAGGCCGGCGGCTCGGGGCTGGACGGAGGAGGCCTCGGCATCCGTGTCGGTCACCGGCATACTGGTCTCCCTACCCGCTTCGGTATCTCGCAGAACAGGTTAGCAGCTGGCGTCCAGCTGCAAAGCAAAACCCGCTTGCGCCTGCGTGTCAGCCGAACTAACCTGTAATACAGGATTTGACGCGGTGGTACCGTGCCAGGGGGAGGTGCAAGGGAGATGTCAACGACTGCCGCCGCCCCGTCGCAATGCTCCGTCGCCACTTCGAAGCCGGCCGCCGGCCCGGCGATCGGGCGGTATCGCTGGACGGTCTGCGCGCTGCTCTTCGCCTCCACCACCATCTGCTACGTCGACCGGCAGATCTTCGGCCTGCTCAAGCCGACGCTGGACGCCGAGTTCGGCTGGTCGGAAACGGCCTATGGCGACATCGTCGCCACCTTCTCGCTGCTCTACGCGCTGGGCTACCTGCTCGGCGGCCGGCTGATGGACGCGATCGGCGTGCGGCGCGGCCTGTCGCTGGCGGTGACGGGCTGGAGCGTCGCCGCCGCCGCGCACGGGCTGGCATCGGGCGTGATCGGCTTCAAGCTGGCCCGCGGCGCGCTGGGGCTGTTCGAGGGCGGCAACTACCCCGCCTCGATCAAGGCGATCCGTGAGTGGTTTCCCGCGCGCGAGCGGGCGCTGGCGACCGGGCTGTTCAACGCGGGAAGCAATCTGGGTGCGATCGTCACGCCCGTCTCGCTGCCCTTCGTGGTCGCCGCGCTGGGCTGGCGCGCGGCGTTCCTGATCGCAGGGATGCTGGGGCTGGTGTGGCTGGTGCTCTGGCTGCGTTTCTATGAGGTGCCCGAGCGGCAGCGGCGGCTGTCTACGGTCGAGCTGGCCTATATCGGGGACGGGCGGGCGGGCGATGCGGGGGCGGCACCCGCTTGGCTGTCGCTGCTGCGCCGTCGCGGAACCCTGGCCTATGTGGCCGGCATGCTCGTAACCAACCCGGTGTGGTGGTTCTATCTCAACTGGGTGCCGGGCTTCCTCCACGCGCGGTTCGGCGTGAACATGATGACCGCCGTGGCGCCGCTGGTCGTGATCTACCTGATCGCCGACACCGGCAGCATCCTGGGTGGCTGGCTGTCGTCGCGGCTGATCGCGCGGGGGTGGCGGGCGGTGCCTGCGCGGCTGGGGGCGATGGCGGCGATGACGGGATGCACTGTCCCGGTCGTCCTGGTCGCCAGCGCTGCCGACCTGTGGAGTGCCGTGCTGCTGATCGCACTGGCGGCCGCGGGCCATCAGGGCTTCTCGGCCAACCTGTACACGATCGTGTCCGACACGATGCCGGGGCGATCGATCAGCTCGGTGATCGGCATCGGCGGGTTCGCCGCGGGCATATGCGGCATGTTCGTGGCGATGGCGGTCGGGCGCGTGCTGGACGCGACCGGCGGCGATTATTCGATCCTCTTCATCGGCGCGGGCGTCGCCTATCCGGTCACCGTGGCGGTGATCTGGGCGATCCTGCGCCGGCCCTCCCCCACATCAGCAGGACAGTCGTGACCGACGCAGACCTCTTCGCCCTGTTCCGCGCCGAGCTCTACACGCCGGTGGTCGGGGATGTGCTGGATACCCTGGGGCTCTATCACCAGTTCCTGCCACAGCCGATCCAGCCGATGCGCCAGCCCATGAAGCTGGTCGGCCGGGCGATGCCCGTGCTGATGATCGACGTGTTCGGCGAGCAGGATCGGCCCTTCGGCAGGCTGACGGAGGCGCTCGACCAGCTCGAGCCCGGCGACGTCTACCTGGCCGCGGGCGGTGCGATGCGCTGCGCCTACTGGGGCGAGATCCTGACCGCGACCGCGCGGCTGCGCGGGGCGAACGGAGCGGTGATCGACGGCTATCACCGCGACACGCCCCAGGTGCTGGAACAGGAGTGGCCGGTGTTCAGCCGCGGCCGTTTCGCGCAGGATTCGGGCGTGCGGACCAAGGTGGTCGATTTCCGCTGCCGGATCGAGGTGGGTCCGGTCACGGTGCAGCCGGGCGACCTGTTGTTCGGCGACCTGGACGGCGTGCTGGTGATCCCCCGCGCGTACGAGGCCGAGGTGGTCGAGCGCGCGCTGGAGAAGGCGCGGGGCGAGAAGCTGGTGCGCCGCGAGATCGAGGGCGGCATGTCGAGCACCGACGCCTTCGCGAAGTACGGCATCCTGTGAGCGCCGCGTTCGTCATCCACCCGCTGGACAACGTCGCCACGCTGCTGGGCGACGCCGGGGACCGCGTGACGCTGAACGACGGGCGCGAGGTGCGGCTGGCCGCCGCCGTGGCCCACGGACACAAGGTGGCGCTGGCCGACATTCCGGTCGGGGCGGCGGTGGTGAAGTTCGGCATCCCGATCGGCGTCGCCACGGCGGACATCGCGCGCGGCGATTGGGTCCACCTCCACAATGTCGAGAGCCGGTACGACGAGCGGTCGGGCGGGTTCGACGTCGTGACGGGTGCCGCGGGGGACATGCGCTATGACTGACGCGTTCGCGCGCGGGTGGAGCGGCTGGCTGCGCGCCGACGGGCGCAAGGGCGTCCGAAACATCGTGCTGGTGATCTATACCGTCCAGTGCGCCGCCCATGTCGCGCACGCGATCGCGGCGGACGAGGAAGACGTACAGGTCATCGGCTTTCCCGGCTGCTACGACAACCAGTACGCGATCCGCCTGGTGCTGAGCCTGGCGCGGCACCCGAACGTCGGCGCGGTGCTGTCGGTCGGGCTCGGCTGCGAATACACGCAGCCCGCCCGCATCGCCGAGGCCGTGGAGCGAAGCGGTCGTCCGGCGGACGCCTTCTTCATCCAGGACGTGGGCGGCACGCGTTCCTCGACGGAGAAGGGCAAGGCGGCCGTCCGGCACCTGCGCGACCGAGTCCGCGCCGAGGTGCCGCGCGTGCCGATGGGCTTCGCCGACCTGACGCTGGGCGCGGAGTGCGGTGGATCGGACGGCACCAGCGGGCTCGTCGGCAATCCGGTGGTCGGCCGGCTGTTCGACCGGGTGGTCGACGCGGGCGGCTCGGCGATCTGCGAGGAGATCGTCGAGATGATCGGGTTGCGCGACATCATTCTCGCGCGCGCCGCCGACGACCGCGCCCGTGCGGAACTGGAGGCCGCCTATGCCAAGGCCGAGCGCTACTGCCGCGACGTGCGGCAGTATTCGGTGTCGCCGGGCAATTTCGCCGGCGGGCTGACGACCATCGAGGAGAAGAGCATGGGCGCCTTCGCCAAGAGCGGGTCGCGCCCCATCCAGGGCGTCATCAAAGTGGGGGAGGCCCCGCCCCGGCCCGGCATGTGGGTGATGGATTCGGTGCCCGACCCACATTTCATGGGCTTCGGCTACACCAACCCCAACGACACGGAGGGGATCATGGACCTGATCTCCGGCGGCAGCCAAGTGGTGCTGTTCGTGACGGGGCGCGGCAGCGTGATCGGGTCGCCGGTCGCGCCGCTGGTCAAGGTCACCGGCAACAGCCGTACCTATGCCCGGATGCGCGAGGACATGGATTTCGACGCCGGACGCGTGCTGGCGGGTGAGCTGACGCTGGACGCGTGCGCCGACGAGCTGGGCACGCTGGTCGCCGACGTCGCGGCCGGCGTGCCCAGCAAGCCCGAGGCGCTGGGCCACAGGGAGTATTTCGTCATGTACAAGCACCAGGATACGCCCGAGCTGGACCGGGGGTGCCGTAGTGCCGCTTGATCCCGCCGCCGCCTTCCGCCTCGACGGCGAGGTGGCGCTGGTCACCGGCGGCGGGTCGGGTCTGGGCCTGGGCATGGCGCGCGCCATGCACGCCGCCGGCGCGACCGTGGTGCTGGTCGGCCGGCGCGAGGAGGTGGTGCGCGCCGCCGCTGAGGAACTGGGCGAGCGCGCCGACTGGGCAGCGGCCGACGTCACCGCCTTCGCCGCCGTCCCCGACCTGGTGGATCGGGTGGTGGCGCGGCATGGCCGCCTGTCGATCCTGGTCAACAACGCCGGCATCAACTTCAAGAAGCCGGCCGTTGACACGGCGGTGGAGGAGTTCGCCGGCATGCTCGACACCCACGTGCTCGCCGCGCACAACCTGACCCGCGCCGTGCTGCCCGGGATGCTGGCGGCCGGGCACGGCAGCATCCTGTTCACCGCATCGATGACCTCGCTGATCGGCATGCCCGGGGTGGTCGCCTATTCCGCGGCGAAATCGGCCTATGTCGGCATGGTGCGCGCGCTGTCGACCGAGGTGGCGGGGCAAGGGGTGCGGGTCAACGCCATCGCGCCGGGCTGGATCGAGTCCGCGATGCTCCGGCAGGCGCTCGACAACGATCCCCCGCGCGCCGCCCGCATCCTCCAGCGCACGCCGATGGCCCGCTTTGGGGAGGCGGAGGATATCGGCCTCGCCGCCGTCTACCTCTGCTCGCCCGCGGCGCGCTTCGTCACCGGCGTGCTGCTGCCGGTCGACGGCGGCGCGTCTCAGGGATTCTAAGCTTGGCCGGCCACCCGCTGGCGCCGCACCCCGACCGGCTGCTGCCGGCCGATCCCGCGACCAGGGATATCGCGCGCGACCTCTATCGATCGGTCCGGGACCTGCCCATCATCAGCCCGCACGGCCACACGGACCCCGCTTGGTTCGCGAACGACGATCCGTTTCCCGACCCCGCGACCCTGTTCATCGTCCCCGACCATTACATCTTCCGCATGCTCTACAGCCAGGGCGTGCCGCTGGAGCGGCTGGGCGTGCCGCGGGTCGACGGCGGCTGGACCGAGACGGACCCGCGCGCGATCTGGCGGCGTTTCGCCCGCCACGTCCACCTGCTGCGCGGCACGCCGAGCCGTATGTGGCTCGACTACGCGTTCCACGACGTGCTGGGCATCACCGAGCGGCTGTCGGCCGACAATGCCGACCGGATCTACGACCGGATCGACGCCCAGCTGAAGCGGCCCGAGTTCCGCCCCCGCGCGCTGTTCGAGCGGTTCCGCATCGCGGCCCTGGCCACGACCGAGGACCCGCTCGACGACCTGCGCCACCACCGGGCGATCCGCGCCGGCGGGTGGGACGGGAAGGTGGTCAGCGCCTTCCGGCCCGACAACGTCACCGATCCCGACCATCCCCGCTTCCGCACCGACCTGCCCGCTCTAGGCCGCCTCACCGGGCGCGACGTCGGCGGGTGGAACGGTTATCTCGCCGCGCTGCGTGACCGGCGGCGCTACTTCATCGACCATGGCGGTGCCACCTCGACCGATCACGGGCACCCGACGGCCCATACCGAGAATCTGGATCAGGAGGATGCAGCCGCCCTCTACGCCCGCGTGATCGAAGGCGGGGCGAGCGCCGCCGATGCGGAGCGCTTTCGCGGCCAGATGCTGACCGAGATGGCTCGCATGAGCCTGGACGACGGGCTGGTCATGCAGGTCCATCCCGGCGCCCTGCGCGGCCGCAACCCCCATGTCAGCGGCACCTTCGGCGAGGCCAAGGGCGACGACTGGCCCTCGCGCACCGACTATGTCCGGGCGCTGAAGCCGCTCCTGGACGCGTTCGGCAACGAGCGCGACCTGACGATCATCCTCTTCACGCTGGACGAGAGCAGCTACTCGCGCGAGCTCGCGCCGCTTGCGGGCCATTATCCGGCGCTGCGGCTGGGGCCGGCCTGGTGGTTCCACGACAGCCCGGAGGGCATGCGCCGTTATCGTGAGCAGGTGACGGAGACGGCCGGCTTCTACAACACGGTCGGCTTCAACGACGACACGCGCGCTTTCTTCTCGATCCCCGCCCGGCACGATCTCAGCCGCCGGACCGACTGCGGCTTCCTGGCACGGCTGGTCGCCGAGCATCGGCTGGATCACGACGAGGCATTCGAGGTGGCGCGCGCACTCGCGCATGACTTGGCGAAGGCGGCATACCGGCTCTGACGCCAAGTCGTATGTTGTATTACGGCTATTTCTGTATTACAGGTTTGCGCCGGCGGACTCGATACGAGCTGCCTGATCGGGGAGGGATTGGATGGTCACGCGTATCAGTTCAGCGCGCGCAACCGTTTCGGGACTGGCATTGGCTATCGCGCTCGGCACGGCGGTGTCAGCGTCGGCCCGATCGTCCGCCCAGTCTTCTGCACCGATGCAGTCCCCCCCACCCGCATCTCCCGTACCGGCAGAGGTCAGAACGCCGCGCGAGCCCGGCGGCGCGGCCGCAGAACAGGCCGAACAGGACGCGGAGGCCAGCGGCGACCCGGCCCAGGACGTGATCGTCACCGGCTTTCGCGGGTCGCTGGAAAAGTCGCTCGCGACCAAGCGTTCCGAGGTGGGCGTGGTGGACTCGATCTCGGCCGAAGATATCGGCAAGTTCCCGGACTCGAACTTGGCGGAATCGATGCAGCGCCTGCCGGGCGTGGCGCTGGCGCGCGGCGACGGCGGCGAGGGCAAGACCATCTCGGTCCGGGGGCTGGGCGCGCAGTTCACCCGGGTACGCCTGAACGGGATGCAGGGCGCCAGTTCGACCAACGCGTCGGACATCCGCGCCGGGTTCAACTCGTCGCGCTCGTTCGACTTCAGCGTGTTCGCGTCCGAGCTGTTCAGCGAGCTGACGGTGCGCAAGACCTACTCGGCGGACATCGACGAGGGTTCGCTCGGCGCGACGGTCGACCTACAAACTCCGCGCCCGCTGTCCTACGCGGACGACTTCACCTTCGCGGCAAGCGCGCAGGGCACCTATGACGACCTGCGCGGCCGGGGCATGCCGCGCGTCACGGGCCTGGTTTCCAAGAAGTTCCTCGACGACACGTTCGGCATCGCGGCCTCGGTCGCCTATACCCGCCGCTATACCCGCGAGGAGGCCTGGTCCGCCGTCGAGGTGTATCGCGGGACCCAGCAGGGCGGCTTCTGCTCGCCGGTCGGCGTCACGCCCCAGAACCCGGTGAACACCGCCGCGATCGGCACCGACGCGCTGAACTGCGCGGCCGGCCTGCCGCGCCTGCCGAACACGACCCAGAACGTCGCCAACTATCAGACGGCGCGCAACGCGTTCATCTATCGAAGCCCGCGCTGGCTGCGCTCGGACCAGGATTATTCGCGGCTCGGCGCGACGGTCACGTTGCAGGCGGAACCGGCGGACGGGACCAAGGTGGCGCTGGACGGCCTGTACTCGTGGTACGACGTGACCCGGTCGGACTATTCGCTGGCGGCGAACTCCTTCGCGCGTGGCCTCCCCAACGCTGGCCAGCCGATCACCTCGGTCACCGACATCGCGGTCGATCCGCTCGGCAGCATCCAATATGGCCGGTTCGACGGCGTCGACATCTCCAACGACACCGCAGTTCGAAAGTACACGACAACCTTTCGTCAGATCAACCTGACCGCGTCGCAGGAACTGGGTGCCTTGACGGTCGACGGCTATGTCGGCCTGTCGCTGTCGACGCTGGCCAACCCCGTATCGACGCAGATCAGTTTCTTCGCCAACGACGTCAGAAACTTCTCCTACGATTTTCGGGGCGGCGGCAGCGTCCCGCTCATAAACTGGGGGTTCGACACGACCAATGCGGCGAATTACGTGTTCGCGCCCAACGTCGCGGCCGGCGGCGTCACCGTGTTCCGAAACCTGCTGAACAAGGGCGACAGCCGGGACGATACCGAGAACCTCACCACCGAGCTGAACGCCAGCTACGCGCTGTTCGACGGGGTAAAGGCACGCGCGGGCATCCAGTACAGAGAGAACAACTACGAGCGCTACGGTCGTACGCGGGCGGGCAACGTGACCACGGCGTCGCTGCCGAGCGGCACCGACATCGCGACGGTGATGACGCGGATCGGGAATTTCGGCCGGTCGATCCCGGGAAACCTCGGCGGGTCCTGGCTGGCGCCGGACTATGACGCGCTGAACGGCGTGCTCAACTTCACGCCGGACGATGCCGGATCGTTCGCGCTGGCACCCATTCCGGTACGCGACCGCCTGGGCGAGGCGGTCACCGGCGCGTACGGCATGGTCGACTTCGATTCCGACGCGCTGCCGGTCCGCGTGCGGGGCAATATTGGCCTGCGCTACGTGCATACCCGCCAGAGCGGGCAGGGAACCGTGGCGGGCGTGACGCGCACGCTGACGCGGACATATGACGACTGGCTGCCCTCCGCCACGCTCACCGTGGACCTGACCGACCGCCTGATTCTGCGCCTGGCCGCGGCGAAGGTGATGGCGCGGCCGGAACTCAGCCAGATCCTGCCCGCGGGGGTGAACATCGCGCTCAACACGCGCACCATCTCCGGCCCGAACTTCTACCTGAATCCGATCCGCGCCAAGACGGCGGACGCGTCGCTGGAGTATTACTTCGGCCGTCGCGGCCTGATCGCGGTCGGCGGCTTCTACAAGGACATCGACACCTACATCCAAGCCCTGTCGGAGACGCAGACGTTCGGACAGACCGGGCTGCCGCTGTCGCTGATCGAGGGCTCGCCGTGGGACGCCAATACTGAGTTCACGGTGAGCGGGCGACAGAACACGCCGGGCGGCCCGCTGAAGGGGATCGAGGTCAACATCCAGACCGGCTTCGATTTCCTACCCGGCGCACTCAGCAATTTCGGCATGCTGGGGAACTACACCTTCGTCGATTCTCAGATCACCTACTGCCTGAGTTCCGGCGCGCCGTGCACGGGCACGAACACCGTGGTGCGCGACTTGGTGAACCTGTCCAAGCACGCACTGAGCGGCACTCTATATTATGAAGACAGCAAGTTCAGCATCCGCGGTACGGCCAATTATCGCGACAAGTACCTGCTGATCGTACCGACACCGCGCCTACCCAGCGACGTCCAGGGG
>Ga0325400_1000353_pt1 | contig 32522 bp, 17 predicted proteins | sample PopdelMetagenome_2_FD_205662 | JGI IMG/M metagenome (GOLD analysis project Ga0325400, IMG submission 205662) | Populus deltoides microbial communities from Bellville, Georgia, United States - Xylem-PdKOR-R1 | ecosystem: Host-associated > Plants > Phyllosphere > Stem > Wood/Secondary xylem...
CCACACGCCACCCACGCCCGACAGGTCGTAGTTGGAGTAGCGGAACGCGCCGTTGGCGACCAGGCTGTCGATGAAGGGCGTGTCGTGGATCAGCGGCACGCGGACTTCGCCGAACACCTCCTTGACGCTCACCTCGCCCCGCGTCGGCAGGCCGGGGTTGAAGCCCGCCACGTCGCCCGACGCCAGGAAGCTGTCGGGCGTGAACACCGCCTTGGTCCGCCGCCACTCATAGCCGTAGCTGAAGCCCAGCGGCCCGGCCGGCAGGTTCACCACCGTGCCCGTGATGCTGCCCTGCGCCACCTGCTGTTGCGCCACCGTGGTGTTGGTGGCGTTGATCGCGATGGCCGAGCGGCACGCGTCCGAGATGTTCTGGCCGAAGATGTTGCACACGGGCGCCGCCGTGCCGACCGACAACAGGCTGGCCTGCAGCCGGCTGCGCGAGAGCGCGTTCTGGAGGAGCAGCGTGTCCTCGGACCGCGAATAGGTGTAGTAGACGTCGTACTTCAGGTCGGTCAGGAAACCGTCCGACACGCTGCCCAGGTCGCCGCGGAAGCCGGTGGCGAAGCGGAACACGTTGCGCCGCTCGGTCGCGATGCGCGGTCCCACCTCGACGTAGCGACGGCCCGCGGTCACCAGCGCCAGTCCGTCGCCGCGCGCGTTGGTACGCGTGGCGGTGCCGCTGATGATGGTGGTGGTGCCCGGCTCGGCCAAGTCCAGCTGGCGGAACACCTCGCGCAGCTGCGGGGTCAGATAGGGGTTGTTGACGTTGAACAGCGTGGGCGAGCCGATGTTGGTCGGCGCCAGCCGCGCGGCCACCTCGTTGTTCGAATAATGGAACTCGGCGTAGCCCGTGATCGCGTCGGCGAAGTCGTAGTGCGCGAACGCGTTCACCATGTACCGCTCCTGCGGCTGGCGCAGGTAGTTGTCGGGCCCCAGGTTGAAGTCGTCCTGCGGCGTCAGCGCGGGGCGCGCGGCGGTGCCGCCGTCGTTGAAGGTGAAGCCTCGGCCCCCCAATGCGCCGAGCCCCGCCGCCGCATAGGCCGCGCGCAGCGTGGCGTTGGCATCCCCGAAGGAGGGTACGCCCGAGAAGCGGCCGTTGGGGATGTCGCCGCTGCCGCCCGCGACGAAGCCCAGCTCGCCGCCGCCCGCCACGCAGCCCAGGCCGGCCGCCGGAGTGAAGGGCGTGCCCGCCGTGCTGGCGCTGCCCGAGCCGGGCACCACGCACCCGTCGCCGAGCGTCAGGAAGGCGAAGCTGCCGCGCTGCCCCCGCGTGATCCCCTCGCGGCGGAGGTAGTTGCCCGACACCACCACGTTGCCGCGCCCGTCGCCGAAATTGGCGCCCAGCGTCAGGTCCACGTTGTAGACCGGAGTGCCCGTGGGCGCGTCCAGGTTCACCTGGCCGCGACCCTCCACGCCCTGGAAGTCGTCCTTCATGATGAAGTTGACGACGCCCGTGATCGCGTCCGACCCGTAGACGGCGGACGAGCCGCCCGTCACGATCTCGGTCCGCGCGACCAGGCTGGACGGGATGGTGTTCAGGTCCACCACCTGTTCCGGGCCGTAGATGGCGAAGCGCCGCCCGTTGACCAGCACCAGGTTCCGTTGCGCGCCGAAGCCGCGCAGGTTCACGTCGGCGATGCCGCCGGGCACCGTGTTGGAAAAGGCGTTGCCGAGCTGGGAGCCGACCACCTGGGGCAGCTGGACCAGCGTGCGTTCCACGTTGACGTTGCCCGACAGCTTGATGTCCTGGTCGCTGACCACGCTGACGGGGGTGGACGCCTCGAAGCCGTTGCGCGCGATGCGCGATCCCGTGACCACCACGTCCTCGGCGACGGGCGCGTCGGCGACGGTCTGCGCCTCCGGGGTCGGGGGCGACTGTGCCGGGGGGACGGCGGGCGAGGGGGTCACGACCTGGGCCCCGGCCGCCGCCGGTGCGAGCGTCAGCGACGCCGCCCCGCACAGGAGCCACGAATGAAGAGCCTTGGAAAAGCTGGTCGCCACGGTCTGTCCCCTCCCTGTCGAACCGGGGCGCCTCCCGCCTTGTCGGTTCCATGATGCGATAGCGCTACCATGATGTGGGATGGCGTGTCAAACGGACGATGGTCCGCGCGATCCCCGTAACGGGACGGATCACTTCATGGCAGCGTTACCAACCCTTCCGATTCGATCTTCCAGCCCCGCTCGGGAAAGCCGGGCGCGTGCCCGGCGGCGCCGTCCCACCCGCCCGCCATCATCCCCACCGCCAGCAGCAGAGCGCCGTTGGACGGGAAGTACGTATCGGCCACCCGGCGATAGCCGTCGCCGTCCGGCCCGCCGCGCGCACCTGCGTCCACCTCCACGCGCGGCGTCATGCCGGTCGGGCCCCAGCGGTTGTTGACCTGATCCGCGAACAGCCAGTCCACCGCACCCGCCCGGTCGCCCAGCCGTGCCGCCGTCATGGCGATCATGGGGAAATCCCAGCCCCAGGTCTGGCGCAGATCCCAGCTCCGGGCCGTCGTGGCCAGCGTGCGACGCATCGCCGCCGGGTCCGTGCGCCCGCCCGCGATCAGGCCGTACGCCATCAGGAAGGATGGGTGGTCGCGGTTGAGGCAGCCGGGCTTCATCGCGTCGCCCCGGCAGCGTCCGGCCGCGTCGCGCCAGAAGCCGGCGGCGCTGGGCACGGGCAGGTACAATCCGTCCTCGGTCGCCGGCGCCGGCAGGCCGGCGGCCACCGCGTCCCACGCCGCCACGCGGGGCAGCCCGCGCGCCTGCCGCCACCGCTGCGCCGTGCCCAGCGCCCAGCGCCAGTATTCCAGTTCGAACGCGGGATCGCGCGTGGTGAGCGGCGGATGGTTCTCCTGTACCGGGATGATGGGTGGACCCAGCGAATAGCCGCCGTTCCTTCGCAGCGGCCAGGACGCCAGCAGCCGCGCCGTCTCCTCCACCACGGGTGCCAGCGGCGCCGCCATCGCGTCGCCGCCCGACCGGCGCAGCATCTCGGCCAGCCAGATGGGGTGCGGCTGCTGCCACATGATGAAGGGGTTGACGGGGCTGGGGCTCTCGCCGCCGTCCGGACCGTCGGCGCCGGGCCCGGTCATCTTGGGCCACCAAGCGCCCTCCACCCCCTGGCGCGCGGCGCGCGCGCGGGCGGCGGGCAGCGCGCGAACGTACCAGCCCGTCGCGCGCGCCAGCAGGGCGGGGCGGCCCCAGGCGGCGAAATGCCCCGTGTGCCACGCCAGCATCTCCAGGTGGAACTTGCCGTTCCAGCTGTTAGAGAACAGCCCCTCCTCCTGCGGCGGCACGTCGCCTGCCTGGTTCACGCGCGCCAGATACTGCGACAGCACCACGCGGCGCTCCAGTTCCGGCGCGCGGGGATCGGTGCTGCCCGCGAAACTCACCATCGCGCCGCGCCGCCAATAGTCATGCCAGCCCGCGTCCGCCGCGTCTGCCCCGACGGCGTAGGACAGGGGCGTCGGCGCAGCGCCCGTCCGATCAAACGCCAGCACCGCGCGCAACCGCCCGCCCCGCCCGTCGAGCGCGAAGGCGTGGGGGCCGGTGCGCCGCACGCGCCCGCCCTCCGACGTCAGGGCCGCGCCCACCATTGTCGCGTCCAGCGTGCGACGCAGCGTCACGGTGCCGGGTTTCTCGCGCGTCACTTCCGTCCGGTGCAGCGCCGGCCGGGTCCAGTCGGACGGGTCGGGGTTCAGGTTCGCCGACACGCCGGGAAAGGCCACGTCCACCCCCACCCGGCCCGAGGCGACGAGCGGCGACCTGACCTCGGCCAGCACCGCGTCCGCCCCGCCGGCCACGCGCGTCTCGACCGTCACGGGCCGGCCGTCGAAGACGAAGCGGCTGACCAGCACGCCCCGCCACAGGTCCAGCCGCTGTGTCGTTTCCGACAGGTCGCGGAGGCGCGCGGGCGTCCCGTCGCGCCGCAGGAGGCGGAGCGACACGCGCGCCAGCGAGAAGCGGTGCGGGTTCTCGCGCAGCCAGGCCAGCGCCGGCCGGTCCTTCAGCATCGCGAAATCGGTGAACCAGCTGAACGGCCGGCGCCCGCGCCCCGCCACGGGCACCGTCACCTCGCCGTCCGCCGCGGTCCACCCGCGCGGGTTGGGAAAGCTGTGCCATGCCCACTGGGCCATGGTGAGGAGCGGCGACTGGGGCGCATAGGCGTCCGGGAACGTCTGGAGCCCCGTCAGGTCGGCGGTGAAGCCCAGCGCGCCGTTGCCCAGCATGGCCGGGGCGTGGGGATCGACGCGCGTCGCGCGCACGTCGTGGCGGCCGACCAGCGCCCGCCGGTCGATCCGCGCCGCCGCCGGTGCCGCCGCGACCGTCGCCAGGACGACCAGTACCGCCGCCCGCCTCATCCGATCCACCGGCTCCCCTCCCTCACGTTGACGCTGTGGGGAGCGATTGTTAGCGTTACCGTGGAAAGAGGAAAACCCATGCGCATCCCATCCGCCGTCGTCGGCGCCCTGCTGGCCGCGGCGGCCGGACCCGCCCAGCCGCCGACGGGACGAGCGGCGGACTACGCCAACCCGATCGTCTACGCGGACTATTCCGATCCGGACGTGATCCGGGTGGGCGACCTTTATTACATGGTGTCGTCCAGCTTCCACCTGTCGCCGGGCATCCCCGTGCTGGAGTCGCGCGACCTGGTGCACTGGCGCATCGTCGGCCACGTGCTGCCGCGCCTGGCCGGGCTGAGCCCGCTCTACGCCATGCCGGGCCCGCACACGCTGACCGACGCCACCACCAAGCCGGTGGGCGGCACGCGCTACGGCGGGGGCACCTGGGCGCCGACGATCCGCCACCACGCGGGCCGCTACCACGTCTATTTCCCGACGCCTGACGAAGGCGTGTTCGTTTCCACCGCCGCCGACCCGCGCGGTCCCTGGACCCCGCCCGTGGCCGTGATCGCGCAGAAGGGCCTGGAGGACCCCGCGCCCTTCTGGGACGACGGGCCGGGAGGGGACGGTTCGGCCTGGCTGATCCACGGCAAGGTCGGCGCCGGTCCGCTGATCCTGCACCGCATGTCGGCGGACGGCCTGCGCGTGCTGGACGAAGGCGCGGTGGTGGCCGACGACAAGGTCCGCCTGCCCGTGCTGGAAGGGCCTAAGCTCTACAAGCGCGACGGCTGGTACTACATCTTCGCACCCATCGGCGGCGTCTCGACCGGCCCGCAGGCGGTGGGGCGGGCGCGCCGGATCACGGGGCCGTACGAGTGGCGCGACGTTCTGGTGCCGACGGCGGCGGTGAAGGGGCCGCACCAGGGCGCGCTGGTGACCGACATCGCGGGCGCCGACTGGTTCGTCCACTTCAACGCGACGGGCGCGTTCGGCCGCGTCACCTGGCTCGAGCCCGTGCGGTGGGAGAATGGCTGGCCCGTGATCGGCGAGGCCGCGCCCGGCGCCGCGGCGGGCACGCCCGTCGCGCGCCACGCGGCTCCCGCCGGCGCGGGGGGCGGGGACTATGCGATCCAGGCGTCCGACGCGTTCGATGCCCCACGCCTCGGCCTGCAATGGCAGTGGAACCACGACCCCGACGACGCGCGCTGGAGCCTGTCGGCCAGGCCCGGCTGGCTGCGGCTGACGGCGGGGCGCGCCGACCACCTCGTCACCGCGCGCAACACGCTGACCCAGGTGCTGCACGGGCCGGCCTCCACCGTGACCGCGCGGTTCGACCTGTCGCGCATGACGGACGGGCAGCGCGCGGGGCTGACGCTGTTCGGCGCGAAACCCAGCTGGATCGGCGCGGTGCGCGACGGCGGCGTCACGCGCCTCGCCTATGCGAGCGAAGGGCGCGAGACGCCCGGCCCCGCGCTGCCCGCCACCGTCGTTTTCCGCGCCGCCGTGGGCGCCGACCAGTGCGTCTCCTATTCCTGGAGCGCGGACGGGCGGCGCTTCCGGCCCTTCGGTCCGCCGACCCCGCTCGCCCCCTTCTCCTGGTGGCGCGGGTCGCGGCCGGGCCTGTTCACCTTCACGCGCGGCGACGGGCCGGCCGGATCGGTGGACGCCGACTGGTTCCGCGTGACCGCAGGAGACGCTTCTTGACCGCCATCACCCGCCGCACCGCGCTGGCCGCCGCCGCCGCGCTTCCCCTGTCGCGCCTGGGCGCGCGGACACCGGACTTCCCGCGCCCGGGCGCGCGGATGTCGGACCTCTCGCGCCTGGGCGCGCAGGCGCCGGACCTCTCGCGCCCGGGCGCGCAGGCGCCGGGCTTCGTGCCCGCCGGCCCTTCGCTCGACGCGCTGGCGCGCCTGTCGGGGCGCAGCTTCGGATCGTGCCTGGGAACCGGGGAGGGGGGCGTGCGCATCCCATCGTTCCCGGACCCGGCCTATCGCGCGATCATGGCGGCCGAGTGCGGCGTGCTGACGCCGGAGAACGAGCTGAAATGGGGCACGATCCGCCGGGGCGGCGCCGCGTCGTTCGACTTCGCGCCCGCCGACCGGCTGCTCGCCTTCGCGGAAGCCAACGGCATGGTGTTCCGCGGCCACAACCTGCTGTGGCACCACCCGGACTATACGCCGGGCTGGCTCGCCACCCACCCCTATGGCCAGCGCCCCGCGGCGGAGGCCGCGCGCCTGATCGAGGAGCATGTGACGCGCGTGTGCGCCCGCTACGGCCGCCGCATCGCGTCCTACGACGTCGTGAACGAGGCCATCGATCCGGAAACGGGCACGTACCGCGCCACGCCGCTCACCCGCGTGCTCAAGCCGCAGGAGGCCGTCGACCTCGCCTTCATCACCGCGCGCGCCGCCGCCCCGCACGCGGAACTGGTCTACAACGACTTCGTGTACTGGGAGCCAGGCCGGCCGCGCCATGCGCCGGCCGTGCTGGAACTGCTGGCGGGCTTCCGCAAGCGCGGCGTGCCCGTGGACGCGCTGGGCATCCAGGCGCACATCGGCGACCCCGGCGGCGCCAAGTCCGCCCCCTTCGGCGCGCGCGACGAGCGGAGCTGGCGCCGCTTCCTCGACGAGGTGGTGGCCATGGGCTACCGCCTCCACGTCACCGAGATGGACGTCAGCGACAAGAAGCTGCCCGCCGACGTGCGCGTCCGCGACCGCGCGGTGGCCGACTATGCCCGCGCCTTCCTGGACACGATGCTCTCCTATCCCCAGCTGGGCCAAGTGGTGATGTGGGGCATGGTGGACCGCTACAACTGGCTGAACGGCCTGACGCCACGCATCGACGGGCTACCCAAGCGCCCCAGCCCCTACGACGACGCCTACGCGCCCAAGCCGCTGCGCACCGCGATAGCCGACGCGTTCGCCGCCGCCGCCGCGACCGGGTGATCCCGCCCGCGGCCTCTCCACCCCGCCGAAGACCGATGCGGACGCTGCCCCGCACCGATGCACCGCGCCGTCTTCAACGCGCAGGCTACCGCCGCCGTTGATCGCAGCGGGTGGAGGGGCTCGATCCGGCACGCCCGTCCCCGCGGCGCCCGTGATCGCCGCCGATCCGAGTGCTACAGACGGCGGCGATGCTTCCGACCCTATCCGATCGTGCGGCCGGTCCGCTCTCGCGTCGCCGCGGGATACGCTGGATCGCGGGGACTGCGATCCCTGCCGTGCTGTCCTGCGCCGCCTGCACCCCGCCGCCGCCGCCCCCTGGGCCATCGATGTTCCAGGGGTTGCCGATCAGCGGCGATCCGGCGTTCGCCAGGCGATCCGGCTTCCGCGACTGCATCCACCTCGACTCGGTCCATATCCGTTGTCGGCGGGGGAACATGCGCGTCTTCGGGATGGGACCGTTCGAGGCGGCGGTCGACCTGTCCGGCGCGGACGGCGAGTCCGGCTTCGACCGGCTGACGCTGTGGCGCGAAGGCGATCAGGACGCGCTCTACCGGGTGGTCGTGCCGCTCACGCGTCGCGGCTGGCGATACTGCTACACCGGCACGGAGCAGGCCGGCGACCAGGCGATCTTCACCCGGCCGGGCGAGGCCGTGCGCATATCCATCGACATCAGCTACTACGGCAAGCGCAGGTTGAGGATCCTGCCCAACTGGAACCGGACCGGGACGGGTGGGAAATGCACGCCGGACGACAGCGTGCTGCGGTTCGGCGCGGACGTGGCGCGGGCCGCGCAGAAGGTTTCGTAAGCAGGCATCCGACGTGACCATCGAACCGCTGACGCTGCGGGCCGGCCACCGAGTCCGGCATCACCGTTCACGATCACCTCGTCGCCGTCGTGTGCGGCCGCGTCGACATACGGTCGGAGGGGTACGTCCAGCCGCCGACTTATCCACAGCCCCGACGATTGGAACCGCCTTGACGGATGCGGTCACTTTAGGAACATAAGGTGAACACGAGGAGTATCATCCTTCCCATGCCGGCCGCCCCGCCCCACCCCCGCCCCGTCGGCCGCCCGCGTGACGCGGCGGCCTCGCCGGCCGAGGGGCATCGCTTTCTGCCGTTCGATGCGCCCGCGCTCGACCGCCCGCTCGGGGGGGGCCTGCGGGCAGGCGCGCTGCACGACGTTTCGGCCGCGTCCGGCTTCCCGACCGACGACGCCGCGGCCACCGGCTTCCTGGCCGGGATCGCCGCCCGCGCGGCGTCCGAGGCGGGCGCCCCCGTGCTGTGGATCGGCGCGCGCACCGACCTCTACGCACCCGGTCTGGCCCAGGCGGGGCTGGCGTCGGGCGGCGTGATCCACGTCCGCCCGCGCGACGACGCGGACGCGCTGGCGGTGGCGGAAGACGGGTTGCACGACGGAAGCCCGTGCGCGGTGGTGGTGGAAGCGTCGCGCGCGTCCATGATCGCCACCCGCCGCCTGCAACTGGCGGCCGCAGACGCGGGCATGCCCGTTCTGCTGTTCCGTCGCCGTCGCGGGCACGGCGACGACCCGCTCGCCGAGCCGTCGGCGGCCTGGACCCGCTGGCGCGTCGGCAGCGCGCCGTCCGGTCGCCCGTTCGTGACCGGCGCACCCCTGTCCGGCGTACCCCTGTCCAGCTCGGCCGTGGCCAGTATGGGCCGCCCGCGCTGGTCCGTGGAACTCGTCCGCCAGCGCGGGGGCGAGCCCTTCTCTCTCATCCTGGAGGGCTGCGATGCGACGGGTCGTCTCGCTGTTCCTGCCCTACCTGTCCGTGGAACGGATCAGGCGGCGGGAGCGGTCCGCGCCGCCGCCGCCTGAGGCACGCGCGTCGGCGCCGCCGGTCGACGACGACCCGGGGGCGTGCTCGGTGCCGCGCGGAGGGCACTGGCGGCCGGGCGCGCGCTGGGCGCGGAACGGATCGCCCGACCCGGCATCGGGCCGGGCGGAGGTGGAACGGCAGGTGGCGTCGCTGCCCGCGCACGCGCGGCCGCCGATGCGCGAGCTGGGCCGGCGGTCGGAGGCGGCGAACCACCCGTTTCGCGACGGTGGGAATGCCGCCGCGTACGGGGCACCGTCTCCTGTCCGGTCGGACGTCCCCCCGCTGGTCCTGACGGGCCGGGTCGGGCGGCGCGAGGAGGTGGTGGCGCTGTGCCGCGTCGCGTCCGGACTGGGCCTGGCGGTCGGCATGGCCGCCGCGCACGCGCGCGCCCTGGTGTCGGGCCTGGACGTGCGCCCGGCCGAGCCGGAGGCGGACGCGGCGCTGCTCGACCGGCTCTCCCTGCTGGCGGTGCGTCGCTGGACGCCCGCGGTGGCGGTCACGCCGCCCGACGGGTTGTGGATGGACCTGGCCGGCGTCGCCCACCTGCACGGGGGCGAGGAAAGGTTCTGCCGCCGCCTGCGCGCCCATTGCGCGCGCGCCGGCTATACCGCGCGCGTGGCGCTGGCCGACACGCCGGGCGCGGCCCACGCGCTGGCGCGCCACGCCGCGGCGGACGTGGCGGTGGTGCCGCCGGGCGCGACGCCGGCCGCGCTCGCGCCGCTGCCGGTGGCATCCCTGCGCCTGGAACCCGACGCATTGCGCGTGGCCCGGCGGTTCGGATTCGAGACGGTGGCCGATCTGCTGCCCGTGGCGCGCGCGCCGCTGGCGCGCCGCCTGGGGGTCGCGGCTGTGACGCGGCTGGATCAGGCGCTGGGCTCCGTGGCCGAGCCGATCGTCCCCGTCACTGACCCGTCCGCGCCCGCGGCCGAGCGCCGGCTGCTGGAGCCGATCTGCACCGCCGAGGCCATCGTCCAGGTCGTGGGCGACCTGTTGAACGATCTGGCGGATGAACTGCGCGCCCGCGGGCTCGGGGCTCGGTCCGTCCTGATGACGGTCCACCGCGTCGACGGGGGGGAGCAGCACGCGGCCGTGGGCACGTCGCGCGCCACGCGCGATGCCCGGCACCTGCTGCGCCTTTTCCGCCTGCGGATCGAGCGGATCGACCCCGGCCTGGGGCTGGAACGGTTCGCGATGGTGGCGCGGCGCACCGAACCGCTGGACGCCGCGGCGCTCGGCACCGTGCTGGCGGGCGAGGAGCGGGTGCGCGACCCCGCCCGGCTGATCGACGTGATCGCCGGTCGCGTCGGGCGGCACGCCGTCCACCGCCTGGTCCCCGTCGACAGTCACGTGCCCGAACGCGCGGTCGTGCGCGCGGACCCCCTGTCTCCGGCCGGCGGGTCCGCGGCCGGGGGCTGGCCCGACTGGCCGCGGCCCGTGCGCCTGCTGGCGCGGCCGGAGCGGCTGCTGCGCGTGGTGGCGCTGCTGCCCGACCACCCGCCGCGCCGGTTCGAGTGGCGGAGCCGCCTCCACGCGGTGGCCGCCGCCGACGGACCCGAGCGTATCCACGGCGAATGGTGGCGCCGCGCGGGCGAGGTCTGGGGATCGCGCGACTATTGGCGCGTCGAGGACGAGGCGGGCGGCCGCTACTGGCTGTTCCGCCGGGGCGACGGGATGCGCGGCGACACGGGCGACCTGAGCTGGTGGATGCACGGCGTGTTCGCGTGACCGGCTATGTCGAGCTTCAGGCGACCACGCACTTCTCGCTGCTGCGCGGCGCATCCTCTCCGCAAGAGATGTTCGCGGCCGCGGCGGTGCTGGGCCACGCGGCGCTGGGCGTAGCCGACCTGGGCACGGTCGCGGGCGCGGTGCGCTGCTGGGAGGCCGGCAGGGCCACCGGCGTCCGCTTGGTCGCGGGCACGCGCGTGTCCCTGTCGTGCGGTCGCGAACTGCTGCTCTATCCCACCGACCGCCCCGCCTGGTCGCGACTGACGCGCCTCTTGACGCTGGGCAAGCATCGCGCGGGCAAGGGCGGGTGCCTGCTCCACTGGGGCGACCTGGCGGCGTGGTCGGAGGGGGTGATCGCGATCCTGCTTCCGCAGGAGGCGGACGCGGCGAACGCGGCGGCGCTGGCCGACCTCGAGGCGGTCTACGGCACCCGCGCGCACGTCGCCCTGACGCAGCGGCGCCGGCCGGGCGACGGGCTGCGGATCGCGGCGCTGGCGGCGCAAGGCGCCGCGGCGGGCGTGCGCGCGGTGGCGACGGGCGACGTGCTCTACCACGCGCCCGAAGCCCGCCTGCTCCAGGACGTGGTGACGGCGGTGCGCGAGCATTGCACGGTGGACGAGCTGGGCTACCGGCGAGAGGTGAACGCCGACCGCGCGTTGAAGTCCCCCGACGACATGGCCCGCCGCTTCGCCGCCTATCCGGACGCGTTGAAGGCCAGCGTCGACATCGCGGCCGCCTGCACCTTCGACCTGGAACAGCTGAGCTACCAATACCCGCACGAGCGCGTGATCGAGGGGCTGTCGGCGCAAGGCGCGCTGGAGCGGCTGACCTGGGAGGCGGCCGGGCGGATGTTCGGCGACCCGGTGCCCGACGCGTACGGCAAGCAGCTCGCGCACGAGCTGAAGCTGATCGGCAGCCTCGCCTACGCCCCCTACTTCCTCACCGTCCACGCCATCGTGCGCGAGGCGCGGCGGCGCAAGATCCTGTGCCAGGGGCGCGGATCGGCCGCCAACTCCTGCGTCTGCTACGCGCTGGGCATCACCAGCATCGACCCCGTGAAGCACGGCCTGCTCTTCGAGCGGTTCGTGTCGGACGAGCGCCGCGAGCCCCCCGACATCGACGTGGATTTCGAGCACGAGCGCCGCGAGGAGATCATCCAGTGGATCTTCGAGACCTACGGCCGCGACCGCGCGGCGCTGACCGCCGTGGTCAGCCGCTACCGCGCGCGCGGCGCGGTGCGCGACGTGGGTCGCGCGCTGGGGCTGCCGGAGGACCTGACGGCGGGGCTGGCCGGGCTGGTCTGGGGCTGGTCGGTGGACGGGGTGGGCGACGCGCAGGTGGCGCAGATGAACCTCGACATCCGCGACCGGCGTCTGGCGCTCACGCTGGAGCTGGCGCGCAAGCTGATCGGCGTGCCGCGCCACATGAGCCAGCACCCCGGCGGCTTCGTGCTGACGCACGACCGGCTGGACGAGCTGGTGCCCATCGAGCCCGCGGCGATGGACAAACGCCAGGTCATCGAATGGGACAAGGACGACATCGACGCGCTCAAGTTCATGAAGGTGGACGTGCTGGGCCTGGGAATGCTGGGCTGCATGAGCCGCGCCTTCGGCCTGCTGGCCGACGCCAAGGGCGTCCACCTGGGGCTGTCGGACCTCCAGGACGACGACCCCGAGACCTTTGCCATGATCCGCCGCGCCGACACGCTGGGCACCTTCCAGATCGAGAGCCGGGCGCAGATGGCGATGCTGCCGCGCATGAAACCCAAGGTCTTCTACGATCTGGCGATCCAGGTCGCCATCGTGCGCCCCGGCCCGATCCAGGGCGACATGGTGCACCCCTATCTGCGCCGACGCGAGGGGCGGGAGAAGCCCGTCTATCCCCGGCCGGAACTTCGCGAGGTGCTGGAGAAGACGCTGGGCGTGCCGCTGTTCCAGGAACAGGCCATGCGCGTCGCCATCACGGGGGCGGGCTTCACGCCGGCCGAGGCGGACGCGCTCAGGCGCGCCATGGCGACCTTCAAGTTCACCGGCGGCGTGTCGCATTTCTACGACAAGCTGGTCGAGGGCATGGTGGCCCGCGGCTACCCGCGCGACTTCGCCGAGCGGACGTTCAAGCAGATCGAGGGCTTCGGCTCCTACGGTTTCCCCGAGAGCCACGCGGTGGGCTTCGCCAAGATCGCCTACGCCAGCGCCTGGATGAAGTGCCACCACCCGGACGTGTTCTGCGCAGCGCTGATGAACGCGCAGCCCATGGGCTTCTACGCGCCCGCCCAGATCGTGCGCGACGCGCGCGAGCACGGCGTGGAGGTGCGGCCTCCGTGCGTCAACGCCAGCCGCTGGGACTGCACGCTGGAGCCGGCTGGGAAGGGGGGCGGCGGGCGATACCTGGCGGTGCGGCTGGGCCTCAGGGTCGTGCGCGGCCTGTCCAACGCGGACGGCGCGGCGGTGGTGCGCGCGCGGGGCGACGTGCCGTTCACGGACGTGGACGACGTTTGGCGCCGCTCCGGCGTGCTGCGCGCGGCGGTCGAGAAGCTGGCGGACGCCGACGCCTTCCACGCCCTGGGCCGCGATCGGCGCCAGGGGCTGTGGCAGGTGCGCGGGCTGGACGAGGCGCCGCTGCCGCTGTTCGCGGCGGCCGACCGCGCGGCGGTCGAGCCGGCGGTGAGCTTGCGTCCTCTGACCGACGGGCGCGAGGTGGTCGAGGACTATCGCGCGCTGCAACTGTCGTTGCGCGCTCATCCGCTTGCCTTCCTACGCGACGAGCTGGCGCGCCGCGGCGTGACGCGCTGCGCGGACTTGGGCGCCCTGCGCGACGGGCGGCACGTGGAGGTGGCCGGCATCGTCCTGGTCCGCCAGAAGCCGGGCAGCGCCAAGGGCATCCTGTTCCTGACCATCGAGGACGAGACGGGGATCGCCAACGGCGTGCTCTTCCCCGACCGGTTCGAGGCGCATCGCCGCACCGTGATGTCGGCCAGCATGATCGGCATGGTCGGGCGCGTGCAGAAGGAGGGCGACGTGATCCACGTCGTCTGCGACCGCGTGATCGACCACGGCGACCTGCTGATGCAGGTCGGACGCATGGCTTTCCCGCACACCACCGGCCGGGGCGACGGCGGCCGCCACCCCGGCGCCCCCGACCGCGGGGACAAGGGATATGGCGGCGACGGATATGGCGGCGACAGGCGCTGGAGCCCGCCCCCGCGCGACTGTTCCTGGCCGCCGCCCGCGAATGGCGCGGGCTCGGACGGTGCGCTGCGCCAGAAGACGCGGGACTTCCGATAGGCCGGAGCCCCCGCGCTACGCGCCCGCGGGCCGATCCAGGAGCGCCTTGGCCGTCCGGTAGCAGTCCTCGACGTGCGCGTCGCCGGCCAGCTTCATGGCGCCGAAGCTGATCGAGGCGGCGAAGGCCGAGCCGATGAAGGGCACGTAGCGGGCCACCGACCTCGTGGCGACGCGCACGCCCATGCGCTTCAGCACGGCCACCACCAGCCGCTTGGTGACGATCCGGCCGATGAAGTTGTTGCCCAGGCTGGACGCCAGCACGAACACCTGCTGCGCGCGGCCCGGCTCCATCTTCCGAACCTGCTCCTCGCTCAGGCCGAACCGCTCGCTGATCGCTGGCAGGAGGTTGGTCAGCAGGCCCACGTCCGCCACCAGGTCGATGCCCGGCACCGGCACGGCGGCCGCCCCGGCAGACACCAGCGAGCGCTTGGTGACCATCCGGCGGCACTCGGTGCGCACGGCGTCCAGTTCGGCCAGGGTATGGATCATTGGGGAAACCTCGCGACGATGATCCGGCACAACCGTCGGCCCCCCTTGCGGGGTTCATCCGCCACGGACGGACGAAGCGGGCACTCGCGCCCGGCAGCGCGGCCGCGCCGATATGGCCGCCGCCGTTCAGCCGTCGCGCGCCGGACCCACGACCACCGGCTGCCCCACCCTGCCCGACCGTTCCAGCTTGCCCCAGCCGACCACGAGGCCCGCCACCGCCGACCCGATGGCGCGCACCACCACGCCGTACATGATCTGCCGGTACACCAGCCGCTGCGCGACCAGGAGCAGCGCCGGGTAGCGCTCGCCCCGCCCGTCCAGCCGGTACGCCACCCAGCCGCAGGCCACGTCCACCGCGGTGAAGGCGAGCCAGTAGAGCCCCATGGTCCCCACGTCGCCTGCCGTCTGCGCCCAGCCGTGCTGGTGGACGCGCAAGGCGGTGCCCGCGACCGACAGGAGCAGCGCCAGGTCGATCAGCGGTGACACGGCGGCGAAGAAAATCTGGAACAGCCACGCCTGGGGCAGGCCCACCAATGCCAGGCCCGAGGGCTTCCGCACGCGCAACACGCCCCGGTGCTTCCACAGGCATTGCAGCGTGCCGAACGCCCAACGGTATCGCTGCTTCGCCAGCGCGCGGAAGCTCTCGGGCGCTTCCGTCCAGGCGACGGCGCGCGGGTCGTAGGTGACGCGCCACCCCGCGCGCTGCACCGCGATGGTCAGGTCCTGGTCCTCGGCCAGCGTATCCTCCGGATAGCCGCCGACCGCGTCCAGCGCCGCGCGCCGCCAAGCGCCCACCGCGCCCGGCACCACCGTGATTGCGTCGAACCCCGCCAGCGCGCGCCGTTCCAGGTTCTGCGCCGTGATGTACTCGATCGCTTGCCAGCGCGTGACCAGATTCACCCGGTTGCCCACGCGCGCGTCGCCCGCCACCGCGCCGATCCGGGGGTCCGCGAACCAGCGCACCAGGCGGCGGATCGTTTCCGCCTCGAACTGCGTGTCGGCGTCCAGCGCGATCACCACCTCGCCGGCGGCGTCGCGCAGCGCGCGGTTCAGCGCCGCCGCCTTGCCCCCGTTGGCGAGCGTCAGCAGCGTCACGCGCGGATCGGTACCGAACGCGGCGCGGACCGCCGCGCTGGTCCCGTCCCGGCTGCCGTCGTCGGCGACGATCACGTGCAGCGCGGGATAGTCGCTGGCCAGCACGCGCGCCACCGACGCCGCGATCACGCGCTCCTCGTTGTACGCCGGGATCACGACCGACACGGTCGGCAGGTGTTCGGGCGGCTCCGCCCGACGCCGGCGGCTCTGCGCCAGCGCCAGCGCCGCCATCAGCACCGCGCGCGCCATGCCCAGCCCGATCGCCAGGTAGAACAGCCACCCGATCACGATGACGGCGGCCGCCAGCGTCACGAACACCGCCACGTCGGCGCGCACCGCCAGCAGATCGCGCCCCGTGACGGGCGGCATGGCCTGCGCCTGCGACAGGCCCGCCAGCGCCGAGACGGTCACGAAGCGGTAGCCCCGCGCGCGCAACGTCGCGATGATCCTGGGGAGCGCCGCCACCGTCTGCGACCGGTCGCCGCCGCCGTCGTGCAGCAAGATCACGTTGCCGGAATTCTGCGGCGTCGCGTTCTCCACCTGCGCCGTCACCTGGGCCACGATGGCGTCCGCGCCCGGCCGCTGCCAGTCGTTGGGGTCCACGTGTAGGCCCGTCACCGTGTAGCCCATGCGCTGCGCGATCAGCGCGGGCCCCAACTCGTCGGTGGTGGTGGGCTCCGCGTCGCCGAAATAGGGCGCGCGGAACAGCGTCATCCGCCGGCCGGTATAGGCCTCCACCAGCCGCTGGGTGGCGTTCATCTCCAGCCGGGTCTGGCGCTCGCCCGCCGCGGCCAGGTTGGGGTGACTGTAGGTGTGATTGCCGATCTCGCCGCCGCCCGCCAGGATGCGGTCGAGCAGGCCGGGGTGGCCCAGCGCGTTCTCGCCCACCACGAAGAAGGTGCCCGGCACGCCCGCGCGCTCCAGCTCGTTCAGGATCGCGGGCGTCCAGCTGCCGTCCGGCCCGTCGTCGAAGGTGAGCGCCAGGAGCTTCGGGTTCGCGGCGCCTGCGCGCTGCACCACATAGGGGGTGGGCAGCACGTCGTAGCGCTCGTCCACGATCAGGCCGCGCCGGTCCATCCGGACGCGGCGGCGCCCGTCCGTGGGCGTGGCGGTGATGCGCAGCAGCTCGCCCGATCCTTCCACGTCGGCGTTCAGCAGCGCGCGCGGGGTCGCCAGGTCGGGCCGCCCCCCGGTGCGGAACGCCGCCAGGTCCGCCCAGAAGCCCGGGTCCTCGCTGCCCAGTCGCCACAGCGCCACGTCGTCTATCCCCAGCCGCCGCAGCACCTGGAGCTGATTCCAGCTGGTGGCCGCGTCCAGCATCCATACCGTGTGCCGCTGCCCGTCCTCGTCATAGGCGAAGCCGGCGTTGCCCGACGCCCGGTCGAAGGTGACGGCGGCGGCGCTGTCGTGCGCGGCCAGCCACGCCTCCTCGATGGAAAGCGCGTCCGCCCCCTCCGGCGCGCCGTGCCAGTCATAGGCGTAGCTGCCCAACGCCACCACCAGCTTGTCCCGCCCCACCTGCCGCACGGCGTCGGTCACCTGGGCCGCGAACCAGGGCTGGTCGGCGATGGGTCCGGCGGGTCCCGTCTCCCAGTGCTGGTCGTAGGCCATGTAGATCACCCGGTCGCACAGCGCCGCCAGCCGGGCGAGCGGCCACGCCGCGTCGCCGGCGGGCGCCGTGACGGCCAGCCGCGCGCCCGCGGGCAGCGCCGCGCGCACCAGCGCGACGAAACGGAGGTAGCTGCCGACCGTCCCCTCGGGCAGCGCCTCGAAGTCCAGCACCAGCCCCGCTCGCCGGTCGCGCGCCACCATGGCGCCCAGCCGGCCCGCCACCGCCCGCGCGGCGGCGGGATCGCGGAACAACGCGGCCGCCCCCGCCCCGTCCCAGTCCTCCCCGCCATAGTTCTGGACCATCGGCAGCACCGCGGGCGCGTGCGCCGAGGCCGCGATCAGCCGGTCGAACTTCGGGTCGGCCGCGACGGTGACGGCGTGCGCCGGCCCCGCGACCGACACGGTGGCGGGCACCACCCAGTCCAGCCCGTCGCCGTGCCGCCGGAGCGAGGCGATGCTGGCGTCGTCGCCGGACACGTAGAAGCCAACCGAGAGCGGTGTGTGCGGATCGGGCGCGTGCCGCCGCGGCAGCCACGCCGCTATTCCCCGGCGCGCCGGCGTACCCCGCATCGCCGCCGCGTGCGGCTGGGGCAGCGGCAGCGCCAGGTCACGCGCGCGGGGCACCCGCACCACCGTCGCCGCGAAACCGACCGCCGCGGCCAGCACCAGGGCCAGGAGCGCCGCCACCGCGCGCTTCGACCAGCGGCTGCGCCGTCCGGTGGGGTCGAAGAAGACAGGGCGGGACATGGCGTGCGTCTCTTGGTCGAACCGGGGACCGAACCGAAGGCTGCGGGCGACGGCCGCTCCGCCCATCGGACGGAGCGCATCGGACCGGGGATGGAAACGGTCAAGAGGTCTCGCGCGTCCCGGCCCGGCACGGCCGCGCGCGCCTCCCACGGCCGCCCGCGCTTCCGGCCGGTCGGGCGGCCCGCCATCGTCGACCGGCCGCGTGGCGGACGCCCGGCACCTTCATATCGCAGGGATGCTCCTCAAGGTCCATGCGCGCGGACCGGGCGCGGGAAAGGGTCGCGACGGCCGATGCCGCCGGACCGCCGCGGGGACCCCGCGTTCAGGAAATCTGCACCGAGTTCAACGCACTGTTCACCAAGGCGGTTAGGCCTACCGGAAGGCCCCCGCCCCTACTCGCTGCATCCTTACCGGAAGGATGTGCGATGGCCGAGATCGGGATCAACCTCAACTCCGTCTCCTACTGGGCGACGAACTTCCCGTTCATCGACCGGATGAAGATGGCGGGCGCCTGGACGCCCCAGAACAACGACAACGCCAATCCCGTCGGCGCCGTCCGCTTCGACGCCAATGGCTATCCCATCGGGATGGCCGAGAACGCGACCAACTATTATTTCGGCGTGCCCGTCGATCCGCCCTCGGCCGGCACCAGCCGTACCTATGTCCTGACCTGGGAAGGGGCGGCGAACTTCAGCATTCCCTACGGCACGATCGTCTCGTCCGAGCCCGGCCGCATCGTCTTCACCACCAGCAACCCCGGCCAGATCCAGATCATCAGCGTCAGCGGCCTGGACGCGGCGCACCAGCTGTCGAACATGTCGATGGTCCGCGAGGACCAGCTGGACCTGTTCGCGGCCGGCGAGATCTTCAACCCCGCGTTCATCGACCGGATCGAGCCCTTCTCCACCATCCGGTTCATGGACTGGATGCAGACCAACAACTCGCACGTGCGCGACTGGAGCGACCTGACGCGCGAGGGCGAATATAGCTGGGCCCACTCGCGCGACGGCACGGAGGTGCCGCTGTCGGTGATGGTGGCGCTCGCCAACAAGACCAAGAGCAACTTCTGGTTCAACATCCCGGCCGAGGCGCCGGACGCGCTGGTGCGCGAGATGGCCACCTATATCCGCGACCACCTGGACCCCGAGCTGACCGTCCACCTCGAATATTCCAACGAGGTGTGGAACTGGATGTTCGCCCAGACCGGCTATTCCAGGGACCTGGGCCAGGAGCTGTTCCGCTTCGACGCCAACGGCGACGGCCGGATCGACCCCAACGACCCCGCGGAGAACGCCGAGGGGGCGGCCAGCCTCTACTACGGCTATCGCGCGTCCCAGGTGTCGCAGATCGCGCACCAGGTGTTCCAGGGGACGGGCGAGGACCGGCTGAAGATGGTGCTGGCCACCCAGACGGTGCACGAGGGCATCGCCCAGTACATCTTCCGCGGCGTGGAACTGGCCGGGCTGGGCCGGGCCGACGAGTTGTTCGACAGCTGGGCGGTGACGACCTATTTCGGCGGCGAGTTCGCCGGCAAGGAGGAAGCGGACCGCGCCAAGCTGCTTTCCTGGGCACGCGGCGGTGCCGCTGGCCTGGACGCCGCGTTCCAGGAACTGATGCACGGCGACCAGCTGGAGGATTACGGGTCGATCGACTGGCTGGCCGGCGTGATGCAGAAGCAGGGCAGGCTGGCCGCCAAGCACGGGCTCGAGCTCGTAGCCTATGAAGGGGGCTTCGGCGTCGATCCCCCGCCCTTCAGCGGCCAGGACCTGGAGGACATGCTGGACCTCTACCGCCGCATGATCGAGGATCCGCGGATGGGCACGGCCGTCAAGGCCATGGTGGACGTGTTCGCGGGCGCGGGCGGCGGCCTGCTCAACGTGTTCCACGACGCGTCCGAGCCGGGCAGCTTCGGCCTCTACGGGCTGATGCGGTCCATCTACCAGGCGACGCCGGGGTGGAGCGCGCTGGCAGGCTTCGCCAACGGCACGGACGACGTGTCCACGGCGGACAGCTTCTACGCGTTGAACAGCCGCATCGCCAACCTGTCCTATACGGGCAACGCGGCCTTTACCGGGTCGGGCAACGCGCTGGCCAACACGATCCGCGGCGGCGACGGCGGCAACACGCTGCTCGGCCGGGGCGGCGACGACACGCTGATCGGCGGCGCGGGGAACGACCTGCTGGACGGCGGCAAGGGCCGCGACGTCATGGTCGGCGGGGCGGGCGACGACGTCTACATCGTCGACCGCGCGGACGACCGGGTGGTGGAGCTGGACAACGGCGGCGTGGACGAGGTGCGCACCTCGCTTTCCGCCTATCACCTGGGCCGCACGGTCGAGAACCTGACCTATCAGGGCTCGGACAGTTTCGAGGGGAAGGGCAACCGGGCGGAGAACGTGGTGGTCGGCGGCGACGGTGACGACCGGCTGGTCGGCTATGCCGGCGACGACGTGCTGATCGGCGGCGCGGGCAACGACGTGATGAACGGCGGACCCGGCAACGACCGGATGGAGGGCGGGGCCGGCGACGACAACTACACGGTGGCCGACGACGGCGACCTGGTGGTCGAGCTGATGAACGAGGGCCACGACACCGTCCGGTCCCAGATCAACGCCTACGCGCTGCCCGACAACGTGGAGGACCTGATCTTCCGCGGCACGGGCGACTTCGCCGGCACGGGCAACTGGAGCGCGAACAAGCTGGTCGGCGGCGCCGGCAACGACCGGCTCTACGGCATGGCGAACGACGACCTGCTCCTGGGCGGGGCGGGCGACGACTGGCTGGACGGCGGCTGGGACGTCGACCGGATGGAAGGCGGCACCGGCGACGACACCTACGTCGTCGACAACGTCGGCGACGTGGTGGTGGAGGCCGCGGACGCCGGCTTCGACGAGGTGCGCACCACCCTGTCGGTCTATTCCGCGCCGATCAACGTGGAGGCGATCCGCTATATCGGCAACGGCGTCTTCACGGGGTTGGGCACCGCGCGGGCGGACCGCATCACGGCGGGCGCCGGCGGCTCCGCGCTGTTCGGCTACGCCGGCGACGACCACCTGATCGGCGGCGCGGGCGAGGACCGGCTCGACGGCGGCGAGGGCGCCGACCGGATGGAGGGCGGCGCCGGCGACGACGTGTACACGGTGGACGCGGCGGGCGACACGGTGGTGGAGCTGGCGGGCGGCGGGCGCGACCGGGTGCGCAGCTTCCTGACCGGCTACACGCTGGGCGCCAACGTGGAGGAACTGACCTACCTGGGCAACGACGCCTTCACCGGGCGCGGCAACGAGCTGGACAACCTGATCGAGGGCAATTCGGGCGACGACCGATTGTACGGCATGGCCGGCAGCGACCGGCTGTACGGCGGCAACGGAAACGACTGGCTGGACGGCGGCGAGGGCGGGGACGCCATGTTCGGCGGGGCGGGCGACGACGTGTACGTGGTGGACTCGATGTCCGACGCGGTGACGGAGCTGGCCGGCCAGGGCTACGACGAGGTGCGCGTGTCGGCGCCCAGCTACACCCTTTCCGCCAACGTGGAGGCGATGACCTTCACCGGCACCGGCTATTTCTACGGCGCGGGCAACGACGGCGACAACGCGATCCGCGGCGGCAACGGCGGCAACACGCTGGAAGGCCGCGGCGGCAGCGACCGGCTGTTCGGCGGCGACGGCGACGACGTGCTGGACGGTGGCGCGGGCGCCGACCGGATGGAGGGCGGCCTGGGCGACGACGTCTACTACGTCGACGACGAGGGCGACGTGGTGGTCGACACCGGCGGGCGGGACACGACCTACGCATCCGTGTCCCACACGTTGGGCGCTGGGGTAGAGACGCTGTTCCTGACGGGCGCCGCCGCCGTCAGCGGGCGGGGCAACGCGCTGGCCAACACCCTGATCGGCAACGCCGCCGCCAACGTGCTCCAGGGCATGGAGGGCGCCGACACGCTGCGCGGCGGCGCGGGCGATGACCGGCTGGAAGGCGGCGCGGACGACGACGTGCTGTTCGGCGAGGCCGGGAACGACGTGCTGGTCGGCGGCGCGGGCCGCGACCTGCTCTACGGCGGCGCGGGCGCCGACACCTTCCGCTTCGCGCCCGGCGACCTGGGCGCGACGCGCGCCACGGCGGACGCGATCTACGACTTCTCGCGGGGGCAGGGCGACCGGATCGACTTCTCGGCCTTCGACCGGGACCCGGGAACCCCGGCGCACGAGCCGTTCCGCTTCCTGGGGGCGGGTGCCTTCACAGGTCAGGCGGGCGAGATCCGCGTGGACGCGGTGGGCGGCGACTGGACGATCTGGGGCGACACGGACGGCGACCGGGTGGCCGACTTCGCGCTGCTGGTCTCGGCCGATCAGCCGGGTCCGCCCGTCGCGTCCGACTTCGTGTTCTGAGGAGAGTGCCCCGTGATCGGGCCGGGAGAGCGGGGGTCCCGCCCCGGGATCGTATGATCGCCGGATCGCGGGCGCCCCCGTCGAGCCGCCCCCTGCTACGCCCGCGTCACGCGACCAGTCCCCCGGCGGGGGCCGGCTCGCGGGCGGCTTCGGGCGCTGGCGCGCGGACCGTTCGGGCGCGCCTCGCCGTCAGCGCGGGCGTCGCCATGCCGAGCAGCAGCATCGGCCACACCAGGTTGCGGTCGATCAGCGAGGTGAAGGCCAGCGCCACCGTGACGACGGCGATGCCGGCCGCGGGCGCCGACAGGATGCCGGACCGCCGCACCCACCCCTCCCCGCGCCGCCGCCGCGCGCCCAGCCGCCCGACGGTGGACAGCCAGATCGCGGCCCAGATCGCGAACGCCGGCACGCCTGCCGCCATCGCCACCCACAGGTGCGTGTTCACGAAGTCCACGATCTGCTGCCCCTGCACCAGGTCCTGGAGCCGCGCCACCAGCGACGTCGGCGGCTGGCCGGCCAGCGGATGCTCGGCCACCATGTCCAGCCCGCGCGACAACAGGCGCTGGCGATAGGTGCCGGTGTCGGCCGACGCGCCGCTGGTGCCCAGCGTCTCGGCCAGCCGCGACCCCGGCGCCAGCAGCGGCAGCGCCGCGAAGCCCAGCCCCGCCGCCGCCAGCCCGGCGCCCGCCGCCGCCCCCTTGCCGCGCAGCCAGAGCGACACGGGCCACCCGATCATCAGCGCCACCCAGGCGCCGCGCGACTGGGTGGCGAACAGGCCGAGCAGCAGCAGACCCGCCACCGCCGGGAAGCCCGCGTGCCGGAACAGGCCGCGCACCCCCGGCAGCATCGCCAGCAGAAAGGCCAGGAACAGGCCGAAGGCGGTGTAGTCGTTCAGCGGCCCGCCCATCCGCATCCGCCCGCCGCGCACGGCCACGTAGGAACTGCTGCTCGGCAGCTCGAGGCCCAGGGCGGCGTACATGTTCTCGTAGAGCGGCCAGTGGCGCAGCAGCCCGAACAACGCCACCGCGCACCCCATGGTCGCGGCCGCCGTCAGCATCGCCAGCGCGCGCCGCGCGTCGTCGGCGTCCCGCACCGCGCGCGACGCCAGCAGGTAGGGCGGCAGGATGGTCAGCGCCTGCTGCGCCACGACGCGCGCCACCGTGGTCGACGACACGCCGCGCGCGTTGATGTAGACGAACATCGCGAACAGCGCGAACGCCGCCAGGTCCAGCACCGGGTCGGTCCGCCGCACGCGTCCCCGCGTCAGCACCATCCCCACGACCGCGCCCGCGTTCAGGAACAGGAAGCTCGTGACGGTCAGCAGGAACACGCCGCCCGCTTCCACGTCCAGCTGGAGCGACGGCATCATGGGCAGCATCAGCAGGTAGGTGCCCAGCAGCTCGATCCGGCTGCGCGACGTAAAGGCCACGGCGCAGAACAGGTAGGCGTAGAAGAGGTAGATGTTGCCGCCCAGGAACGCGACGGCCGGCGTCAGCGCGGCCAGCGCCACCGTCCTGCCCCCGATCAGTCCGCGGAACCGCGGCAGCAGCGCCCAGCGATAGGCGAGGAGCCCCGCCATCAGCAGGAACTCGACGTAGAACAGGACCTTGAGGTTGAAGAGCATCTAGCGGCGTTCCCGGACGGCGACGGCGGCGCCCGCCATAGGCCGACGATGCCTAACGATCACTGCACCCGCCCGTCATGCCCGCCGGCCCTCCGCCCCCGTGCCCAGCGGCGCGCCATGGGAAAGACCGCCGGCCCGTCCACCAGGTAGCGCTTCGCCAGCCGCCGGGGGTCCGACAGCAGCCGCCACGCCCATTCCATGCCCATCCGCTGCACCGCGCGCGGCGCGCGGCGCTGGCCGCCCGTCAGGAAGTCGATGGACGCGCCGATGCACAGCGCCGTGCCCTCGGCGCCCGGCAAAGCCGCCGCCGCGCGCGCCACCATCTCCTGCTGCGGCGCACCGACCGCCAGCAGCACGAAGCGCGCACCGGGCGCGGCCGCGCGCGCCGCCGTCGCGGCCAGCGCGTCCGGGTCGCGCCGCAGCCCCATGGGGGCGGGGCAATGCTCCAGCACGACGTGCGGGTATCGCTCGCCCAGCCGGCGCACCGCGTCCGCGTCCGACCCCACCACGCGCACCCGGTCGCCCCCTTGCGCCACCGTCTCGAACAGCAGACGCGTCAGGTCGCTGCCCGGCGCCAGCGCCAACTCGACGCCGTGGAAGCGCGCCAGCCGCACCACCACCCGGCTGTCGCACAGGCAGAGCGCGGCGTCGCGGTAGAGCGGATCATAGAGGTCGGGCTCGCGGTTCGCGCGCACCAAGTGGTCGACGTTGGGCGTGGCGACGTAGGCGAAGGGGTCGTCCACCCGCCGTTCGCGCAGCCAGGCCACCGCGCCGTCCAGGTCCAGCGGATCGAAGCCCACGCCCAGGAAGTCGACGCGCGCGGATCGTCGGGCGTCGGGAGGGGGCGGGGCCATGGGCGCGCAGCCTATGGGACGGCGTTGGCGGTTTGACAACGTGCCGCGATTAGGGCGGTGCGGACGCGGCGATGCGACGCGCCGGCTCGGGAGCATGGCCGAAGTGATGGACGACGAGATCGGCGTGGTGGTGATCGGCCGCAACGAGGGCGAGCGGCTGGTGCGCTGCCTCGCCAGCCTGAACACGAACCTGGGCGGCGCGCCCTTCGTCGTCTACGTCGATTCCGGCTCGACGGACAACAGCGTCGCGGCCGCGCGCGCGGCGGGCGCGGCCGTGGTGGAGATCTCGCCGCTGCCCGTCTTCACTGCGGCGCGCGCGCGCAACGCGGGCGTGGCGCGCGTCCTGGCCGAGCGGCCGGAGACCCGCTTCGTCCAGACGCTGGACGGCGACTGCGAGATGCTGCCCGGCTGGCTGGAGGCCGCCGCCGCGGCGCTCGACGCGGACGCGGAACTGGGCGCGGCGATCGGCCGCCTGCGCGAGCGGCACCCGGAACGCTCGATCTACAACGCGTTGTGCGACCACGAATGGGACGGCGCGCCCGGCCCGGCGCCCGGCTTCGGCGGCATCGCCATGCTGCGCACTGACGCTCTGGCCGCGGCGGGTCCTTATGCGGAGGCGATGATCGCGGGCGAGGACACCGAGCTGGCGATGCGGATGCGGAAAAGCGGCTGGCGCGTCGAGCGACTGGCCCGCGACATGGCGCTGCACGACGCCGACATCCGCCGGTTCGGCCAGTGGTGGCGGCGCGCGCGGCGCGGCGGCCACGGCTTCGCCGACATGGCGCACCGCCACCCGGACGCGCGCTGGCCCAACTGGCCGCGCACCTGCCGCTCCATTATCGCCTGGGGGGGCGCGTTGCCGCTCGCGACGCTGGCGGTGCTGGTGCTGGCGGCGGCGTGGAGCGCCTGGTGGCTGCTGCCGCTCGTCGCGATGCTGGCGGTGTGGCCGGCCAAGGCGTGGCAGATCGCGCGCGCCAAGCAGCGCGAAGGACTGCCCCCCCGCCTAGCGCGCGCGGTGGGCGGCTTCTTCATGCTGGCCAAACCGGCGCAGTTCCTTGGCCTCATGGGCTTCCACCGCGACCGGCTGTCGGGCCGCGCGTCGCGCATCATCGAGTATAAGGGGCCGGCGTGACGCGCTGGCGCCCCTTTCCATTCGCCGGTAACGGCGCCCACGACTTGTCCGAAGGAAACACGACTTGAGCAAGACCCGCGTCGGCCTGCTTGGCGCCGGCTACATCGTGAAGTCCCACGCGCGCGCGCTGCGCGGCACGCCGGGCGTCGAGATCGCGTCCGTGTGCGACCAGTCGCTCGGCCGCGCGCGCGCGATCGCCGACGAGTTCGCGATCCCCGCCGTCCACGGCTCGGTGGAGGAGCTGGCGGCGTCCGACGTCGACGCGGTGCACGTGCTGCTGCCCCCGTCGGCCCACCTGTCCGCCGCGCGCACCCTGATCGAGGCGGGCAAGACCGTGTTCCTGGAAAAGCCGATGGGGCCGGACGCCGCCGGGTGCCGGGAACTGGCCGATCTGGCGGACGCGCGCGGCGTGAAGCTGGGCGTCAACCACAACTTCCTGTTCACGCCGGGCTACGAGCCGATCCGCGACGCGGTTCGCGACGGCGCGCTGGGTCCCGTCGACCAGCTGACGGTGAACTGGCTGGTCGCGCTGCCGCTGCTCCAGTTCGGGCCGTTCAACACCTGGATGGTGTCGAGGCCCGGAAACCTGGTGCTGGAGCTTGGCTCGCACCTGGCGGCCTTCGCGCTCGACCTCTTGGGGCCGGTCGAGGTGGTGGCGGCCCACGCCTCCAACCCGCTCGACCTGCCGGGCGACCAGCGCGTGTGGCGGCGCTGGAACGCGGTGGCGCAAGGGCAGCGCGGCTCCATGGTGTTCAACCTGTCCACCGCGCCCGGCCAGTCGGAGCGCAGCGTGCACCTGCGAGCGCTCGGCGGGGCCGCACACCTCGACTTCGCCAAGGGGCTGGGCTGGCAGGAGGCGACCAGCAGCAACAACCCGATCTTCGAGGACTTCGCCGCCGCGCGCGCCAGCGCGGCGCAGCTGGGCGTCGGTTCGGTCAAGGGCTTCGGCCGCTACCTCACGCGCACGCTGAGGAAGGCCCCGGCCGAGAACCCGTTCGAGGACAGCATCCTGCGCTCGGTCCGCCGCTTCTACGAGAGCGTGGCCGAGGGGCAGGTGGACGAGCGGCTGACGGGCCGCTTCGGCGCGGACGTGATCGGGCTGTGCGAGAGCATCGTGGAGCGGTCAGGCGTTGCGCGCGACAACGCGCCCGCACCCTCCTCCGTCGCGGCCTCCACCCCCTCCCCCGCCCCCCGGAAATCCACCGTGCTGGTGGTGGGCGGCACGGGCTTCATCGGGCGTCGGCTGGTGCGCCGGCTGGCGGAGCGCGGCGTCGGCGTGCGCGTGCTGACGCGCGGGCTGGGCTCGGCGCGGATCGACCTGGCCGGGCTCGACGTGGAGCTGATGCAGGGCAGCCATTCCGACCCCGCGACGCTGACCAAGGCGCTGGACGGGATCGAGGTCGTCTATCACCTGGCCAAGGCGGACGGAAAGCGCTGGCAGGATTACGTGGACACCGACGTGGAACCCACGCGCCGCCTGGCCGAGGCCGCGATCCGCGCTGGCGTGAAGCGCTTCGTCTATACTGGCACCATCGACAGCTACGCGTCCGCCAAGGCGGAGGATACCATCACCAACGATACGCCGCTCGACCCCGCCATCGCGACGCGCAACCTCTACGCCCGGTCCAAGGCCGAGTGCGAGGCGGTGTTGAAGCGGCTGGCCGCCGATGGGGGCCTGCCGCTGGTGATCTTCCGCCCCGGCGTGGTGATCGGCGAGGGCAGTCCGCCAGCGCACATGGGCGTCGGCCGCTTCGTGTCGGACACGCACGTGCAATACTGGGGCGACGGCACGAACAAGCTGCCCTTCGTGCTGGTGGACGACGTGGCCGACGCGCTGGCGGCGGCACTCGACGCACCCGGCATCGTGGGCCGCGACTTCCTGCTGGTGGACGAGCCGCTGTTGTCCGCGCGCGACTATGTCGCGGCGGTCCAGGCGCGCGCGGGCGGCGCGGTGACGGCCGAGCCGCGATCCACCTTCAGCCACTGGCGCGCGGACGCGATCAAGGAAGGCGCCAAGCACGCGGTGCGCCACCGCAATCGTCGCGCGTCCACCTGGCACGACTGGGACTGCCGCGCGCACCGCGCGCGCTACGACGCGTCCGGCACGCGGGAAGCCCTGAACTGGCAACCTGCCGGCACGGCCGACGCGCTGGTGGAGCGCGGCATAAACGCCTCCGTCGACCGCTTCCTGCGCTAGGCACGGCCGTGGGGGGCTCCGTCGCGGTCGTCGTCGTCAACTACCGCACGCCCGAGCTGACGCTCGGCGCGGTGGCCAGCCTGATCGCGGAGCGCGAGCGGGTGCCGGGCCTGCGCGCGGTGGTGGCGGACGGCGGCTCGGGCGACGGATCGGCGGAGGCGCTGGCGGCGGCATTCGCGGAACCCCGCTTCGCCGGCTGGACGCACTTCCTGCCGCTCTCCGTCAACGGCGGCTTCGGCTGGGCCAACAACCAGGCGATCCAGTGGCTGATGCAGGGGGAAACGCCGCCCGACTATCTCCACCTGCTCAACCCCGACGCGGAGGTGGAGCCGGGCGCGGTCGCCGCGCTGGCCGCCGTGCTGGACGCCGAGCCGGAATGCGGCGCGGTCGGCAGCCTGCTGCTGGAGGAGGACGGCACGCCCACCGGCTCCGCCTTCCGTTTCCCCGGCGCGCGGTCGGAACTGGTGCGGGGCAGCCGAACGGACGCGCTGGGACGGCTGCTGGGCGTCGGGTCCCTCGTGATGCGCCCGGCGGACCTCGCGACCGTGGGCTGGGTGACGGGGGCCAGCGTGATGCTGCGCAGCGAGGCGCTGCGCCGGACGGGCCTCTTCGACACGGGCTTCTTTCTCTACTTCGAGGAGGTGGAGCTCATGTGGCGGCTGACGCGGGGCGGCTGGACCGTGCGCCACCAGCCCGCCAGCCGCGTCCGCCACCTGGAGGGCGCGTCCACCGGCGTTCGCGACGCTTCGGGCGAAATGCTGGCCCCGCCGCGCCCCGCCTATTGGTATCGCTCGCGCCGCCGGCTCCATGCGTTGATGCTGGGCGGGCGGGGCGCGCGGGTGGCCGACCTGGCCTGGCTGGCGGGCGACCGGCTGTTCGCGCTGCGCCGCCGCCTGGGGCTGGCTCGCGGGCGGGTGACGGTGGCGGGCGAGGCGGCGGGCGTCCGCGCGGGCGCCCGGGCGTTCGATCCGCCGCCGGCGCCCGCCCGCTGGGACGAGCCACCCGGCCGTCCGCCCGCCTGGATGGAGGGCTGAACCCTCGCGCGCCGGCCCGGCCTGTGGCAAGGGCCACCACGTGACGGGTGTGAATGTGCTGGGCGTGGAGCGCTCGATCCTGGGCCAGCCCTGGCGGTGGCGGCGGCTGGCGGCCGACGCGCGCGAGGGGCCGGGCGGCGGCGGCACGGCGCTGGACGAGCTGGTGACGGGTCTGCTGCTGGCGCGCGGCTGTCCGCCCGACGCGCTGGAGCGGCACCGCGCGCCCTCCATCCGGGGCTTCATGCCCGACCCGTCGGTGTTCCGCGACATGGACCGCGCGGCCGACCGGCTGGCCGACGCGGTGGCGGCGGGCGAGCGCGTCGCGATCTTCGGCGACTACGACGTGGACGGCGCCACGTCGGCGGCCCTCCTGGTTCGGCTGCTGCGCCAGCTGGGCCTGTCCCCCACCGCCTATATCCCGGACCGGGTGACGGAGGGCTACGGCCCGTCGGCCGCCGCCATGCGCCGGCTGGCGACGGACGGCGCCACGCTGATCGTGACGGTGGACTGCGGGGCCCAGGCGTTCGAGGCGCTGGCGGCCGCGCGCGATCACCCGGTGGACGTGGTGGTGGTGGACCATCACCAATGCTCCCCCGCGCTGCCCCACGCGCTGGCGCTGGTGAACCCCAACCGGCTGGACGAGGGGGCGGCGGGTGCCGAGCACGGCCACCTGGCGGCGGTGGGCATGTGCTTCCTGGTGGCCGCCGCCCTGCTGCGCACGTTGCGCGCGCGCGGCTTCTTCGCGGGCGGGCGCGCGGAGCCCCGGCTGCTCGACCTGCTCGACCTGGTGGCGCTGGGGACGGTGGCCGACGTGGCGCAGCTGCGCGGCCTCAACCGCGCCTTCGTGGCCCAGGGGCTCAAGGTGATGGCGCGCCGCGGCAACGCGGGGCTCGCAGCCCTGATCGACGCGTCGCGCCTGGGCCGCCCGCCGGGCGCCGCCGACCTGGGCTTCGCGCTCGGCCCGCGCATCAACGCAGGCGGGCGCGTCGGCCGGTCCGACCTGGGCGTGCGGCTGCTGACCGCCGACGACCCGCAAGAGGCGGAAGCGCTGGCGGCCGAGCTGGACCGGCTCAACGCCGAGCGTCGCCAGGTGGAGGCGGGCGTTCAGGACGCCGCCGACGCGCTGGTCGCGGCCGGGCGCCGCGTGGCGGTGGTGGCGGCGCCCGGCTGGCACGCGGGCGTCATCGGCATCGTGGCGGGCCGGCTGAAGGAGAGGCTGAACCGCCCGGCCGTCGTGATCGCGCTGGACGAGGCGGGCGTCGGCAAAGGCTCCGGCCGATCCGTACCGGGCGTGGACCTGGGGAGCGCGGTGCTGGCCGCGCGCGAGGCGGGGCTGCTGGTCGCGGGCGGCGGCCACGCCATGGCGGCGGGGCTGACGGTGGCGCCCGGCGGCGTTCCGGCCCTGGCCGATTTCCTGGAGGAGCGGCTGGCCGACGCGGTGGAGCGTTCGGCGGACGGCCGCGCGCTGCTGGTGGACGCGGTGCTGGCGACGGGCGGCGTCACGCGACAACTGGTGGACGCGATGGAGGCGGGCGGCCCCTATGGCAGCGGCTGGCCCGCGCCCCGGGTAGCAGCGGGCCCCGCGCGGATCGTGCGCGCCGACGTGGTGGGGCGCGGCCACGTGCGCTGCGTGGTGGCGGGCGACGGCGGCGGCCCGTCGCTGAAGGCCGTCGCCTTCCGCGCCGCCGACACGCCGCTCGGCCAAGCGCTGCTGGGCGCGGGTCGCGAGCGGCGGCTGTGGCTGGCCGGCCGCGCGCGCGCCGACGACTGGGGCGGCAAGCCGTCCGCCGAACTCCACCTGGAGGACGCGGCCTGGACGTCGTAAGGAGCGCCTTGACCCGGAGCCCCGCCCCGGCCTATCGCGCACACCCGACGGCCCCTTCGTCTAGTGGTTAGGACGCGGCCCTTTCACGGCTGAAACACGGGTTCGAGCCCCGTAGGGGTCGCCATCTCCCGCGCGACGACTGACCCGGCTGATCCGGCCCGCCTGTCCGGCGCGTCCCTCGCGGAGAAGCCCATGCCCATCACCGTCGCCGTCCAGATGGACCCGCTGGAGACGATCAACGTTTCGGGCGACTCCACCTTCGCGCTGATGCTCTCCGCCCAGGCGCGCGGCCACCGGCTGTTCCACTACACGGCGGACGCGCTGAACTATTCGGACGGGCGCGTCTGGGCGCTGGCGCACCCCGTGACGGTGGCGCGCGGCACGCCGCATTTCCGATTCGGCGAGCCCGTCTCGCTCGATCTCGGCGCGGACGCCGACGTCGTACTGATGCGCCAGGACCCGCCCTTCGACCTGGGCTACATCACCGCCACCCACCTGCTCGAACGCATCGCGCACGCCACGCTGGTGGTGAACGACCCGGTTCAGGTCCGCAACGCGCCCGAGAAGCTGTTCGTCCTCGACTATGCGCGCTTCATGCCGCCCACGCTCGTCACGCGCTCGCTCGATGAGGCGCGCGCCTTTCTCCGCACCCACGGCGAGGTCGTGGTGAAGCCGCTCCACGGCAACGGCGGCAAGGCGATCTTCCGCGTAGGCAGCGACGGCGCCAACCTGTCCGCGCTGATGGAGGTGTTCAACGGAACCTGGCGCGAGCCGCACATGGTCCAGGCGTTCCTGCCCGCGGTGGCCAAGGGCGACAAGCGCATCGTGCTGGTCGACGGTGCGGTCGCGGGCGCGATCAACCGCCTGCCCGGCGAGGGCGAGATCAGGTCCAACCTGGCGGTCGGCGGCTCGGCCGAGAAGACGGAGCTGACCCCGCGCGAGCGCGAGATCTGCGCGGCGCTGGGGCCGGAGCTGAAGCGCCGGGGCCTGTTGTTCGTGGGCATCGACGTGATCGGCGGCGAGTGGCTGACCGAGATCAACGTCACCTCGCCCACGGGGATCGTCGCCATCGAGCGGTTCGACGGCACGGACGTGGCCGGCCTGATCTGGGACGCGATCGAGGCGAAGCTGGCGACCCGCGCGGGGGGCTGAGCCCCCGCCCCGGCCCCGGCGGATCAGAACTCCTTCCAGTCGTCCTGGTCGGCGGGTGCGGCGGCGCGCGTCAGCGCGGGCACGGCGGCGGCGGGCAGCGCGCGGGCGGGGCCGGCGAAACGCGCGGGCGTCACGGGCGCGCGGGCGGCGGGGGCGGCGGGGGCGGCGCCCGTGTTGAACCGCGCCGCCTGCTCGGCCAGCCCCTCCACCTCGGCCGCCAGGCTGCGCGCCGCGGCACTCGTCTCCTCCAC
>Ga0325400_1000356_pt1 | contig 32479 bp, 27 predicted proteins | sample PopdelMetagenome_2_FD_205662 | JGI IMG/M metagenome (GOLD analysis project Ga0325400, IMG submission 205662) | Populus deltoides microbial communities from Bellville, Georgia, United States - Xylem-PdKOR-R1 | ecosystem: Host-associated > Plants > Phyllosphere > Stem > Wood/Secondary xylem...
TGGAATGGCTGGCCCGGACGGGCCCTGCGGATGTCGATTTCCGCAAATTTTCGGCCGGCCTTGTCCAGGCGAGTGCCAGGCAACGAAAGATCATCCAGTCCTGGCCGGACGAGGCAGCCTCGGTGGACTCGTCGCGTGAACATGGCCAGGCAGCGGACGGCCTGACGGCGGTTCTGATCGGATGCCAGCAGGTGAGCGCCGGGCAGATGTCGGCGGCCAGCCTGGAGCTGCTCGTACTACCGATCGTCGCCCAAATCTTGTCCGTTCGGCGATGTCTCTATGCGCAGGAGCCCGCTGGCGACAATCCTACGTCCAACGGCTGGGGCGACCAGCTGCTCAGGCGCTACCGCGCCGACGCGTTGAGCCAGTTGCTTGCGATCCGAGCGGGCAAGTCGTCCGACCTTGGTTTCTACGATCGGCCGGCAGGCGCGCGCCGACAAGTTTATCTGGACCTCGCCTCCGGGGCGCTCCGGCAGGCCCTCACCCCCGAGCTTGCCGTTGCCAGGCCGAAGCGGGACAGGGCCGAAGCACCGCCAGCGGCAGCACGACCTAAACAGGAGCCGTCGGCCGACCTTGCGCTGGTCGGCCCGTTGACCCGCGACCGCATCGTCGCGGTCCAGGCGCTGCGCCAGAATGGCGACGCAAGCCCTGTCGCGCAGATCCGAGCTATGGTGGCCGAGGCGGGCCTGCATTTCAGTGCAGCTTCGTATGACCGCGCCTATCACCTGGCGTGCGAAGCCGATGCTGCGATGGCTGAGGCAGACGGACAGGTGGAGGCGGACGTGGCGGGGCAGCTCGCCATGCTCCACGCACGCGCTGCCGGCCGGCGTGGCTTGTTGGACGAGAGCATGGCCGTGCTGCGGAAGGCCATGCTGAAGGAGCCCGGCAAGCACCTGTTCCACCTACGCCTGGCGGAGCTGGTTTGGCCGCGCGATCCGGAGCGCGCGCTCGCCTTTCTGAACGCCTGCCGCTCCATGCGGCGCAAGCCGAACGTCGGCGATCATCTGATGACGACGCATATCCTGACGATGCTGGGTCGATCAGCCGAAGCGGAGGTGGAGGCCTATCGCACGCTGGCGCTGTTTCCGCAGGCGCACGATACGCTGCTGCTGCTGTCTAATCTCCTACTCGCCGCCGGAGACGCGAGAGCTTCGGCTGGTATGCTGGCCGAGTATTTTCGCCGCCACAATATCGCCCCGCCTCTTGCCGGGACGGAGCACGCTCCCGTTCTGGTGCGGACTGCGGCGTGCGGCGACCTGCCGGCGTTCAGCGACGGGCCGCTGGTCACGGTGGTAATGACGGCCTTCGACGCGGCCGAGACCATCGGCTACGCGATCGGGTCGGTGCTGGCGCAGACGCATCGCAACCTCGAGTTGATCGTCGTGGATGACGTCAGCGCCGACGGCACACGCGATGCGGTTCGCCCCTTCCTTGCCGATCCACGGGTAACCCTACTCGAGAACCAGCATAACTCGGGCACTTACGTGTCGAAAAATCGCGGCATTGCCGCAGCGCGAGGTGCCTATGTCACCTTGCATGACTCGGATGATTGGGCCCATCCCCAACGGCTGAGATCGTGTGTCGAAGTGATGGAGAAGGACACGTCGCTCGCTTGCATGACGTCGCAATGGTTTCGGCAGGACGTGAACGGAATGGCGCTGATGTCACGCTGGCGTCCCAGCATCACGCACCTGAATCCGGCCTCCACTTTCATTCGACGCCAGGTCTTCGACGAAATGGGTTACTTCGACTCGGTTCGGGTGGGCGCCGACGCAGAATTTTTGGCACGCGTGCGGCTGACCTACGAAGCAGCGGGCGTGCACGCGGACGCGCGGCCATTCGCAATCGGCCTGCACCATGAAAGATCCTTGACACAAGCCGGAGCTAATGCCTTCGACGACAATCGCTACTCGCCAGTTCGCGCGGCCTATGTCGAAGGCTGGCTGGGATGGCACGAGAAGATCGTTCAGGGAACAACAGGGCCGTTTCTACCCAGCAAACCAGGAACTCGACAGTTCACCATACCCGAGACGATCGACGTGCCGCGAGAAGATTTGATTGGGGGAACAAGTGGATAACGAAGATTTCAGCTGCCCGCTTTGCGGCTCTACCCAGGTTGCTGACATCGGCAACCGTCCGCGGGAGAGCTGCACCGGCTGCAACGCCAAGGCGCGCGTCCGCTCGATCTATCTTGCCATGCGATCAGCTGGCGCGTTCGACGGTGGGGATGCCCGCATTCTGCTGATTGCACCCGACCGCTGCCTGGCGAAGCGGGTCTCGCAGCAGACGACTCAGTTGCATGTACGCGTGGCGGAGCCGGACAAGTTCAAGATGGGCAAGGCCACGATAGGTCCGCTGGATGATGAGGGGTCGGCCGAACGGTTCGACTTCATCGTCCACAACAATTATCTGGACACCGTATCGATGGCGACCGTCGATGCCGTTTCGGCACTCGACACCATGCTGCAGCCCGGCGGATGGCACCTGTTCACGCTGCCGATCAAGGGCGGCACGATCGAGGAGCTAGATGCCGACAGCTCGGAGCATGAGCGCCGGGAAGCGTTCGGCCGCCACGATCGCTTCCGCACCTTCGGCCGCGACGATACCAAGCAGCTGCTGCAGGAGCTGTGGGGGTCGCAGTCGGTCCTGTTTCCCTTGGCGCGGCGCTACAGCGAGGCGGACCTGTACCGCCACGGCCTTGATGCCCGTCAGCTCAGCCGTGTTCATTCCAACGCCGTGTTCGCTTGGCAGGCGCGAGCCTAGCCAATCGATCACGCATGCGTGACAGACCCAACGTACCGTAACGCCGTGAGCCTTATGACGCCGCGTAGGCGCAAAAACCTCGACGGCGCTCGGTAGCCGGGGCAATGGGAGGCGGTGGGAGACGCAGCGAGCGCAAACGAACTGGCCCGCCTCGGTAAGGAGTTGTTCTCGGCCGACCTTTTCGAGCAGGCGGAGACCATATTCCTTGATCTGATCAGGCAGGCGCCGGACATGGCGACAGGCCATCTCGGGCTGGCGCGCATTCTGGCGACGGACGGGCGCCGAACGGCAGCAGCGGCGGCCTGGCGCAAACTCATCCAGCGCTTTCCCGATCTGGTTGACGCCAAATGGCTGTTCGAGGCTGGGCGGGCCGAGCTCGCGATCGGCAACTTGGCGGATGCCGAACTGCTGTTCGCTCAACTGCGTCACGCTCATCGCCATTCAGCCCTGGGTTGGCAGGGTAGCCTCCGCGTCGCCGAGGTCTGCAAGGATGATCTCGGCATCGCCTACTGGACGTCCGAACTCACGCGGCGTGGGCTGGCGCAAACGACGGCGGACATTGCTATCGCCACTTTACGGAAGATCGAGGCTGAGTCTGGACCGGCAGCGGCCCTGGCAAAGCTGGAGCAGGCCGCGCCGGACATTGGCTCCGTCAAGCTGGCCCTAGAAGAGATGCGGCTGCGCCGGCGCGCCATACGCGACACGAAGGACATGCAGGCGTTGACCAAGCGAGCCAGGGCGCTTGCTGCCATCTGGCCCGAGCGGCGGGCGTTGCTGGCCGACGCAGCCATGTCCTTGGCCGTGGCGCGAGACCCCAGCGCAGTCGCGTTCGTCCGTAGCGCGCAGCATCGGCTGAGCGACCATCCGCGCGGATTGGCCACGCTTGCTTGGGCAGCCGCAGAAGAGGATGATCTGCCGCAAGCCAGGCAGCATTACGAGACACTGCTGGCTTCCTCCTACCTGCCGGCTTTGCAGGCGCCGTGCCGCGACTTGACGAGGAGCCGTGCCGCACCCGTCATCTCGGATGCGGCGCTCTGCCTGCTATCGGTCGTGCGCGACGAACTGCTGCTGCTGCCGGCTTTCTTCCGCCATTACCGCGCAATCGGCGTCGCTCGCTTCGTCATCGTCGACAATGGCTCAACCGACGGCAGCCTGGAATGGCTAGCGGACCAGCCGGACGTCGAGTTGTGGCAATGTCCGCAGGGCTTCCGCGCGGCGCACGGCGGCATGCGCTGGATCAACCACTTGATGGACGTCGTGGACGCCCAGTGGGCGCTCTACGTCGACGCCGACGAGTTCATCGTCCTTCCGTCCGAAATCAGCGATCTGCCAGCTTTCACCGCCCTGCTCGACGCGCAGGGCTGTGATGCTGCAGCCGGCTTCATGCTGGACATGCATCCGCGGCGGTGGGCCGATCTGCAGGGCTTCGCCTCGGGCGACGATCCTGGTGTCGCCTGCCCCCTGTTCACCGACGATTACTGCATGGTCGGCGATGTGGCGTCGCCTTGGTTCGACGTTGCGGGGGGCGTCCGGGCGGTGCAGTTCGGCACCGCCGAACGGCTGCGCAAGGTGCCGCTCCTGCGCATCGCCTCGGGCGTCCGCTACCTGGACTCGCATTCGACCACGCCCGTACGCACGGCCGTGAACCGTTTCGCGATGCTCCATTACAAGATGATCAAGGAGGTCGCGGCTGCGCCGGTCGCCGCGCGCAACACCGAGCGCAGCCGTGGATCGCAAGCGCGGCAGGAATGCTTCCGCCGCGAGATCTTGGGAAACATGGATCGAGACATTGGTGGCACGGTGTTCGAAGCTCGACAGCTGTTCGCGACCCATCATCTGCTCAAAGCAGGCGCATCGACCGGCCGGGAAGCGCTGAACCTCGCCTCGTTGCCGACCCCTACGAACACGGAAGATGATCGATTCCGGCGCGTTGACGCGGCGATCAGATCCGCGCTTACCGATGCGATCGCACGCGACGAGGCCGAACTGGCAGCGCAAGGCGTGCATATCCAGCGCTTGTACCTTGAAGCGGCGTCCTTTGTCCGTCCACGGGATACTGCATTTGCCGCGGCGGTCCGGCAGCATCTGCCGGATCAGGAATGTGTCGTTTTTCGCGCAGGTGTTGGCGCACTCGCTCTGACGCTTGCGCTCGATGGCAGGCCGGTGATTGCTGTAGAGGCCAGCAGGGCTCGGCGCCGAACGATTGTCGAGGCGGCCGTACATCTCGGTGTCGCCATCCGGGTTGTGGCACCCGATACGCTCCATGAGTTAGCGCCCGAGGACGGCGCTGTTCTGATCATAGCGGGCGTGAAGCGTGCCGACGACGTGCCCTGGGACCTGCTTCGGGCCGAGTATTTCCGGGCGATACTGTTCCACGAGGAACTTGCTTGGGCGGACCAGTCAGCCGAACAAGCACGGAATGACAGGCTGCACCATCTCGGCCTGGAACCGCCCATCGCGATTCGCAAGTCGCTGTTGCTGGCCCTGCGGCAGGATGGCACAACGTTTGAAGCGACCAGCGGGGGCCTGCCTTGACGACGAGCGATGCGCCTGCCGACCTGCTTCATCGCCTTGTGCCCAAGAAGGAAGCCGAACTTCAGCAGGACCAATCCGTCGTGCGCGTCGGGCGATCGCGTTCGCAGGACGGATCAGGCGTCGCGGCGGAGGTCATCCTGCAAGCGGGACGGACATACATCTTCGAGATAGCGGGAAGCTGCGGCGAGGAAGCGGTGCTGAGCGTCAAGGAACGGCGCGGCTCCTTCATCCTGCGCGGTCCGGCCTTGTCTTGGCGTCACGCCACGTCCGCGATCTGCTTCACAGCGCCCAGCGACGGACAATATGAGCTGCGCCTGCTCTTCTCCAGCAAGGCCACGGTCGACGCGGTGGCGCTGTTGACGCAATTCAGCTTGGCCGAAACCGTCTGGCAGGTGAACGCACAGGGTTCGGCCGCCCTCCGTATCGTCAGCGGGTCGCTCTCAGGGGACATTTCCTACCGGGTGACGGTTTCGGGCGTCGACGCGTCCGAGATGATCGGGGTAATGTGTCGATCGTCGGGCGACGATGAGCCGGCGACCATCCCACTGACGAGCGCGACCGACGCAAGCTGCTCGGCCTTCCTCTCGCACGAGCAGGCAGAAGAGCTTCATGTCACGGCCGCCACAGTGCCGCCGGGCATGGCCTTCTTGGCCCTGGTCGAGCCCGCTTACGCCAACCTCGATCCGTCATCATCGAGTGGGTCGATCGACATCTTCGTCCTTGTCGCAGCCGACCCGATCCGCGCGGGCAAGGTCGTCAGTCAGCTGTGGGCGCCTTCGGCCAACATCGTTCTGGTGCATTCGGCAATGAACGGCACGCCTGCGCTGCCGACCCGGCTGAAGCTGCCGAACATCTACTATTTCGAAGGTGGCGCATCCTGGATCGCTCGCATCTTCCGTCATGCCGCAGCGACCGGGCGCACCTGCCTGATCTGCTCTGCCAGCTATGACTATCCGCCGGACTTCCTCTCCAAGCTGCAGGAGGGCCTGCAGATGTGGCGAGGGTCCGTGATCCTCAGCATGTCAGGCTCCCGGTCCCTGCCGTCAGACGACGGAGAAGAAGTAGATGCGGAGGGCGCTTCGGACCAAGCAGTGCTGCTCGGCGTGAAGCCGGAGGTGCTGGCCTTCGATGGACGCACGCTTGCTGCCGTCAATCTGGACAACATCGTGGATGGTGACGCGGTCTCCCTCTCCACCGAATTGCTGCTGGCCGGCATACCCGTGGTTACGCCGGCACGGGCACGGCGCTGGCTGCGACGGATCGCCTAGCCAAGCCCCCTGGCTCCCTTGCGCAGCGGACGCGCGACCTCCTCCCGGCATTGGGAAGTGGCCTGCACAGTCGTTGCGAGCTTCAACGCGGTTGACGCCTTTGAACCTTGCCGGGCAAGGCGGGGCCAAGAACAGGCAGAGAGGATCGGCCGTGGGCGAGCGCGTGACCTTTTACGATCTGCAACTGGCGAACGGCGCCACCATCAGCCCCTTCGTCTGGGCCACCAAATATGCGCTGGCGCACAAGGGGCTGGATCTCGACGTGGTGCCCGGCGGGTTCACCGGCATTCTCGAGCGAACGGATGGGCGCAGCGAGCGGCTGCCGGCGATCATCGACCATGGACAATGGGTGTTGGACAGCTGGCTGATCGCGGAGCATCTCGATCGCGCCTATCCTGATCGGCCGACGCTGATCGGCGATCCCTCGGTCAAGCCGCTGGCGCAGATGGTGGAAGGATGGCTGTGGCAGACTGCGATCCGTCCGTGGATGAGCTGTTTCCTTGTGTCATACCGTGATCGCGCGCTGCCGCAGGACCACGATTATGTGACCCGCTCGCGCGAACGCATGTTCGGGGCCCGGCTCGAAGACATCGTCGTCGGCCGCGAGGACCGGTTGCCGACCGTGCCGCCCCAGCTCGAACTTTTGCGCACCGTGCTCCGTGAGAACCTCTGGCTTGGCGGCGACCGGCCCAATTACGCCGATTACCGCGCCTTGTCCGTCTTCCTGTTCCTGGCCGCGGTCGCCGATACGCCTGCCTTGACCGACGACGACCCGCTGCGAGATTGGATCGAGCGCGGCTTCGATCTGCACGGCGGGCTGGGCCGCCATCCCGGGCTGAGCCCGATCTTCGGCCTGAAGCTGCGCGCAGACGACCCCGAACCGTTCGTCCGCAATCCGCTCGCCGGCGGGCTGCACAGCCGAAACACCGGACCGGCATCGACCGGTGCGGAGACGGCCCGCATCAGCGAAGCAAGCTAAGGCGCCGGGAAGGCGCTACTCCTTCTTCAGCGCGTCCGGCTTGTGCGCCGCCTTGGCGCCACTGTCGGTCTTGACGATATATTGCGGATTGTCCGTGGACGCCTTGACCTTGTGGCCCTTGATCTGCGTGTCACTGGTCTGCTTCTTCTCCACGGTGCCGTGGGCGGTGCCGCCGTGCGACTTCCAGCTGACCTCGTCACCCTTCTTCAGTTCCTTGCTCATCCGGCCTGTCTCCTTTGGCCGGGTCCAATCGCCGCAATCGGCGTTTGGTTGCGCGCATGACTGACGACCGCCTGATCCTGACGCCCGACGACGTCGACCTCGCCCGCTCGCCGCTCCGCGCGACGCTGGACGCGCCCACCTTCGTGCTGGGCGCGTTCAACCCAGGCCTGACGCGGCTCGCCAGCGGCAACCTTCTACTGATGGTGCGCGTGGCGGAGGCGCTGCGCGAGCCCAGTGACGACCGCCACGCCTTTGCCCTGCGCTGGACGCCACAGGGCTATGTCCGCCATGCCTTCTCCCGCGAGACGGTGGACATGCGCGACCCGCGCCAATTCGACCTGCACGGCGGGCCTTACCGCACGCTCGGCCTGACTTCGCTGTCGTGGCTGCTGCCCGTGGAGCTGGACGCGGGCGGCGAGCGCATCCTCGCCATCCACTACGAACATGCGATCGAGCCCGCCGCCCCCTTCCAGCAATATGGGCTGGAGGACCCGCGCATCAGCCGCATCGGCGATCGCTGGTACATGACGACCTGCGCCGTCTCGGCCGAACGCCACGCCACCACGCTTCACACGTCGGCGGACGGGTTGCGCTGGCGGCTGGAGGGGATCGTGCTCGATCATCAGAACAAGGACATGTGCCTGTTCGAAGGGCTGGTCGACGGCCGCTTCCACGCGCTCACCCGCCCCTTGGGCGAGCTCTACTTCGCTGAACCGCCGGACGGCGCCTTCCTGCCCGGCCCGTCGATCAATCTCGCCGCCTCGCCCGACGCGCTGCACTGGAAGCCCGACGACCGCGCCTTCATCCGCCCTCGGCGCGGCAATGCACGGGCGCGCAAGCTCGGCGGCGGCACGCCGCCCCTGCTCACGCCCGCCGGCTGGCTGCTCCTTTTCCATGGTGTGGAGGTTGCAGGACAGGTCGGCACCTATCGCACCTTCTGGGCGCTGACCGAGCGCGACGATCCGGCCCGTCTCCTCCACCTGGAGGACGAAGTGCCCGTGCTGGAAGCCGCGCCCCCCCTCACCGCGCCGATCGCGGACAGGATGTACCTGCCGAGTGGGGTGGTGTTCTCCAGCGGCATGGTCGACATCGGCGATCATTACCTTGTCGCCAGCGGCGAAGGCGATCTCGCCTGCCGCCTGTCGCGCCTACCCAAGTCGCTGTTCAGCTGAAGGAATTCCATGCGCGTCGCCATGCTCGCCCCAATCGCCTGGCGCACGCCGCCGCGTCACTATGGCCCGTGGGAACTCGTCACCAGCCTGTTGACGGAGGCGCTGGTCGCGCGCGGGGTGGACGTGACGCTGTTCGCCACCGCCGACAGCATCACCGCCGGCCGTCTCGCCGGCCCGGTGCCGGCCGCCTATTCGGAAGATCCCACGATCGACGCGAAGGTGTGGGAGATGCTGCACATCGCCCACGTGTTCGAACGTGCGGGCGAGTTCGACGTGATCCATAATCAGGCGGACTTCATGGCGCTCGGCTGGTCGCGGATGGTGGATGTGCCGGTGGTGACGACGATCCACGGCTTCTCGAGCCCGCGCATCATGCCCGCCTACCGCGCCTATCAGGACCGCGTGCATTATGTCGCGATCAGCGACGCCGATCGCGCGGCCGACCTCCGCTACGCCGCTACCATCCATCACGGCATCCGGCTGGACGAGTTCCCGTTCGTGGACGACGGCGGCGAAGACCTGCTCTTCTTCGGCCGCATCCACCCCGACAAAGGCGCGGCGGACGCGATCCGGGCGGCACAAGCGACGGGCCGGCGGCTGACGATGGCAGGCATCGTCCAGGACCAGGGCTATTACGAACGCGAGGTAGCGCCGAACGTCGATGGCGACCGGATCCGCTACCTGGGCGCCGTCGGCGGCGAACAACGGCTCCGCACGCTCGGCCACGCCCGCGCGCTTCTCCACCTGATCGGCTTTGACGAGCCATTCGGGCTGTCGGTGGTGGAAGCGATGGCGTGCGGCACGCCCGTGATCGCCTATAATCGCGGCTCCATGCCCGAACTGATCGAGCACGGCGTCACGGGCTTCCTGGTCGATAGCCTGGACGAGGCCGTCGCCGCCATCGGCCGCCTGGACGAGATCGACCGCGCCGCCTGCCGCGCCCGTGTCGCCGAACGCTTCACGGTGGAGCGGATGGCGGACGCGTATCTGGCGCTTTACGAGCGGCTGGTCGGCTGACCCCGCCGCGAAGCGCCCTAGTCCTCGCGTGCGATGGTTACGCGCAGCCCGTCCAGCGCCGCGTCGAACGGCACCTGACACGACAGGCGCGAGGTCTCGTTGCGGTCGTCCGAGCTGTCGAGCAGGTCGTTCTCGTCCTCGCTCATCGCCGGCAGCCGATCGAGGAACGCCGGATCGACGTGGACGTGGCACGTCGCGCACGAACAGCAGCCGCCGCACAGCGCCAGCAGCTCGTCGATGCCGGCGTCGCGGATGACCTCCATGACGCTGAGCCCGGCTTCGCCCTCGATCTCGCGGGTGTCGCCCTCGCGGGTGACGACGATCAGCTTCGGCATTAGGGGCGTTCCTCCTCAAGGGGTGCATGCCGCCATGCCGCGACGGCTGCACCGATGCAACCGGAGCCGTGCGCGCATGGGATTGAACGCCGACCAACTCGCCCACGCGCTCGACGCGTTGGCGGCGATCGAGCCGGGCTTTGCGGCCGGGTTGGCGCGCCACGGCATGCCGCCGCCGCGCATCCGGCCGCGCGGCCATGCCACGCTGCTGCGCACCATCCTCGGCCAGCAGGTCAGCGTCGCCTCGGCCCAGGCCATCGCCGGGCGGCTGGAGGCGCTGGTCGGGCCCGATTACGATCCCGCGACGCTTGCCGCCACGCCCGACGAAGCGCTGCGCGGCGCCGGCCTATCGCGGCAGAAGGTCAGCTACGTGAAGAGCCTGGCCGGGCTGGTCGCCTCCGGAGCGCTCGACCTGTCCGCGCTGCCGGCCGACGACGAGCAGGCGATCGCGCACCTTACCGCAGTCAAGGGCATCGGCCGCTGGTCCGCGGAGATCTACCTGTTGTTCGCCGAGGGCCGGGCCGACATCTGGCCCGCCGGCGACCTGGCGGTGCAGATCGAGGTCGGCCATCTGCTCGGCCATCCGGCCCGCCCCGACGAACGGCTGACCCGCGCGCTGGCCGAGGCGTGGCGACCGCATCGCGGCGCGGCGGCCGTATTCACATGGCACCACTATACCCGCCGGCTCGCGCGCGAAGGGGCCGACAAGGCCCCGGTCTGAAGCGTGCCGGACGCGCTCGCCTCAGCCGGCCGGCAGGCCGCATGCCCCGTCCGGGCAGGCGGTGATCCCGTCAATGTAGCGGAGCTTGCCCTTCTCGACGCGGAACAGGTGCGCGTCGGGCAGCTTCTTGGGGCCGAGCTGCATCAGCACCGCCACCGCGCCGTGCGCCTCGTCCACCACCATCCGGCGCTCGCCTGCGGGAAGGGCGCCGGGCAATCCGGCGTCGCACGCGCCGACGCGCCCGCCCTCCAGTCGCTCGCACGCCGTGGCGAGCGGCACGGCTCCCGCCTTGCCGCCGCGCGCGTCGATCCAGGCGTTTGCGACCGCGACCAGCACGGCGCGTGTGTCGCGCTCGCGCGGGGGGATCGTGTCCCACTTCTGCGCGCCCAAGGCACGCACGGTGGCGGCTGCGTCGAACTGGTAGTCGCCCTTGTCGGCGACGATGCTGTCGATGTCGTTGACGCGCGACGGCGCGATGGGGTTGTCCCGCCCGCTGAATTGCAGGCGCGTCCCGATGACCACCGGCTGCTCCCCGCCTGCCGACACGAGGGTGACGAACACCTGGCAGCTGGCGAGATCGGTGAAGCTGCGCTGCAGGTCGATCTTGCGCGGCTGCCCAACCGCGCCGCTGAACATGGTCGCGATCTCGCCCTGCTCGCTATAGGTGGTGAAATCGGCGAGCGGCAGCTTGATCGGATCGCCCGCGGTCTGCGCGGCGAGGTAGGCGGCGGCGAGCCCGTCGAGATCGCTCTGCTCGCAGCGTGCACCCTGCGCTAGGACGGGTGTGGTGGCGACAAGGCCAAGGATCAGGGCAAGAAGGCGCTTGGTCATCGTTGGTCCAGATGATGGCGAGAGCCGATCCCTAGTCCCCGTGCCGCCCGCCCGTCCACCACCGTACGGATCAAACGTCGAAATCCGTCTCCGGCCCGACATAGCGCGCGACGCGGATGCGGTGGATCTGGCCGTCCTTCAGGTGGTACCAACCGAAGGATACCTGCCGCCGCTCAACCCCGGCCGTGAAGTCCAGCCCGTTCTGCTTATAGTCGCGGAACGGCCCGAACCAGGACGGGATCGTCACCGCCACCTTGTCGCCCGCCATGGCAAACCAGCCGATCGAGACGAACTCGTCCGAATAGGTATGAAAGTCGGCGTAGAAGTCCGCGATCGCCTGCGGGCTGGTCAGCACCAGACTGCCGACCTTGTACTCGACATCAGGCGCGTAATAGCTGATCTGGTGCGCATAATCCTTGCGGTTGAAGGCGTCGATGTAATCCTGCAGGGCCTCGCGCCCGGTGACGCGCCGGATCATCGCACCGCCTCCCGTGAAACCTGCGCGTCGGCCATGTCGGCCACAAGCGTCCGCGACGCGCGCCAGAAGCAGAGGGCGGCAGCGAACATCATGCAAACGGCGGTCATCAGCGCGCGACGCACCCCTTCGGCCGAAGCCGCCGCACAGGCGCGCGCAAGGTCCTCAGCGGCGCCGGGCGGCGGCAGTCCATGCGGGCAACGCAGCGAATAGCCGCCGCCCGCAAACGCCCCCGCGGCAAAGGTGTCCGACGCCCAGCCGACGAAGGTCGGGCCCAGCCCCGATCCCACCAGCGTGTAGAGCATGGTGAACAGGGCCGCCCCGCTCGCCCGCATGCGCGGCTCAAGCAGGTTCTGGATCATGCCGGATGTGGGGCCGTAGAAGATCAGCATCGAGCTGCCGGCCAGCAACAACAGCGGGATGGCGCTCGCCAGCGTCGTCGCGGAGAAGGCCGCCCAGAACAGGAACGGGCTCAGCGCCAGCGCGATCGCCGGTCCGCGCGCGGGCCAGCGCGGATCGCGGGCCCGCGACAGCCAGTCGGTGCCGAACGAGCCCAGCAGCAGCCCCACGATCAGGAAGCCCGCCGACACGGCGCCGTAGAGCGTCGCCGCCTCGCGCGTGGGCAGATGATGCACGCGGGCGAGGAAGATGGGCAGGAAGTTGGAAACGGAGGTCATGCCGAAGCCGGCCAGCCCGCCGCCGGCGATGACGAACATCAGCGCGCGCCGGCGCCTGACGGCGGCGAAGAAGGCGCGCAGGTCGGGCGCGGGCCGCGGATCGGGCGCATAGCCGTCCACCAGCCCGCGCGTCGGGTCGCGCAGCAGCACCAGCACCAGCAGGGCCGCCAGGATGCCGGGCAGTCCCAACGCGAGAAATGCCACGCGCCAGCCCAGCGCCGCCCCGATTGCGCCGCCCAGCGCCGCACCGATGAACGAGCCGATCGGCGTGCCGAGGTTGATGAGGGAGATGGCCGAAGCACGCCGCTCGCGCGGGAAATGATCGGCCGCCAGGCTCGCGGTCGGCGGCACGAAGCCCGCCTCGCCCATGCCGACCCCGACGCGCGCGAGCATCAGCGAGCCAAAGCCTATGGCAAGCCCGCACGCCACCGTCATCGCCGACCAGATCGCCGTCGCCGCCGCGATGATGCGGACGCGCGACACCCGCTCCGCCAGCCGCCCGATGGGCAAGCCCAGGGTGGCGTAGAGCAGCGCGAAGCTCAGCCCCTGCAACAGGCCGAGTTGCAGATCGGACAGCTTCAGCTCCGCCTTGATGGGCTGGGCCAACACCGCGAAGACCGCGCGGTCGGCGAAGTTGAAGCAGCACACCACGAACAGCACGACGGTGAAGGTCGCGCGGTAGCCGGGCGACAGCAGGCGGTCGGGTGCGCTCATGCCGCAACGGGCTCCATCAGCAGCACGGGCTTCACGACGGCGCCCGTCTCGCAGGCGTGCCACGCCGCCCCGATCTGCTCGAACGAAAAAGTCGTCACCAGCCGGTCGAAGGGGAAACGGCCCTGGCGCCAATAGTCGATCATCAGTGGAATGAAGAGCTGCGGGTTGGCGCTGCCGCCCAGGATGCCCTGCAGCTTCCGCCCGCCCGCCAGCATGGGCGCGATCTGCGGGACCCATTGCCCGCCTTCCGGCCGCGTCACGAAACTGGCCGTGCCCTCGTTGGCCAGGCAGGCCAGCGCTGCGTCGAACACGGCGGGCACGGTGGTGGTGTTGAACGAGTAATCGAAACCGGCGGGCAACACTGCGCGCAGCCGCTCCGCCACGCCCTCGCCGCCCGTCACCACGTCGGTGGCGCCAAGCTCCTTCGCCAGCGCCAGCCGATCGTCGGCCAGATCGACCGCGGCGATCCGCGCTGCGCCCGCCAGCCGCGCCGCCATGACTGCGGCCAACCCGACGCTGCCCGCGCCGAAGACGGCAAGCGACTGCCCCGGCCGCAGCCGAAACGCCTCCAGCACCGCGCCTGCGCCCGTGATGATGCCGCAGCCGAGCGGCCCGAGCAGGTGGAGGGGCACGTCGCGATCCACCTTCACCGCGCTCCGTTCGGGCGCGATCGCCAGTCGCGCGAAGGAGGATTGCGCGAAGAAGCTGCCGGCGACCTCGCCCGTGATGGTGGTGCTGCCGTCCAGCCGCTGGCCGCCGAAGCTCAGCCGCATCGTTTCCCGGCAATAGGTCGGCCGCCCCGCCCGGCACGATGGGCAGAGCCCGCATGATCCGCCCGACAGCACCACATGGTCGCCGGGCGCCAGGCCGCGCACCCCGACGCCAACCTGTTCGACCACGCCCGCCCCTTCATGACCCAGCACGATCGGCTTGGGCACGGGTACGCCGCCGCCGGAATGGCAGCGCAGGTCGGTGTGGCAGATGCCGGTCGCAACGATCCGCACCAGCACCTCGTCGGGGCGGAGCGCGTCGAGCTCCACCGTCTCGATCTCGGGATGGGCCATGCCGGCCCGCGAGACGGCGGCTTGCGTTCTCAAGATTGCGCCATCGGCACCACCGGCCCCTTTTCGCGCGGGATGCCGGCCACCCGGCGCTCCCCCTGCCACGGCACCTGCGCCGCGTCGGTCCAGGCATTAACGTGGAGCGAATGGAACAGCCAGCGCCCGTCCACCCGCACCAGCCGGTCGTCGCGCGTGCCGATGCCGAACACGAAGTTGGTCCGATATTCGGGGTTGAACTGCAGGATCTGGAAGAAGGCGCGGACGTGCGCGCCCCCTTCGGTCGGCGTCATGAGATAATGATCGAACAGGTGCTGGCGGCCGTACCACCAATGCTGCCGCTGCTGCCACAGCTCCTGCATGTTGTTGAGGATCGCGGCATGGCCCTGCACCTTGCCCTGCCAGAGATGGTCGAACCACGCGTCCTCGGCGAAGACCGACAGCAGCATGTCCGCATCGGCGAGGTCCAGCCCCCACGCATAGCGGGCGTAGAGTTCGACGATCTCGCCGCGATCGTCGGCGGGCATGCGCGCGGGCACGCCGTCGGGCCAACAGGCGCTCACGCTGCGCGGCTCATAGCGAAGTGGCCGGTGGCGAGCGTCTCCGCCGGCACCCAGCTGCCGTGGAAGGTCGCCCGTACGCGCACGGGGAGGCTGAGCAGCGCCACCGGCCCGTCCGCGATCTTCTGCGCGTCCAGGATGGCGAGATCCGAATGGTTCTCGTCCAGCCGGTTGACGATGGTCAGCAGCCAGCCGTCGCTCTCCGGGCTGTCGGGCGTGCGCGGCACGAATTGCGGCTCCTGGCAGGACGAGCGCGCGCCCGGCGCCCACGTCTCGAACGCGTTGGTGGCGAGGTCGAGATGTCCGATCGCCGAGGTGCCGTCGCCCGTGCGGTAGCAGATCATGTAGCCATGCCTGACCGCCATCCCCTGATAACGATCGTCCGTGCGCGGCATCTCGCACGGCACGGGCATGATCGGCGCCTTCGTAAAATCGTCCGCGTTGCGGGTCAGGTCGAACGTCATGCGCGTCAGGATCGGTGGGCAGGTGGGCGTCGTCTCACCATCGGGCGTCTTGAAGAACGGAAAGCAGTTCCCCTCGTACAGGCACAGGTCGAGGTGGATGCGCCCGTCGCCATCCTCGTGCGCGTTCAGCATGTGGCCGGCGCTGGTCGGCGCCCCCCGGAACCACCGGATATCCTCGCGCGTCCCGCCGCGCTTCACCACCGCCACCATCGTCTCGCGGTCGCGGTGCCACTCATAATAGGTGCCGCCCGCCTTCACGCTGTCCATCGTCGTGATCAGCGGGAAGAACGGAAAGATCGCGTAATGCTCGGTGATCGCGAAATCGTGGACCATGCCGGGATAGGGCATGTCGAACCAGATTTCGTCCACGATGCGGCCGTCGCCGTCGATCTCGTAGAAGACGATGTCGGTCGTGCCGTCACCCTTGGCCTGGTAGCTGAACGTGGCCATACGGTCGCGCACGGGATCGACCTTGGGGTGGGCGGACATCGACACCGCCTTCACCCCGCCGCCATAATCATGCTGGCCGATCGTGGCGAGCGTGTCGGGATCGACCTCATACGGCAGGTCGTCCTCCTTCAGGATCATGAGCTTGCCCGCGTGGAACACCGCGTTGGTGTTGGCGGCGCCCATGCTCATACCCTCGACGGAGGGATCGTTGGTGTAGCGGTTGCGGTAGCGCCCGAACAGCGAACGCCCGGCCTTCTCCTGCGCGACGAAGCGCGCGGTGCGCACCCAGCGGCTGCGATAGGAGACGCGCCCATCCTTGAAGCGGAACATGTGCGCCATGCCCTCGCCATCGATGAAGATGTCCTCGCCCGTCATGGGCGCATATTGCCGGTCGGGCCCGGCGCGATACCAGGTGCCGGCCAGCTCCCGCGGCACCTCGCCCGCGATCAGCTCCACATCGTCGATAGTGGACTCGACGCGCAACGGCTTGCCCCAACCGCGATAGGAGGGGATATCGGGGAAGCGCACGTCCATCAGCTCAGCTCCTAGACTGCACGGTGTAGAACCCGTTCGCGGCGACGCTCACACCGCGGAAAGGTCGGCCTGGGTCAGGCAGACCGGCTTGGCGCTGTTTACCAGCAGCGCCGAACGACGAAGGTAGCGCTGGATGCCCGACCGCTTGCCGGCGACGCCCGACGCGCCGAACGCGTCCGCCTCGCCCGGCCCCGCCGCAAAGGTCAGAAAGGCGTCCTGCACCGAGATGTTGCCCGCGTTGAGTCGCACGGCGATCGCCAGCGCCTCCGCCTCCGTGCCCGCCATCACCGCGGCGGACAGGCCGAACTTGGTGTCGTTCGCGAGGGCAATTGCCTCGTCCGCCGTGTCATAGGCCATGACGGGGGCCACCGGCCCGAAGGTCTCGTCCTGCATGATCGCCATGTCGTTGGTGACGTTCGTCAGCACGGTCGGCTCCATGTAAAGCCCGCCGCCCAGGCTTCTGCTCTTGCCGCCCGCGACGATCTTCGCGCCCGCCGCAACTGCCGCGTCCAGGTGTCCGTCGACGATCTCCGCCTGGCGTGCGAAGGTGAAGGGGCTGATCTGGCCCTGCATCCGGTCGGGATGGTTGAGCTTGAGCAAGCGGCAGCGCGCCACCAGCCGCTCCACGAAGGCGTCGTGAACCGGCCGCTCGACATAGATGCGCTCGATCGAGAAGCAGACCTGCCCCGTCGATGTCATGGCGCCACGAACGGCGGCGGAAACCGCATCGTCCAGGTCGGCCGTTGCCGTGACGATCAGCGGGTCCTTGCCGCCCAACTCCAGCTCGCATGGGATGAAGCGGCGCGCGCACCTCTCCGCCACGCGCCGCCCGTTCGGCACGGACCCCGTGAACGAAATGAGGTCGGCATTCTCCACCACAGCGGCGCCCGTCGCCCCGTCGCCCATCGCGTAATCAACCACCGCGGCGAGCTCGGGCACTTCCGCGAAACTGGCCTGAAGGGCGGCAGCGTGGCGCGGCGTCACCTCCGACGGCTTCACCAGCACCGCGCAGCCGGCCAATGCGGCAGGGATCAGCCGCATCATCGACAGCATGGTGGGCGCGTTCCACGGCGCGATGATGCCGACCAGCGGGAACGGCCTGAGCAGGCTGCGATAGTTCATCGACGGCATGACCGGCGATTGCCCCGCCCGCTCGGCCGCCGCCCACTGCCGGGGCGCCGCCGCGGTCGCGCCACGGATGAAGCCCTGGATCATCGAAGGCGCGATGCGGGAAATCTGGCCCCAGCCGGTGTCACGCGAGTCGGCCTCGATGATCGCGGCGGCATGGCGCGCGACCGCATCGCTCCAGGCGCGCATCACCTCGATCCGGTGCTCAAGATTCGTTGCCGCCCAGGTCGGCTGGGCCGCGCGCAGCCGCGCGGCCTTATCAGCCACCGTCGCAGGCGTGTCCGCATCGAAATGGAACTCGGTCGCACCCGTCATGGGATCGCGCACCGCGATGCGCACTGCCTCGCCCATTATCACCCTCTCCCAACCAGTTGAGTTCTCAACATGGTTGCCCGACTTGTCAACTGTTGGTCGGGGGCAGCAGCGGGTGCTGTCCGGTCATGCCCTCGGCGCGTCGCGCGACGCGGAGCAGCAGGTCGTCCAGCATGCCTCGTTCGGCCGTCGATAGATCGGCGGTGATCGCGCGGAAGAAGCGTAGCCGCTCCGCCTGCACCGCCCGGAACCGCGCCTGGCCTGCCTCCGTCAGCACGAGCAGGCGGCTGCGGCGGTTGCGCGGGTGGGGCCGGCGCTCGATCAGCCCCGCCGTTGCCAGCGACGCCACCGCGCGGCTCACCTCCGACCGGTCGACCAGGGCGGCGGCGGACACGGCGCTGGCGCTCTGCTCGCCCATCATCGCGAGATGCGCGAGCACGCGCCATTCCGCGATCGACAGGTTGCCCTCTTCCCGCACGTGCTGTGCGGTCAGCCGATCGATCATCCGTCCGGTCAAAAGGATGCGATAGGGGGCATGGTCCGGTCCGAAGATGCGCCAATGGTCCAGCAAGTCGGTGCCGTCCCGCCGCCCGGTGTCCGCTTGGTCGTCCGCCATGGCCCTTCCCCGTCGCTCGGCTTGCCACCGTTGCAGGGGGTGCCTACTCAACTCGCGCCGCAGCGCCAAGGAGAGGCCATGGAACCGCACCCCTTCCACCCGGTGATGGAGCATGCCTTCACCATCGCCATCGAGCTCACCGGCCTCCAGTGGGTAACCCCAACCGCGCTCGGCGACACGCGCGCGGGCGTCTACGCAGCGGAAGGCACGATCACGGGCCCGCTCCTGCAGGGCAAGGTGATCCCCATGTCTGGCGGCGACTTTCCCCTGGTCCGCCCGAACGGCGTGATCGACTTCGACGCGCGTTACTTCCTTCAGGCGGACGACGGCGCAGTCATCTACATGCAGAACCGCGGCTTCCGCTGGGCCAAGACGCCCGAGATCGCCGAGAAGATGGCCCGCAACGAGGACGTGCCGGCGGACAGCTACTACATGCGCGTCAGCCCAAAGTTCGACGCGCCCGCCGGGCCGCACGAATGGATGAGCAAGCACATGTTCGTGGGCGTGGCTGAGAAGGTGCCGGGCGCCAATCGCATCCATTATTTCGTGGTGCGCTGAGCGCCCGCGCTTGCCAGGGCCGGACCGAGGTGTTTAACTCTCAACAATAATCGCGGGAACCAACCCGCCGACGGAGAGGGTGAACATCATGGCGCAATGGCGGAGCGGTGCAAGCGCGGGTGCCCTGGCGGCCGCCCTCCTGATCGGTTCCGCGGCCGCGGCCCAGTCCGACACCAATCCGCCCGGCACACCCGGCGCGGCGCCCGCCAGCCCTGGCGTGACCGCCACCGCAGCCGCCGCCCCGCCCGAGGCGTCCGAGGCCGGGCCGGCCGCGGGTGGCGAAATCGTGGTGACCGGCTCGCGCCTGTCCGCATCCGGCTTCTCCGCCCCAACCCCCGTCACGGTGGTGGGCGAGCAGGAGATCGCCAAGCAGGCTGCGCCCAACATCTCGGAAGTCCTGAACCAGGTTCCTGCCTTCCGCGCGCAATCCACGCCCGCCACCACCGCCATCTTCGTCAGCAACATCGGCGCGTCCACCGCCGACCTGCGCGGCCTTGGTGCCAATCGTACGCTGGTGCTGATCGACGGCCGCCGGGTGGTCGCCTCCACCGTCCAGGGCGGCTCGTTCACGCCGGCCAACACGGTGGACCTCAATCTCGTCCCCACCTCGCTCATCCAGCGGTCGGAAGTGGTGACCGGCGGTGCATCGGCGGCTTATGGCTCGGATGCGGTCGCGGGCGTGGTCAACCTGATTCTCAACAAGGACCTGCAAGGCATCCGTGGCACCATCCAGTACGGCCAGACCGAGGCGGGCGACACCAAGGACCACTTCCTGTCGCTCGCCGGCGGCTTCCGCTTCAACGAGGGCCGCGGCCGGGTGATCGCGGGCGTCGAGTATGACGACAATCTGGGATCGGGCGACTGCTACAGCCGCGACTGGTGCAGGCAGAGCTACAACACCATTTCCAACCCGTTCGTCGCCGGCTCCACCACCACCCGCGCGCTCGCCGGCCAGCCCGCGACCTTGATCCTGCCCAATGCGCGCACCGCCACCGCAACGCGCGCCGGCATCATCAATTCGGGCGCGCTGCGCGGCACGGAGTTCGGCCCCAACGGGACTACCTTCCGCCACGACTATGGCGCTTATTACGCAACGCCCCCGGCCTTCGCCAACGGCGGCATCTTCCAGTCGGGCGGCGGCGACCCGCAGCTCGCCTTCTACGAGAATTACCCGATCTCGGCCCCGGTCGAGCGCGTCAACGCCTTCAGCCACGCCGAATATGAGATCGCGAACAACTTCTCCGTTTATGCGGAGGGCTCCTACGGCCGCGTCGACGCCAACATCGTCGGCGCGCAACGCCGTGACCTGAACGCCATCACGTTGCGCGGCGAGAACGCCTTCCTGCAGCAATTCTACCCGGCGGTGGCCGCCGCGATCGGGACCGGCACCGTCACCTTCGGCAAGATCTACGACGATCTCGGACCCCAGGTCGGCTCGGTGAAGCGCGAGACCTACCGCGGCGTCGCCGGCTTCACGGGCAAGCTGTCCAGCCGGCTGACGCTGGACGGCTATTATCAGTACGGGCGGACCGATTACCGGCAGCTCGGCCGCAACACCACCATTACGCCGCGCCTCAACTTCGCGCTGGACGCCGTGCGCAACGCCGCGGGCCAGATCGTGTGCGCCGGCACGGTCGTCGGCGGGCCGCGCTTCAATCCGGCCGCCGCGGGCTGCGTGCCCTACAATGTGCTCGGCGAAGGCAATTTCTCGTCCGCCGCGGCTTCCTACGTCACCGGCACCGCTCGCCAGGACACGCGCCTGACGCAGCAGGTGGCGGCACTGACCCTGCGCGGCGACCTCGTCGACCTGTGGGCCGGCCCGCTCTCCTTCGCGCTCGGCGGCGAGTATCGGCGCGACAAGGCGAACGGCACCGCCGATCCCATCTCCGCCGCCAACCAATTCTACACCAGCCCCGGCGCCGGCATCTCCGGCCGCATCACGGTCAAGGAGGCGTTCCTTGAGGCGGGCCTGCCCGTCGCGCGCGACCTGCCCTTCCTCCACAGTTTCGACCTCAATGGCGCGGTCCGCTACACCGATTATTCCACGACCGGCGGCGAGACGACGTGGAAGGCGGGCGGCACGTGGGAGCCGGTGCCGTGGCTGCGCCTGCGCGCCACCCGCTCGCGCGACATCCGCGCCGCCAACATCTTCGAGCTGTTCGGCCCGAGCCAGAGCTCGTTCCAGACGGTGATCGATCCGTTGAATGGCAGCGTGCAGAGCCTGCCCCAGGTGTTCCTGGTCGGGAATCCCAACCTTCAGGCGGAAAAGGCGGACACCATCACCGCGGGCGCGGTGTTCCAGCCCGGCCGCGTGCTGGGCGGGCGGCTGCGGCTGTCGGCCGACTGGTACGACATCTCGCTCAAGGGCGCGATTTCGACGCTGGGCGCGCAGATCATCGTCACGCGCTGCGCCACCAATTCGCTGCCCGATTGCGGCACGCTGGTGAACCGCGCGGGCGGCGCCGCCAATGGCGCGATCCTGTCGATCAACAACGCCAACCTCAACCTCAACCGGCTGATCACGCGCGGGCTGGACCTGGAGGCGTCCTACAGCCTGCCGCTCGCGCAGGTCTCCGCCGGCCTGCCCGGCACCTTCTCGGTCCGGGTGCTCGCCACCTACGTCAAGGACCTGATCACCATCGACAGCGCCGGCCAGAAGGTCGATCGCGCCAACCAGAACGGCTCGGGCGTGTCGCAGCCTTCGGGCCTGCCCAGCTGGACGGTGAACAGCTACGTCAGCTACGACACGACGCGCTTCTCGGCCCAGGTGCAGCTCCGCTACATCTCGCCCGGCCGGTACGACCGGACGCGCATCGGACCGGACGAGGCGGGCTACAATCCCGCGCTGGCCAACAGCATCAACGACAACAAGGTGGGCGCATGGTTCTACGCCAACCTGAACGCGCAATTCGCGCTGTTCGACAATGGTCAGCAGCGCGTGGAGCTGTTCAGCGCAGTCAACAACCTGTTCGATCGCGATCCCCCGCGCGACATCCCGTCGTCGTTCGGCCCGACCAACAACGTGCTCTACGACGTGCTCGGCCGCACCTACCGCGGCGGCGTACGCTTCAAGTTCTAGGCGTCGCCCACGCCCAGCCGGTACAGGCCGACCAGCCGCTCCACCGCCTGCGCGGTGCCGAAGGTGCGATGGGCATGGACCGGCGCCTCGCGTCGCGCGACAGACGCCCAGTCGGGATCGGCCAGGATCGCCAGCACGGCGGCGGCAAACACGTCCGCCGGGGCGTCGGGCGCAACCGCGGTTCCGGTCACCCCCGGCAGAAAGGTCTCGCGCGCGCCGCCCACGTCGGCTGACACCACCGGCACACCGAAATGCTGCGCCTCGACCAGCACATTGGGCATGCCCTCCCGCTCCGACGTCAGCAAGAACATGTCCATCAGCCCGTACCAGCGGCCGACATCCGCGACCGGCCCCGGCAGGTGCAGACGATCGGCCACACCCAGCGCCGCCGCGCGATCGGCGACCGCCTGCTCCATGCGCCCCCCGCCCGCGATCACGAAGTGGACGTCCGGCCTGGCAGCGGCGATCTCGGCCGCGATGTCGACCCACAGCAACGGACGCTTGACCTCCTCCATGCGGAAGATGGTGCCCACCACCGGCGCGTCCGGGGGGATGGCGAGCGCGGCGCGCAACGTATCGTGGGAGGCGCCACCGTCGCCCAGCCCGGCGAAGTCGACGGCATTGCGTATTACCACCAGACGCGCCTCGTCCGCGGGCCGCAACCAGGCCAGGTCGGACTGGCGTCCCGCCTCCGAATTGTTAGCTAGGAAGAAGCGCGTCCGCTCCAGCAACCGGCGATAGGCGTGAGTGACCGGACGCAACGTCACCTCGCGCTCGATCTCCGTCATCGCCCAGGTGTCGAGCGCGAGCGAGCCACGATGCGTAAAGAAGGTCGGCACGCCTGCCAGCGCCGCCGCCAGCGCGGGCGCATAATGGTCCTGCCGGATGTGCACGGCAGCCGGGCGGCGCGCGTGGAACAACGGCAGGAGGCGCAGCAGGTCCTCGCGCACGACATTGGGCAGCAGGTCGATGGCGGCGTGCAACCGCAGGTCGGGCGGCAGCAGCGCAGCCACGTCCGCGACCGGCGTGCGTCGGCGCCAATCCATGCCGTAGATGGCCAGCGTTACCGGCAGCGCCGCCGCAAAGTCATAGAAAAAGCCGAACCGGCCATCGACCGAACGCACCAGCAGATCCTGGCCCTCCACCTCGGCGGCGTCGCACAATGCCTTGACGATCGTCACCGTCTGCCGTTCGCCCCCGCCCTGCCCGAGCGAGGCGGTAACGGTGGCCACACATCGCGACGCCGCCCGGTAGGCCGGAACCGCGGCCGCGGCCTCCACCACCACGTCGATCAGGCATTCGGGATAGAAGATCGCGCCTGGCGACACCTCCTCCACCCGCGCGATCAACTCCCGCATCGAGGCATAATGGTGGGCGGCGGGGCCGGACGGCGTGGCCACATCGCGCAGCCGCTCGCGCGCCGCGCCGATGCGGCGATAGCGCATGTGGAGCGTCGCGATCTCGTGATCGATGCACAGCGGCAGCGATGGCTCGATCGCCAGCCCGCGCGCGCGCTCCAGATCGCGCAACGCGCCCGCGCCGTCCAGGCAGGCGCCGCGCAAACTGGCGCGCACCCACCGCGTCACCGCGCCATCGGTCTCGGCCGCAGGCGACGCCGTCAGCAGCGCTGCCGGCCGCTCGGGCACACGCGCGGCGAGCGACGCACCGACAACCAGCCGGACCAGCGCCACCAGATCGACCTGATCGGGCGCTGGCAGGGCCTCGGCGGGTAGTGCCGCGGCAATGGCGGCAAGCCCCTCGTCCAGAAGCTCGGCGGACCGGCCGGCGTCGCGTAGCACCTGCAAACGGCCCAGCTGCCGCGCCATCGCCGTGGCCTCCGTCATCCGCGACCACAGGTCGAGAGCTTCGTCTGATCGGCCGAGGTCGACCAGGAGGAGGCCCATCTGGCGGACATGCGACGGCTCGCCCACGGCCAACACCTTGTCGGCGAAGATGCGCATCGCGACCTCCTCGCGCTTGGCCGCCGCCAGTCCGACCCAGTCCACCCAGGCGGTTGGCGGAAGCGTTGCGGGCGGCAGCCGGCGCAACCAAGCGATCCGGTCGCCGGGCCTGCCGGTCTCCAGAAGGTAGCGGGCGAAGACGGCGCCCGGCGCTTGAAGCGCCTGCACCGCTTCGGCCACCAGGCGCTCGGCATCCGCTAGCGGCACGCGGCCGTGCCATCGCGCCAACAGCTCAAACAGAACCGCCGATCGCGCCGTGATGTTACGGCGATGTTGGCCGATCGCCGCCAGTCGGGCGCGCACGATCGCCACGACATCGGGCGAGGATGGGCCGGCGAGAGGGACGGGGCCCGGCTGCCCGGCCGGAACGACCGCGTCCGCCGCGTCCCGCAGCAGCGCGGCCGCCTGCGCGTCGTCCGGCCGCGCCGCCAGCGCGACCTCCGCCAGTTGCAGTGCCGGACGGGCGGCGCCTGCCTGCATCGCCAGCGTGCCGAGACGGAGCGCCTGGTCGGCCCGGGCCACGCCCGATGCGGCCGCACCGCAGGCGATTGCGACAACCATCGCCATATCCCGCCGGTTGTGCGACAGCTCCGCACAGCGTTGCGCAAGTCGTGGCCGCGACACGTTGAGGGTTGCGAGTTCCAGCCGTACCACCTCGCCCACCAGGTCGGCGCGATCCGCGGCCCAGAAAGCAAGCAGGCGAGCCCCTGCGCTGCCCGGCGCCCGCGTGCTCCGCGCCAGCCACGCCACGTAGCGTTCGACCACCCGCGCCCGGCCGAGCTGGCGCAAGGTCGCGAATACCCGCCGCTGATCCGCTGGCCCTGGCTGTCCGATGTGGCGCACGCGCTTGGCAGCCAGCAGCGACTCACGCCACCACCCCAGCGCCGCCGTGCGCTTGGCCAATGGCACGAGCGCAGCGCGCAGCGCCACGTCGCCCGTCGCCTGAGCGACCGCTTCGCGCAGCGCCTGCACGTCCAAGCCCCGCCCCGCCACCACATCCGGGTTGCCGGACATCACGCCTCCGCCCGATCCGTCGAACGGCATGCGCCTAGCAAAGGCCGGCGGGTGTCACAAAGGTTACGGCCGCGGGCCAGACACTTCATCAAACCAGGCGCGCGCATCGGGACGGAACAGCATGACGACGGCAATGCCCTGAAGGACCAGCGACAGCAGGCCCAGCGCCAGCGTCAGCCCCGGTGTGATCGCGACCTTGCTCAAGCTGGTGAGGAACGACAGCGCGCCGAACGCGAAGAATGCGGTCACCAGCCACTTAGCGATGACCGAATGCCGGCGCACAATGAAGTACCACAGCAGAAAGGTGATAAGCGCGCTGAACAGCAGGCCTAGACCCAGCCCGGCAGTGACCACGCCGGGTCCCGCGCGCTGCACCTGCGGATTGTTGGCCAGAACCGCCGAAGCCGCGCTCCAGCCGAAGATCGTGTTGAGCACGCCCACCACCCAAGCGCCGATGTAGCAACGCTCGAAGTTCAGGATCGAGATCGGTTTGGTCATGGCTTCGCCCCTGCTTGCGGCCACTCAACAGCCCATGTCGCGAGTTGTTCAACGGTCCGCGCGCGCCGCATGCTTGTCCGCCCGCCGACGGCCCAGCGCCATGCGGCGTTCCAGGCGCGCGCACAGAGCCGCGTAGTAATCGTGCAAGAAGCCTGCATCGTCGCCGTCTGCGGGCAGCTCCGCCTTGGCGCGGATCGCGGCGGCTACCGTCGCCATCGCGTCGGGGCGGGCGCCGCGCAGCACTTCCTCCAGCGCCTGCAACTCATATTCGCCGTACAGGTCCAGCGCCGCCTGGCTGAAGTGCCGTTGCGGCCGCACCGCGCCCAGATCGGAACCGAGCGCGCCGCCCACCACGCGAACCACCCACGTGCCCGCAATCAGGTCGCCCATGCGCAGCCGGTCGCGGTTGAACAGCGGAAAGAACAGGAAGATGCCGCTCCAGCCGAGCGCGAACAGCGTCAGAAAGGCGTCCGCCACGCCGCTGGCGGCCTGCACGCCCAGGAAGCTCAGCGGCAGGAACACCTCCACCTCGCGCATGGCGTTGCGCGCCACCACCGCGCCGCCCGTCAGACGCGCGCCGTCGCGCGCCACCACGCGCACACCCATGATGCGCTTGCCGGGCGTGGCGCCGCGCCCGCCCGTCTCGAACAGGATGAACCAGCCGTTGCGGAGCGCGAACGCGCCCAGCAGCCACAGGATGCCGATCGCCTCCATGCGGCGGACGACGCCGATATAGGCGATGCCGATCGTGAGCAGCACCAGCACGCCCAGCTGGAACAGCAGGTCGATCAGGAAGGCGGCGGCGCGCGTCCCCGCGCTGGCGAGGTCGAGACCGAGGTCGACGCCCTCCGGTGTCACAAAGGCGCGGCTGAGCGAGGCGGCGGCCACGCTCAGCGCTCCACCGCGGCGGGTCGGCGCGGCAGGTAGAAGAAGCACAGCCACCCGGTGAGCATGACCAGCCCGATCAGCAGCCGCGGCCCGTCGCCGTCCACCACCTGCCGCCCGATCCCCTCCAGCAGTCCGGCCACCGCCAGCATCGCCACGGACCCCGCCATGACCAGCGCGCCCTGCCGTCCCGCCGCCATAGCCGCATCCTCGCGCGCCAGCCGCCCGGGAAAGGCCAGCGCGATGCCGATGCGCAGGCCGGCCGCGCCGGACAGGATGACCGCGAACAGCTCGGTGGTGCCGTGGATCGCGAGCCAACAGGCGAACGGCCCGCCCACACCCTTGCCCGCGAACACCGCCAGCAGCGCGCCCAGCGACAGCCCGTTGTACAGAAGCAGCAGAACCGTCGGCACCCCGAAGGCGAGGCCCAGCGCGAACGAGAAGATCGCGATCTGCGCATTGTGCGTGAACAGGAACGTGGCGAAGGTCGTCAGCATGCTCTGTTCGCTGCTATGCAGCGTCGCGTGCAGGCTCGCGGCGGAGGCGGCGGGATCGCGCCCCTGCGCCATCGCGTCGGGGATCAAGCCGTAGAACCAGGCGGGGTCGCTCCGCACCATCAGATATCCCGCCAGCACCGCCGCTACCGTCAGCGCGAGCGACGCCAGCGTCTCGCGCCAGAGCTCGCGCACCGCGCCCGGCCACGTCCGCGCGAAGAAACGCCTGAGCTGCGCCAGGCCGGTGTCGGTGACGCCGTAGAGCTGGAAATAGGCCCGCGTGCAGAGCTGCTCCAGATAGTCGACCAGCGCGCGGTCGAGCGAGGAAGCGCGCGCGAGCGACAGGGAAGAAAGCGCGGTGCGGTACAGCAAGGGCATGGCGATCAGGTCGTCATCGTCCAGCGCCCGCACCGAACGCTTCTCCACCAGCGCCACGAGCCGTTCCAGCCGTTCCCAATCGGCCTGGTGCGCGGCGCGGAAGCGCGACGCGTTCACCGCGGGCTGCACCGTGGCGCTCACAGCAGGTTGCGCCGCTTGAGGTCCAGATAGGCCGCCACCAACCGTTCGGACACACGGTCATGCTCGGCTTCCACGACGTGGACGCCCATGTGGCGCAGCCGCGTCAGCACCAGCAGCCGATCGCGCAGCAGGCCCGCCGCGGTGACCGCGCGCGTGATGTCGTCGGGCGTGTCGGGCCGGCGGTCGATCGCCGCCTCCAGCTCCTCGTCGCGCAACACCACCACCAGCAGCAGGTGCCGCTGCACGATCTGCTGCGCGCCGCGCACTAGGAAGTCGGCGGCGATTGGATCGGTGAACTCGGTGAACAGCACGATCATGGATCGGCGCGCGAGCTGGCTGGCGAGCGCGGTCAGCACGAAGGTGTAGTTCGCCTCCTCCCCGCTATAGTCGATGCCGGCCGCCAGCCGCTGCAGCTCGGCGAACGCGTTCGCGCCGGACACGAAGCCGCTGCCCAGACGCGGCCGCGAATCGAACGCGGTCAGCGAGACGCGGTCGGACAGCTTCAACGCGATCCACGCGGTCAGCAGCGCGGCGGAGATGGCGCGGTCGATCCGCGGCAGGCCGGCGACGGGATCGCACATCTGCCGCCCGGCATCGAGCACGAACAGGATCTGGTTGTTGCGCTCGGTGCGGTACTCCTTGGCGTCGAGCTTCAGGTGACGCGCCGATTGCTTCCAGTCGATCGCGCGCCGGTCCATGCCCGCGCGGAACTCCACCAGCGCGTCGAAGTCGCTGCCGTCGCCGCGGTCGACCTGCGCCAGCAGCCCCTGCAAGGCGTGCCGTTTGAAGATCTGCGCCCCCTGCTCGCGCACCGGCCGGATGTCGGGCACGATGCGGATCGCGACGTCGCAGCTCGTGCTGCGTTGGCGCCAGACGAGTCCCAGCGGCCCACGCCAGCGCAGCCACAGCTGGTCGACGCGCGCGAGGCCGCGCCGCTGCGTGGCTGCGGCGATGCGCCCCGCGCCGCGGCCCGCCTCCAGCCGCACCAGCGCGCGCCCGTCATCGTCCAGGCGCAGCAGCGCGTCGGCGCCGACCGCCACCTCCGCCAGCCCGGTTTGGCCCGCAATCTCGACGGCGGCGACCAGCTCCACCGCCGCGCCGACCGGCACGGTCAACGGGGCGGACAGCCGCACGGAGCCGCGCCGCGGCGCCAGCAGCGCGTCCACGCCCGCCAGCAGCAGCACGGCTGCCGGCCAGGCGAGCCCCGCCGCCCAGGCTGCGGGCACCGCGACCGCCACCAGCAGCGCCACGGGCACGCCCGCCGCCGCGGCCAGCACGCCGGCCCGCGTCGGGTAGATCAACGCGGCGCCTCGATCGTCTCGATCAGGCCCAGCACGACATCCTCCACGCGGCGGCCGTCGATCTCCGCCGCGGGCGACAGGATCAGGCGGTGGCGCAGCAAAGCGGGCGCCAGCTGCTTGACGTCGTCGGGCACGACGAAGTCGCGCCCGTCCAGTGCGGCGCGCGCGCGGGCCGCACCCGCCAGCATCGCGCCGGCGCGAGGGGATGCGCCATTCTCCAGGTCAGGCAGGTCGCGCGTGCCGCGCACCAGGGCCGCGACATAGTCGACCACCTCGTCCACCAGCCGCACCTCCGCCGCCGCCGCCACCGCCGCGCCGATCCGGTCGGCGTCCGCGCAGGGCGCCACGCCCCAATCCTCCGGTGCCATCGCGCGGGCACGCGCGCCGTGCGTGGCGATGATGCGCCGCTCCTCCGCGGCGGACGGATAGTCGACGATCTGCTTGAACAGGAAGCGGTCGAGCTGCGCCTCCGGCAGCGGATAGACGCCCTGCTGCTCGATCGGGTTCTGCGTCGCCACCACCGTGAAGCGGTCGCCGAGCGCCAAGCTGTTCCCGTCGATGGTGACCGTGCGCTCCTGCATCGCCTCCAGCAGCGCGGCCTGCGTCTTGGGCGGCGTGCGATTGATCTCGTCGGCCAGCAGCAGGTCGGTGAAGATCGGCCCGCGCGTGAGCGTGAACGCGCTCGTCTGGAAATTGAACAGGTTGGCGCCGATGATGTCGCCCGGCATCAGGTCGGGCGTGAACTGGATGCGGCCGAAGCCGAGGCCGGTGGCGCGCGCGAAGCATTGCGCCAGCAAGGTCTTGGCGGTGCCCGGCGGCCCTTCCAGCAGGATGTGGCCGCGCGCGAACAGCGCCACCAGCATCAGCTCCACCGTTGCGTCATGGCCGACGACGGCCTTGGCCACCTCGCGGCGGATCGCGGCGGCCAGCGCCGCCACCTCGTCAAGCGTCACGCGTCCCGTCTCCCCAACCACCCATGCAGCCGCCGCGCCGCCGCGACCAGCGCGCCCGGCTCGTCCGTATCCAGTTCGCGCACGAGATCGCTGAAGCTTGCGCGTCCCGCCATCCGGTCCAGCCAGGCGTCGGCGGCGGCGCCGTGCAGCCGCGCGGGTACGCCGAACGCGCGCACCGCCGCGTCGCGGATCGCATCGGCATAGCGCGGCCCCAGTGCGGTCGCGCGCCCGGCCTTGCGCACCAGTAACGCGGTATTGTCCACCAGCGCCGCCTTGCCGAACGCGATCGCGCGTTCGCGCCGACGCGCGCGACCGAAGCGCGTCACCGTCTGCAGCCCCGCCAGCAGCAGCACCGCCGCCAGCGCCAGCGTGACCGCCAGGAAGGGCGGCTCGAACAGCAGGCGCAGCGGGCTCGGCCCGCCACCAAGGCCGTTCAGCGTCACGTCGAACGCCACCTCCTTGGCACGGCTCGGTCCCAACGCGTCCAGCAGCGCCAGCGCTGAGGCGGCATTGCGCGCATCACGCAATCCGATATTCGCCAGCAGGTCGGGGTCCGCGAGCACGTAGAGCGGCCGATTGTCGACCTGCGCCAGCACCATCGCTCCTGCCCCGTCGGTCAGGAGCGGTCGCAGCCGTCCGGTGACATGGCCTTCGTCATCCTTCGCCAGGTCGCTGCCCGAGAGCACCTGTAGCGGCCGCGGTGCGGTGAAGCGGAGGCCGCGCAGCCGCGCGTCGGTCACAGCCAGCGGCCGGCCACCGCTGGGGTGGCGCGCGACGTGGAGCTTGATGGCAGGCGCCAGCATCGCTTCCGGATCGTCCAGCGCCACCAGTCCGCGATGGCGTACCCAGCCGCGATGCGCAGGGTCCGCCGCCGTGCGCCACTTGGGCAGGACCATCAGCGTCGGCCGCTCCAGCCGCTGGCTGAGGATGGCACCAACCGCGGTGAAGCCGCTGGGCGGCGTCACCACCAGCAGCGCGTCCGTATCGACCACGCGCTTGTCGCGCACGATGCGCGGGTTGCGCCCGGTCGCCTCCGCCAGCCGCATCAGCCCGCTGAAGCCCGTCGCCGCGTTGCTCAGCGCATGGCCGCCCGTCCCGCCCCTATCGAGGTCGGGCTTGTAGGCGGCCAGCAGCAGCATGCCGACGAACGCGGCGATGCCGAGCGCCAGCAGCAGCCCCAGCGTCACCGGCCGTACGAGCGGCGCCGGGGCGCCCGCGCCGTCAGCCACCCGCCCACGCCTGCGGACGCACCAGCTCGCCATAGGCGGCGCGCGCCGCCTGCCAGTCGCGCTCGGCCAACGGCCGGCCGCCGAACAGGCTACGCTCCACCTCCGCCGCGATGCGCGCGAACGGCGCGCGCGCGCCGGGGGGGATGGCGGCGGCGCGCGCCAGCTCGCGGCTGGTCAGCGCCGGCCGCACCGCGCCCGGCCGGTGCCGGGCGATGTCCTCGACCGATCGGAACAGCAGATGGTGCACGGCCTCCGCATAGCGGCCGGCGGCCGCCAGCGCATCCGCTTCGTCCAGCCAGCGGCGCAGCGGGCCTGCCTCCGGCCGCCAGTCCTCAGCCTGATCGGCTTCCACCGCCGCAGCTACCGAGCGCCGCCGCCACCGCGGCCAGTGCCAGCGGCCGTGGCGCAGCCGCTCGACGGCGGCCCACAGGAACAGCAGCACCAACACCGCGATCGTGCCCCACAGCAGGATGCGGGCATAGGGCGCGTCGGGCAGCAGCCCGCCCAGCCAGCGCAGCAGGCGCCCTAACGGCCGCAGCAGGTCACCGAGCCAGCGCAGCGCACCCTCCAGCCAGTGCGGCGGCTTGGCCGGCGGCGGCAGGGGCGACAGCGTGAACTGGATCGACGGGTCGTCAACCAGCGCCTGATGCGCCGCCGCGACCGTTTCCGCCGTTCCGCCGCTCACGCCGAGGCACCCCCTGTCGCCACCATCCTCTAGCCGCGTGCGCGCCGGGAGCAACCACTCGCGGCGAAGGAGGTGGACAGGCCCGCCGCCACCCGCCACTCTCGCCTCGCTACCAGCGGGAGGACGGGATGGCAGTCGACAACCGGGCGGTGAAGGTCGACCGCATCCTGTCGCGGACCTTCGCCACGATCGGGGGCCAATGGCAGGTCGTGCTGGGCCTCTCCTTCGTGCTCGCCGGCCTGCCGTCGATCGCGATGACCATCTATTCGGGCGCGGTCACCAGCCTTCGTCCGACTGATCCACAGACGGTCATGGCGGCGGTGACCGGCGCGGTGGTGGCCGGGCTGGGGTCGGTGGTGGCCTTCGTGCTGCTGCAAGGGGCGCTCGTGCCGGCGACGCTGGCGCAAGATGCGGGACGCCGCGCCACCGTCGGCGAGTGCCTGCGCACGGGCCTGCGCGCCACGCTGCCGCT